>Ga0190265_10002059_pt1 | contig 13392 bp, 10 predicted proteins | sample Popmic124T_FD_133135 | JGI IMG/M metagenome (GOLD analysis project Ga0190265, IMG submission 133135) | Populus adjacent soil microbial communities from riparian zone of Indian Creek, Utah, USA - 124 T | ecosystem: Environmental > Terrestrial > Soil > Riparian zone | place: USA: Utah | collected... | reverse complement strand
GCAACTCCTCGGCTGACTCGCCAAGTTGTTCGTGCAGGGACGGCGTGCGGACCAAATCGGAGCAGAGCCGGTAGTAGAAGTCCGCACGGAACCGCCCGCCCGCGATCTCCTCACCTAGATCGCGATTCGTCGCGGCAATGATTTTGCCTTTGAACCGGCGCGCGGTGGATTCGCCGAGTCGCTGGAACGTGCGGGCCTGGAGCACGCGCAGCAGCTTCACTTGCACGGCGATTTCAATGTCGCCTACCTCGTCCAGGAACACGCTGCCGACCGCGGGACACAGTTCCAACCAGCCTGGTCGATCCTGCATGGCCCCGGTGAAGGCGCCGCGCCGATGGCCGAACAACTCGGACTCCACGAGCGTAGGTGCGAGCGCCGACACATTCAGCGCGAAGAAAATCTCTCCGTCGGGCGACTCGAAGCGTTGTTGCGGTTCATTGAAGGGCACGTAGCGCGCATGGGCGATGGCGCGGGCCACGAGTTCCTTGCCGGTTCCAGACGGACCGGTGACGAGCGTCGTCAGATCCGCCATGCGATCGTACAACACGCGCCGGTAGCGTCGCAGGTCGTGGGTGAAGATAGATTGCCAGATGGCTGCGCGCAGTTGCGCCACTGCATCGGAACTGCCGACGATGTTCGTGAAGATGTGGTGGAAAGCGCGGCGGACCTGAAAGCAGCACGCGAAAGCATGGGTTAAATCGACGGTCTTCGCCAGCGGCGTGCTGGCAAAGAAAACATCGGCTTCGCGCCGGAACTCCGCGTAACCCCGCACGCGCTCCCGGGAAGAACGCGCGAGATCGAAGCCGCCGCGGGACTTGTGATACAGCAGGAACAGCACGAGTTCTTCATAGCGTTCCAGTTCCTCGGCCGTGGCGCTCTCGCCACCGCTCAACTGTTTGCGCAACTCGCGCGCGACCCGTTCCGCCCGCTCCAGCAGGCGGTCGATATTTGGATGTTCGCCGGCGGATTCGATGTGGCGATTCCAATCTGCCTTGTCCGCGACGAAGTCTGATCCCAGCGCCGCGCGTTCCAGCTTGATGCGTTCGGGGAGGAATGGATTGCAGTTCGCCAGCGCGGAAATGGATTCCACAAACGACCGGTCGCTGCGGCTGATCAGTGGCATGGCCGACATACAATGCCATGCGCCTGACAGTAATTGCCAGCCTTAATCGACAATCATTTCTGGATTCCCAGTAAACACGGCTGATTCGCGTCGGTGGTCTCGCTGGCATCCCCTGTGCAATGGCGCGCGGTCATGAAAACGAAACGAACGGAGATTCACACTATGAAACGCCTCTTGCTTACACTTGTCGCCGCGGCGGCATTGATTGGTTTGCCGGTTCGCAGTCACGGTGCCGGCGTCCTCACACCAAAAGGTTCGCCTCACGCGTCCATCCAGATGCGCGACCATCAGGTGGACATCGTCATCAACAACGGGTTTGCGCGCACGGAAGTGCAGCAGACGTTCTACAATCCCAACGCCACGAACCTCGAAGCTGTCTTCTCGTTACCCTTGCCGAAGAGCGCGAGCCTCTCGGAGGTGACCATCTTCACGGGGGAGAAGGAGATTCACGGCGAGGTGTTGCCGAAGGAGGAAGCGCAGAAGGCTTACGAGGACGAGAAAGCGAAGGGCAACGACACCGGCAAGGCGGAGAAGAACGGCATTCAATCGTTCGACTTCACCGTGCATCCCGTGCGCGCGCAGGCCGAGACGCGAATCCGCTTCGTTTACTATCAGCCGCTGGAAATAGACACGGGCATCGGGCGGTTTGTTTATCCGCTCGAAGACGGGGGCACGGATGACGCGGGCCGCGGCTTCTGGGAACGGAACGAAAAAGTGGAAGGCACCATCTCTGTCCAACTCGAACTGAAGTCCGCGTGGCCGATCGCGGACGTGCGAGTGCCGGGCTTTGAAACTGCGGCGCAAACGCAAAAGCTCGCGGACGGTCATTACAAAGTGCTGCTGCAACGCCAGGGTGAGAGCCTGAACCGCGACTTCGTTTTCTACTATCGCTTGCAGGACAACCTGCCGGGGCGCGTCGAAGTGATTCCGTATCGCGCGGATCGCGACAAGCCCGGCACGTTTATGATGGTGGTCACGCCAGGGCTCGACCTTCAGCCCATCACGCACGGCGCGGATTACTGCTTCGTGCTCGATGTCTCCGGCAGCATGCAGACGAAACTGCACACGCTCGGCAAAGGCGTGAGCAAGTCGTTGCAATCGCTCAAGCCCGAGGATCGCTTCCGGATCGTCACGTTCTCGAACAACGCGAAGGATCTCACCGGTGGCTTTCAGAGCGCGACGCCCGAGAATGTTCGCGCGGCCGTCGAACGCGTCGGAAGACTGCGGACCGAAGGCGGCACCGATCTTTACTCTGGCATTCACCTTGGCTTGAAGGAACTGAATGCCGATCGCGCCACCAGCATCGTGCTCGTGACGGACGGCGTCGCGAACCAGGGCATCATTGCACCGCAGGAATTCCACAAGCTGCTCAAGCAATACGACGTGCGCGTGTTCGGTTTCCTGATGGGCAATAGCGCGAACTGGCCGCTCATGCGGACGATTTGCGCCGCGACGGGCGGCTTCTACGCCGGCGTGTCGAACGACGACGACATCATCGGCCAGCTCATGCTCGCCAAGAGCAAAATCACGCACGAGTGCCTGCACGACGCGACGCTCAAGGTCGGCGGCGTGAAGATTCTCGATGAGACGGATGACTTCATCGGCAAGGTTTATCGCGGGCAACAACTGGTGATTTTCGGCCGCTACGAAAATCCGGGCAGCGCCACCGTCACGTTGAAAGCGAAGCTGACCGGCACCGACAAGACTTACACGACGACTTTCAACTTCCCGGAAATCGACACGGACAATCCGGAAGTCGAGCGTCTTTTCGGGCTGAGTCGCATCGAGATGATTGAAGATCAGGAGAACGCCGGGCTTGTTCCGCAATCGGAAGTGAAGGACGCGATTCAAGCGCTCGGCGTCCAGTATCAACTCGTAACTGATCACACCTCGATGGTGCTGCTGTCTGATGAATCATTCGCGCAACGCGGCATCGAGAGGCGCAACAAAGCGCGCGTGACCGAGGAGCGCCGCGCGCAAGCCGTGCGATCCGCGCAACCAGTTAAGAGCTATCAGGTCGATCAGGCCGCACCGATGTTCCAACACAACGCTCCCTCGCTTGCGCCCAATGGCGGCGGTGGCGGTGGCGGCGCACTTGATCCAGTTTCCGTGTTGATGGTGCTTGGACTCGGCGGACTCGCCGCGGCGGCACGCAAAGCACGCAGCACGCGAAATCCGTGACCACTGCGATCGCCAGATTGAAGCAAACAGCGGGGCGCCTTCCGGGCGCCTCGCTTCTGCTGTCGTTCGTCGCACTCGCACTTTGGTCTTCGCCGACGCTCTCGCAATGGTGCGAGTGGGACCGCACTCAGCCGTGGCAGCTCTGGCGATGGCTGACCGCGCACTTCTGCCATTGGTCGGTTGAACACCTGGCCTGGGACCTCGTCGTGTTCGCGGTGCTCGGCGCGATCTGCGAACGCCATGATCGCGCGCAGTTCTTAATCAGCCTGGCCGTCGCCGCCGTGGCCATCACGCTCGCGACTTGTCTGTTCCTCCCCAATCTCACGAGCTATCGCGGTTTGTCTGGATTGGATTCAACGCTCTTTGGCTGGCTGGCGGCGAAGCTCTTCGCTGACGCAATTTCGAAGCGCGACGGAAAACTGGCGGTTGTGACCGCAGCGTTCACCTGCGCATTCATTGTCAAGCTGGCGTTCGAGTGGACCAGCGCGAGCACGGTCTTCGTGTCGAACACGCGCGGCGACTTCGTGCCAGTCCCGCTCGCCCACGCCGTCGGAGCGGTGGTTGGTATTGCCGTCAATGCTATCTCACGGACGCGATGCGCCCGGCGCCTGCTTCAATGGCATGGCGTCGGCACATGGACAACTCTGCCCTCTAATTCGTCCACCTACGCGCATTGCGCGGTGGGACGCGTTCAAAACTCGCCCGAAAGGCTCACGCTGAAGATGCGGCCGCGCCTGTAGGTTTGGCGGACAGGGTCCCCGAACTTTTCTCCGTACGTCTGCCGGAATTCGGGATCCAAAATGTTCCGCACTCCAAAGCGGGCTACCCAATGTTTGGCAATTCTCTGGCTGATCATGACATCCAAACTCACCGGCGAATGTTCGTAAATATCCGGCCCGGATGGCTGGGTGAGGACGATGCGTTCCCCCGTCAAGTTGGCCGCCAGCGTCAGGGAAGTGCCCCAGCGCGGGTTATCGTAGCTCAAATCAAAATTCATGATGTAAGGCGATTGATCGTAAAGCGGCCTCGTTTTGCCGGTGCGATAATTGGCGTTGGTTTTGTTAAAGTACTCGTCTCGGGTGAACTCGGTCTCGGATTCAATGAAGGCGATGTTTGCGCCGAGGCTGAGACCTTTGAATTCATCGGCGATGAAGGCCAGTGATTTTCGCGCTTCGAATTCCGCACCCATGACTTCCGCTTCATCCCGATTCACCCAACTGACCCGGGCGCCGCTGCCCGAGACCAGGTCAAGTCGCGCCAGCTCAATAGGCCCCGTGATCTTTTTGTAAAAGACCCCGGCGCTGATGATGTCACCCGGAGCGGGAAACCATTCGAGACGCACGTCGTAACTCTGGAGCGAAGACATCTGCAAATCCGGATTGCCCTCGGCGATCAGATCCAGGTCCGGGAGGTAATTGGAGATGGGCGCCTTCTCGCGGAAACTGGGACGGGCCACGGTCTCGGAATAACCGAGGCGCAAATGGACGTTCGTAATGAAGGTGATCACCGCGCCGGCGGAGGGCAGAAGGTCCAACGGGTCGATTTCCGTGGAACCCGCATCCCTCGTCTCGATCTTCATCAAGGTCTTCTCGATCCGTACTCCTCCGATCAACCGCAACCAGGACGAAACTCCGAGGTCCAGCATCGGATAGCCCGCGCCAATGTCTTGTGAGGCCTGATACGGCCGGCCAATCACAAGTTTGACGAACCGTTGCCAGGAGAAGTTGGTGCGAATACCACCCAGATGGGTCGCGGTGTAGTTCAGATGGGCGGGATTATTGAGATACGAATTTGGATTCGATGGATCGAAGCCGCCATCTCCTTCGTAACCGAAGTATTGTTCCCGAAAAGTTCGATCTGTCTCGCTCTTGAAATATCCGATCTTGAACTTGCTGTCTTCGGGCATGAACGCAAGCGGCCACGTCCAGTCCAGCCGGTAGTTCAGGCTCTCTTCCCGCACTTCGCGAAAATAGCGCGATGGGTCCTGCGGGACGTCCGAGGCGCTGCCGAAATAGGGAACGCCCTCCGGGGTCACAAAATAATTCATGAACCGATGATTGGGTTCATCCTGGGTTGTGTACGACAGGCCCACCGTCCAATCCAATCTGGACTCGGCCAGATTGGGGAAATTGTGATGGCCGTGCAGTTGATAATTCTGGATCTCCCGTTCCGTGAAGTGCAATTGCCACTTTTCGAACGTGTCGCCGACTGCGCCCTCTTTGATTTTATCGAACGTCGTGTGCCGGGCCTCTTCATCAACGCTGTGGGCCAGCATGAAATTGAAACCGAACTCCGCATTGTCAGACACGCGGTAGCCGAGATTCACGTTCCCGCCGTAGTCCGTCTTGATGTTGCTCCTCGTTTCCTGGCCGCTTTTTTGCAAATTGATGAGACCTCCATAACGGGCCACGTCGTAGTCATCCAGCAGCTCAAACCTTCGGCTGTAATTCATGGAAGCGAACATTCCAAGCGGATGGTCCATCACCATAACGGTCCTTCCAGCGGAGGCGTTGATGCTGGAGTTGAGCGGAGAGTCTCTTTCGACGCCGGCAAATTCCGTAGTGCCCATCTCCTGCAACAGCCCCGAAACTTTGTTGGCTTGCGCGCGACGATCCGCCGCCCGTTGCGGTGTCTCACTGCCCACCGCATTGTTGGGCTTGTTAATGCGCTCTGTCAGACTGAACAAATCCCGGTTCAAGGCGCTCGGACCGCCGGGAAGCGCGAACATGTCCATGGAACTCTTTGGATCAGCCAGGAAATTCTTCTTCAAGTTCGAGTTCGGATTGTACGAGGTGCCGATGGTGGCCTTGACGAACGGCTCTTCGGGAAATGGTTTCGTGATGATGTCAATCGCGCCGCCGCCGCTCCCGCCGGGCTGGTCCGGTGTAAACGTTTTGCTGACCGAAACGCGATCGATCATGGCCGACGGAAACAAGTCCAACTGCGGCGACATGCGGTATGGATCGGCACTGGGCACTTCCACGCCGTTGAGCAATGTGCGCGTGTAACGATCGGACAATCCGCGCACCACGGCATACTTGCCGCCTACGACCGATACGCCCGTGACGCGTGAGACGATCGCTCCTGCGTCGGAGGCCCCGAGCTTTGAGAATTGTTCCGAGCCAATGGCGTCCAGCAAACCTCCGGCCTGCTGGCGCTCGAAGAGGATCTTTTCGGTCTGTTCCACGAATTCCTCCGCGGTCACTTCGTATTCCTCCATGTCGAAGAATTCAGGGCGAAGATTGCCATTCACGGTCGTTGTCTGTCCGGGCAGCACGCGCACATCGGTGACGACGGCGGAAGCGTAGCCGGATTTGGAAAAACGCAGCACTTGATCGCCGGGCGGCACATTCTTCAATTCGAACCGGCCGTTTGCATCCGTTTGCACGGCGAGAGTCGTTCCGCGCACGGTAACCACGACCGCGGGCAACGGAACTCCATTCCAGGTGTTCACGATCACGCCGGCGACCGAGGCGGCGGCCGTCTCCTGGGCATTGGAAAGCGGGGAGTAAAACACCGAACACCAAACACCAAACACCAGATAAGCACCAAATCTCAAACACCTACTCGCAGGGTTGGACGAACGCCGCCGTTCCAAACAATGCGAGCCAATCAGGCTTGCGTTTTGATCCTTGGAGATTGGTTGACGTTCGGTGTTTGGTGTTTCGTGTTTCTCGGAACCCGGGAGCTGGAAGCCGGGGGCTTCCGCGCTACGCCTGTTCCTTTCAGTTGCCGGTTGGAAGCTCATCTCGCGATTAGAGAACAGTGCCGTGCGAAAGCGTGCTCAAGAGCGGCCAACGCGGGCGAGTTGCTCCACTTTTTCGAGGTAACGCTGCACGTTGTCGCGCGGCTTGGCCTTCTGCGCTTTGCGGAGAAGTTCGACAGCCTGCGCGTATTTCTGTGACTGCACGAGAAGCTGCGCGTGCTTCACAAATGCGTCCGCCTCAAAGCCCTCCAGCTTGCCCGCCGTGTCGTAACGGAACTGTGCTTTCTCGGGCTGCCCGTGGCGGGCGTAGTAATCGCCGGCGAGCAGCAGCGCTTCACCATCGAGCGGATTCTTTTCCACGATCCTCTCGAGCGTCTGCACCGCCTTCTCGCCATCGCCCGTCGCCATGGCGACTTTGGATTCAAGCTTCAGAAGTTTTAATTCATCTTCGGTGGTGAGATTCACACCCGCCGCTCGGAGCTTGCCAAAAAGTGTTCTCGCCTCGTCCCACGCGCCGCGGCTCACGAGAATCTGCGCGGGACGCAGCGCCTTGGCCGGGTTCTTTCCTTCGTCCTTCTCGATCGCTTCGAGGTAGGCGCCGAGCGCGAGGTCGCGTGATTCCTGCGACATGTAAAGGTCGCCAAGCAAAAACAGGTTCTGCGGCGCCGCCTTGCCCAGGCGCCGGAGCAGTTCGAGACTGATGGCCGCCTTCTGCGGCTGATCCTTCTGGATGTAAATGTTGGCCTGCAACGTCCAGAGATTCTCCCGTTCCGGAACCTGCTTGAGCAGTTCATCGAGCAACGCCAGCGCGCGATCGTAATTGGCAGTGGCGACCGCGCATTTCACGCAACCGAGTTTGAAGTCAATGTTGTCCGGCTCGTAAGCCAGTGCCTGCTGATAGGCCGCCTCCGCGGAAGAGTAACGACCCTGGCTCATGTGGGTAAAACCGAGGAGGCCGAACACTTTGCTGTCGCCCCCGCCGAGCGTGATAGTGCGCGTGAGCGGCTTGACCGCCTCGGCGTACTTGCCATCGCGCACGAGCGCGAACGCGAGGTTCTTCTGCGCGCGGCGGTAGTCGGGGAACTTCGTAAGCGCCGTCTCGAAATGTTTGATCGCGTTGGTGAGATCATCATTTTGGAAATAAATCGTCCCGAGCAAGTAATCGAACTGCGCACTCGATCCGGGCTTCAGGCGCGACTCCAGTAATGAAATCGCCTTCCTGGGATCCTGCACCAGCACCGGCTGGATGCTGTTCGTATAAAACTGATGTTCCTCAGCGTTGAGTTTCGGCTCGGCTTCGGAAAGAAATCCGTAACTGCCGATCAAGCGCCGCGTGAAATCAGGATCGTTCCAGATCGAAGCCAGCTCATGCCCCTCCGGCAGCGGTGCGAAGGTCGTTGGTGCCGTCGCGGCCGGCGCTGCGGCTTTCTCTTTGGCTTTCTTTGTCGCCGCGTGAGCCGGCAGCGCCAGCAGAGAGAGCAAGGCAACGAGGGTGACGTGTTTCGTTCGCTTCATAGATTCATCAAAATCATGGGTACAAAATCATCAGTTGGAAGTGACGCGGAAGCGCATCGGGATTCGCAGGTAAGTGCGCACCGGCTGGCCATCCTTCGTTCCGGGGCGAAAGCGCCATTTTCGAATCGCCTCCAGCGCGGGTTTTTCGAATTCCGGACGCGACGAATTCTCGACTCGTGCCTCCTCGACGCGACCGTCCTCGCTGAGGAGGAAGAGCAGCGTCACTGCACCTTCAATTTTCGCTTTGCGCAGTTCGGGGGGATAGGCCGGTGCAATTTGAGAGACTGGCTCGGGGCGGCGCTCAAGGTCCGACACGTCCACGACGTCGTTTCGGACCGCGTCGGCGCTCGCCAGCTTCTGCATTTCTCCAAACCCAGCCAGGCCACCGCCCGATCCGGTCGCGATTTCAAGATCGGCGTTGATGGTGATCTGTTGCGGCGCCTCGGCGAGCTTGAGTTCGGGCGGCGCCTCTTCTTTCTGCTCAGGTTCCGGCGCCGGAGGAGGCGGCTCGTTGTCCACCTTCGGCGGCACTTCAATTGTCCTGGCCGTGGTGAGTTGCACCAGACTCTTGGGCTTCGCGATGATGTGGGAAAAGGGAATGATGGCGAAGAGCACCCCGGTGATGGCGACGCCGAGCAGCACCGCCATGGCGATCCCGGTCGTACTTTTCTCCACTTGATAGACTTTGCGCATACACGAATGGCCGTTCAGCTCTTCTCCATTGCGAGGCTCACGTCCTTCGCGCCGCCCATCTTCGCCTCGTCGATCACACGAATCATCGTGCCGGAGTCGGAATTCTCGTCCGTCTGGATCACCACCGGCAGCGCTTCCTTCCCGCACAACCGCTTCACCGTGGTGCGCACGCCGTTGATTCCGATCTCCCTGCCTTCGTGTTTAATCTTCCCCTCGCTGGTCACCGCCAGAACGATGCTCTTGGAGTCGGACTGCGATGCGCCGCCGGGCTTCGGCTTGTCCACGAGCAAACCCTTGTCTTCCATCATGCTTGTCGTGGAGATGAAGAAGATGAGCAGGAACATGATCACATCAATAAGCGGAATGAGGTTCAACTCAATCGGCTCTTCCGGGTCACCCAACGAACGGCGCAACTTCATACAAGTTCAGTGCTCTAACTTTTGTCGGCGGCGAGGTTTACTTCCTTGGCGCCGCCGAGCTTCGCCTCGTCGAGCACCCTGATGACCATGCCGGAGCGCGATGCCTTGTCTGTTTGGATCACGACGGGCAACGCCTCCTTGGCGCATAAACGTTTGACCGTCGGACGCACGCCCCCGAGGCCGATTTCCTTGCCGCCGTAGGCGACCTTCCCGTCCGACGTGACGGCGAAAATAATGCTGTTCTTATCGAGGTCTTTCGCGCTGGCCGCCCGTGCCTTCTCGACCTGCACGCCCGGTTCCTCGATGAAACTCGTGGTGGAGATAAAGAAGATGAGCAGGAACATGATCACGTCGATAAGCGGAATGAGATTCAGTTCAATCGGCCCGTCGCCCTCGTCCATGTTGCGGCGAAATCTCACGCGGCCACAGGTTGAGTATTGACGGTTGAGGGTCTGCCCTTGGTCGCAGCCGGGCGCGTAAACACGCGCGTCATGCCCGGAAATTCCCGGCGGAAGTAACGCAGCGTCACTCCCTCAAGTCGCGCCAGGAATGAGACATACTCATTGCGCCAGCGCTTGGCGACGTGCGCCATCATGAAGCCGGGAATCGCCACCATCATGCCCGTCTGCGTGGCAATCAATGCTTCGCTGATGCCTTTGGCGATAATGTCCGAGGTGGAACTGCCGCCCACGCCTATGGCCTTGAACGTGAGCAACATGCCGCCAACGGTGCCCAGCAGCCCGAACAGCGGCGCAGAAACCACGATAACATTCAGGAAGGCGATGCGGCGGTCCACGTCGGGAACTTTCGCGGCTTCGACTTCGCGGAACCGTCCCTCGATCTCCTGGAGCGAATGCACTTCATCCTGCGTGTAACGGACCAGCTCCCGGATATTCTGCGGTGACTCCGCAGGTTCGCTGACCCAGCGGCGCAGCTTGTCGTCCGTCACCCTGGTGAGGCCACGATGGTAGAGCTTGATGAGCAGGTGCGCCGCCGTACCGTACATGACAATGCCAAGGGCAAAGAGCGCGAACATCACCGGCCCGCCCGTGGACCACGTGTGAATCATTTGTTCGTATATCGCATTCATATGTTTGTCTTCTTGTGAGTGGTGAATTGGTGCAGTGAATCATCTCCTGCATGAACCTGAAGGCAGGGCAACGCTGTCCTCAGCGTGCCGCGAACGTCGCAAGCTTTTCGCCCCGCTACGGCGCGCTGAGGACAGCGTCGCCCTACCATGCGTGGGCTTGCTACAGTTTGAATTCGCGAGAAGTTTCATTTCCTGATCAGGCGAAAGTCTTTTCCTCGAAACTCTTCTCTTCGTTCGGCACGCCGTTGATGAAGCCGACCGCCGTCTGCTCCATGCTGCCGATAATGCTCTTGGCCTTGCGGCTCAGGAACGCGTGCAGCAGCAGTGCAGGAATGGCGACCGTCATACCCGAGGCCGTGGCGATCAGCGCTTCCGAGATGCCGGCAGCGAGCACCTTGGGATCCCCGCTGCCGAAACTGGAGATGAGCTTGAATGTCGCGATCATGCCCATGACCGTGCCGAGCAATCCCATGAGCGGGCCGACCGTGGCGGTGAGCGCGAGAAAAGCGAGGCCGCGTTCGAGCCTGGTGCGCGCGGCAAGCATCTTCTCGTAGAGCACTTCCTCGATGTATTCCTTCTTTTCGTCCACGTGCTCCACAGCCGTCGCGAGCAAGTCGCCCGCGATGCCGCGAATGCCGCGCGCATGCGCGATGGCCTTCTCTTGCTGGCGATTTTCGAGATGGCGAAGAACGGTTTGCAGATCTTTTTCAGTCGCGAGCCGGATGCGCGAGAGCTGTAGCCATTTGAAGAACGCAACGAGAATGGCGGCGAAGCCGATTGCGATCAGCGGCGCCATCACCCACCCACCCGCCGCTATTTTCTCGTAGAGACTTTCCTCGAGCGCAGAGAGCTTGAACGCATTGCCTCCCGTGGGATCGAGCGCGATGTCGCCCTTGCCGTTTAGAATCAGCGCCCGGCTCGAATCAACAATGGCTTTGTCCGTATCGGCCACGGTCGGGTCCGTCTTGTTCAACTCCTGCTGGAGCAGACCAGCGGTTTGGCCGGAGTTGTCCGCGAACATCGCTACGGGGCCAATAAGGGCGACTTTGCCCTGCTGCACGCGGCCCTGCTTGTCCAGCGCGCGGCCTTCGAACAATTCGCCGCCCAGCGCACCCTCCGTGCGTTTGAGCGAAGTGGTCAGAATCGCGGAGCGTTGCGCGAACCGGTGCGCGGGGGTGAGATCCGGCGCAACCGCTGCCTTGTCCACCGCGTCGAAGACGGAGGCAAAACGCGGCTCTTCGACAAAGTTCAGCCGTGAGCGGAACGTGCGGGCATACTCGTTCAACAGCGCGTCGAGCGTTTTTACTTCGTCAGAACGATCTTTCGCCTGTTTCTTGAGCGCACCGAGTTCCACCAACTGATTGCCCTGGAAACGCTCCGCTTTGGCATACTCGGCTTTGCGGTCGATCAGTTTCTGCTCCAACTCGTTGAGCTTGCGGGAGAGCGGCAGCCGCTCCTCCTCCACTTCCTTGCGCGCCGCGGTGAGGTCGGCCAGCGCCTTTTGCAAATCAGCGGTCACGCCGGCCGAGACAGCTTCCAAATCCTGCGCGCGCAGGGTCGCGCCGAAAGGCAGCGCCAGCGCGAGTTGAACGAGAATCAGAAAAACCAGGTGCTTCATGCTTTAAGGATTAAAAAGTTGAAATGAGCGAAGTCATTTGATGACTGCGGGCAGCGAAACGAATTTCGCCGGCCGTTCGTTGCGATAGATGCGAATGACTTCGCGGACATGGTTGGCCAGTTTCGGCTGATTGATCCATTCCCAGCCGGTGGCCCCCGGAGATCCCGTGCCGGCGAAGTCGCCCGCGTCGTTCACGAAGTAGGCGGCGCCCAAACCGACATAGACCGTCTCGACCGAAACTTCTCCACCCTGGTCATTCTTCTGCTTCTCGCTGAAGACGTTCACGGCGTTGTTGAACTTGTCCATTTCGTTGAGCAGGCCGAGAAGCACCTGCACGCGCTCGGTGGCTTTCATTTGAGTGTTGGTGGCTCCTTCGGCGGGCAGCCGGGCCAGCAGCGGCTTGAGGCTGTCCTTGAGCGGGTCGGGCAGCCGCGGCAACACCGCGCGAATCTGGCCTTCGAATTCGGACGCGAATTGTTGCGCCGGAGCGATCCCATCATCTGATGATTTGAGGAGCGCCTCGGCTTCGAGCCGTTCCTTGTCCGCCTGCACGTTATTCGTGGAGAGCCTGGTGAATTGCTCTTCAACACCCTTCAATTCGCGCTCCAGCATGACGATGGTCTGCTGGATTGTTTCCTTGTCCGCCTGCCAGTCAGCGCGGGTTTTCGAAATCAACTGCCGGGTCTCAACCCACTTTTCGAGCGCCGTGCGCGCGTCGGAAAGCTTCTTGTCGGATTGAGCGTGGCCTGCCCACGCCCACGTGAGCAGACAGCTTGCGGCCACAATCAGGGTTCGATTCATGCGCTTCATTGTAGGGCGGGCCGATGGCGGGCGAATGGCGCGTTCGTTACGATCCGGCAAACCCATTTGCCTGATGTCCGCTTTCTGCGTGCCTCGCTGAGAACAAAGAACAAAGAAGGCGCAACGTCAGAGAGGAATTGTTCAGGAGAGACCCAGGGCGCGCCTCAGCGTGACCGCTTGGCGACTCTCTCCACGGCCATCGCCGCCGTGTCATCCGCCACGAAATGGCGCCGCCGCCATTCACTG
>Ga0190265_10002058_pt1 | contig 13401 bp, 17 predicted proteins | sample Popmic124T_FD_133135 | JGI IMG/M metagenome (GOLD analysis project Ga0190265, IMG submission 133135) | Populus adjacent soil microbial communities from riparian zone of Indian Creek, Utah, USA - 124 T | ecosystem: Environmental > Terrestrial > Soil > Riparian zone | place: USA: Utah | collected... | reverse complement strand
GTGAGAATGAATTCGCGAATCGCTTCGCAAGTCATCTTGGTTATGCCAAGGATCTATCTGAGATTCCATCTCGTAGGGGTGTGAAGAAGCTGGCTCACCCGGTGAAGGTGATCTCAGTCGAATACGTTGGACTTGAGCAAACGTACGACCTCTGCGTTGAAGGGCCCTGGCACAACTTCGTCGCCAACGGATTTGTGGTCCACAATTCCTTCAATGAAGAATCCGCGAGGTACCACAAGCTGTCGGACGATTTCTACGTGCCTGACGTCCCGGCGGTTCGCTCGCAGGTGGGGAAGCCGGGTTCATATTCGTTCGAACCTGTCGATGAAGCCCTCGCCAACGAGACCAGGGATACCTTCCAGCGCATCTACAAGGAGCTTTACGTCGAATACAACGAGCTAATAGAAAAGGGCGTGGCTAAGGAAGTGGCCCGGTCCATCCTTCCGGTTGGGATCTTCACTCAGTTCTACTGGACCCTGAATGCCCGGGCTCTCATGAACTTCCTTTCCCTCCGCAACGCCCAAACCGCCCAGTATGAGATCCGGATGTACGCAGATGCTGTCGAGCGACTCTTCGCACAGCAGATGCCCATCACCCATCAGTGCTTCATAGAGTTCGGGCGCGTTGCGCCCTGATGTGATCCTCTCCGCGGCCGCCTTCAAGTTCGGGATCGATCCACTCGCGTGGAAGATCGTTCCCGCGCTCGAACTCGGCCCCCTCTCTATCTCGCCGCACGGCATCGGCATAGCGGTCGGTTTCCTTCTCGGCGCGCAGCTGATGGTGAAGCGCGCCACGAAGGACACGTGGCCGGTCGAGAACGACATCTGGAACACACTCTTCTGGGCGTTGATCGGGGCGATCGTCGGAGCCCGCGTCGGCTACGTGATCGGACACCTTCCCGAGGTCACCTCGAACGGCGACGACATCCTCGGCGTGTTGCGAGTGTGGGAGGGGGGCATCTCCCTGATCGGAGGGATCACCGGAGCGATCCTGTTCGCGCTGCCGTACATGATCCGGCACAAGATGGGCTTCTGGCGGACGATGGATCTTGCCGCCCCCGGCCTCGCACTCGGCATCATCATCGGCAGGATCGGCGACCTCATCATCGGAGACCATCTCGGCAAGCCGACCGACATCGCCCTCGGGTGGAGATGTCTCGGAACGATCCAAGGGGACGAGCCGCTCGTCGCCGAGCGTTACCTGGCGGCCGCCCGGCTCGGTAGCCACCCGTCGCTTGGCTGCTTCGACGTCGCGCTGCACCAGACCGCTCTCTACGACTTCTTCTCCACGATCCTTCTGCTCGGTGTCCTTCTGGCGCTGGGCCGCGCGGCACGCCGTACGGGCTTCCTGATCCTCGTGTTCACCGTTTGGTACGGCGCGATGAGGGTGTTCACCGACTTCCTTCGGGTCGACCGGCGCTACCTCGGGCTTACCGGTAGCCAACTGATGTCGCTTGCGGTCGGACTTGCGTGTCTGTACCTGCTGGCGCGCTATCGAGGAGCGCCGCCGGGGTGGATCAGGCCCCTTGCACCCGGCCCCGAAGGGGGTCCGCCGGCCGGCGATCGTGAGCCACTTGTGCCCGCCGGGGCCCCGCCCGCGGCCTCGGAAAAGCTACCTATCGCGGAGAGTGAGCAAGAAACCCCGATTTTAGGGGCGGACGACGACTCTCCGTAGTCGAAAATCCGCCCGAGGCCCCCTGGAGGTGGCACGATTACCTCACGTCCTAGGGGGGCAACCCCTCGTACCAGGCCCCCTGTAGGGCGGGAGCCTGAGAGAGGAGTATGGAGATGGCGGAGACCTACAACGGTTACTGCGTCAAGTGCCGTGAGAAGCGTGACTTCGAGGGTGAAGTCAAGGAGCTTGCCAACGGCTCCAAGGCCGCTCAGGGGCAGTGCCCCGTGTGCGGAACCAAGATGACCAGGATGCTTCCAAAGAACGCCTAGCGTCTCTTGACGGGTGTTGGAGAGGCCGCCTACGGGCGGCCTCTGCGCGTGGGGGTAGTTTCCCGCCCATGTCCGACGACCTTGTTCTGATCGAAACCTCCGGCGACATCGCGACCGTCACGATCAATCGGCCCCAGCGCCGCAACGCACTCGACTCCACGACCGCCGCCGCCGTGCGGGCGGCGATAGAGGAGACCTCGGGCAGCCGAGCGGTCGTTCTGACGGGCGCCGGCAAGTCCTTTTGCGCCGGGGGCGACCTGGAGGAGCTCGAGCGCTGGACGGACCTTCCCACGGGTGACATCGCCGGGACCCTCTACGACAGCTACCAGGGCATGGTCAGAGCCGTACGGGCGTCGGATGCGATCGTGATCGCCGCCGTGAACGGCGCGGCCGTGGGAGCCGGGCTGGATCTCGCGCTCGCGTGCGACCTGCGAGTAGCGGCGCAGGGCGCAAAGCTGGGTCAGGTCTGGGTCGGGCTCGGCGTGATCCCCGGCACGGGTGGAGCGTGGTTCACCCAAGCTCTCGCGGGCCCCACGAAGGCGGCCGAGCTACTGCTGACGGGCGAGCTGATCTCGGCCGAAGACGCGCTCGCCGCAGGGCTGGTCAACGAAGTCGTTCCTCCGGACGATCTGTTATCGGCCGCGCGCCGGTGGGCCGAGCGGATCCTCAAACACCCACGCGACGGCGTCGTCGCCAACAAGAGAGCGATGATCGAAGCGACCGAGCCGTTCGTCTCTGCGGCCCTCGATCACGCCAAGAAGGTTCAACCGGAGCGCTTCACGTCGGATGAGTTCAAAGCGGCCGTGAAGGCCCGCTTGTCGCGCTCTTAGTCGGCTTCGGTTGCTCCGGAGGCCTCGGTTACCTCGGCCCATGCGGGACAGATGCTCTGGAACGAGCACGACATGCAGAACGGCGACGGTCTCGTGCGCCAGTCACCCGTCACGAGGGCCCGTCTAACCGCGGCCCCCAGTGCATTCATCTGCCGCTCGAATGCCAGCAACATCCGCTCGTGCGGGTTGAGAGTCAACACGACGGGATCGGCGAGATAGACCAGCCTGATCTCCTTGGGGATGACGCCGAAGGCTCTCCAGCACACCAGCGCGTAGAACCTCAGCCCGAAGAACGCCGCCATCTCGCGCGACTCGCCCGGCACCCGCCCGGTCTTGTAGTCGGTCAGGATCCAGGAACCGTCGTCCCGCTCCTCGAGTCGGTCGATGATCCCTCGCAGCTGCATGTCGGTCAGCTCGTACTCGATCCACCACTCGAGCTTGCTGGCTTCCAACCGGCGGGGGTCCTCGAGCTTGAAGTAGTTGAGCAGCAGGGTCCGGCTCTCTTCCAGCCAGGCGTCCTCTTCCAGGGACCCCATCCCGTTGGGCCGGAAATCGGGGTCATCCCGCACCTGCCGCCACAATGCTTCCAGTAACGCCTCGGCTCGGCGGGGGATCCTGCGGGGGCCGGGCTCCATGAACAACCGCTCCAGCACGGCGTGGATCAACGAGCCCTTCGCCGCGGGGCCGGAGACGGGTTCCGGAACCCGATCGATCGTTCGGTATTTGAAGAGTTGAGGACAGCTCTTGAAGTCGGTGACGCTCGAGGGCGAGAGTTTGAGGGCCTCCATCCCCCCAAACCCTAGGGGGGCGATGCCCCCGAGAGTCGGATTTAGAGACCGCTCAGGAACTCCGCCACGGCCCCGTTGAACGCCTCGGGAGCCTCGAGGTTCGAGAGGTGGCCGACCTCGGGGATAACGACCAGGCGGGACCCGCCGACGTGCTCGTGGATCTTCCGAGCTGCATCCGGCGGAGTGATCCCGTCGTTCTCTCCCACGATCACGAGCGTCGGTACGTCGATCCCACTAAGGACGTCCGTCGAATCCGGTCGCTTCTTCATCGCTTCCAGCGCCCCGATGAAACCGGCCGCCGGATTCTCTTGCATGAGTGAGCGCACCTTCTCGACGACGTCGGGTTTCTTCTCGCGTGTCGGCTCCGCAAGAAGGGCACCTACCAAACCCTCGATCAAGGGGTCGGTGCCCTCGTCTCGCACGAGCTGCTGCTGGGTCGTGCGCTTCTCGACGCCCTCGGGGGGATCGGCCTCTGCCTTCGTGTCGGCTAGAACGAACGCAGAGATCCGGTCACGATGGCGTCTCCAGAACGAGAAGGAGATGTAGCCGCCCATCGACAGCCCCACGACATTGGCTTTGTCGACACCGGCGGCGTCCAGCACCGCGGCCCCCTGGTCGGCGAATGTGTCCACCGAATAGGTGCCGGGATCGTCGGGGGCATCCGACCCACCGAACCCCTGCAGGTCGACCGTGATGAATCGGAAGCGGTCTCGCAAGGACTCGATCTGTGGCTCCCACATGTTCGAACTGAACGGGAACGCGTGCAGCAACAACGCGGGGGCCCCGTCGCCTCCGGTGTCGTTGTAGTTGAGCTTCACTCCATTGAGGTCGGTGGTCGGCACTCAAGCCTCCTTGTCTATGGCGTTCTCGCCGCTGATGACTCCCATCCGCCGGTGCTCGATCGTCTCGACACGGCAGGGAATCCGGATGGTAAACGTCGTTCCACGCGTGGAGGAGGCAAGGTCGATGAGTGCATCCATCGCAGCGGCCAATTGACTCACCACGAACAGACCAAGCCCGACGCCCTCCTTGCCGGCCGAGGTTTCCTCCATCCTTCGGAAAGCTTCGAAAAGGAGGTCACGCTTCTCCAGGGGGATACCGGGGCCGTCGTCGGCGACCTCGAGCTCGATGCCCTCGTCGGTCGCATGGCCGGACACGGTGACGCGGGAGCGATCGGGTGTGTACTTGTACGCGTTCTCGATGAGATTCCTGAGGATCTGGGCAACGCGATACTCGTCGATCTCGCACCGAATCGGATCCACGAACACCTCGAGTTGATGCGCGCGTCGCTTGGGGGCCGCACCCTCCAGGCCGCGCTGAACGGCCGACTCCAGGTCGCTCATCTCGATCGTGATCAAGAGCTCGCCGGCTTGGAGCTCCGAAGAGATCATGAGGTCATCCACCAGACGCGCCAGCTGACGGCCTTGTTGCGACATGATCTCGAGCAAGCGATCCCGCTTGGCGGGTTCGATTTCGTCGCCTTTCCTTTTCAGCACGTCGGTTGCTGCGATGACCGCCGTTAGCGGGCTGCGGATCTCGTGCGAAGTGATGGCAACGTTTCGATCGCGCAACCGGTCGTGTTCGATGAGTTGCGCGGTCTGACGCTCGAGGAAACGTTGTTTCTCGACCCATATCTGTACGGCGCTACCGACCACCCACGCCGTCCCGAGACAGACACCGCCAACCAACGCGATCGTGGCGGGGGAATCCCACCACACCGCTCCAAAGAGGAGGGACACTCCGATCGCCACAACGATCGACGGCCTTAGCCCGTAGCGGAGCGCCGCTTCTATAGGGATCATGACCAAGACAAACGCGATGGCGATCTGCTCGCCGGCCGCGAGGGCAGCCACGGCGGCGATCGAAACGTCGAACAAGAATGCGGTAACTCCGAGTCGCGTCCGGGCCCGATCTCCCCGCAAGCCCCGCGCCGCGAATGCGATCGCCAATGTTCCCAACGCGAGAACGGGACCGAGGGCTCTCAGCACCGCACCCGAAGTCTCTTGGGTCGGCAACGACCCGGTAGCCCACGCGGCGAGCAAGCCGGCGCAGAACGCCGCTCGGACCAGCGTCACGCGGCTTTCGAGTCGCCGCAGATAGATCGGGTCGTTCACCAAATACAAGGGTGGCACAGAAGGGCGGAAAAGAGGAGATGGAAAAGAAAAGGACCCGGGGAACCCGGGCCCTTTCCGAGGGGAAGTTACGTGGCTAGGCAGCTCTGGAGTGCGTGTGGCTTCTGGGATGCCCGATGACTTCGGCTAGGTGCTCGAAGACCTTCGGGGTCGCATATCCGGCTGCCGAAACCATGAGGCCGGTGCCGAGATAGCCCATCGCCTCGCTGCGTACTGCCATGCCCCAGTGCTCGAACAACGAGAATCCGAGGGCCCAACAAACGACCGCGCCAAGAGCGATGGTCAGGATCGACTGAACTTTGGCGAGGTCCACGTACTCGTTCAGCATGTCGATGACTTTGAAAGTCCCGATGCCGAGCAGAACCACGATTGCGAACTCGTACACGTGTCACCTCCGTGACGTCTCGGGCGGCCATTCCGCCCGAAGCTTTCGTTAGACGCCGGCCCGAGGGGGCGGGTTACAGAGGTGTCATTGGGTTTCGGCTGATCGTCGAGACGATCAGCCCTCCTCTAAGGAGGCAGCCAGGCCCGCCGTGGTCCCGAGGAGGAAGGCATCCAGGGCGGCGCCATAGGCGTAGCCGCGTTTCTTAGTGGTGAAGTAGCGGTACATCATCGTCGCCGACGACACGGCTTTGGCGACGAGGAGAGGTGGGATCAAGTCCCTTTTGTCCAAAGGATCCCTTGCTGCGCTGAAAGACAGGGCTGCGATCGTTGCCATGTAAGACGATGCGAGGGCGTTGTACAGACCCACGCTCTCGGTCTCCATCTCGTCGCCTCCGACGTTGCCGAGAGACGCCGTCGCGGCCCACGGACGCGCGATGAAATCGACCGCCCCCAAGGCATAGATGGCGCCCGTTGCGATCAACCAGGTTTTCATCGTCCGTTCCCGTCGCACTGTTCCGATTTCTCCCTTTCTTAGGCGAAGCAAGATAGGCAGAAATGCCTATATCGCAGGGCCCTGCGGCTCCCTCAGAATTTGAAGCCAGGGCGGGGGTCCAGTCGCATTCGCCGCCGCAGCCATCCGACGCACTGCCCGCGCGTCGGACGACTCCCGCCCGCCTTTCTCTTTCATCCGTTCCCGTTCGAGGACACCTTCACGGGGAAGTTCATCCTCGCGATCTCCCGCTCGTCCAGGAAGAAGACGAGCTGGTAGTCGTCGGCGGCAAAGTCCAGCACGAGGTCCGCAACCTCGTCCTCCAGGCGTTCCGTGTGGCTCGGTGTGGGCATATGGATCTCTCTGGGCGAGCTCTGGTAGATCGTTCGTCCCTCGGGTTCCTTGATCGCCCATTGCTCAGTGAAGGCCCCGTGATCGTCGGCCCAGGCTCGGAAAACGAGGAAAGCTCCCGCCTTGCCGGGTTCTGCTTGCACGAGCACCTCGTTCTCGAGCTTGGGATGGAGGTTGCCACCCTTCTCGTAGAACACCTGGCGGTCGATCACCTTTGCGTAGGCGAGTCTCGCTCCCATGGGTCTCCTTTGACTCCTAGTGCGGTTCGAACGTTTGGATCGTTACTCCGTGATCTGCGAATTCCTTCTCCCAGACCTCTAAGCCGACGGCTTGCACCGGAGCGACAACCCCGGTTTCGAGAGGTCCGTCTCCCGCGAATCTCAGGGCCGCGGCAGATAGGAACTCGGCGGTGAGTCCGTACACATCGGTTCCGGTCAGTGCGACGTTTCGCCACGCGTCGCCGGAGCGTGCTTCCGCAAGGATCGTCCACTGGCCCGCGCGGCGTTGTTGGTCCGTCGGTCCTTCAGGTAGACGCCCGATCAAGCTTTCGGTGACACTCTTGATCGGCCCGGACTTAAGCAGCGGCAAGAACGGCCCCCCCAACTTCAACCCGAGACGCTGGGCCATACCGACCGTGGCGTAAACGCGCAACGAGTCGAGTTCTAGATGAAGCGGCGCGAGATGACCTTCCGCGAGTGGGAAGGCGACGCTCGATCGGGGGCCGAGAGGAGGAGGCATCGGCGCCCAGCGGCTCCGTTGTCCCGCCTTCACGGTGACCCGCCGACCGTTCTCGATCCAGGCCGCGGGTTCCGAAAGGATCCCCAGCGCGCTTCGAAGAGTTCCGGCCGATGGCGTCAATGGCACGGCATAGGTCAGAGTGAGGTCGACAGGATCTAAGTCGCGCGAGGCAAGAGTCGCAGCGACATCGGCAGGTACCTCGTCGAATCCCATGGCGGGTGCCATCGCTATCCCTGCTTTGCGCGCTTGCTCCATCTTGTTCTCGATGAGGCGAGCGATGAAGGGACCTTCGCCGGTGGAATCGATGTAGTGCACCCCTGCCTGAAGAGCGGCTTCAACCGCGGTCGACCCGAGTTGTTCGAAGGGGCCCACGCAGGTGATGAGGACCTTGACGTCCTCCAGCGCGGCTGCGAGTCCACGCACATCTCCTACCGATGCCACGCGGATCTCGGGGTTGCCGGTCGTCGTCGCGAGAGCTTCGAGCTTGCCATGGTCTCTGCCCGATATGGCGAAGTTGGCTCCGCGCCGGTGCAGTGCCTGTGCCGTCAGTCGTCCGGTATACCCGGTTGCTCCAAAGAGCAGCACTTCTGGCATGTCTAAGAAGAATAGCCTCACCCCCGATGAACGCCACCATCCATCTCGTGCGTCACGGTCGGGTTGAGAACCCGAAGGGGATCATCTATGGACGTTTGCCCGGATTTCACCTGTCCGACCGCGGCCTTCGACAGGCCGAAGGAGCGGCCCAACACTTGGGAGACAGGGACGTTGGAGCGATCTGGTCGTCGCCCTTGGAGCGCGCTCAGGAAACGGCACGCGCGATCGCGGCGCACCACGACGTCGAGATCGTGACGGACGACCGACTGATCGAGAGCGATTCGACCCTCGAGGGTGTCGGCCGCAGCATCGCCACGTTCGCACGGTCTCCGCGTGTGTGGTGGAGCTTTCGCAATCCGTGGCGGCCGTCGTGGGGAGAATCGTTTGCCGAGATCCGTGTCCGGATGCTGGACGCGATCGACGAGGCGGTTCGTTCGTCGGGGGGCCGGGAGCTGGTCGTCGTCTCGCACCAGACGCCCGTCATCGTGGCTCGCTTGTCACTAACGAAGAGCCGGGTACCACCGTGGATGGGGTTCACCCCTTGCTCGACGGGGTCGGTGTCGAGCGTCGTTATCGAAGGTGGAGACGCGGTATCTGTGTCTTACTTCGCGCCGGGCGACTGATCGGTCGCGACCGCGTCGTCCTCTGACGAGCTCTCGACCGTCTCGAGCAGAGGCGAAGAGCACACCGGGCACACGGGTGTGTCTCCTTCTTCAACGTAGACGGTGCGTTGGCATGTGGTGCAGAACGCGGAGATCGCCATCGCTGAAAGGGTAGCCTGCTTCGGTCACGACGGCGACCGGGCCCGGAGGCCGTGCTCTGACTAACTTCGATGCGATCGTCATAGGTGCCGGACATAACGGACTCGTGTGTGCGAGTTACCTTCAGCGCGCCGGGCTGAAGGTTGTAGTTCTGGAACGCACCGACCGCATCGGGGGCGCCTGCGTGACCGAGGAGCTGTTCCCCGGCTTCCGTATCTCGACGGCGAGCTACTCCTTGTCTCTGCTGCTACCTCAGATCGTGTCCGAGCTCGGCCTGGAACTGGACGTGCGGATCAAGGAACCGAAGGTCTTCGCACCCTTCCCCGACGGAGGAGGCCTCTTCTTATGGCGCGACGAGAAGAGAACCCATGACGAGATCTCGAAGGTGTCCAAGAAGGATGCCGACGCTTACCTGCCCTTCGAAGAGCTGTTCGAAGAGGCCGCCCTACGTCTGCGGCCACTCCTCACGTATCCGGCCACTCGTAAGCAGGCCAGACGTGCCTTCCGCCAGTCCGAGGTCGAGCGACTGTTCGCGCGCACCGTAGACGGCTCCATCTCCGATCTGTGCGAGGAGTACTTCGAGTCGGACCTGATGCAGGGTTTGGTGGCGTCACAGGGGATCATCGGCTCGGCCGCGGGTCCGAAGACTCCCGGCACGGCGTACATATATCTGCACCACGCATTCGGCGAGGCAACGGGGGAGTCGGGTGTGTGGGGATTGGTGCGCGGGGGCATGGGCGCCATAACGACAGAGCTCGCCGACCGTTTCCGCGCGGCGGGCGGAGAGATCCGACTCGAGGCCGAGGTCGCTAGCGTGCGGCTCGATGACAGGCGGCGCGCGTCCGGTGTCGACCTCGTGTCTGGCGAGGAGCTCTCAGCCCCGATCGTTTGCTCTAACGCCGATCCTGTGCGCACTGTTGGGTTTCTGCGCGACGCGCATCTTCCACCCGAATACCTCGAAGACGTGGGACTGATGCCGACCAAGGGGACGGTGGTGAAGGTCAACTGCGCGCTCAGCGGGTTGCCGCGCTTCAAGGGGATGGAGGGGGGCAACGAACCGGGCCCCGAGCACACCGGCACGATCACGATCTCGCCTTCGATCGATTATCTGGAAGAAGGAGCGCGAGCCGCCGGTGTAGGCGAACCTGCCGAGAAGATGTTCATAGAGGCGTGGATGCAATCGGCTTCCGAACCCGATCTTGCTCCGCCCGGCAAGCACACGCTGTCGATCTTCGCCCAGTACGCTCCGTACGACCTGGCGGAAGGCGACTGGAGCACGCGCCGAGACGAGATCGGGGACATCGTTCTAAGGACCCTCGAGGAGTACGCCCCCGGGCTCACCGACCTCGTCGAGGACCGACTCGTTCTCGGCCCCCCCGACCTGGAAGAGCGTTTCGGACTGACCGGCGGAAACATCTTCCACGGCGAGCTGTTGCCGGACTGGCTGTTCGAGAAACGTCCGGCCACTGCGTGGCATCGCTACCGAGCCCCGATGGCCGGCCTCTATCTATGCGGCTCGGGAGCGCATCCGGGCGGGGGCGTATGTGGGGCTCCAGGGCGCAACGCAGCGCGCGCGGTTCTCTCCGACCTGACTGCGAAGGGTGATCGCGCGAATACGTAACTGTTTCATCCGCCCTCCTTCCGGGTATGTCTGGGTCAAGAGAAGCAACCAAGCCAAAGGTTGGTGACCCATGGGTATCGGTGCAAGTCTTTTCCTGATAGCGCTAGGAGCGATCCTTGCCTTCGCCGTCAACTTCGACGCCGAAGGATTCGACATCAACACGATCGGGATCATCCTTCTGATCGTCGGTGTTCTCGGTGGCGTCCTGTCGATGATTTTCTGGTCGTCCTGGGGCGGCTGGGGTAACCGGCGCGACACGGTCGTTCACACGGACCGGGTCCGCGAACGAGAAGTCGTCTAACCCTTCTGTTCTAACTGGCAGCCCTTATAGGGCTCTGAACAGACATCAAAAGGGCCCCCGGGTAATCGGGGGCCTCTTTTTTCTCACCCTAAAGAACTAGTTACCCCCTGCCGAAGCTCTCCTTGGAGGATGCAGCGCGCCTCCACGACAAGAGCAAACCCGTCGCGAGGCGGAGACGCAAAGCCAGGGACCTGTTTCAGGCCGCCCGGTTACCGAATGGAGGCCTTCATGCGCGAAAAGATCATGGCGGCGGTGATCTCGATATCAGTAGCGGGATTCATCGGAGCGACCCCGGCCGTTGCCGGCGACCATACCGAGAAGACCCACAGAGGGCACGGGAAGCGCGCCATGGGCACGATCGAATCCTTCGACGGCACGACCCTGTCGGTCGCCCTAGATGACACCACCACTTGGTCGGGCCCCGTCGCATGTGACGTGAAGGTTCGGGTCGAGCACCGCGGCCGTCATGCTCGTGGCAAGGGACACGGCAACCCGTCGCGCGGAAGCGTTACCGACCTCAAACCCGGGGCCTGGATCCTCAGGATGAAACTCGACGACGGGATTGTCGAGAAGGTGCACGTGCGCCCGGCCCCCACCGACGGAGAAATGGTCACTGCAGCGTCTGGCGCCTCGGATGACTGTGATTCGGAAGAAGAGGAGTCCGACGAAGCCGGCACCGACACACTCCGTGACGAGAACGCCAAGGAAGAAGAAGACGCTGCCGAGGGTGACGAAGGCTAGGATGCCGATGACGACTCGGTGGACTCGATGAGCGAACCCAGTGTCGACGACGACGTCGACTCCGTCGACAGCGTGGACACCGTCGAGTAAACGAGAGCCAATCAGCGGAGGCGGTTCCCTGTGGGAGCCGCCTCCTTTCCTTTTAGCCGGCGGAGCGCGTCAGGATCCGCACGATCCTGTTTTCGATGTCGGCGGCGGTCGTCTTCTCCATCCCGGACGACATGATCGAGAACTCACCCCACACATCGCGGCTCCTGAGCCACACGTAACCCGACAACGTCGAGACCTTGTCCAGCGTGCCGGTCTTCGCTCGCACGCGGACGCCGTTCAACCGGTTCTCCAGCGTTCCTTCGTCGGCTCGCGCCAAGGTCCCTCTGAAAGGATCGATCCATTCCTCGTGTTCGACGCGACCGAGTAGCCGGACCATGCCCAGTGGTGACACACGGTTCTGATACGAGAGCCCCGAGGCATCGTGCGCGATCACCGTCACGCCGTTGCGGTCGGCCCACCCCTCGACCGCGCCGGCCCCCTTCGCGATCGTCCCCGGTCGTCCACGCGCTTCGACCGCGAGCCTCTTACCGAGCATCTCGGCGAAGAAGTTCGACGAGTTCACGTTCAGATGTTGAAGGATCGATGGCAGAGGTTCCGATAGGACGCTTGCGATCTCCTCGAGTCCGGGAGGTTCCTCAGCCGCACCGGGAGGTCCACTCACCCGGATCCCCATCTTCTCGAGTCGTTGCGACAGTGAGCGAGCCGCGCGGATCTCAGGATCGGACACATGGTTGCCGCCATCGTTAACGTTCCCATTGATCGCGAGCGCAGAAGGCAGAGGACATTCATCGCGCGGGTATCCGGCCTTCCAGCCGATGGCGAACCAATCGCGCGCGAAGTAGCTGGTGCTTCCGATGACGCTGCCCCTGATGCGAGTGATGCCGGCCTCACGTACTGCCCCCGCAAGCGACTTGATCTTCGTCGTATCCACCGGCAGTGACCGCGTGTAGCGACGCTCCGACGACAGTGTCGGATCACCGCGTCCCAACAACCACAGGTCGCCGTCGACTACCCCATCTTCGGGCGACTCCGCCGCAGCGGCCGACGTGGTGAACGAGAACTCTGCCCCCACCCGGTCCAGCAGGGCCATCGTCAGCAGCAATTTCTGGTTGGAAGCGGGAACCCTGCGACGGGTTGCTGCGTGGCGGTAGAGGGTGGTGCCGGCCTCCCTTACAGCGACGCCGATCGCGCGTCCCCGCACTATCCCATCGATCCGCTCCTTCCATGCGGCGCGAGCCAGCGCGGGCGAGTGGAGCGAGAGAAGTGAGGCGAGGAGTAGAGAAAGGACTGCCGCCCGGCGCATCCGGGCTTTCTAACCCAGTGACCGGTAGCGGCTAGCCCGCGTCGTCGAAGAGCTTGGGGTCGGTGGGGAACAGCGAGAGCTGGCCGGGCCCGGCCTTCTTGCGGCGGGGGCGGTCGATCTCGGCCGCCAGGCGGTGGTAGGCACGCTCACGGTCGAGCTGGAGCTGGCGCTTCTTGGCAGTTGTTTTTTCGTCCTCCAGGCGTTTCTCCGCGGAATCGATCGCCTCGTCGATCATCTCAGCCTCCCAGTCCGGCAGCCGCTCCTGCATGCCCTTCCCTCCCCAGTGAAGGTCGCTCCCGCGTCGTAGCGGGGTTGTGGAGTATGGGCCAGTGAGGTTTCTCTGAGCCGGATTTCGGGGCAGAATCTGACCTAT
>Ga0190265_10002057_pt1 | contig 13402 bp, 8 predicted proteins | sample Popmic124T_FD_133135 | JGI IMG/M metagenome (GOLD analysis project Ga0190265, IMG submission 133135) | Populus adjacent soil microbial communities from riparian zone of Indian Creek, Utah, USA - 124 T | ecosystem: Environmental > Terrestrial > Soil > Riparian zone | place: USA: Utah | collected... | reverse complement strand
GCTCGCGCCACTCCGGGAGCTCCACCGCGAAGGCCGCGAGCGCCTCGGCGGGGGCCGCGCCGATGCCCGGCAGGTCGAGCAGGCCACCCCGCGCGAGCGTCAGCACGCCGCTCCACGGCTCCTCGCGATCGGCCTCGACCGCGCGCGCCGCGGCGATGCCGACGCCGTCGAGCCGAAGCCGCGCGAGCGTCTCCTCCAGCAGCCGGGTCTTGCCGACGCCGGAATCTCCCTCGAGCACCAGCAGCGCCGCGCGCCGCTCCTGCGAGGCGGATGCGACGGTCTCGAGCACCCGGCCCAGCTCTTTCGCCCGCCCCTCGAGCGGCGCGCGGACGACCGATTCGCCAACCGCCGCCGCGACCTCCGCGCGGATGCCGCGTTCCCGGCGGACGCGCTCGACGAGGGCGAGGATTTCCTCGCCCGGCTCCATGCTGACCTGCTCGGACAAACGGATGCGGTAGCGCTCGAACTGCTCCAGCGCGCCGGCGCGGTCCCCGGCCAGCGACAGGCACCGGAGCACGGCCCCGAGGGCGCGCTCGGAAGAGGGCTCGAGCGCGAGCGCCCGGTTGGCGAGCGCGGAGCCTTCCTGCGTGCGGCCCCCGTGCGAGAGCGCTTCCGACCCGCGCACCAGCACCTCCACCGCCCGGCGCCGCCAGTGCTCGCGCTCCGCGGCGAGCCAGTCCTCGAATTCCGAGGCACCGGGCACGGCGAAGCCTTCCAGAAAGTCCCCGGCGATGAGAACCGCCGCCTCTTCCCATTGCCCGGCGGTGGCGAGGTTTTCGAGCTGGTCCACATCCACTTCCACCTGACCGGTCAGTCGGACCTGCCCCTGGCTGGTGTCGATCGCGTCCTCGCCGGCGTGGCGCCGGATCACTCGCAGCGCCTCGCTCAGGGAGTGGCGTGCGGCGGTTTCGGTCCGGTCACCCCAGAGCAGCCCGACCAGGTGATCGCGGGTCCGGGTTCGGCGGGGCGAGCGGGCGAGATAGATGAGCAGCGCAAGATGTTTGCGCCACAGGAGCTCGGAGGGTGCAGGACCGCCATCCAGACTGACGTCTACGGGCCCGAGGGTACGGCAGAGGATCACGTCCGCCTCGCTTGACATCGGCTTGACTGGCCTTGGGCATCGTCACGACGGTCACGAGGTCCCGGGATCCAGCCAGGAGTGAGCATGTTCATGGTTCAGTTGACCCGCACGTTGATGGTGCCGTCGCCGGAGCCGGCCCCCACCGCCAACGCCATGACCCTGAACGAACACGAAACCAGCGGACCGCTGCCCGTGGGCTTCGAGTTCGAGCGCTTCGGAGTGCAGTACGATCGTTTCGACCTGTCCACCGATGGCTTCGTGCGCTTCGGGAGCGAAGCATATCGCGGCTCCGGCGAGGGATGCGTGTCATTGGAGACGGGCGGCCGTGGCACCCTCGGCCGGGGCCGGTTGGCCTACGAGGTTCGGGGCAGCGCGCCACGACGTCGCCTGGTGGTGTCGTTTGCGGGGCAGGGGGCGCCCAGCGCCACACTGCAGCTGGTGGTCTACGAACGAACGGGGATGGTCGGCGTCCGCGACGGGTCCGATCAGAGCTTGGGAGAGCCGACAATGCGGCAGCTCGACATGGTCCAGCCGCCGGCGTCACGCGCGAACTCCGCGCGGAATATCGGCTGACTGCTGAGCTGACCGCCGTGCGTTCCCCGCCATACGAGTCGGAAGCTGAACTCCGCCGCGCCCGCGTCCGCACTCATTTCCCGCACGCCATCCACCCGCTTGCCCACCATCGCCCGCCACGGCTCCGTGCGAAGAATCGTCGTCAGGCGCTTCAGCTTCTCGTCGTCGGCATAGGTCCGGGGCCGGTACATCGTCGCCAGCCGGTCGAGGTTCTTGGAGCGGACCGCGCCATAACAGTCGTCCACGCCCTGGCGCATCCTCGACTCCAGCTCGCGGCGCTCGGCGGAGGGAAGCGGCTTGGGCCGCGCCACCGTGGGGCGGCTCGGCCGTGTGGTCGCGACGGGAGGGGAAGGCTGGTCCACCCGGTCATCGCGCTCAGCATTCCCCTCGAGGGGCGCATACGCGGAGGGATCGGGAAAGGCGTTGTCCCCGGCGAACTCGGGGGCGACGGCCGCGCCCGCTTCGAGCGTGTCTTCAGCCGTCACGAGCCCGGAATCCGGGCCGCCGCGGGCGGGGGAGTCGGTGGGCGCGCTGGAGGCGGGCCGCCGCTGGGTGGCGACTCTACGCCGGGCAGGGGCCGAGTCGGCGGTGGCGGTGACGGCCTGGTCGGCCGAGGCGGCCGAGTCCCCCGGCTCACTGCTGGGGGTGGAATCGGTGACGAGGGAGACGCTATCGCTGGACGCGACCCAGGGGGGGCCGCCCGTCCATCGGAAATCGCGCAGTCCGCCGAAGAGCCAGAGGCAGGCGGCCACGGCCGCGAGCCCGGCGGTGCCCCGCACGAGGGCGCGACGGGACCGGGTGCCGCGACGCCGCCAGGTGGAGCGGTGATCCGGCTCGTCCCCGGCGGACAGCGGAGCCGCGACGGGCGTCGGGCCACGCGCCGGCCGCTCGGGCCGCCGCGCCGGAATGGCGTGCTCCACGTTGATGGCGATGGACGCGCTGGTGGCGCCTCGCGTCGCCGTCAGCATCACCTGACCGCGGCCCAGCGCGGCGACCCAGCCCTCCGCCGTGACGACCGCGACGCCCACGTCGCTGGTGCTCCAGAGCACCGTGGACTCGGCGAGGGGCTGGCCGGCGGGATCGAGGGGCGTGGCCGTGAGGACGAACGAATCCCCGGCGCGGACGGCCTTCGGGGGAGCCGAGATCTGGATGCTGGCGGCTTCTTCCAGTGGGCGGTCGAACAGCTCCAGCGCTGGCGGCACGCGCACCTGGACCCGGGCCAGGACGCCGTCGCAGGTCGCGATCAATACCGCAGAGCCGGGCGCGACGGCCGTGGCGACGTTGCGAGTGCGATCGAGATGCAGCACGTCCGGCGCGTCGGTGGTCCACTCGACCGTGCGGCTGGGCAACGGGGTGCCGCGCTCACCGCGCACCAGGGCGACGAGCGCAAAGCTGTCACCGGTGACCAGCTCGGCCGGGGGCGGCAGGATGACGACACTGCGCGCCGGCCCCGCGACGGCTGATCGGCCCGCGATGGCGGAAGCGCCCTGGGGCACCGGGCTCACCGGCACCGGCGTCGCCGGTGGGGTCGAGCTCGCGGCGGCAAGGCGACTGAGCTCCGCCAGGAGCGGATCGTCCTCGAGCAGCGGGGTCGCGCCCAGCGCCATCTTGGCGTCGGCCATGTTGGGGAACCGCTCGGCGGGATCCTTGGCCAGCATGCGCAGAATGGCGGCCTCGAGATCGGGCGGGCAGTCGGGCACGCGCTCGCGGATCGCCGTGGGCGGCTGCTCTACCTGCGCCTGCATGACAGTCAGCGTTGAGCCGATGAAGGGCGCGACGCCGGTGACCATCTCGTACGCCACTGCGCCGAGCGAGTACTGGTCCGACGCGCCGGAGACTTCGCCGCCGCGGCACTGTTCCGGACTCATGTACGCGGGCGTGCCCACGAGCGCGCCGCTGTGGGTCGAGCCGGGAAGCTGGGCCACCTTGGCGATGCCGAAGTCCGTGACGACCGCGTTGCCGTCTTCGTCGATCAGGATGTTGGCCGGCTTGACGTCGCGGTGCACCACGCCGGAGCGGTGGGCATAGGTGAGCGCGGATCCGACCTGGCAGAGGATGGAGCGGGCGATCGCAACCGGCAGACGGCCGCTGTCGCGAATGATCTGTTCCAGCGACCGGCCGCGAATGTACCGCATGACGAAGAAATGAAGACCGCCCGCCTGCCTGACCGAAAAGCACGACACGATGTTGGGGTGATTGAGGTGCGCGATGGTGATGGCTTCGCGGCGGAACCGCTCGATCATGCCTTCGCCCATGAGGAGACCGGGCGCCATCACCTTGATCGCGACCTTGCGGTCGAGGGAGACATCGTGGGCCAGGAACACGGCGGCCATGCCGCCGCGGCCGAGCTCGCGACCGACGTCGAACTCCCCGAACAGCGCGCGGCGCAGCCGCTGGACCACTTCGGCCCAGGGCGATTCGGGATCGTCGTCGGGGTGGAGGTCGGTCTCCAGCAGCGCGGTCGGATGCGAGCTGAGGGTCAGCTCGTCGCCGCACTGCGAGCAGAACCGGTCCGCCAGTCGGACGGTCTCGCCGCAGTTGAGGCAGGTCAGGGTGGATGCCATCGCGAGCTCAAGCGAGCATGCGAAAATTGGCGCCCGGTGAGGACCGACGCAATCGACGTGCCCTGGGCGGCTTCAGATACAGCTTTAGGCGAGCGGTGAAACATGTGGTAGCGCAATAAGTTGCACGGCTCCGATTTCCTCGCCGATTTCGATGGTGTGTCTCCGAGGCCCGGGGGGTCGGGCTGGGATAGTAACCAGGGTGACGCGGCGGGTCAGGTTGTAACAGTCTGGTGATGGGTCGACGCCGCAGTTTCGTGCCCGCTGACATCGCCAACCCGCGAGATCGAGCCCCTGGCCGTGGCCACTAAGATCCTGCGGTCTTGCCAGTTAGACGACGTTCGCTGAACCCGCCGGGCGGTTGTCGCATCGGGCACGTGCCGTGCAAGAATTCGGAACAATCGTGCCAGCACTCTCCCTCTCTCGATAAGACACAGGTTCCGCATGCTCATGTCGTGGCTGCGGCTCCGCTCCGCGCTCAGCCTCGGTGTTGTCCTTTGCGTTCTCAACGCCTGCGGCGACGACGGTACCAGCGGGCCGACGGACCAGCCGGACATTCCGGTCCAGGGGCTCACGGCCGCCGACGATGCCGGGAACCTGGCACCGCTCGATCTGGTCTACGTGTGCGGCAACAAGTTCCTGGCGACCAATTCGACCAGGCGATCGGTCCACCTGACCTACCGCGTCGTCGGCACGTCCGAGACCGGCGGCGTCACCTTGCCACCCGGACCGATCGAAGATCCAGGCTTCAGCGAGACCGAGCTCGAGACCAAGGCACTGGGCGTGGTCGAGCTCTACCGTGACGGACAGCGGATCGCACGGCGCCGGAACCTGAAGATGATGTGTGGCACGCCGGCGGTCGCGCGGTTTTCCTCGCTCACGGCAGCCGAGGCGGGAAGCTGGACCGGTCCGTTCTCCTGGCCGGTCATCGCGATCCACCTGAGCCTGCTCCCGGAGGGCAAGGTGCTCTCGTGGGGACTGAGCGGCCAGCCGCAGGTATGGGATCCAGCCTCCGGGCAGTTCACCGAGGTGCCGAGCCAGGCCGAGCTCTTCTGCTCCGGGCATTCTCTGCTGGCGGACGGACGGGTGCTGGTGACCGGTGGCCACATCTCCTCCAACCACGGCATTCCCGACATCAGCATCTTCAATCCCGCGAACAACACGTGGACCCAGTCCACGCCGATGCGGCGCGGCCGGTGGTATCCCACCAACACGACCCTCGCCAACGGCTCGGTCGTGATCCTTGCCGGCAGCGACGAAGTCGGCGACGAGGTCGCCGAGCCGGAGGTCTGGACGCCCAACGGCGTCCGCCAGCTCGACAACGCCAGCCTGGTGCTGCCGTACTACCCGCGCACCTTCGTCGCGCCGAACGGCCAGGTGTTCTACGCCGGCGAGCAGCAGACCAGCCGCTACCTCAGCACGTCGGGCAGCGGCAGCTGGACCGTGGTCGGCGAGCGGAAGTATGGCGCGCGTCCCTACGGCGCGGCCGTGATGTACGAAGCGGGGAAGATCCTCTACGTGGGCGGCGGCCGTACCACCAATACCGCCGAGATCATCGACCTGAACGCCGCCTTGCCAACCTGGCAGTGGACCGGCTCGATGGCCTTCGCCCGGCGCAATCTCAACGCCACGGTGCTGCCGACCGGCGAGGTGTTCGTGACGGGCGGGAGCAGCGCGCCGGCGTATGCCGACGTGTCACAAGCCATCCTGGCCACGGAGATGTGGAACCCGGCCACCGGCGTCTGGACCACGATGGCGAGCAACGCGATCAAGCGGACGTACCACTCGACCACCTTGCTGCTCCCCGATGGCCGCGTGCTCCATACCGGCAGCGGCGAAGGCGCCGAGATGCCGGAGGAGTTCAACGCGGAGATCTACTCGCCGCCGTACCTCTCCATGGGCCCCCGGCCCACGATCAGCGACGCGCCCTCCCTGGTCGGCTATGGCACCGATTTTCGGATCGAGACGCCGGACCCGAACGACATCGCGAAGGTGAGCCTGAGCCGGCTCGGTTCAGTGACCCACGCATTCGACATGAACGGCCGATTCCAGTGGCTGACGTTCACCCGCGAGTCGGGTGGCGTGAGGATCACCGCGCCGCCGAGCGGCACCCAGGCGCCGCCGGGGCACTACATGATCTTCCTCATCGGCCAGAACGGCGTCCCATCGGTCGGGAAGATCGTCAAGGTCGGACCGACCTCCGAGCCGACGCCGGGCCCGAACGCGCCGCCCGCGCCATCCTTCCTTGCCGGCTGCGGCGGTCAGAACTGCTCCTTCACCGATCGCAGCACCGATCCGGACGGCAACCTCGCAGGCTGGGAATGGGACTTCGGCGACGGCCAGATCTCCACCGCGCGCGATCCGCATCACGCCTACCAGTCGGCCGGTACCTACACGGTGAGGCTCACGGCGCGTGACCGGGAAGACGCCAGCGCCTCGGTCACCAGGCAGGTCACGGTGCCCGGACCGCAGTACCCGCTGGGGCTCACGCTGACGACCAAGACGGAGTCAGGGAAGCAGACCTCGGTGTTGACCTGGACCCGAGCCCAGGGCCAATCGGTCTACATCTATCGCAACGGGCTGGTCCTCCAGAGCACGGAGAACGACGGCAAGCAGTCCTTCTCCAAGAACGGGACCGCGCCGGCGACCTTCATTTTCAAGGCGTGCGAGGCGGGGAGCAGCATCTGCTCCAACCCCGCGACCGCGACGTTCGCCGGCGGCGACAACCCGGGGAACTCTACGCCCAACGCTTCCTACACTCCGGTTTGTACCGCCAACGCCTGCAGCTTTTCCGACGGCAGCGTGGACACGGATGGCGCGGTCACGTCGTGGCTGTGGAGCTTCGGCGACGGCAACACCTCCACCCAGCGGAACCCGTCACACAGTTACGGAAGCGGCGGTAACTATGACGTCCGGCTCACCGTGACCGACAACCTCGGCGGCCAGGGCACGACCACCAAGCGCATCACCGTCGGCACCCCGCCGAACCAGACGCCGAGCGCCAACTTCGCGTCGAGCTGCACCGGGCTCGGCTGCGAGTTCACCGACGGGAGCAGCGACCCCGACGGACACATAACCGCCTGGCAGTGGGCCTTCGGCGACGGCGTGACCTCGAGCGAGCAGCATGCGTCCCACAGCTACGCGACCGACGGGATCTACACGGTGACGCTGACGGTGACCGACAACGAAGGGGTGCAAGGCGTCGTCAGCCGGCAGATCACGGCCGGGACGCCGCCGAACCAGCAACCCACGGCGGACTTCAGCTTCACCTGCACCGGGCTCGGCTGCAGCTTCACCGACGGCAGCGGCGATCCGGATGGAAACGTGGACAGCTGGGCCTGGGACTTCGGCGACGGCGCGACCTCCGTGTCGCAGAATCCCTCACACACATATGCGAGCAGTGGCACCTACACCGTCGCGCTGGCGATCACGGACGACGACGACGCGCCCGCCACCGCCTCGAAGTCGGTTACGGTCATCGCACCGCCGCCGAACGTCAACCCGACGGCCGGCTTCACCTTCTCCTGCGCCGGGCTGGCCTGCTCGTTCACCGACGGGAGCATCGACCAGGACGGAACCGTCACCGGGTGGAGCTGGAATTTCGGGGATGGCACGACGTCCACGTCGCGCAATCCGAGCAAGACGTACGCGACGGCCGCGACCCGCACCGTGACGTTGACGGTGACCGACAACCGCGGCGGCACCGGCCAGCACTCGGCTCAGGTCACGGTCAGCAATCCGGCCACGAGCATCACGCTGACGGTCACCGGCCGCACCGACGCGACCAAGCATTACATCACCCACAACTGGTCGGGGGCCACCGGTACGAACGTGGACTTCTGGCGGAACGGGGTGCGGATCAACAGCACGCCCAACGACGGCCGCCATACCAGCAGCCACAAGTTCAAGGGGACGGCGACGTGGCGGGTGAAGATCTGTCAGGCGGGGAGCTCGACCGTCTGCTCCCCGGAGCGGTCCATCACGCTATCGAATTAGGAAAGGACGGCCGGGCTCTCTAGCGTCAGCTCGATCAGCTCGGCCAGCTCGTCCCGGGTGTACGGCTTCATGACGACCGGGACGACGGCGTGGTCGATCCCGACCCGGGTCAAAGCGGTGGGGGTGTAGGCGGAGATCAGAATGACCGGCAGCTCGGGATACTCGTCCCTGAGCGTGGCGGCCAGCTCGATCCCGTTCATCAATGGCATCACGACGTCCGAGATCACCAGGTCGAACTTCGACGGTTGCATACGCACCAGATGCAGGGCCCCGAGACCGTGGCCCGCTTCCACTACGACATACCCCAGATCGGATAGTTGATGGCGGAGGAGGGTGCGCATGCCGTCTTCGTCGTCGACGACGAGGATGGTGGCAGGGTTGAGGCGTGACACGGGTCTTCCCGGGGCGAAGAATGGTGAGCGGTTATCTGTAGCCGTCCGGCAACCTATCGGCATTCTGCACCGGGTGTCCGTGTGCTGCGTCACCATGGTGGGAGGGATTGGCCCTGGAGGATTCGAACCTCCATTAACGGATCCAAAGTCCGCTGTCCTGCCATTGGACGAAGGGCCAGCGCCCAGAGAATCTATACGGGCTCCGGTCCCGGCGGCGGCGAGCTCAGCGTCTCCACCGGCGTGGCGATTCCATGCTTCCGTCCCAGCATCATTTGCGCGTCCTCGCGGTCGCGGGCCGAGCGGTAAACGGCGAACAGCGTAGAGCCCGAGCCCGTCATCCGGCACACCAGGGGCCGGGTGCCCGCCAGCGCCTCGAACGCCGCCTTGACCTCCGGGTGGCGGCCGAACACCGCCGACTCGAAGTCGTTGCCCGCCATCCGGCCCACGTCGCCCCAGGTCGAGAGCGCGTCGAGGTCGAGCGCCACGGCGCCGCGCCGACCGCCGCCTTGCCTGGCCGCATTCACCCACCCATACGCGTCCCCCGTGGCGATCGCGACCGGAGGAGTCAGCAGGAGCGCGCTGGCCGCCGGCAGGGCCGGGAGACGAAGCAGCCGGTCCCCGTGGCCCCAGCCGAGCGCCAGCGGTGACCCCGCCAGGAAGAACGGCACGTCGCTGCCGAGCTTGGCCGCGAACTGGAGGAGCTCGTGGCGGGGCACGGCGTTGTTGGCCAGGTGATTCACCGCGGCCAGCGCCGCGGCCGCATCGCTCGATCCGCCCCCGAGACCCGCGCGCACGGGAATCCGTTTCGTGAGCGTCAGGTGGACCGCGAAGCGCTCACCCGTCGCGGCCAGGACGGCCGCGGCGGCGCGCACCGCCAGGTTCTCTCCCGCCGGTCCCACCTCGCTGCCTTCGACATCGATGGTCACGCCGCGGCCCTCACGGCGCTCCGCCCGCAGGTCGTCAGCCAGGCTCAGGAGGCAGAAGAGAGTCTCGAGACCGTGGTACCCATCGGTCTCGCGCGCGAGCACTCGGAGGAAGAGATTGACCTTCGCGTGCGCCGGGATATGAACCGCGGCGCTGGTCATTGTCCGGGCGTGCCCCGGAGGTCGGAGAGAGCCACCGGGGTGCGGGCGAGGGACCAGGCGCCGGCCAGCGTGATGGGGATGAACGTGGCGCCGTGGTACGCGATGGCGTACGACGACGCCACGTCGTTGCTGATGCCGTAGAGGGCGAGCGCGGCGACGATCGCGGCCTCGAACTGGCCGACGAAGCCCGGCGTCAGCTGGACCGTTATGCCGATCACCAGCACGCCCTGCATGACCAGCGCGCCGCTGAAGGACACGTCGATGTCGAACGCGGCGAAGCTCACCCAGAGCGCCGCCACGTTCACCAGCCAGAGCGCGACCGACCAGAACACGATCTCGATCAGCAGGGCGGGTGACCGCAGGGACGCGAGGCCCTGACGGATCCCGTCGATCGTCCCGACGATCCGATCGGTCAGCTTGCCGGCCGGAAGCAGCCGGCGCACCACGCGCTCCGCGGCCAGCGGGAAAGCCACCACGCCGCCCGCCGCGAGCAGCGCACCTACCGCGAGCATGCCGGCCACCTGTGCCGCCTGCGCCAGCGATACGCCCCCGACCACGATACCCGGCGGGAGATCGGTCGTCAGCAGCCCGACGCCGAGCAGCGCGATGCACGCGAGGCCGTCGAACGCGCGCTCGACCGCGATGGACGACATCGCCGCGGTGAACCGAACCCCGGACAGCTTCGTCGCCGCGAAGACGCGAACGAACTCGCCGGCCCGGAACGGCAACAGGTTGTTGGCCAGGAAGCCGATCGCCGTGGCGTGCCAGAGCGGCCAGGGCGCGAGCGGGCGCCCCGATTCGTCTCGGAGGAGGAGTCTCCACCGCACCAGCCGCATGGGGAACGTGAGCGACGCGAGCACGACGCCGAGCACGAGCGGCCAGGGATCGGCGTCGCGGATCCGGCGCACGACCTCACCCAGGTGCACACCGCGAAGCGCCCACCAGAGCAGGCCGATCGCCAGGACCGCGCCGACGAGGCCGGCCAGGATCCGCCGCCGTCCCACTGGGGCGGAAGTCGCTTCAGGATTCGTCAAGTGCCAGGGGGACGAGGTCGAGCAGTTCCTGCAGGAGAGGCCGGATGGCCGCGAGGTCCGGGACGCCCGCCAGCTCCGCGGTCAGCGACTGGCGCACCGCCGCCGCGCGCTCGAGCGCCGAGCGTCCGCGATAACAGAGCGATGCGATGGCCACCGCCTCCGCCACTGGAGCCGGCTCCGCCCGGCCCGCCAGCGCGTCGAGCGACGCGGGGGCGGGGCTGCGCTCGCGCTGGAGACGTTCCAGCGTGCGGAAGCTGATCTCCAGGGAATCTGCGCCGGCCGGGATCGGCTCCGGATCGGGCGCCAGACTCGCGATCGGCACGACGTCGGACTCGTCGTCGGCGGGCGCCGGCTCGGGGGCCGCCACGCCCGTGCGTACCTGGTCGAGCCGATGGGCGACGTCGAGGATGCGCCGCGAGACCTGCATCCGGTCGCCGGCGTCGGCCACCGAGCGCAGCAGCTCGCCGGCGGCCTTGAGGCTCGCCACCAGCTCGTCGGCCGACCGGCCCGAGACACCGGACGCCAGCGCCTCGCGGGTCGAGCGGGCGAACACCGCGAGCGCCCCGGCGACGGGATCCGGGCCGGGGGCGCTCGCGGTGCGCAGGGCGCCGATGAGATGGTAGAGGCGGAGATCGCGCTCGGTGGGAGTGGTGGAGCGGGCGATCAGATCGGCGATCTGGCAGAGGTGCTCGCCATGACTGACGAGCTCCAGCGGGCCCAGCGGCGCGGGCGCCTCGAACTGCGGCTGTCCCGGCGGAGGTGTCGAGGGCGCCGTATCGCCATCACGATACAGCGACTCGATGGGCACGACGTCCCGCTCGACGGCGAAGGCGCGCAGCAGCAGGTCGGTGAACTCCCGCGCTTCGGAAGCCTCGGGGTTCGGGCGCCCGTGCTCGGCGATGTCGCGCGAGAGCCGGGTGAGCGCGAGCGCGCCGGCCGCCATCACCTCGTGCACGCCGGGCGGCGGCGCGAACAGGCGGGTCAGGTCGCCGATCGCCAGCTCGATGCCGTCCAGGATCTCGGGAAGCGGAGTCAGCTCGCCCAGCTCCGCGAGCCCGCGGAGCGACTGCATGCGGCGGATGACGGTGTACAGCGGCTCGCGCTCGGTCGGCGCGACCTGCAGCGAGCGGGCGGCACGATCGAGCGCGCTGGCGATGAGCGCGCCCTCCCGGCCGACGAAGGCGCGGACGCCGGAGTTGACCTCCCCGGCCTCGCCGCGACGCTCCGGATGCTGCGGCGACGTCCGGCCCGCGAGGCTCTCCAGCGTCAGCGCGAGACGTCCGGCCCGCACCGTGTCGCCGTCGTCCCATTCGCGCACCCGCCGCACCAGGACGCGAAACTCCTCGATCGCCTGGGCGACCTGTTCGCGGCACTCGGCGTCCCACGGCCGGCGTCCCTCGCGCAACGCGCGCGCCACCGACTCCATGCCGCCGGCCGCGCGCGCGATGGCCTGCTGAGAGGCCATGAGCGCCGAGCCGCGCAACACCCGGCTGGCGCGCAGGAAGTCTTCCGCGGGCGGCGGGTCATCCCGGGAGGCGAGGGTCTCGAGCCGATCGAGACACTCGCCGGCTTCGAGCGCGAAGAAGTCCGCCGCCGCGAGGGGATTGGTCATCGGCACTAAGCTATCAAGGTCGGGCGCCCTTCACCAACCGCGCCATGTCTTGCACCGCGCGCGTCATGCCGACCATCACGGCACGACTCACCACGCTGTGCCCGATATTGAGCTCCTCGATCTCGGGAATCGCGGCGACGGGAACGACGTTCTGATAGGTGAGGCCGTGGCCGGCGTGCACGAACAGTCCCATGTCGGCCGCGTGGCGGGCGGCGCCGCGCAGCTCCTCGAGTGCGTCGTCGCCGGTGCGCCACGTGTTGGCGTAACGGCCGGTGTGCAGCTCGACCGCCGGCACGCCGAGATCCTTGGCGCGGTCGAGCGTGGCGGGGTCCGGGTCCACGAAGAGGCTGATCCTGATCCCCGCCTCGTCGAGTCGTCGGATCGTCTCCCGCAGGCGGCTCCCCGACTGGCGCAGGTCGAGTCCGCCTTCGGTGGTGATCTCTTCGCGCCGCTCGGGCACCAGGGTGGCCTGGTAAGGGCGAAGGCGGCAGGTCAGATCCACGATCCCCTCACTGGTGGCCAGCTCGACGTTCAGCACCCGGACGACGGGCCGCATCCGCTCCAGATCGTGATCCTGGATGTGGCGGCGATCCTCTCGCAGATGCGCGGTGATGCCGTCGGCGCCGGCGGCCTCGCAGAGGCCGGCCGCTTCGACGGGATCGGGCTCGTCGGTGCGCCGCGCCTGGCGGACCGTCGCGATGTGATCGACGTTGATGTAGAGCCGCATCGGCGCCGTCATTGCCCGGGATTTCCCATCGGTTTAACTTCGCACGCTAACCCATGCCAGGTGAGAGACTTGTGATCCAGCCACGCTGGTTGTTGCTCGCCGCTGTCAGCGCGATCGTCGCGTGCGGCGGGAGTGCCGGGCCCGCGACGGTCGCCCCGACCGGTTCGGCCAAGGGCGTCGTCGATCGCTTCATGCAGGCGGTGGCCGACAGCAATCTGACCGAGATGGGGAATCTCTGGGGCACGACGGCGGGTCCCGCCGCGCGTACCGGCCAGCCGCAGGATTGGCAGCGGCGGATCGCCATCATGCATGCCTACCTCCGCAATGAGTCCCACCGCGTC
>Ga0190265_10002056_pt1 | contig 13402 bp, 13 predicted proteins | sample Popmic124T_FD_133135 | JGI IMG/M metagenome (GOLD analysis project Ga0190265, IMG submission 133135) | Populus adjacent soil microbial communities from riparian zone of Indian Creek, Utah, USA - 124 T | ecosystem: Environmental > Terrestrial > Soil > Riparian zone | place: USA: Utah | collected... | reverse complement strand
GGCTCGATCATGGCGTCGGAGACCACCGCCGCCGCCGGCGGGGCGGTCGGCAAGCTGCGCTTCGATCCGATGGCGATGCTCCCGTTCTGCGGCTACAACTTCGCCGACTACTTCGCCCACTGGCTCTCGATCGGCAAGGCCACCGACCCCGACAACCTGCCCCGGCTGTTCTTCGTCAACTGGTTCCGGCGCGACGAGGACGGCCGCTACCTGTGGCCCGGCTTCGGTGAGAACAGCCGCGTCCTGAAGTGGGTGTTCGAGCGTGTCAACGGCGAGGCCGAGGCCGTCGACACGGCGATCGGTCGTCTACCGGCGCCCGGTGCACTCGACACGACCGGCCTCGACGTCGACGACGCCGACCTCGACGCGATCCTGTCGCTCGACGCCGACGGCTGGCGGGCCGCGATCCCCCAGATCCGCGAGCACTACGCGCAGTTCGGTGACAAGCTCCCCGCCCAGCTCCAAGTCGCGGTCGACAACCTCGAATCACAACTGAATTAGCGCTCAGCCGGCGAGCCGCCGCCGGGTCAGAGCACGAGATTTCGCAGGCCGAGGCCCATGATGAACAGCGAGCCGAAGCCGTAGAGCAGGAGCTCCTTGCCCTTCATGAACGGGCTGGTGCGGTAGCTGTAGAGGATCCCGACGGCGATGATCGCCGAGAATCCGTACAGCGCGTGCATGTCGTCGAGCTCGTAGTCGTACCTCGTCGTGAGCACGACACCGATGAACGCCTGTGCGAATGCCAGCAGCTGACCGATGATCACGGTGATCCACAACGGGCGGCCGCGGACGGCTGGGACCTGGTACGCGATCAGCGCCCATCCACCGGCGAGCGCATTGACCACGATCAGCGCCCACCCGCCCGCCTCGTGCCAGTCGAGGGCACTGGCCGCCGACACGTCAAGCGCCGCAGCCGAGGCCGCCGAACATCACGGTGATGACGTCGTCGTCGGTGACGCCGGTCACCAGCCCGCGGAAGTTGTCACTCACGTAGAAGTTCGCCAGGCTCGCGAACGCACCTTCACCTTCCGCGGCGTTGACCGACACGTCGGGGAACTCGGCGCGCAGATCGACGATACGGCTCCCGAGGGTCACCAGGCCCGCGGTTCGCAGATGGTCTTCCTCATCGCCGATCGGTCGGGAATACCCGTATTCCCAGGCGAAGAAGTGACGCCGGCCCGAGCCGAAGTTGCTCTGGTCGCCGAACAGCAGCGACAGAACCCCCCAGTCGACGCGGCGGACCTCGGTACCTTCGCAGAACGCGAACGTGAACGGGTCGACCCAGCCGGTGTCGCCGGTGGGCTCGCCGAGTAGCGTCCGTACGTACTCGATCACGGAGTCGGGATCGCCACCGAACATCGCCGCGCCGATGCCGTCGCTGCGCAAGATCAGCTCTACGACCGCGCGCGGAACGGTGGATGTCGTGGTGGTGCTCTCCGGCAACGTGGTGGTCGTCGTGGTCGTGGTGGTGGTCGTGGTCGTCGTGGTCGTCGTGGTCGACGCGGCGACGATGGAGGTGCTCGTGGCGGAATCATCGGCAACCGTGGTGGCCGACACCGCCGGATTGCTCGTCGACGTCGACGAGCAGGACGTGACGGTAGCCACGCTCGCGACGATCAAGGCGGCGCCAACGCGACGCGTCATGGCGTTCATTCTGACCGAGCGTGGCACGGAACTAGCGGATGAGGGTGTCGGCCTCGTGACCGCCTTCGGTCAACACCAGCCCGCCGGCCGCCTCGACGTCGACCACGGTGATCGAACAGTTGTCGAGACGGCGGATCACGAGTCGATCATCACCGTCGCACGCACCGATGACGGCGTTGATGGCGACGAAGTGCGAGAACATCACGGTGTCGCGCTCGACGGCCCGGACGCGGGCGACGACTCCGTCGCGAAACGTGGTGTACGGCTCGCCGAGCGCGGACCAGGTCCCGACCATCACGGCCCGCAGCCAGTCGACCCGCTCGGGCATCGCGACGCCGTACGGCGACGGGATCTCACCGATCGAGGTGTCCACGTCAGGGCTGACCGCCCACCGTTCGCACAATGCCGCGGCCGTTTGGCGGCACCGTTGCATCGGGCTCGTGAGCACGGCCAGCGGTTCGAGCGCAGCGAGCGGTTCGAGCCGGTCGGCAGCCGTCGCCGCCTGGGCGCGCCCGACGTCGTCGAGGTCGGGATCCGCATCAGTGTCCCACCCGGCCGCGGCGCGCCCGTGACGAACGAGGTACACCCGGTGCACGCCACTCATGCGTCGAACAGCCAGCCGGGGCGCATCCCGGGCTCTCGACCGCGTTCGATGAACCACTCACGGCTGAAGGCGGTGGCGAACGTCTCCTCGGGCATCGAGAGGAAGAACGCGGTGTCGGTGACCTGGCTGCGGTGACTGGCGATCGCGCTCCGCTTGGCACCGACGTAGTCCGACACGTCGACCTCGTGCGTGAGCTCGGCCTCGGACATCCCGAACGGGTTGCCGTCGTCGGCCGGTCCGTTCGGATCGAACGGCTCCTCCTCGTCGCCGAACGCCACCGTCCCCGCCTCGGCCGCCTGGGCGATCATCGCCACGATCGCGTCGCGGTTGAGGGTCGCCTCGAAGACCCGCAGGTTCGGGAGCTCGCCGGCCACCAGCTCGGCAGCACGGACGCCGACCCGGTGGACCCGGATGTGGTCGGGGTGGCCATAGTTGCCGTGCCAGTCGTAGATCGTGAGCACGTCGGCCGACTCGTCGCGCACGATTTCGGCGAGCCGTGCGGCGGCGTCGTCGAGGTCGGACTGCAGGAAGCTCGCGGGATCGGCGTTCTGTTCCCAGCCGGTCATCCCCGAGTCGTGGAAGCCGAGCCAGACCACGCGATCGATGCCGAGTGCTGCCGCCGACTCCATGGTTTCGCGACGGCGGCGGTCGACGAGCGTCTCGCCGGCGGCGAGATCATCGGGCACCTCCCCGTGCTCTCCGTTGGTGGCCACGACGAGCACCACCCGGTGCCCCTCCGCGTGGGCCCGCGCCATCGAGCCGCCCGTCGACAACGCCTCGTCGTCGGGATGGGCGTGGAAGCAGACGAGTGTGCCCACTCAGGCCTGCTTGATCGCGCCGGACTCGATCAGTTCGTCGATCCGTGCCGCCTCGACACCCCAGTCAGACAGCACCTCGCGGGTGTGCTCGCCGGTGTGCGCGGGTGGCCGCTCGAGCGCCGCGGTGGTACGGCTGAACCGCGGCGCCGGGGCGGGCTGCAGGCGACCCGACCGCTCGACGAATGTCGCCCTGGCGACGTTGTGCGGGTGTTCGGCGGCCTCGCTCATCGTGAGCACCGGCGCGAAGCACACCTCGCTCCCCTCCATCAGTTCGCACCACTCGGCGCGGGTCCGGGTCTTGAACAGCTCGGCGATGCGCTGCTTGAGCACCGGCCACTGGGCCCTGTCGTTCTGCGCTTCGAACTGCGGATCGCCGGCGAGGCCGGTGAGCCGGAGCAGCTCGGCGTAGAACTGGGGCTCGATCGATCCGACCGAGATGAAGACGCCATCGGCGCACTCGTACACGTCGTAGAAGTGGGCGCCAGTGTCGAGCAGGTTCGTGCCGGGAGCGTTCTCGTCGAACAGCGGCGTCGCGCGGAACGACCAGAACATCGACATGAGCACCGCCGACCCGTCGACCATCGCCGCGTCGACGACCTGCCCGGCACCGCTGCGCGCGGCCTCCAGGACGCCGCAGACGACGCCGAAGGCGAGGAACATCCCACCGCCGCCGAAGTCGCCCACCATGTTCAACGGGGGCACCGGGGCGGCCCCGGCGCGACGGAAGTGCGCCAGCGCGCCGGCGAGTGAGATGTAGTTGATGTCATGTCCCGATGCATGAGCAAGAGGCCCGTCCTGTCCCCAACCCGTCATCCGCCCGTAGACGAGTCGCGGGTTGCGGGCGAGGCACACATCGGGCCCGATGCCGAGCCGTTCGGTCACACCGGGGCGGAAGCCCTCGATCAACGCGTCGGCGCCGGCGACGAGGTCGAGCAGGATGGCCGCGCCATCGGCGTGCTTGAGGTCGATGGCGACATTGCGCCGCCCCCGCAACAGGACGTCCGCGGCGGGAGCATCGGGGAGCGGCCCGCGGACCGCCTGGGCGCGCTCGACCCGGATCACCTCGGCACCCATGTCGGCCAGCAGCATCGCCGCGAACGGGCCGGGGCCGATGCCGGCGAGCTCGATGATGCGGACGCCGTTGAGCGGACCAGACATCAGACCGAGGCGCCGACGTCCGCCGACGTCGTGATGTGGGTCGCGATCGCGCTCACCAACTTCGGCCACAGCTGCTCGGGCAGGTCGTGGCCCATGTCGGCGAGAACGAGTAGGTCGGCGCCGGGGATCAGTTCGGCCGTGCGCTCCGCGCCGCTGAGCGTGATGAGCGTGTCGTCGCGACCATGGATCACGAGCGTTGGGACGCGCAGGTCGCGCAGTTGCTCGGAGCGGTCACCGCTCGCCCAGATCCCGGCCAGCTGGCGCGCCGAACCCTCGGGGTAGAACGCGCGGTCGAACGCGGCGGCGGCGAACTGGCGGATGCGCTCGACGTCGACGTACCTCTTCGAGGCGAAGACGGCGGCGTCGGCCGAACCCGCGATGTATGCGTCGCGGTCGGCCGGTGGTGTCCTGAGCAACACGGCCATCGCCTCCGGGGTCGGCTGGCCGACCGACGGGTCGCCCGGCATGCTCATCACCGACACCATCGAAGCGACCCGCTCGGGGTGCTCGATCGCCATCGTCTGCACGATCATGCCGCCCATCGAGGCACCCACGATGTGGGCCTGGTCGACGGCGAGATGGTCGAGCAGACCGATCGCATCGGCGGCCATGTCGGTGAGGCGATAGGCGACCTCGGGGACCGGCGCACCGCTCGTGATGGCCGCCATCACGGCCAACGGCTCGGCGACCTGACCGTCGAGGTGGGTCGACAGGCCGGCATCGCGGTTGTCGTATCGCACGACGCGGTAGCCCTCGGCAGCGAGAAGCTCGCAGAACCCGGTGTCCCAGTGGATCAGCTGGGCGGAAAGTCCCATGACCAGCAACAGCGTCGGATCGTTGTCGGAACCGAATGTCTCGTACTCGAGCTCGATCCCCGTTGGCAGAGTCGCGCGTGACATGCGGCGAGTGTGTCACGTCCCGCCGCCCGAATCACACCCGGCTACCGTGCCCGCCATGACGACCACGAGGTTCGGCGTGCACGTCGGCCTACAGCAGACGACGCCCGACGAGTTGCTCCCGCTGTACGGCCATATCGAAGCCCTTGGCTTCGACTGGATCTCGGTCTGGGACCACTTCTACGGCGCGACCGGCCAGCCCGACGACACCGATTGCCTGGAGGCCGTCGCGATGCACGCCGCACTGGCGTGCGCGACGTCGCGCGTGCGTTGTGGATCGCTCGTGTATTCGATCGGGTACCGGCATCCGGCCGTGCTGGCCAAGGCGATCACGACCATCGACCGGCTCTCGGGTGGCCGCGCCGAGATGGGGCTCGGCGCCGGCTGGGCGCAGGTCGAGTACGCCGCGTTCGGCATCCCGTTCCCGAGCGCCGGCGTGCGGCTCGACCAGATGGAGGAAGGGGTGCAGGTCCTGCGCGGCCTGCTGCGCGACGAGGTCACGACATTCGAGGGCACGTACTACCGGGTCACCGAGGCGCGCAACGACCCGCGTCCGGTGCAGGCGAACCTGCCGATCTGGATCGGTGGTCAGGGCGAGAAGCGCACGCTGCGCATCGCGGCACGCTACGCCGACGGCTGGAACGCGCCGTTCGTGGCTCCAGAGCAGTTCGCGGCCAAACGCGACATCTTGCACCGGCACTGCGCCGACGTCGGACGCGATCCGCTCGACATCCGCTGTGCGGTCAACTTGGGATTGGCGTGGACCGAGGAGTCGCTGCGTGGCCAGTTCGGCGCGCTCGCCGACTTCGTGCGCCCGGGGGTCCTGTCGGGATCGGTCGACGAGGTCGTCGATCGCGTTGGCGCGTACGTCGAAGCGGGTGTCGACCAGGTCAATCTGGCGCTTCGCGCACCGTTCGACGTCGACGCACTCGAGCAGTTCGCGGCCGCGTTCGAGCTGGCGTGAGCGAGCTGGTCCGCGCGCCGGGCCGAGTCAACCTGATCGGCGACCACACCGACTACACCGGCGGCCTGGTGTTCCCGATGGCGATCGACCGCTGGACCGAGGTCGAATATACGGTGGGCGGGAACCGGGTCGAGCTGACGTCCGCTGACGAACCCGACCCGGCCTCGTTCGTACTCCCGGTGGTCGGCAGTCCCGTCGCGGTCGCGCCGGGATGGGGCCGTTACGTCGCTGCGGTGGCAGCCGAGCTGGGCGCGACGACCGGCATCCGAGGGTCGGTGTCGACGACCATCCCGGTCGGCGCAGGGTTGTCGTCGAGTGCGGCGCTGGAGGTCGCCGCCGCGCTGGCGTTGGGCCATCGTGGCACCGCCCTCGACCTGGCCCGTCTCGGGCAGCGGGCTGAGCATCTGGCAACCGGCGTGCCGACGGGCATCATGGACCAGTTGTGCATCGCGACGGCCGTCGAGGGACACGCCGTGCTGATCGACTGCACGACGTTCGAGGTCACGCCATCGCCCGTGCCCGACGACGTCGAGATCGTCGTGCGCTTCGTCGCCCAGCGGACGCTCGAGGGATCCGAGTATGGCCAGCGGGTCGCCCAATGCGCTGCGGCCGAGGCCCTCATCGGGCCCCTCCGCGCGGCCACGCTCGCCGACGCGGACGCCATCGACGATCCCGTCGTGCGGGCACGCGCCCGGCACGTGATCAGCGAGAACGAGCGCGTCCGCGCGTTCGCCGATGCGCTCGCCGACGGCGACTACCGCACGGCGGGCGACGTGATGACCGACGGCCACCGCAGCCTGCGCGATGACTTCGCGACCTCGACGCCCGTGATGGACGCGGCCGTCGAGCAGCTGTGCGCGACCAGCGGCGTGTTCGGCGCCCGGATGACAGGAGGCGGCTTCGGCGGCTGCGTCGTCGCCCTCTGCCAACCCGGTTCGAGCGTCGACGGCTGGACAGTGCGCCCCGTCAACGCCGCCTCCCGCGCCTGATCTCGTCAGCCGAGGAGCTTGCGTTTTTGAGCGTCGAACTCCTCGCGCGACAGGGTGCCGCGCTCGACCATGCCCTCGAGCTTCTCGAGTTGCGTCGCCACGTCGGTGCTGGACGTCGGCGGCGGCGTGAACCGGCGGTTCTCGTTGACCTCCATCTGGGCATGGATCAAGTTCTGCACCCGCTCGGGTCCGCGGATGTCGGTGAAGCGCTGCTTTCCGTCCTCGCCACCGGACTCGATCAGCAGGTCGCCGGCCCCGATGATCCGCTCGAAGATGCTCTGGCTGAACAGCACGTTGTTGACGCGCTCGAGCGGGATCTCGATGCCGTTCTTGGCGATGATGCCGCTGCGGAAGATGACGCGATCGCTCGTGATCACGAAGTTGGTCGTCGCCCACTTGAGGTAGCGGTGGACGGTCCACAGGGCCGTGACGACGATGAGGATGATCGAGAGCACCTTGAGGGCGTTGCCGAGATCTCCGTCCTGCGTGAGCGCGATGATGCCGATCACGATCGAAGCGACGAGGGCCGCAACCGGATGCGCGAAGTACCACCAGTGAGGGTGCAGGTCGAGCGCTACCGTCTCGTGGTCGTTGAGCAGCTTCTTCGGGTACGGCATGGAGGGCAACAGTACCGCCCTAACGTTGGGCACGATGGACCCCGCGGCGCTGCTCGACGATCTGGACGCCGAACAGCGCCACGCCGTCGCCACCGACTCGCGGCTCGTCGCCGTCATCGCCGGAGCCGGTTCCGGCAAGACCAGGGTGCTCACCCGGCGCATCGCGCACCGCGTCGTCACCGGGACCGCCGACGCCCGCCACACGCTCGCGCTCACGTTCACGCGCGAGGCGGCGAGCGAGCTGCGCCGCCGGCTCCCCCGCCTCGGGCTCGGCGATCGGGTCGAGGCCGGCACGTTCCACTCGGTGATGCTCGGACTGTTGCGCCAGCGGTGGGCCGATCGCAACCGGCCGGCGCCGACGCTCGTCGACGATCGGCGCCGGCTCGTGAGCGAGATCGCCGGGCGGTCCGGGCTCGATGAAGTCGTCGCCGAGATCAACTGGGCCGCAGCGCGGGCCATCACACCCGAGGCGTACTCGAGCGAGGCGCGTCGAACGGGACGCAAGCCACCGCTGGGAGTCGACCGCATCGCAACCGTGTTCGCCGACTATCGCGATCACAAGCGGCGGCGCGGCGTCGTCGACCTCGACGATGTGCTCAGCCTCGCGGTCGATGCGCTGCGTCACGACACCGACTTCGCAGCCGCCACCCGGTGGCGCTTCCGGCACCTGCTCGTCGACGAGGCGCAGGACCTCAACCCGGTCCAGCACCAGCTCGTCGATCTCCTGCGTCACGACCACGACGACCTGTTCCTCGTCGGCGATCCGGCCCAGGCGATCTTCGCCTTCAACGGCACCGACCCGAGCCTGCTGATCGAGGTCAGCGACCGGTTCCCCGGCATCGAGATCGTGCGGCTGCCGACGAACCATCGCTGCACGCCCCAGATCGTCGAGGCCGGCATCCACGTCCTCGCCACGGGGGGGCAACCAACCGCGGTCCGATCCGGCCGGCCCGACGGCCACGCCGTCCGCGTCGTCGATTGCACCGACGCGGAACACGAGGCAGCCACCGTCGCGCGTCTCATCGGCCACCTCGATCCCGGGCTGGTCGGCACGGGCGGTGTCGCGGTGCTCGCTCGGACGAACGCCCAGCTCGTCGGCATCCGGACGGCGATCGAGAACGCCGGCATCGCGGTGCGACGGCGCATCGACGGGGCCGGTTCGCCGTACCGCGATCCGGTGGGTGCGGCCGCGCGGCAGGGATCCGCCGCCCGGTTGCGGTCGTGGGCGCACGACCTGCTCGACGGGCTCGGTCCCGACGGGTACGAGGTGGTGCCTACATCCGAGCAGGTTCGGGTCGCCGACTCGGTGCTCGAGTTCCTCCGCGAGCAGCCGCTCGGTGACGGCGCGGCGTACCGGTCGTGGGTCTCGACGACCGACCCGTTCGATCTCCGCGACGATCGCGGCGTCGAGCTCCTCACGTTCCACGGCGCCAAGGGCCGCGAGTGGCACACGGTGTACGTCACGGGCGTCGAGACCGGGCTCGTGCCGATCCGTTCGGCGACGACTGGTGCCGAGCGCGCCGAGGAGGCGCGCTTGTTGTATGTCGCGCTGACCCGCGCCACCGACGAGCTGGTCGTCACGTGGTGTGCCCGCCGCGGTGGATATCAGCGCAAGCCGAGCCCGCTGATCGCCGCGTTCGTACCGCTCGAGGCGCATGTCGCGCCGCCACCGGCCGACCTCGTCGTCGTCGACTCGTTGCGGCGCCACCAGCGCGAGCTCCACGACGAGCTCGCCGCGTGGCGCGACCATGCGGCGCGTGCGGCCGGGATCCTGCCCGACGAGATCTGTTCATCGGCGATGCTGAGGACGATCGCCGATCAGCGCCCGGCGTCGCCCGCAGAGCTCGCCCAGCTGACAGGCATCGGCGTGCTGACCGCCGGTCGCCTGTACCCGGGCATCGCCCGGGTACTCGACACCGATCAGTCGCGGAGGTCGACCAAGACCGGGGCGTGATCGCTGGGAAGCTTGCCCTTGCGAGCGTTGCGATCGATCGCGCACCACTCGACCCGCTCGGCCACCGGTTCGGTGGCGAGGATCAGGTCGATCCGCATGCCGCGACCCTCGTGGAAGTCGCCCGCCCGGTAGTCCCACCACGAGTACACACCCGTTCCGTCGTAGTGGCGCCGGAACACATCGATGAGACCGTGTTCGGAGAGCTCGCGCAACCTCGTCCGCTCGGGCTCGCTGACGTGCGTGGCGCCCACGAACTTGGCGGGGTCGTAGACGTCGCGGTCTTCGGGCGCGATGTTGAAGTCGCCGGCGACCACGACCGCGCCGTCGGTCGTCGCGCCCGACGTCACGTGTGTACCGAGCCGACCCAGCCAATCGAGCTTGTATGCGTAGTGCTCGTGGTCGAGGCTGCGGCCGTTCGGCACGTACACGCTCGACACGCGGATGCCGGCACAGGTGGCGGTGATGATCCGGGCGTCGACATCGGGATCGATCCCCGTCGCGAAGTTCGTCACGACGTCGTCGAGACCCACCTTCGACAACACCGCGACGCCGTTCCACTGGCCCTGACCGTGGTGGGCCGATTCGTAGCCCATCGACGCGAACGTGAGGGCCGGGAACGCGTCGTCAGCGACCTTGGTCTCTTGCATGCACACGATGTCGGGCTCGACTTCGGCGAGCCATTGCTCGACGCGCGGGAGGCGAACCTTCAGTGAGTTGACGTTCCAGGTGGCCAACCGGATCATCTATCGGCAGCCTTCTTCGCAGCCCGGCTGCGTTGCCGAGGCCGCTCTGCCTGCGGCGCCGCAGCCACGCCGACCGGTTCGATCGGTGCCGCCGGCGAGGTGGGCGTTTCCGACGTGACAGCGGTGGTCCGTGGGCCGCGTCGGCGGGCCCGGGCGGCCGGCGAGACGACCTCGTCGGGAGGTGGGGGGCTCGTCGACGATCGCCTGCTCACACCGCGAGCCGCTGTCTTGCGCGCCGGTGTCGGCGTCGCCGGTGTGGCGGACTTCCTGGCGGTCGGTGCTTTGGGCGGATCGATGGCGGTATCCGTGACCGGCGGCTTGACGGTGCTTGCCGCCGCCTTCTTGGCGGCCCGCGGCTCGGCGACCTTCTTGGCGGCGCGCGGCTGGGCCGCCTTCTTGGCCGTCGTCTTCGTCGCGGCCGCCGCCTTCTTCGCCGCGGTCTTCTTCGCCGCGGTCCGCTTGGCCGGCGGTTCGGCCGTGCCGGCCGCCTCGGCGACAACGGCTTCGCCGTCTTGGGGTTCGACGACCGAGGCCATGTTGGGGACCGCGCAATCGATGCTGCGCCTCGCCGGCGCGAAGCTGGCGACGACGAGCGTGACCGCGTCGCCGATCTTCATCACCTCCCGCGCGCTGCGCGGCGGTGGATCCGACATGAGCCGCAGGGGCACGTACCCGAAGACTTCGCCGATCTTCACGTAGGCACCGTGCGACGAGTAGCTGTCGACGATGGCATTGACGCTCGTGCCGACCGGGTGATGTTGCACGAAGTCGAGGAACGGCATCAGCTCGTTCACCACATCGCCCGGTGGCGACGACGCTGCAACCGCCGGCTTGCCGTCGCCCGACGTGGTCGCCCGTCCGGGCGGTGGCGTCGTCGGCACCGGCATCGGGGCGGCGGCCTCTTTGCTCGCCCGGCGCGCCGAGCCGCGCCTGGCGGCGGGTTCACGATCGGTCTTGGCGCCACCGTCCGCCGCGACACCGCGCGCCGACGACGGCTTCGATGCCCGCACGGCCTTGCGACTGATCGGTCCGCGCACCGGGCTGCGGGCGACCCACACCCAGCCGACGTGTGGCACCGGCTTGCCACCGACCAGCCGTCCGTCGTCGAACAACCAGTCGTGGTCGCCATGGAACTCCTGGAACGAGTCGTTCGACAGGATCGTTGCCTTGGCCTTCTTGGCGATGCTCAGCACGAACGCGTCGCCGCGGCCGATCGCCCCGGCGGGCGGGGCGACGAGCTCGTTGTTGGCGATCGCGGCATCGAACTCCCTGACTTCCGCCGGCGCGATGCGGTGACCGAACGTGGCATCCACGACCACCGTCACCGTCACACCGGGGTGGTCGGCGATGTACGAATTGACTGCCTCGTTGAGCTGGGCGAGGCTCGGCATCGAACGACCTTCGGTCGCGATGTTCGAACCGTCGACCACGACATGCTGCGAGTTTGCGGTCTTGGTCGTCATTCGACCGGTAATCGTAGAGTCGTCGATCGTGATCAACGCAGTGTTCTTCGACTTCGGCGGCGTGATCCTCGCCAGCCCGTTCGAGGCGTTCAACCGGTACGAGGCGACGAACGGCCTGCCGGCGGACTTCATCCGGCGCGTCAACACGGCCGAACCACACTCGAATGCGTGGGCCCGTCTCGAACGCAGCGAGATCGACAGTGAGGCGTTCGACGCCGCGTTCGCCGACGAGTCGGAGCGGCTCGGGCATCGGGTGCCCGGCAGCGACGTGCTCGGCCTGCTCAGCGGACAGGTGCGTCCGGAGATGGTCGTCGCCCTCGATCGCGTCATCGAGGCCGGCTACACGACGGCATGCCTGACGAACAACGTCGTTGGTGGCAGCGCCCGCGACGACGTCGTCGCCATCATGGCGAAGTTCCACCACGTCGTCGAGTCGAGCAAGGTCGGCGTGCGCAAGCCGGAGCCGGCGTTCTACGAGCTGGCCTGCCGAATCGCCAAGGTGGCCCCGCAGGAGTGCGTGTTCCTCGACGACCTCGGGGTCAACCTCAAGCCGGCGGCGGTGATGGGCATGACGACGATCAAGGTGACCTCGGCCGAACAAGCGATCAACGACCTCGAGGCCGTCCTCGGCATGACGCTTCACTGAATTGAGTCGGCTCACCCCACGCCGCGTCGTCGAACGTCTGGTCGCCGACTCGGACGGGTGCACGGTCTGTGTCACCGACATCGGCGAGGGTCGCCGGTTGCGGTGACACAAACAGGTGGGGTTTACAGGCCGGCGAAGACCTCGTCCATGAGGTCGGCGAGCTCTTGATCGTGGATCGTCTTCGATCCGGTGGCCGGGCTGCCCGACGCGACCCGTGAGACATGGTCGAGGTCGTACCCCTGCTCTTTCACCCGCCAGGTGTGGTGCTCGATGAAGTTCCAGGCGCCCATGTTCTCGGGCTCTTCCTGGAGCCAGATCAGCTCCTTGGCGTTCGGGTAGCCGCGCACGATCGTGAGCATCTGCTCGGTCGGCAGCGGGTAGAGCTGCTCGAGGCGCACGACCGCGACCGGTGCGCCACGGCGGTCGCGCTCGGCGATCGCATCCCAGGCGACCTTGCCCGAGCAGAACACGATCCGGCGCACCGCCGACCGGTCGCCGATGCTGGCGTCGTCGATGACCTCCTCGAACGAACCGGTGGTGAGCTCTTCGATGGTCGACCGGGTCTGCTTCATCCGGAGTCCCTGCTTCGGCGTGAACACGATCAGCGGGGTGTGACGTTCGCTGTGGACCTGACGCCGGAGCAGGTGGAAGTACTGGGCGGCGGTGGTCGCGTTGGCGAGTTGGATGTTGTCCTCGGCGGCGAGGATCAAGAACCGCTCGATGCGGGCCGACGAGTGTTCGGGGCCCTGCCCTTCGTACCCGTGCGGGAGGAGCAGCACGAGGCCGTTGTTCTGGTCCCACTTGTCCTCGGCGGCGACCAAGAACTGATCGATGATGATCTGGGCGCCGTTGATGAAGTCACCGAACTGGGCCTCCCACATCACGAGCGCCTGCGTGTTCCCGTGC
>Ga0190265_10002055_pt1 | contig 13405 bp, 14 predicted proteins | sample Popmic124T_FD_133135 | JGI IMG/M metagenome (GOLD analysis project Ga0190265, IMG submission 133135) | Populus adjacent soil microbial communities from riparian zone of Indian Creek, Utah, USA - 124 T | ecosystem: Environmental > Terrestrial > Soil > Riparian zone | place: USA: Utah | collected... | reverse complement strand
GACCGCGCCATGGACGCGCTCCGACTCCCGGACGGCGACCGCGACGTCACGACCCTCTCCGGCGGGGAGCGGCGCCGGGTCGCGCTCTGCCGGCTGCTGCTCTCGTCGCCCGAGCTCCTCCTGCTCGACGAGCCCACGAACCACCTCGACGCCGAGTCGGTAGCGTGGCTCGAGCGCTTCCTCGAGCAGTACAAGGGCACCGTCGTCGCCGTCACGCACGACCGCTACTTCCTCGACAACGTCGCGGGCTGGATCCTCGAGCTCGACCGCGGCCGCGGCATCCCGTTCGAGGGCAACTACTCCTCGTGGCTCGAGCAGAAGCAGGCGCGGCTCGCCGTGGAGGAGAAGCAGGAGTCGGCGCGGCGGCGCACGCTCGCGCGCGAGCTCGAGTGGGTGCGGATGAGCCCGAAGGCGAGGCACGCGAAGGGAAAGGCCCGGCTCGCGGCCTACGAGCGGCTGCTCGCGGAGGAGCAGAACGTCAGGCTCGACCGGGTCGAGATCCACATCCCGGCCGGGCCGCGGCTCGGCGACGTCGTCGTTCAGGCGGACGGCGTCTCCAAGGGCTTCGGCGACCGCCTGCTGGTCGAGGACATGACCTTCTCGCTGCCGCCGGGCGGCATCGTCGGCGTGATCGGGCCGAACGGCGCCGGCAAGACAACGCTCTTCCGCATGATCGTCGGCGCCGAGCAGCCCGACACCGGCACGCTGCGGGTCGGCGACACGGTGGAGCTCGCCTACGTCGACCAGGCGCGCGCCGACCTGAGCCCGGCCAACACGGTCTGGAAGGAGATCTCGGGCAACGAGGACACGATCCTGCTCGGCAAGCGCGAGGTGAACTCGCGCCAGTACGTCTCCTGGTTCAACTTCAGGGGCTCCGACCAGCAGAAGAAGGTCGCCGATCTCTCCGGCGGCGAGCGGAACCGCGTCCACTTGGCCAAGCTGCTGCGGAGCGGCGGCAACGTCCTCCTGCTCGACGAGCCCACGAACGACCTCGACGTCGACACGCTCCGTGCGCTCGAGGACGCGCTCCTCGACTTCGCCGGCTGCGCCGTCGTCATCAGCCACGATCGCTGGTTCCTCGACCGTGTGGCGACGCACATCCTCGCGTTCGAGGGCGACAGCCAGACGACGTGGTTCGAGGGCTCGTGGGCCGACTACGCCGAGTGGGTCAAGGAGACGCGCGGCGCCGAGGCGCTCGAGCCGCACCGGATCAAGTACAAGCCGCTCGTGCGCGCGTGATCGCCGAGCGCGACGGCGTCGTGCTGCGGGACGCGCGCGAGGCCGACCTGCTCGCGATCGACGAGCTGACCGCCCTCGGCTATGCAGCGATCCAGGACAGCTACGTGGCGATGCTCGGCGCAGACTGCTACGAGACCACGCACGCCGACCCCGGCCAGAGCTGGGACGAGCGGAAGGCAGCGCAGAACCGGCGGCTCTTCTGCGAGCACCCCGAGCAGGTGTGGGTGCTGGACGACGACGGCGGGATCTTCGGTTACGTCACCTTCTGGCTCTTCCCGGAGCGAAGCTACGGCCACCTCGACAACAGCGCGGTCGACCCGGCCCGCCGGAACGAGGGCTGGGCGACGTTCATGTACCGCCACGTCCTCGACTACTTCCGCGCGCTCGGCCTTCGGTACGCCCACGTCGACACCGGGCTCGACGACGCGCACACTCCAGCTCGGCGCGCCTACGAGGCCGTCGGCTTCGACCGCAGCGTCCCGAGCGTCGATCTCTGGCAGCAGCTCTGAGGCGCGTCTCAGGCGGCTTCAGGGCCCTCGAGCAGCGCCTTCAGCCGCTTCAGGTCGGCAGCGATGGAGCGCGTCGCCTGCAGGTTCAGGAGCGGTCCGGCCAGCCTGTAGAAGCCCGAGGCGTCGCCCTCGACCTGCACCCGCGCCCGCGCACCGCCGCGGTTGTCGGTGACCTCGTAGGTGACTGCCATGGGAAACGGCCCGCGCACCGACCGCATCGCGAGCAGCGCTCCCGGCTCGTAGTCCTCGACCTCGAGCACGTACTCGATGCGCTTGCCGACGAGCGACGCGACGCGCTCGACCTGCGAGCCGAGCCCGAAGTCGCCGTCCCCGAGGAGCCGCGCCGCCAAGATGCCGCCGATCCACTCGGTGTCGTTCCGCCAGTCGAACATGTAGCGGGCGACGTCGCCCGCAGGGCGCGCGATCTCGATCGACTCGTCGATGTGCGTGCTCACACGAGCTGAGACGCGCGCGCCGCCGTGCGGTTGGCTACGCGACCACCAGCTCGACGGGCTCGCCCTCGACCACGAACTCGAGGGGCCGGCCGCGGTCGAGCCGCAGGCGGTAGCGCGGCCGCTCGGGCAGCTCGACGTCGAAGTCGAGCACGCAGAAGGTCGGGATCCGCTCAACCCCCCAGTCGATGCCAGGCTCTGCGTTCTCGGCGCGTCCGGCCGGCAGCTCGCCCGAGGCGACGACGGCGCCGGTCCCGTCCTCGATCCTGAACCGCGCGCCGCGGTGGACGTGTTGATAAGGCCGCGCCACGCTGCACTCGACGCCCTCCTCACGGATGTTCTTGTCGGCCACCACGAGGCGGATCGCCGTCTTCTCGCCGGAGCCTCCTCCGCAGGCCGCGACCAACACGGCCGCGAGCGGGAGCAGCGCTCTCACTCGTGCTCCGCATGCTCTGCAACGAGGTCGTCGAGCTCGCCGGCCAGGACGGAGCGCTCCACGCCGCCCGGCCAGCCCCGCAGCACCTTGCCGCCACGCGCGACGAGCACGACGACCGGCGGCTCACGGGCGGCGTAGTTCAGCCAGACCCGATCGCCGGCGGCCGCAACCGGGTACCCGAGGTCGAGCTCCTCCGCGTACTCGAGCGCCGGCGCCGCGTCGTCCTCCGGCACCACGCCGAGCAGGGCGATGGCGTCCTCGTGCTCGTCGACCGCCACGGCGACGTCGCGGTGTACCTGCGCGCAGGACTCGCACCAGCTGGCCGTGAAGACGAGCACGAGGGGCCGCTCGCGCCACAGCTCGGCGCCCCGCACCGGCGTTCCGTCGACGAGCTCGGCCGAGAAGTCCGGCGCATCCAGCGCATCCCGCGGCGTCTCCGCGAAGACGACGCCCGCGGGAACCGCCGGCGGCAGGTCTTCCTGACCGCCCGCCGTGGAGTCGTCACCGCCGCAGCCGGCAGCCGTCGCGAGCAGCGCGAGCAGGAGCACGCGCATCCGACGGCGAATCACCCGGACAGCGGCCGACGGCTCATCGTCCCGCACGATAGACCGACGTGGGGGCGGCAGCAGCTGCCGCCGCCCCCGCAGTCGTCTAGCCCTGCGTCGTGTCGCGGACGTGCACGCTGCACGTGCGCGACGCCGTCTTCGTTCCGTCGGTCTCAGAGGTCGCCGTCAGCGTCACGACCGTGCGCGCGTCCCCGTCATCCGTCAGGGGATCCCGCAGGACGTGCACCGGCACCTGGACCGTCTGGCCGGCCTTGGCGGCGGCCAGCGCGTTCGGCAGCGTGACCTTCCAGTCCGCACTGCTGGAGGTCGCCGACAGCCGATAGACGTCGGAGTCGAAGACGCCGGTACCGGCCTGCCCGGTATTCGTCAGCGGGTACGTGCAGGTGGCGAGGAACCCTTGACGCTGGCCCTTCTTCGTCGGGTTGCCGAGGGCAGTGCCACGCGTGAACGGGCCGGCGCCCGTCGTCCGTCGCACAGCGACGTCGTAGTAGAGCACGCCGCCTGCGTTCCGATGCGACGCGAGGACGTAGAAGTGGAGCTGGTTGAAGGTGTCCACGTATTCGTACTCGCTGCCCGAGTTCGTGCCGGCGTGGAACGTCGAGTCGTTGAGCTGGCGCGGGTCGCCGCGCACCACGGCAACCGGCGTCCCATCCGGGCGATAGAAGTCGATCATCCCGATGTCCTGCGGGTTCGGGTCGATGATCCAGACGCGCGGCAGGCCGCCCGTCCGGCTCTTCGAGAGCAGCACGCCGTGGCCGGGCGCGAACGAGTCGTTGCCCACCCGGTCGACCACCTCGACGCGGTAGTGGTTGTACGGCTGCCCCGTGCGGTTCGGACAGTAGAAGACGTCCGCGCCGACGAAGCCCTGGGCCTCGCAGGTGCCAGAGAGGTCGCGCGTCGCCCCGAAGTCCACCGTCAGGCCGACGAGCTCGTTCCCCGGCGGCCTCTCGCGCGCTTTCAGCCGCGCCACCGCGATCCCCTGCGACTGCAGGGTGTCGCGCATCACGGTGACCGTGTCGTCCGGCGCGAGCACGCCGAGCTGGTTCTTGAAGTGGAGCATGTGATGCGGCCCGAGCCCCGAGCCGCCTGCGTTCGGCACCTGCCACCGGTTGTGCGTGCCGCCGGGGCCGTTGAACGTGCCGCGGCTCATCATCTCGAAGTAGCCGGTGAAGTTCCGCTCGTTGTCGGCGAACGGGTTGTTGTAGTTGTCCGGCAGGCCGCGCAGGTGGCTGAACTCGTGGGCGAAGACGCTGAGCCCCGAGCTCTCGGCCTGTGTCGAAGTCCCTAGCGCGCCACCGCTCGCATTCGGCCAGTGGTTCGCGGCCGCTTTCCACGACGTCCAGTCCACGTACCGGGTGTCGGCCCAGTTCGGCATCGGCTGCCCGAGCTGGTTCAGCGGCGCGCTCCCGTCGGGGTTGCGCGGCGGCCCGAACGCGTCGGGTATCTGGTCGCGATTCTGGAACATCATCTCGCCGAACTCCTGCCACGTCGACGACTCGTCGTGGCCGGCGGTGACGTAGAAGCCGTTGTCGAAGCCACAGGCGCCTGACGGGCAGCCGATGTCTGCTCGCCAGAGGGCGCCGCCGTCGGTGCGCAGGCTCTTCCCGCACGTGTCGCCGGCCGGGCAATACGCCGCGGTCGGGGCGTTGAAGCTCCCGTCCGGGATGCCGTACTCATGCAGCTTCCCGGGCAGGGTGTACGGCCCGAAGACCTCCACGTCGATGCCGATCTGACCGTGGCTGTCCTCCATCCAGTAGCCGTGGAGCGTCTGACCGCCGTTGTACTCGTTCGGCACGGCGTAGTAGTCGTGGTACCACTGCTTGACTTCCTCGGGCGCCACCGGCTGCCAGCCCGCCTGCGGGTTGCCGAACGGATGGCTGCCCGCGGGCTGCGTGATCAGCATGGGCTGGTCCTGGAACTGGAGCAGGATGACGGCCGTGCGGTACTGGTTGACGCTGCCGTCCGACCCGCTCGTGTCGTTCCACGCATCCGGTCGGATCTGCGTGTATGCGTCCCACGTGAGCTCCGCCTGGTCGACCCAGTTCTGCTTGTCGATCGGCTGCAGGAGCGGATGGTTCGCCGCGTCCGGCGGGATCTCCGCCGCGGCCGAAGCCGAGAACGCGAGCAACGCCACTGCGGCCAGCGCCGCGGCGCCGCGGCCGAAGGGACGGGCCTTCCTCGATGACATTTGGTCTCCCCCCAAAGTCGAGGTCAGATGCCTCCACGCGGTTCCGACGAGAACGGCCCTCGTGGCCGCGCGAAGCGCGGATCCTAGCGCAGCGTCGCTCCGTGCTGCCGTCGCTAGGCTCGCGCGGTGGACCCGACTCGGCAGCACCACAACGTCACTCTCGCCATCCTCACGCTCGCGGGGACGGCATTCGCCTTCCAGCAGACGATGGTGTTTCCGGCGCTCGGTACCTTCCAGCGCGAGCTCGGCGGGACCACCGCGTGGGTGACGTGGGTGCTGACGGCGTTCCTCGTCACCGCCGCGGTGACGACGCCGATCCTGGGCAAGCTCGGCGACCAGTTCGGCAAGGAGCGCATGCTCGTCGTCAGCCTCTCGCTCTTTCTCGTCGGCAGCGCCGGCGCTGCGTTCGCCTGGAACCTCTGGTCGCTGATCGGCTTCCGGGCGATCGCCGGTGCCGGCGGGGCGCTGTTCCCGCTCTCCTTCGCGATCATCCGCGACGAGCTGCCGCCGGAACGGGTACCCGTCGGCATCGGCCTCCTCTCCTCTGTGTTCGGCGTCGGCGGCGGCTTCGGGATCGTCCTCTCCGGCGTGATCGTCGACCACCTCTCCTGGCGCTACCTCTTCGTGCTCGGCTCGATCCCCGTGGCGGCGTCCCTCGTGCTCGTTCACCGCTACGTGCCGGAGTCGCCGATTCGCACGCCCTCGCGCGTGGACGTGCCCGGGGCGCTGCTGCTGTCGGCTGCGCTCGTCACCCTGCTCCTCGCCCTGACCGAGGGCGAGCACTGGGGCTGGACCTCACCGCCGATCGCCGGCCTGGCGCTCGCCGCCGCGGTCCTGTTCGTCGTGTGGAGCCAGGTCGAGCTGCGCTCGCGTGAGCCGATGGTCGACATGCGGATGCTCGCGCATCGGCCCGTGCTCCTGACGAACGTGACGACGATGATCTCGGGCTTCGCGCTCTTCAGCTGCTTCGTGCTCGTGCCGACCTTCGTCCAGTCGCCGGAGTCGCGCGGGTACGGGTTCGGTGCGAGCCCGACCGAGGCGGGGCTCTTCCTGCTGCCGGGGTCGGTCGCCATCCTCTTCTCCGGCCCGCTCGCGGGTTTCCTCGGCCGGCGCTACGGACCGAAGTGGCCGCTCGCAGTCGGCATGGCCGGCGTCTCAATCGCCGCAGCCCTCCTCGCCTTCGCGCACGCCGAGCCGTGGCAGGTGGTCGTCGCGAACGTCGCGCTCGGCCTCGGAGTCGGTGCCGCCTTCGCGGCCATGGTCTCGCTCATCGCCGAGAACGTCGATCCGCGCGAGATGGGCATCGCCACCGGTATGAACACCGTCGTCCGGCTCGTGGGCGCCGTCATTGGCGGCCAGCTCGGCGCGGCGCTTCTGACTGCACGCACGATCGGAGACTCGTCGGCGCCGGCCGAGTCCGCCTTCACGTGGGCCTTCGGGCTCGGCGCGGTAGCGGCGCTTGCGGCCGCCGTCGTCGCGACCTCGATCACGCGACGACCGCTGCGACGGGTGGCGCACGTGCCGGCCTAGCTGTAGAAACGGCCGTTACCGGGACTCGGCCTGGCACAATGAGCGTCGAAGGAGGTCGCAATGCGCGACTGGATCGTCATCCTCGTGCTCTACGTCGTCGTCCTCTTCGGCTTCCGCGCGCTCGGCGGGATCCGCGCGGCGGGCGAGACATTCGAGCGCTGGGGCCGTTCGAGCAGCACGTCGGGGCGCCTGGAACGCAGCCCGGTCAGCTGAACGCCGCCTGACGCGCGCTACGCCGCACCCCGCTGAGGCGGTCGCGGGAGCCGCCGTAGACTCCCGACCGTGGACGCCGACCCCGTCGAGATCCGAGTTCTCGGCTGCCTGATCGAGAAGCAGCGGACGACGCCCGACGTCTACCCGCTCTCGCTGAACGCGCTGCGCCTCGCGTGCAACCAGTCGACGAACCGCGACCCCGTGGTCGACTACGACGAGCCGCAGATCCGCGCCGCCATCGAAAAGCTCTCCCGGCGCGGCTGGGCGCGGCTCGCGAGCGGCCCGGGGAGCCGAGTCGCGAAGTACCGCCACCTCCTCGACGAAGCGCTCGATCTCGTCCCGTCGCAGCTCTCGCTCACGGCGGTGCTGCTGCTGCGCGGCGCCCAGACTCCCGGCGAGCTGAAGGGTCGCGGTGAGCGGCTCTACCCGTTCGGCTCGCTCGCGGACATCCACCGCGCGCTCGACGAGCTGATCGAGCGGGAGCTCGCCGAGCGGCTACCGCGCCGGCCCGGCCAGAAGGAGGAGCGCTACCGGCACCTCCTCGGCGGTGCAGACGCGGCCGCAGCCGTCGTGACGGCGGCGCCGGAGCCTGCGGACGACCGCGTCGGCTCGCTGGAGGAGCGCGTGGCGGCGCTCGAGGCGCAGGTCACGGAGCTGCAGCGCGTTCTCGACGAGCGCTGACGCCGCCGTCGCTCGGCTCCGCGGGTCTAAGGTGGAGCCGGTGTCGACGCCGATCGGACAGCGGCTGGAAGGCGCCGTCGAGCGGCTGGATGCTCCCGACGCCGATCCGCGAGAAGTCGCCGCCTCGCTCGACGACCTGGCGCGCATCAACAGTCTGCTCGGGGGAACACGACTCACCGTGCGGGCGCTGGAACGACTCCTCTCCGGCCGCGAACGCGGGCCGCTGACACTGCTCGACGCCGGCTCGGGCGGTGGCGACATGGCGGACGCCCTGGCAGCCTGGGCCCGTCGCCGGGGCTTCGAGCCGCACGTCATCGCCGTCGACGCGAGCCCCGCGATCACCGAGCTCGCCGCCGCGCGCGTCGGCGACGGCGTCGACCTGCGCGTCGGGAACATGCTCGCGCTCGACCTGGAGGACGGCGCGGTCGACGTGGCCACGTGCTCGCTCGTCATCCATCATTTCGAGCCGACGGATGCCGTGCGCGCCCTCCGCGAGCTCGGTCGAGTGGCGCGCGTCGGCGTGATCGTGAACGACCTCGTGCGCACGCGCCTCGGCCTGCTGGGCGCGCACGTCGTCATCCGCATGCTCTCACGAAACGCGATCACGCGGCACGACGCCGTCCTCTCCGTTCGCCGGGCCTACACGCGGCGCGAGCTGCTCGAGCTCGTGCACGAGGCCGGGCTGCGGGCAGTTCACGTGAAGGGCTGGCTCGGCTACCGCGTCGCCGTCGCCGCGGTGCCGGCATGACCGACGCCGAGGTGATCGTCGCCGGTGGCGGGCCAGCCGGAGCCGCGACCGCCGCTCAGCTCGGGGCCGACGGCGTCCACGTGCTCGTGCTCGACCGCGCGGCCTTCCCGCGGGACAAGGCGTGCGCCGAGTTCCTGTCGCCGGGCGCGGTCGCCGCGCTGGAGCGGCTCGGCGTCCTGCCCGCGGCGGCAGCGGCCGGCGCGTGGCACGAGGGCATGCGCATCGTCGGCGGGAACGGCTCGTTCACGGCGCGCTATCGCGAGGGCCGCCGCGGGCTCGGCATCGCCCGGCCCGTGCTCGACCACCTCCTGCTCGAGCGCGCACGAGCGGCCGGCGCCGAGATCCGCGAGCGGACCGACGTCGCCGGCGCCCTCGTCGAGGACGGCTACGTCACCGGCGTCCGGCTCCGGGACGGCGAGGCGTTGCGCGCGCGCTTCGTCGTCGCCGCCGACGGGCTGCGCTCGCCGGTGGCGCGCTCGCTCGGGCTCGAGCGCAAGACGCGGTTGCCGCGCCGGCTCGGCCTGGTCGCGCGCGTGCGCGGGGTGCCGCCGAGCGGCCTCGGCGTCATGGCCGTCGGCCGCGGCGGCTACTGCGGCGTCGCGGCAGTCGGGGGCGGCGAGGCCAGCGTCGGCGTCGCCGTGTCGCCCGGGACGCGACGCGAGGGCGAGTCCGCGGATGAGCTCTTCGAACGCATGCTCGCCTCGATTCCAGCCGCGCGCGAGGCCGTCGCAGGGGCGCCGCGCGTCACCGCCATCCGAGGCGTCGCGCCGCTTGCGCGCCGCGTCTCGCGCGTCTCCGGGCCGGGCTACCTGCTCGTCGGCGACGCAGCCGGCTTCACCGACCCCTTCACGGGCGAGGGGATCCACCGGGCGCTTCGCGGCGCCGAGCTCGCGGCGGCGGCCGCGCGGCGCGCGCTCGCCCGCAGCGACCGTGAGCCGGTGGGCTACGCCGCGGCCCGCCACGAGGCGTTCGCCGCGAAGGAGCGCGCCTGTCTCGTGCTCCAGGCAGCGCTCGCCTGGCCGACGCTCTTCGACTATTGCCTCCGGCGCGCCGAAACCCGCGAGCGCGTGGCGCGCGTACTCACGGGCGTGTTCGGCGACTACCTGCCCGCGGAGGCGGCGCTGCGGCCGGCGCTCGTCGCCGAGCTCGTGCGGCCCTGATGGCGGCCCGGATCGCAGCCGTCGTCGGGGCGCTGCCCGGTGTCTCGGGAACCCAGGAGCAGATCTGGGACGAGAGGTTCCGGCACCACTACGGCGACGACGCGGCGGCCAAGCGCGTCTGGATGCGCTGCGGCGTCGAGCGCCGCCACGGCGTCCTCGACCCCATCGCCGAGGGCGTGGCCGAGTGGGACACCGGCAAGCGCATGCAGCGCTTCGTCGAGGAGGCGCTGCCCCTCGGCCGGCAGGCGCTCGAGTCGGCTTTCGAGCGGGCGGACGTCCGCGCCGAGGACGTCGACCTGCTCACGGTGGTCTCGTGCACCGGCTACGCGACGCCCGGGCTCGACATCCTGCTTGCGCGCGACCTCGGGCTCCGAAGCGACCTGCAACGGCTGCACGTCGGCCACATGGGCTGCTACGCAGCGCTCCCCACGCTGGCCGTCGTCTCGGACGCGGCCGCGGCGCGGGGCAAGACGGCGGCGATGCTGTGCCTCGAGCTGACGACGCTGCACATCCAGCCGGCCGCGCGCAGCCTGGAGCAGATCGTCGCGCATGCGCTGTTCGCCGACGGCGCAGGCGCCGCCGTCGTGCGCCCGGACGGCCCCGGGCTCGAGTTCGTCGACGTGGAGGCGGCGACCGACCCCTCGACGGCCGACCAGATGACGTGGGACGTCACAGGCCACGGCTTCCGGATGGGCCTGTCGCCGAAGGTCCCCGCGTCGGTGCGAGGGCACGTGGCGCCGGTCGTGGACGCGCTGCTCGGCCGCAACGGCCTGGCGCGCGCGGACGTGGGCGCATGGGCAATCCATCCGGGCGGCCCTGCCATCGTGGATGCCGTCGGCGATGCTCTCGGCCTCGAGGACGAGGCGCTCGAGCCCTCTCGCGCCGTCCTGCGCGAGATCGGCAACTGCTCCTCGGCGACGATCCTGATCGTCCTGGAGCGACTCCTCGCCGCCGGCGCGACCGGCCCGATCGTCGCCATCGCCTTCGGCCCTGGGCTGACCGTCTACAGCTGCCTGCTGCGAGCGCCCTAGGCTTGCGGGATGCGGGCCTCGAGGGCGGCGCCGAGCGCCTCGCGCACCGGCTCGAGCTCGATGCGGTCGAGCACGTCCTGGAAGAAGCCGCGCACGATCAGCCGCTCGGCCTCGTGCCGGGGCAGGCCGCGCGCCATGAGGTAGAAGAGTTGCTCGCGGTCGACCTGGCCGAGCGTCGCGCCGTGGGTGCAGCGGACGTCGTTGGCGAGGATCTCGAGGCCTGGGATCGAGTCGGCGTGCGCCGTCTTCGAGAGGAGCAGGTTGCGGTTCTCCTGATAGGCGTTCGTCTTCTGGGCGTCGCGCTCGACGCGGATCATCCCGCGCCAGACGGTGCGCGACTTGTCGCGCAGCGCGCCCTTGAAAGCGAAGTCGGAGGTCGTGTTCGGGGCGATGTGCTCCTGGAACGTGTCGTAGTCGAGGTGCTGGACGCCGTCCGCGAAGTAGGCGCCGGTCACGCGCGAGGTGGCGCCCGGCCCGGCGAGGTCGTTCTGGATGCGGATCTTGCCCTTCTTCGAGCCAAACCCGCCCGTTACCCAGTCGAGCTCGGCGTCGCGCTCGACCCGCGCGTGGTGCGTCCCGAAGTGCCATGTCTCTTTGGACAGGCTCTGCACGGAGACGTACTCCACCTTGGCGCCCGCCTCGACGAAGATCTCGACCGCGCCGTTCACGTAGCCGGAGAGCTCCGGCGACGTGGACGTGTACTCCTCGATGACCGAGAAGCGGCTCTCCGGCTCCGCGACGACGAGGAGCCGCCAGAAGAGCGAGCCGCCCTCGACGTCGTTCACGATCCGGACGTAGAGCGGTTGCTCGAGCACGACGCCCTTGGGCACCTGCACGAGCAGGCCGTGCTCCCAGAGCGCAGCGTTGTGCGCCGTGAACTTGTCGTCCGCGCCGACGAGCTCGCCGAGGCGCGGATGGTGGACGAGCGGCTCGAAGCGGATCCCATCCGGAGCCCGCTCGATCTCGAGACCGCCCTCCGAGACTCGGACGACGCCCGCCGCCTCGAGCTCGAGCAGCCCGGGCGCGGTCGCGACCTCGCTCGCCCCGTCGGCCGCGAAGGAGTCGGGATCGAAGCCCTTGAGGTCGGTGAAGCGCCACGACTCCTCCTTCGTCGTGGGCAGCGGCAGCGCGCGGTAGCGCTCGAGCAGAGCGTCGCGGCTCATACGTCGAAGCGCCGGTGCAGCATCAACGCGTTCCCGTCCGGATCCTTGAACCACGCCTGCCTGCACACGTCCGTGACGATCGTCTCGCCTTCGAAGACGACGCCCTTGCCCTCGAGCTCGGCGCGTGCGGCGTCCACGTCCTCGACACGAAGGGCGAGGCCCGCCGGCGACACCGCGAACGGCTGCCCGATGCTGGACGGGTCGAAGACGTCGAGCGTGACCTGCCCGCAGCGGAGCTCCATGTCGGAATCGCCCTCGGTCTCGACCTCGAGCCCGAGCACGTCGACGTAGAACTGCTTCGCCTGTTGGAGGTCCTGCGTCAGGACCGACACGAAGTCGACCTTCTCGACGTGCATCGCTACGACGAGGTGTCGCCGGAGTAAGGCGCGTACCGCTTGTGCAGGACGAGCGGGTTGCCGTCGGGGTCGACGAACGTGGCCATGTGACAAACGCCCGTGTCGAACGTCTCCCCGACGAACTGAACGCCCTTCGCCTCGAGCTCGCTGCGAGCAGCCGCGACGTCGTCGACCCGAAGCAGGGCGATGCCGCTCGTCTGCGGCTTGAACTCCATCCCGAGGCGTTCTGGCTCCCAGATCCCGAAGCAGGTGTTGCCGACCCAGAACTCGCTCTGCGTGTTCTCGTCGGGCTGGAGGCCGAGCGTCTCCACGTAGAAGCGACGCGCGCGTTCCCAGTCCTGCGAAGGGATGCCGACGACGTCGACACTGCTGATCGCGCTAGCCGACACTGCCTTCCATCTGGAGCTGGATCAGGCGGTTCATCTCGACCGCGTACTCGAGCGGCAGCTCCTTCGTGATCGGCTCGACGAAGCCCGACACGATCATGGCGCTCGCCTCGGCTTCGGAGAGGCCGCGGCTCATGAGGTAGAAGAGCTGCTCCTCGCCGATCTTCGAGACGGTCGCCTCGTGCCCGAGATCGACATCGTTCTCGTCGACCCGGATGTAGGGATAGGTGTCGGAGCGCGACGCGTCGTCGAGGATGAGCGCGTCGCAGACGACCTTCGACTTGGCGCCGTGAGCGCCCTTCGCCACCTCGAGCAGGCCGCGGTAGCCGGCGCGGCCGCCGTCCTTCGAGATCGACTTGGACGTGATCACGGAAGTCGTGTTCGGCGCGACGTGCACGCACTTGCCGCCGGCGTCCTGGTGCTGGCCTTTGCCGGCGAACGCGATCGAGAGCACCTCTCCGTGAGCCCGCTCGCCGAGCATCCAGATGGCCGGGTACTTCATCGTCAGCTTCGAGCCGAGGTTGCCGTCGACCCACTCCATCGTCGCGCCCTCGTAGGCGACGGCGCGCTTGGTGACGAGGTTGTAGACGTTGTTCGACCAGTTCTGGATGGTCGTGTAGCGGCAGCGGCCCCGCGGCTTGACGATGATCTCGACGACGGCGCTGTGCAGCGAGTCGGAGGAGTAGATCGGCGCGGTGCAGCCCTCGACGTAGTGCACGTAGGCGTCCTCGTCGACGATGATCAGCG
>Ga0190265_10002054_pt1 | contig 13406 bp, 15 predicted proteins | sample Popmic124T_FD_133135 | JGI IMG/M metagenome (GOLD analysis project Ga0190265, IMG submission 133135) | Populus adjacent soil microbial communities from riparian zone of Indian Creek, Utah, USA - 124 T | ecosystem: Environmental > Terrestrial > Soil > Riparian zone | place: USA: Utah | collected... | reverse complement strand
TGCATCGACGAGGCGTAGCCGGCCAGCGCCTCGGAGTTGCGCTCGATGCGCCGGGCCAGGCCGACCACCGAGCGGTCGGCCTGGAACTGCCCGAAGGACTGCTCCAGCAGATCTCGACCGGCGTCGATGCCCAGCCGCTCGACCAGGTTGACCGTCATGTTGTAGCCGGGGCGGAAGGAACTGCGCAGCGGGTAGGTGCGGGTCGAGGCCAGCCCGGCGACCTGCTCCGGGTCCACGCCCGGTTGCCAGACCACGACGGCGTGTCCCTCCACGTCGATGCCGCGCCGCCCGGCCCGCCCGGTGAGCTGCGTGTACTCCCCGGGGGTGAGCTCCGCGTGCGCCTCACCGTTGAACTTGACCAGCCGCTCCAGCACCACGGTGCGGGCCGGCATGTTGATCCCCAGGGCCAGCGTCTCGGTGGCGAACACGGCCCGGACCAGCCCGCGCACGAACAGTTCCTCGACGGTCTCCTTGAACGCGGGCAGCAGGCCCGCGTGGTGCGCGGCGATGCCGCGCTCGAGGGCCTCCCGCCATTCCCAGTAGCCCAGCACGGCCAGGTCGGCCTGCGGCAGCTCCGCGGTGCGCCGGTCCACCGTGCGCCGGATCTGGACGACCTCCTCCTCGGTGGTCAGCCGCAGCCCGGATCGGACGCACTGCCCGACCGCGGCGTCGCAGCCGGCCCGGCTGAACACGAAGGTGATCGCGGGCAGCAGGCCCGCGCGGTCCAACCGGTCGAGCACGGTGACCCGCGACGGCGGCCGGAAGCGGGTCCCGCCCCGGCCGTTCGGGCCGCGGTCACCGCGGCCGCGACCCCGGCCGCGGTCCCAGGTCACGGTCTGCCGGTCCAGGTCGCGGGTGTGTCGCACCAGCTCCGGGTCGACGTGCAGCTCGCCAGCCGCGCTCTCGCCGGCGAACAGGTCGAGCAGCCGGTTGCCCACCATCATGTGCTGCCACAGCGGCACCGGCCGGTGCTCGTCGACGACCACGGTGGTGTCCCCGCGCACGGTCACCAGCCAGTCGCCGAACTCCTCGGCGTTGCTCACCGTCGCCGACAGGCTGACCAGCCGCACGTGCTCGGGCAGTTGCAGGATCACCTCCTCCCACACCGCGCCGCGGAACCGGTCGGCCAGGTAGTGCACCTCGTCCATCACGACGTAGCCGAGATGCTCCATCGCCCGGGAGCCCGCGTAGATCATGTTCCGCAACACCTCGGTGGTCATGACCACCACCTGGGCGTCGCCGTTGATGCTGGTGTCGCCGGTGAGCAGGCCGACGGCGGACTCGCCGTGCCGGGCGACCAGGTCCGCGTACTTCTGGTTGGACAGCGCCTTGATCGGCGTGGTGTAGAAGCACTTGCGCCCCGCGGCCAGCGCGAGGTGCACGGCGAACTCGCCGACCACGGTCTTGCCGGCGCCGGTGGGCGCGCACACCAGCACACCGTGCCCGTCCTCCAGGGCCGAACATGCGCTGCGCTGGAACCCGTCGAGCGAGAACGGGAGCGTCTGCTCGAACTCCCCGAGCCGGGGTCGTGCGGCACGGCTCCTGGCCGCGGCGTAGGCCGCGGCGGGAGCCGGCGATTCGCTGGCCACAGATCCAGATTGACACACGGCCGCGGCGGCACCGTCGTCCGCGGTCGCATGGCAGGCTCGGGCCATGCCGCACGCGCTACCCGAGGTCGCTCCCGCCTTCGTCGAGATGGCTCATCGCATCGTGTGGGCCAGCGCCGCCACCGTCGACCCGTCCGGACGCCCGTGGTCACGAGTGCTGCACCCGATCTGGCAGTGGGACGGCGAGCAACTGGTCGGCTGGGTGGCCACCATGCCCACCGCGGTCAAGCGCGCCCACCTGGACGCGCATCCGCAGGTCGCGATCACCTACTGGCATCCCTCGCACGACACGGCCAGCGCCTACTGCGCCGCCGGCCTGCACACCGACGACGACACCTGCCGCTGGTTGTGGGAGCGCTTCACGACGGCACCGGAGCCGGTCGGCTACGACCCGGCGATCATCCCGTTCTGGTCCGACGGCCCGCTGTCACCGGCGTTCGCGGCACTGCGGCTGGAGCCGTGGCGGCTGCGGGTGCAGCCCGCGGCGGTGATGCTCGAAGGTGCTGCGGACCAGCTGCGGGAGTGGCGCGGGGACAGCTGATCCGCGGCCCACCCGTCCGCGCCTGCTTACCTCTCAGGTCATCGACCGGCGCTCGGTGAGCGCCGAAGCTGGTCGCAGCGCCGCGACCAGCGGCACAGACCCGAGGAGGAGGAGCCGAATGCCCGGCTACGCCATTGCGCACCTGCAGGACGTCACCGTCGGTCCGGACATCGTCGAGTACCTGCAGCGGATCGACGCGACACTGGCCCCGTTCGGCGGCCGGTTCCTCGTGCACGGCGCCGAGCCGACCGAGCTGGAGGGCCGCTCCCCCGGCACACCGATCGTCATCCAGTTCCCGTCGGCGGCCGCCGGGCGGGCCTGGTACGACTCCCGCGCCTACCGGGAGATCCTGCCGCTGCGCACCCGCAACGCGCGCTCCGTGGCCTACCTGGTCGACGGCGTGGACGCCGACCACCGGGCCACCGACGTGCTCGCCGGCTGACCGCGGTCTGCGAGGCGGGCGGCCGGTCAGGTCACGTCGTCGAGCCGGGTGGGTGTCACGTCGCGGGCGCCGGTGACGGTGTCGACCCGGCTCGGGCCGGCGTCGATCGGGCTCGGCCTGGTGTCGACGGTGCTCGGCGTGGTGTCGATCGGGCTCGGGGCGTCCGGATCCCAGGAGTCCCAGCCCTCGGCGGCGCGCCTGCGGTCCCGGCGGCGGTCGTTCAGCCTGGTGATCTGGATCGCGAGCTCGAACAGCAGCACCAGCGCGAGCGCCAGCGCCAGCATCGAGATCGGGTCCTGGCCGGGCGTGGCCACCGCGGCGAACACGAACAGCCCGAAGATCAGCCCGCGCCGCCAGGCCTTCAGCTGGGCGTAGCTGATCACCCCGGCGATGTTCAGCATCACCACCAGCAGCGGCAGCTCGAAGCTCACCCCGAACACCAGCAGCAAACCGATGACCAGGCTGAAGTACGACTCGCCGGTCAGCGCCGTGGTCTGCACGTCGCTGCCGATGGTGAGCAGGAACGCCAGCGCCTGGGAGATCACGAAGAAGGCCAGCACGGCGCCGAGCACGAACAGCACCGAGGCCACCGCGACGAAGCTGAGCGCGTACCGGCGTTCCTTGCGGTACAGCCCGGGGGTGATGAAGGCCCACAGCTCGTAGAGCCACACCGGGCAGGCGAGCACCACGCCCACGGTGGCGCCCACCTTGAGCCGCAGCGCGAACTGGTCGAACGCTCCGGTGCCCAGCAGCGTGCACGAGCCGTCGGCGGTGAACACCGCACGCGACGAATCGGGCAGCGAGCAGTACGGGGTCTTGAGCAGCTCACCGAGGTTCGGCCAGCCGAACAGCGCGGTGCCGAACCAGATGTAGCCGAAGATCGAGGTGACGACGATGGCGACGAGCGCGACCGTGAGCCGGTTGCGCAGCTCGTAGAGGTGCTCGACGAGCGGCATCGTCCCGTCGGGGCTCTTCGGTCGGCGGTTGCGCCGGCGCAGCGAGAACCTGGGCACCGCGGCGGGGACTTACTGCCCGGGCTGGCTGTGACCCGGCTGCGTGACCCGGGGGCCCTGCTCGGGGTGGTCCGCCGCGGTCGACGTCGACGTGGCGGGCCCGGCGGGCGGCGTGACCTGCCCCGACGGCGGCAGCTGGGACGGCGCGGCCGGCGCCGCGGGCGGCGCGGTCGACCTGTCGGTGGCCTCGTCGCCGCGCATGCCCTTCATCTCGCCCTTGAACACCCGGGCCGATTGTCCGATGGAGCGCGCCATGTCCGGGAGCCGCTTGGCGCCGAACAGCAGCACCAGAATCCCGATCAGGATCACGAACTCCCAGCCACCGAGGTTGGGCATGTTGACGTCCTTCCGCTGTCCGGGCGTGCGGGGCTGAGTCTACGCCGTCCGGGTGGAAGCTCCCGGCTCGGCGAGCCGGGCGGGTTCAGCGGCGGCGGCGCGGACGGCGCGCGGCCAGCGCCTGCAGCGCGGCCACCCGCGGCCCGAAGGCCGCCGTCAGGGCCGACCTGGCCCGGCCGAGCCGACGCGCCGGCCCGCGCACCAGCAGCCCCTCCAGGACCAGCAGCACCAGCCCGATCCCGACCAGCACCAGTACCGGCAGCATGTCCGTCACCGCTCTTCCTCGACCCCGGCCACGGCCGCCCGCGCCCGCTCGCCCACCACCGCGGCCAGCTCCGGCGGCTCCAGCAGCTGCGCCCCGCCGCCCAACCCGAGCACCAGCCGGACCAGCCAGTCCGGGTCGGCGTAGCGCAGCACCACCCTGGCCCGGCCGTCGTCGAGCTCGACGATGTCGTCGACCGGGTAGTACTCGGCCACCCAGCGCGCCTCGGGCGCCAGCTCCAGCGCCGCGGCCGGGTACTCCCCCCGCGGCCGGAAGGCCCCGTCGGACACGTCGGCCGGCTCCGCGTCGGGCGGCGGGGCGGCCGGCTCGTCCAGCACGACGACGTCGTCCACGCGATCCAGCCGGAACAGCCGCACGGCCTCCGCGCGCCGGCACCACGCCTCCAGGTAGCTGCGGCCGTCCGCAACCAGCAGCCGCATCGGGTCCACGGTCCGCTGCGACACCGCGTCCCGGCTCGCCGTGTAGTACCGGATCCGCAGCGCCCGCCCGGCGGTCAGCGCCTCCCGCACGGCCGCCGTGGTGGCCGCCGCCGCCGCGGGGCCCGGGTCGACGGCGACCCCGGCGAGGCCGGCGTCCCCCACCGCGTGCTCGATCTTGGCGGTGGCCCGCCGGACCGCTGCGGTGTCGGCCACGCCGGGCATCTCGGCCAGTGTGCGCAGCGCGACCAGCAACGCCGTCGCCTCGGCGGTGGTCAGCCGCAGCGGGCGGCGCAGCCCGGCGTCCTCGGTCACGGTCACGGTGTCGCCGGAGAACGACAGGTCCACCAGGTCGCCGGGGCCGTAGCCCGGCAGCCCGCACATCCACAGCAGCTCCAGGTCGCGGCGCAGCTGGCGCTCGCTGATCCCGAAGTCGGCGGCCGCCTCGGCCACCCGGATGCCCGGCCGGGCCTGCAGGTAGGGCACCAGCGACAGCAGCCGCGGCAGTCGCTCGGTGACGCCGGAGTGGTTCACCGCTCTCCCTCGCTGCGCTCGGTCGGCGCTTCGCTGAGGCGCTGTGACACTGGTTCGCTCGCAAGCTCGCTCACTGGCCCGCCCCGCTCATGACGACACGGCGTGCTCGACCGGTCGGGCCGGCGGCGCCGGGCGGGGGTGCGCCGCCGCGGCCGCGGCCCAGTTGGCCCGGACCGCTTCGGCCAGCTCCGCCGGGTACAGCACCGCGATGTCCGGACCGTGCCCGGACAGCCACCGGGCCACGGTCTCGACGCTGCGCAGGTCCAGCTCCAGCTCCGTACCCGGCCGCCCGCCGCGCACCAGCGGGCGCACCGCGCGACCGAGCCGGCGCAGCCCGAGCGCGTGCCCCTCGGCCACCCACACCCCGGCCTTGCCGCCGGCCAGGGGCGGCGTGACGTTCTGCCGGACCATCCCCATCAGGTCGACGTCCGGCGGCACGGTGACCGCGCCGCCCGGTCCGGTCGCGGTGATCGGGGCACTGATCCGGGAGACCCGGAACGAGCGCGGGGCGTCCCGGTCCCGGTCGTGGCCGACCAGGTACCAGCGGCCCCGCCACGACACCACACCCCACGGCTCCACAATGCGCCGCACCACGTCGCCTCCGGTCCCGCCGCGACGATGGCCGAAGCTCACCACGCGTCCGGCCTGCACGGCGGCCAGCAGCGGTGCGAACGCGGGCTCGGTGGCCCCGACCCGGGGCTGGATCCGGCCGCTGTCCTCCACCTCGACCCCCGCGGCGCGCAGCTTGAGCAGCGCCCCGTGCGCCGCTCCGGCCAGCTCCGGTGCGTCCCACAGCCGACCGGCCAGTGCCACCGCGGCCGCCTCGTCGGGCTCCAGCTCGATCTCGCCCAGCTCGTAGTCCTGGCGGGCGATCCGGTAGCCGTCGACGGTGTCGAAGGTGGAGTGGCGGCCGGTCTCCAGCGGGATGCCCAGCTCCCGCAGCTCGGTCTTGTCCCGCTCGAACATCCGGAAGAACGCGGCGTCACCGGGGGCGTCGGCGTAGCCGGGCACGGTGGCCCGGATCCGCTCGGCGGACAGGAACTGCCGGGTGGACAGCAGACAGAGCACCAGGTTCACCAGGCGCTCGGCCCGTGCGGAGGACACCCCGGCATCGTACGACCGGGCCGCTCCGGTGTTCGGGCAACCGACCCGAGCCGGCCCCGTGTCTCACGTTGCGACATCGCGGCCCTTGACCCGCCCACCGGCCCGGGCGAAGGCTCGCTAGCGCGTCGAGCCGGGAGGAAGACAGCCGTGAGCGAGAACGTCGAGACGTTCAACCCGTGGACCGTGGTGAATCTCGTCTTCCACCACCTCGCCGACAACGGGCTGCACCCCGTGCTCGGTGACGCCGGGGACCCGGCGGAGCCGGCCGCCGCGCTGCTGCGCGCGCTCGGCATCGAACCCGGCCGCAACGACGAGACGGTGTCCTCCGCGGCCGTGCAGGACCAGCTGGCCGAGATCCGGGAGCGCATGTTCGGCCTGTGAGTGTTGCGCCGTGCTAGAACACGGCGGGCCACTCACGACCACGTTCGTACGCAGCGCACGCCCGCCTGCCAGCTGGTCGTGAGTGGCTAGCCGTGTTCTAGCACGGCGCAGCACTCACAGGCTGGCGATGAGGCGGTCGACGCGCTCGTCGACCGCCCGGAACGGGTCCTTGCACAGCACGGTGCGCTGCGCCTGGTCGTTCAGCTTCAGGTGCACCCAGTCCACGGTGAAGTCACGGCCGGCGGCCTGGGCGGCGGCGATGAAGTCCCCGCGCAGCTTGGCCCGCGTGGTCTGCGGCGGGGTGTCCTTGGCCGCCTCGATCTCGCCGTCGTCGGTGACCCGGTCGACCATGCCCTTGCGCTGCAGCAGGTCGAACAGGCCGCGCCCGCGCCGGATGTCGTGGTAGGCCAGGTCCAGCTGCGCGACCCGCGCGTTGGCCAGGTCCAGGTCGTTGCGCAGCCGGTAGCGCTCGACCAGCCGGTGCTTGATCGCCCAGTCGATCTCGCGGTCGATCAGCGACAGGTTCTGGCTCTCCACCGCGTCCAGCGTTCGACCCCAGAGCTCGATCACCCGCTGCATGGTCGCGTCCTCGGTGCCGCGGGCGGCGACGTGCTCGACGGCCCGGGCGTGGTACTCGCGCTGGATGTCCAGCGCGCTGGCCTCGCGACCCCCGGCCAGTCGCACCGTGCGCTTGCCGGTCAGGTCGTGGCTGATCTCGCGGATCGCCCGGATCGGGTTGTCCAGCGTGAAGTCGCGGAACTGCACCCCGGCCTCGATCATCTCCAGCACCAGGGTGGCCGAGCCGATCTTGAGCAGCGTGGTGACCTCGGACATGTTGGAGTCGCCGACGATCACGTGCAGCCGCCGGTAGCGCTCGGCGTCGGCGTGCGGCTCGTCCCGGGTGTTGATGATCGGGCGGGACCGGGTGGTGGCCGAGGACACGCCCTCCCAGATGTGCTCGGCCCGCTGCGAGAGGCAGTAGACGGCGCCGCGCGGGGTCTGCAGCACCTTGCCGGCACCGCAGATCAGCTGCCGGGTGACCAGGAACGGCAGCAGCACGTCGGCGATCCGGCTGAACTCACCGGCCCGAGCCACCAGGTAGTTCTCGTGGCAGCCGTAGGAGTTGCCGGCGGAGTCGGTGTTGTTCTTGAACAGGTAGATGTCCCCGCCGATGCCCTCGTCGACCAGCCGGCGCTCGGCGTCGACCAGCAGGTCCTCCAGGATCCGCTCGCCGGCCTTGTCGTGGGCCACCAGCTGGCTCAGCGAGTCGCACTCCGCGGTGGCGTACTCGGGGTGGCTGCCCACGTCCAGGTAGAGCCGGGCCCCGTTGCGCAGGAAGACGTTGGACGAGCGCCCCCACGAGACCACGCGACGGAACAGGTACCGCGCGACCTCGTCGGGCGAGAGGCGTCGCTGGCCGTGGAAGGTGCAGGTGACCCCGAACTCGGTCTCCACACCGTAGATCCGCCGCTGCATCCCGTCAGCGTAGGCGCACAAGCGCCCCTCGGGGCACACCTGTGACGCATGGTTCTCGCCGGTCGGCACTCCTCGGGCCGCGGTCGCCCGCCGCCCCACGCCGGCCTGCACCCGGCCGGTCCGGGGCGCTGCCCGTAGGGTCGGCCGGTGCTCTCCAGGATCCGCCGGGCCTCCGACGGGGTCAGCGACATCGACCGCGCCATCTCGCGGGCGGTCTCATCGCTGCCGCCGTCGCCGGTCGACGCCACGCTGAAGGACCTGTCCCGCGCGGCCGACCACAGCCTGCTCTGGTTCACCGTCGCCGCCGCGCTGGCCGCCCGCCGGGGCGCCAGCCGGAAGGCCGCGGCCCGCGGCGTGCTGGCCATCGCCGGCGCCAGCGCACTGGCCAACGCCGTGCTCAAGCCGTTGCTGCCACGGCGGCGGCCGGCCGCCTCCGAGCTGCCCGCGTACCAGACGATCGCGAACCCGCCGACGTCCTCGTCGTTCCCGTCCGGGCACTCCGCCTCGGCCGCCGCCTTCGCCACCGCGGTCGCGCTGGAGAGCCCGCGACTGGGCCTGATCGTGGCCCCGGTGGCCGCGTCCGTCGCGTACTCGCGGGTGCACATCGGGGTGCACTGGGCGTCCGACGTCGTCGTCGGCGCGGCCGTGGGCAGCGGGATCGCACTGCTCACCCGCCGCTGGTGGCCGGTGCGGGAGAGCGACGAGGCACGTGCGCGCCCGCTGGACACCGTGCCGGCGCTGACCGCGGGCGAGGGCCTGGTGCTGGTGTCCAACCAGCGCTCCGGCGATCCCGACTACGACCCGGCAACCGACGTGCAGGAAGCGTTGCCCCGCGCCGTGGTGCTGCGCGCCGAGCCCGACCGCGACCTGGACGAGCAACTGGAAGCCGCGATCGACGAGCGCGGCGCGTGGGTGCAGGCGATCGGGGTGGCCGGCGGCGACGGTTCGGTGGCTGCCGCGGCGGCGGTGGCCGGGCGCCGCAAGCTGCCGCTGGTCGTCGTCCCGACCGGGACGCTGAACCACTTCGCCCGCGACGTCGGCGTGTACGACCTGCAGGAGGTGGTGGACGCCACCGGGGCCGGCGAGGCCGTGGCCGTGGACCTGGCGTTGGTGGAGGTGCATCCGGGCCGGGGCGCTGACCCGGCGTCGGAGTCGGTGATCACCGTGCGCGCGTTCCTCAACACCGCGAGCCTGGGCTCCTACCCCGACTTGGTCCGGCTGCGCGAGCGGTGGCAGCCGCGCTGGGGCAAGTGGCCGGCGTTCGCGGCCGCACTGGTCATCGTGCTGCGCCGGGCCGAGCCCGTCTCGATCAAGATCGACGGGAGTTGGCGCAAGGTCTGGTTCCTGTTCGTGGGCAACGGGCCCTACCACCCCAAGGGCATGGTCCCGGCGTGGCGGCCGACCCTCGACTCGGGGCTGCTCGACGTCCGCTGTCTGCGCGCCGATCTGCGGTTCTCCCGGCTGCGGGCGGTGCTGTGTCTGCTGCTGGGCGCGTTGGGGCACAGCCGGGTCTACAACGCGTGGGATACCCCCGAGCTCGACGTCGAGCTGGCCGTGCCGGGGATGCTGGCCACCGACGGGGAGGTCATCGGCACCGCCGGCCGCTACACGTTCCGGGTCGCTCCGGACCCGATCCCGGTCTACCGGCGCAACGAGGCCAACTGGCCGGACCGGGAGCGCCCGTTCCAGCGGATGTGAACCGCTGCCGCGCCGGCAGGACGCCGTCGGCCGAGCGGTCGAGCGCCGCTCAGAGCGCGCGATCGGTGTCGCGGGTCTCCAGCGAGGCCCGCTCGCGGGTCAGGCAGGCATCCACGAGCTGGTTGAACCCGCGGCCGCGGTAGAGCTCCGCCAGCACGACCGACGGGACCAGCACGTCGCGGCCCAGCCGTTGCGCGGCCCGCAGGATGCGCCGGACCTGTTGCTTGCGCCGGGAGTCGGGCCCGGCGAGTGCGTTCATCGCCTCCGCGTCGAGGCAGACGATCATGCCGCCCCGCCGAGCAGCCGCTCCAGCCGGGCGTCCTCGTCCGCGTCGGCGGCCAGCGGCCCATCGGTGCGGTCGAGCTCGTCGAGCAAGGCGGTGAGCCGCTCGGCGCGCTGCCGGCTCTCCAGCAGCGCCCATCCGCCGTCGTTCAGCTGCGCCGACATGCTGCCGGCGGCTTCGAGCGCCCGGGCGAGGTCCTCGTCGATGGTCACCGTGACCTTGCGCTTGCTCGCCATACGATCATCCTACTCGGGTATGGCGTGCTTCCGGATCAGCCGTCGCCGGTGGACTCGTCGGCCGGCCCGCCGCCGGCCGGGGCGTCGTCGCCACCGGCCACCTCGGCGGTGCCCGGGGTGTCGGTGGCCCGGTTGCCCTCCGGGAGCAGCTCGCGCAGGGCGGTCCCGGTGATCCGTCGGAAGGTCCGCCGCGGACGGCTGCGGTCCAGCACGGCCACCTCCAGCGCGCTCACCCCGAGCACCCGGTCGCTCGGGGCGCCGTTGCCGCCCGCCGAGGAGGACCCGCTGGCGGTCGCGGTGGCCTGCAACGCCTCCACCGCGATGCCGACCGCCGCACCCAGCTCCAGCCCGGGCCGGTAGGTGTTCTTCAGCTGCGCGCTGATCGGGTCGGTGGTGCCGCCCATGACCACGAACTGCGGCTCGTCGGTGATCGATCCGTCGTAGGTGACCCGGTAGAGCTGGTCGGACTCGGGTGTGTCGCCCACCCCGGCCAGGCAGAGCTCCACCTCGTAGGGCTTCTGCTGCTCCACGAAGGACGTACCCAGCACCTGGGCGTAGAAGTTGGCCAGCATCCGGCCGGTCACGTCGCGGCGGTCGTAGGAGTACCCGCGCACGTCGGCCATCCGGATCCCGGCGTTGCGCAGCGTCTCGAACTCGTTGTAGCGCCCGACCGCCGCGAACCCGATCCGGTCGTAGATCTCCGAGACCTTGTGCAGCGTGGTCGAGCGGTTCTCGGCGACGAACAGCACGCCGCCGGTGTAGGTCAGCACCACCACACTGCGGCCGCGCGAGATGCCCTTGCGCGCCAGCTCCGAACGGTCGCGCAGCAGCTGGTCGACCGACGAGTAGAAGGGCATCGTCACGGCAGGAACTCCTGACGGCAGGGACGGACGGGGAGCACGGCCACGATCAGCCGCCGGGGTTCTCGGTGCGGCCGGCCACGACGTCCCGTACGACCGCTGCGATCTCCTCCTCGGGGCGTCGCACCGCACCCTCGGCGCCGGTGATGCTGATCACCAGCGGGTAGATCCGCCGGGTGAGGTCCGGGCCGCCGGTGGCGGTGTCGTCGTCGGCGGCGTCGTAGAGCGCCTCGATCGCGTTGCGGATCGTGGTGTCCAGGTCGGCGGTGACGTCGTGGCGCTTCTTCAGCGCGGAGCGCGCGAACACCGAGCCGGAGCCGATGGAGTGGTAGCCCAGCTGCTCGTCCGAGCGGTGCCCGGTGACGTCGAAGGTGACGATTCGGCCGGCCCGATCGGGGTCGGTGGCCTCGGTGTCGTAGCCGACGAACAGCGGGATCGCGGCCAACCCCTGCATGGCGGCGCCCAGGTTGCGGCGGACCATCGTGGCCAGGTGGTTGGACTTGCCGTCCAGCGAGAGCGGCACGCCCTCGATCTTCTCGTAGTGCTCGAGTTCGACGGTGAACAGCCGCACCATCTCCACGCCGATCCCGGCCGCGCCGGCGATGCCGGCCGCCGAGTGCGAGTCGGTGATGAAAACCTTCTCGATGTCGCGCTGCGCTATCACGTTCCCGGAGGTGGCGCGCCGGTCACCGGCGATCACCACGCCACCGGCGCACGCCAGGGCCACGATGGTGGTCCCGTGGGTGAACTCGGTGCCGCCGAGGGCGACGGCGGGCAGGTCTCGGCCGCCGGGGAGCAGGTGCGGCGCGTTGGCGGTGAGGAAGTCGGTGAACGATGACGGCCCGGGCGCGAGGTATGCGGCCGTTCCGGTGACCGGCAGTCGGGGCTCCGGCGACAACATGGTCAGGTGGGGACCTCTCCTCGTACGTGTGCTACCTACGGTGGAACGGGTGTTGCGGTGGTGGCCTACTCGCCACCCTTCTGGACGTAGGCCCGCACGAAGTCCTCGGCGTTCTCCTCGAGCACGTCGTCGATCTCGTCGAGGATGGTGTCCACGTCCTCGCCGAGCTTCTCACGACGCTCCTGACCGGCCGCCGCGGCGTCGGCGCCGTCATCGTCGTCCCCGCCGCCACCGCCCTGGCGTTTGGTCTGCTCCTGCGACATCGCCTGCCTCCTTCGCTCGCCCCCGACCGGCCCGGTTTGCGGGTCGACCGCGGTCGGTACCCCGAACATTACCCAGCAGATCCCCGACACGCCCGTGATGGTGGCCGTGCCGATCGTTGGGTCGCGGGCCCCGGCGCTGGTCCGGCCCGCGCCACGGCCCAGGATCAGCCGCGCGTCAGCGCCTCGACGAGGGCCTCGGCTGACTCCGAGTTGTCGATCAGCTCGCCCACATGGCGCCGGGTGCCGCGCAGCGGCTCCAGGGTCGGGATCCGCACCAACGACTCCCGGCCCAGGTCGAAGATGACCGAGTCCCAGGAGGCGGCGGCCACCTCGGACGGGTAGCGCTCGAGGCACCGGCCGCGGAAGTAGGCCCGGGTGTCCTCCGGCGGGGTGCGCATCGCGCCGAGCACGTCGTCCTCGCTGACCAGGCGCTTCATCGAGCCACGGGCGGCCAGCCGGTTGTACAGCCCGCGGCCCATCCGCACGTCGGTGTACTGCAGGTCCACCAGGGCCAACCGGCCGGAGTTCCAGGCCAGCCCGTCGCGGTCGCGGTAGCCCTCCAGCAGCCGCAGCTTGGCCGGCCAGTCCAGCCGGTCGGCGCACTCCATGGGGTCGCGGGCCAGTGCGTCGAGCACCTCGCCCCACAGCTGCAGCACCTCGGCGGTGGCGTCGTCGACGTCGGCGCCGAGCGTGTTCTCCACGTGCTTGGCCGCCTTCTCGAAGTAGGCCTGCTGCACGTCCAGCGCGGTCATCCGGCGGCCGTCCACCAGCTCCACCGTCGTCTTCAGCGTCGGGTCGTGGCTGATCCGGTGCACGGAGCGGACCGGCTCGGACAGCCGCAGCTCGTCGAACCGGACCCCGTTCTCGATCATGTCCAGGACCAGCGCGGTGGTGCCCATCTTGAGCAGCGTGGAGTACTCGCTCATGTTGGCGTCACCGATGATCACGTGCAGCCTGCGGTACTTGTCGGCGTCGGCATGCGGCTCGTCGCGGGTGTTGATGATGCCGCGCTTGAGCGTGGTCTCCAGGCCG
>Ga0190265_10002053_pt1 | contig 13413 bp, 10 predicted proteins | sample Popmic124T_FD_133135 | JGI IMG/M metagenome (GOLD analysis project Ga0190265, IMG submission 133135) | Populus adjacent soil microbial communities from riparian zone of Indian Creek, Utah, USA - 124 T | ecosystem: Environmental > Terrestrial > Soil > Riparian zone | place: USA: Utah | collected... | reverse complement strand
TGCAGCTCGTACGGCGTCTTGCCGAGCTCGGCGCCTGCCAGGCGCACGCTCGCGCCCGAAGGAATCGACGCTATCGTCACGTGGCGACTCCGATCGGAGCCGCTGCCGGCTCTCGTCGTTCCGACCAGGAGCCACGCGCAAGCGGCGAGCGCGAGCGCGCCGAAGCCGAGCGCGAAGCCGCGCGCGATCCGGCCGCCAGTCACCGCGCCGGTGTTCCTGATTCGCGTGACGGCATGGGCAAAGCCCAGCGGTGTTCGTTGCGCCGCGCGCGGCAGCGGATGACTGGGGAACGGCACGCCCAACGGAGGCACTTCGACCAGCGGCGCGGGCCCGAGGCTCTGCAGCAGCGCGTCGACCATGGTGATCAGCTCCGCGGCAGTGCCGAGGCGCGCGTTCGGTTCTTTCGCCAGCAGGGCATCGAGCAGGGCCTGAACGCGCTCGGGCTCGACCAGCTCCGGACACGCCTGCACGATCGGCGGCGGCGTGGCCGTCATCTGCGCCACGATCAGAGATACCGTGCTGGTGGCGTCGAACGGCGAGTGTCCGACGAGCATCTCGTACAACAGCAAGCCGACCGCGTACAGATCGGCGCGACCATCGACCGGGAAGCCCTGGGCCTGCTCGGGCGACATGTACGCGGCGGTGCCGAGGATCGCACCGCTCTGGGTGAGATGCGTGCGGGTGCCATCGTCATCGATGCCCGCGATACCGAAGTCCATCACCTTGACGAACGAGTCTCCACCCTCGACCCGCGAGAGGAAGATGTTGCCCGGCTTGAGATCGCGGTGAACGATGCCCTGGGCGTGCGCCTCGGAGAGCGACTGCGCGATCTGACGCACGATGCCGAGCGCTTGCGGCAAGGTCAGCGTTCGGGTGTGCGCGAGGTGGTTCGCCAGATCGCGACCGATCAGCAGCTCCATCACCATGTACAGCTGGCCCTCTTCGGTGACTCCGAAGTCGAAGAGCCGCACGGTGTTGGGGTGGCGCAGCTTGGCCATCGCTTCGGCCTCGCGCCGGAAGCGCGCGATATGCTCGGCGGACCGCTCGACGGCGGCGGCGATCAGCTTCACGGCCACCGGTCGGTCCACCGACAGCTGGGTGCCGCGGTAGACCGCGCCCATTCCACCTCGTTCGAGCAGCGCGTCGATGCGGTACTGCTCGGCGAGCACGCGTCCGATGTTGGGATCCGCGGCGAGGTCGGTGGCTGGCAAGCTGGTCAAAGGTGGGCCCTTACTGCGCGTGGGCGACGCGTATGAGGCGAATTGGTCTCTACGCGCGCGGAATCCCGTTCGGGAGGCCGGCAGACGACGCCGACGGTCCGCTCGACGCAAGAACCAAGCCGTCGCCGCACGCCAGATCCAGCGCCTGGCCGAGAGCGCGAATCCGTTATGCTCCGCCGCGATGCACCGGCTCGCACTCGCGACGCTGTGTCTCTGCGTACTCGCTGAGCGCGCGGCGGCCGCGGCGGACGCGCTCACGCTCGAGTGGGACGGCATCGTGGGTTGCCCGGATGAAGCGTCCGTACGGGCGGCGCTCGTCCGTGCACTTGCCCGCGGCCCTGCGGGTGGGGCCCACGCGGCGATCGCAGTCCACGCTGTGATCACGCGCGACGGAGCGCCCTACGCGCTCGAGCTCAGCTTGCGGACCGCGAGCGGGATCGGCCGAAAACGGCTCGAAGCCCTGCGCTGCGAGAGCTTCGTCGACCTGATCGAGCTCGAGCTATTGCTCGCCGCGACGCCGAGCGCGCCCGAGCCGACCAGCGCGCGCAGGCAATCGGTCGCACGACCGATCGAAGCGCGCGGCGACGACGGCTCGACGATGGCCGTGGGCGCGCGCCTCATGGCCGGCGGCGGCGTCGGGCCCACGCCTGGGCTCGTGCCCGAGCTGTCCGCTGCGGGCTGGCTGCGGGCATCGGCTCTGCGCTTCGAGCTGGGAGCGCGCTACGGACTTCCGACCACCGCGCGCTACGACTCCGAGCCTGCGATCGGCGGACGTTTCGACCTGTTCGCCGCCAGCGCGCGGGCTTGCTACAGCCTGGGCTGGACGAACATCGAGCTGCCCGCGTGCGCAGGCGCTGAGCTCGGGCTCATCCGCGGCCGAGGCTTCGGCGTGGAGCCAGCGTTCGGTGCGCAGCGACCGTGGGCCGCGTTGCTCGTGCTCCAGGCGGTGCGCTGGCCGCGCGCGGAGATGCTCTCGGTCTGGGGTGAGCTCGGCGTCTCGGCGAGCCTCCTGCAGCCCGGGTTCAGCGTCCGCAATCTCGGACGCCTGTTCCGCGCCGAGCCGTGGGCGTTGCGCGCCGCGATCGGTGCCGAGCTAAAAATCGACTGACGGCTGGGCGGACGGCCGGCCATCCTCAATGGCGAATGGCGAGCTCCCTCCTCGATCCGATCGCGCGAGCGAGTCGTCATTCCAGCTCCGTCCCCATGCGAGCTGTGCGCAAGGAAACCGAGCTGACTGCCGAGCGGCGGGAGCGGCACGCCCGCGTCGCACAGCTGTTCGAGCAGCACGCGGACTTCGTCTTGCGCCTGCTCCGCCGCTTCGGCACACCCGAGATCGAATGCGAGGACGCGCTGCAGGAGGTCTTCCTGATCGTCGCGCGCAAGCTCGCCGAATACGAGGAACGCGGCGGGATGCGCGCTTGGCTGTTCGCGATCGCGCGTCAGGTAGGCAGCGACGCGCGGCGCGCCAGCATCCGTCGCGAGCGCCGTCACCGCGGGCTGTTCGTCTTCGAGATCGCGGACGACGATCCGCACGCCACGCTCGAACGCAACCAGGCGGTGCGCTTCCTTCACGCTTTCCTCGCGCAGATCGAGCCGCGTCAGGCCGAGGTGTTCTACCTCGCCGAGGTCGAAGGCATGTCCGCCCCGGAGATCGCCGCCGCGCTCGAAGTGAAGCTGAACACCGTTTACAGCCGCCTGCGGCTCGCGCGCGAACGCTTCGAGCGCGCGCTGCGGCGGATCGGCGACGGGAGGCCACTGTGAAGTCGCTCGAACCGAGAGCGCGCCAGCTACTGGCGGAATACCGCAGTCACGGAGCACTCACGCCGGCAGCGCGGAGCCGCGTGGCGCGAGCGATCGAGCAGCGGCTGGCGAGCGGCGATGGCGGCTCCGCGGGTGACGCGATCGCGCGGGGCTCGCGCACGGCTCCCGCCCGAGCGCCTGGACGGCTGGCCGCGCTGACGAAGCTCGGGCTGGTATGCCTGGCGGTCTCCTGGGTCGGGCTTGGGGCCAGCCGCCTGTGGCCTGCGCCCGACCCGCCGCAGCCCGCGCAACGCGCTGCGGACGAGCCGCCGCATGCGCGCATGCAGAGCGAGATCGCGCAGGCGCCGATCCAGCCGGCGCCGGTCGTGGCACGCGGAGCCGCGCGCTCGCCGCTCTCGCCGCGCTCGCCGACGAGCGGGTCGGCGGCGCCGCGCGCGACCGCCAAGCCCACACGCGCGCGTTCTCGCACGCACGCCGCCACTCCGGTCTTGCTCCCGCGCTCGAACGAGCGCGAGCGGCTCCCGCGCTCGAACGAGCGCGCGCAGATCCCGCGCTCGAACGAGCGCGAGCGCGTCGATCGAGGCATCCCCCTCGCCCCGGCGATCGATTTTGCTTCGCCGGCGCCTGCGCCAGCGGTGCCGGCTCGACGGGCCGAAGCGCCATCCACGCTGGAGGCCGGGCCGCCGCCGAGCAAGCCGATCGAGGAGGAGCTCGCCCTGCTGCGCAAGGCGCACCAGAGGTTGCAAGCCGGTGACTGGCAACGCGCGCTCTCGTACCTGGCCGAGCACACGTGGCGCTTCCCCAGGGGTGAGCTGGTCGAGGCTCGCAGCGTCGCCACGCTGCTCGCGCTCTGCGCCAAGGGCGACGCCGCGCGCGCACGGCGCGAGGCCGACCGCTTTCGGGCCGCGCACCCGGGCTCACCGTACGCCGAGCGGGTGCGGACCATTTGCAGTCCATGAGCTGGACTAACATGAGATCCCGTGACGGATCGGGCGCGCGCCGTCCATCCCTGTGCATGCAGATGAGAACGACTATCCGCGTGATGTATGCCGCCCTGGCGATCGCAAGCGTGCAGCCGCTGGCCGGCTGCAGTCCCGAGCCGGGCGACGCGGAGCTCGGGATCTACCGAGGTAGCGCCGAGCGCGCGGAGCAGGAAGCCGACGGCCCGCCCTCAGCGGGTGAACAGCCGGTTCCCGGCGCGTCGAGCGCAGCCGGCAGCGCGGCAGCCGCGGGCGGCGCGGGCTCAGCGGCCGATGTCAGCGGCAGCGATACCGGCACGGACGCCGCCGGCGCTGCAGGCGACAGCAGCAGCGGCGCAACCGGAGGCGGCACCGCGACGGACGATAGCAGCGCGATCGGAGGCGGCGCTGCGAGCGCGGGTGTCGCGACGGCCGGCAGCGGTGCCAGCGGCGACAGCGGTGCCGGCGGCAGCAGCGGTGCTGGCGACAGCGGAGCCGGTGGCGCGGTCGACTACTGCGCGACCCAGGACGACCCGCGGTGGCAGGACTGGAAGGCGGTTCTCACCGCCAGCGCGCCGCAGATCTGTGCTGGCGAATGCGTGGGGCTCACGGCATCGACCACGGCTGCGCCCGCTCCCTCGGGCTACGCCTGGCGCAAGGGGTTCACGGTCGAGGAGGCGCGCAACGCGGGCGAAAACGAGCCGCTGCTGGGCCCGGGTCCGCATAGCGTGTGCCCAACGCAGACGACGACGTACGAAGTGTCGGCCTACTACTTCGCCTGCGAGGAGTTCGGGTACGAGGCGGTGGCCTCGACCACGATCGTCGTCACGCCGGCCTGCCCCTGACGTCCGCGACTCCGCGACTGCGCAGACTCAAGGACAGGCAGGAACGCGGCTGTCGATTTCGACGTTGCAATCCGGGTCATTGCCGACGAGCTCCATGAACGAGGCCGGGTAGCAACCCTCGTTGAACAGCCAGCACTGTCCTGCTGGATCGCGCGCCACGGTCTCGGCTCCGCTGCAGCCCTGGTCGCGCGCGACGCAGCCCGCAGGTCTTGGCTCGAGGCAGAGGTTCTCGGCGCCGCCGTCGTTGACGCTCCGTCCCTCGAGCAAGCGGCACTGATCGGCGAGGTCGCAGTCGTCGATCGCGAGCAGCTCGCAGCACGGCGATTGCTCGCAGGCCGTGCCGGCGCTATCGATCGCAAGCCAGGTCGGGCCCGGCGGGCCGCCCTGTCCAACGCCGGTCGTGCCGACGACGTCCTCGCAAGCCGCGTTGGCGATCAGGAAGCCGATCTCGCCGCTGAAGGTCTCAGGCCCGATGGAGATCGCGATCGACATGAACAGATCGCAGGTGTCGGGCTCGAGCTCGGGCACGTAGCTGCCGCGTAGCGGCGCGTTCTCGGAGTCGTTGGCGGGCGAGGCCGGACGCTTGACGTGGACACTGGCACGCGCGCGCCCGTCGGCCGCGAGCTCGAAGCGCAAGCGCGGCCAGCTCTCGCTGAAGCTCCCGTCGCCGGTCTCGAACGTCGCTGCCGCCTCGACCTGCAGGCTGTCGCGGCAGGGCGGCGGCACGTTGCCGAGCGCGTAGTTCGGATTGTCGGCGGTGCGCACCCGATATGCGATCGCAGCGCTGAGCGTCAGCTGGAGCGGGATTCGGCTGCCGTCCGGGAGCAACATCGCTGCGCGGTGAGCACCCTCGATGCGCGCGAGCGCCTGGCCCACATCCAGGCCGAGGAAGGTGTCCCCGGGCCCGACCGGCTCCCAGACCTCGAGGCACGAAGCGCCCGCGTTGTCCTGTTCGCAAGTGTCCCAGCAGCCCTGCGCGCTCGTGAAGTTGTTCGCGGTCGCGTCGCAGAGATCGAGGCTTACGAGCTCGCAACGGCCGCGCTGGGCGACAAACGTGTAAGCGGGCATCGCCCCATTGCAGCCCGGGTTGGTCTCGAACGGCAAGGTGCAGACGTCATCGGGGACGCAGATGGGGTTCGCGCAGCCGTCCTCGTCGCTCTCGGTGCTCAAGTGCTCGCCGTCGTCGCACGCGGGCGCGGCACGGGCGGGACAAGCGCCGCTCGCGAGCAGGCCGGCACGACACACGCCGTGATCGCAGCGATGATCGGCGCTGAGCGCCGCACAGTCGTCATCGTCGCTGCACTCGGCCTCGCACACCGTGGCAGGCAGGGCGCGTCCACACGCGCGCTTGTCGCCGACGTGGGGCGCGCGGCATGACGCGCCGGCCGAGAGCTCCTCGCAGTCGCTCGCCGCTGCGCATTCGCGCGTGCACACGCCGCACACGCAAGTCAGGCCGTCCTCGCAGCGCTTGTCGCAGAGCGTCAAGAAGTGCGTCTCGCTGTCGACCGCGGGCGGTCCGTCCGCGTGGCTCTCCGTGCAGCCTGCCGAGAGCAAGCCCACGAGCAACGCAAATCCGGCACCAAGAATGGCAGTACGCATCACTCGGTCTCCTTGTCATTCGCAGGCTCGGCGCTCTCGAGCTCGCTGTCGGGCAGCACGCATTGACCGGCGTACACGACGACGCGCTCGCGAGCGGGCCGCGGATCGGGCACAGGGCCGGCGCCTGCGGCACCCGCGTTGTGCTCGTTGACGCGCTTGCGCAGGTCGCCGAGCTGCGCGCGGATCGCGGCGAGCGTCCCGAGCACCTCGCCGCGCAGCGGATGCTCGGGGTGGATGTCGAGGCTGTAGGTCGAGCCGCCGATGTACTCGCGATAGCCTTCGCGCGCGGTGTCGCGGTCGAGCCGCGCGCACACCGTCCGCACCACGGCTTGAAAGTGATCGTAGACCGCCGCTTCCCAGCCCGCCCCGGCGCTCGGCTCGGGTACCAGCCGTTCGGAGCGATACGAGGTCTCGAGGCCGCGCTCCTCGCGCTCGACGTGGCCCGCGTGCACCAGGTAGGCGAGCACGGCCTCGAGCGCGGGCTCTTCCAGCGCGACCCGATCGCCGAGCTGTGCGCGCGTGAGCGGACCTTCGCGGTAGATCAGCGCCCAGATCAGCGCATCCGCGCGCCGCTCGCCGCTCGCGGCGTGACCCAGCTCGCTCTCGCTCGCGATGCGATACAGCGCGTCCTCGCCGCTGCCGGTCATGAACACCAGGCCGCTGTCCACCAGGTCGCGCAGGATCCCGCGCACGCTCTGCGCGTCGTCGCGGCGAAAGCGCTCGAGCACCTCGCGCCGCTCGATCAGGCCGCGCTCGGCGAGGTGATCGAACACGGCTTCCCAGAGCGAGCGCCCTTGCTCGGTGCGGCTCTCCCGCAGGCGATGCACCTTGCGCTGATACGAGCGCAGCGAGATCCCGAACATGTCCGCGGTGACCTTGCGGCTCAGGCCCTGGCCCTCGAGCTCGGCGGCGAGCTCGACGAAGACCTGATTGGCGATGCGCGCGAGCGGCGTGCGCGCGCCGCCAGCGGTGGCGAGCTGTGCGATCAGCACCGTCGTCTGGCGCACGATGGAATCGATCAAGAGCTGAACGTTCATGGCGGCTTACGGGCTTTGTAAGCCAAAGCGCAGGCTCGCGGCAGGCGACAAGAACGTCACCGCGGCAGCTAGTTCTCTGACCGGCTGATTGTGATCGGAGATCGTGTCCGAGGTGGTGCTGAGCGTGGCGTCGGTTGACGATGGAAGGGTTGCTCCCCTTTCGAGGAGAACGACGCCGCGGGCAGCGCCAGATCAGGCGCGAGATCCGCGCGGAATCAGCCGGTCAGAGACTAGTGCGAGCTCCACGCGCGCGAACCGCCTCTACGGTTCATGCTGCTCGTAGCGCGGCCCGGAGCTCCTGCACGTCGAGCGCGATCTGTGCCTGTCCGGGAGTCGACTCGCTGGCAGCCTCCCAGACGCGACGGATGCCATCCTCGAGACTGCTGGCGACGGCGTGCACCGAACCCTTCTGATGCAGCATGATGTGCGCGCCCATGACCAGTCGCACCACGCTGCGCTGCAATGGACCGCCGGAGGGCACCGTGACACTGCGCCGAACGCGGCCCTCCACGCGCTTGTACGCGACGTCCATCTCCGCCCTCGTGGCCTGGTCGGGTGCGCGGGAGTTGGCCGAGATCAGCAGCAGCGACAAGATGCCCTTGGGCCAGCGATCGCAAAACTGCTCACCGAGCTTGAACGACCAGATCGTTCGCTCGAGGCTGGCATCGGCTTCGTACACGAGGATCAGCAGGTCACCTCGCACCAAGGCTCCGACACCATCGAACACCATCGGCTTGCCTTCTTGCATGTGTCACAGTTTCCGTGCGCCCTGCCGCGTGAGCCGCGTCCATTGTCGCGCATCCCGCGTTTCGTCACCATGACCGGCGGGGGTCGCGACTAGGCGGCGCGCGAAGGCCTCCTGAGAGCGCTCGGCGCGCAGCGCACGCAGCAGCTCCGATGCCACGGTCTCGTAGTCCAACCCTTAGAGATTCGCACATTCGCGGGTCAATCGTCGAGGCGATATGTTCTGTTCATCGCTGGCTGGGCTGACGCCGGCATGTTTGATCAACGGTCATGAGCAAGCCGCGACGAACCGTTGGGCTGGCCCTCTCGGAACGATGAGAGCCGCGGCTTGTTACTATCCTACTGCGGTAGTATCGTTTCGGTATGCCCAGAGGTAACCCTGCCGTAAAGCTCGCGGTCACCGTGGATGCGGACGTTCATGCCAAGGTGCTGGACGCCGCAGAAGCCGAAGGCACGAGTGTTTCGGCGTGGCTCACCGCGGCCGCGCGGCGCGCCTTGCTCGCGCGAGACGGGCTCGCCGCCGTTGCGGAATGGGAGGCGGAGCACGGCGCGCTGACACGAGCGGAGCTCGAAGCGGCACGCGCTCGCAGCGAGCGACGCGTCGAGCAAACCCGCGCTCGGCGAAAGGGTTCGCGGCGATGAAACCGGTCGTGTACGACACGGGTGTCTTGATCGCCGCTGATCGCAGCCTGCGCCGCACCTGGGCCGAGCACCGCGTTCGACTCGAAGCGGGCGTCATCCCGCTGGTGCCTGCCCCTGTGGTCGCGCAGGCAAGCCGCTCGCCGAAGCAGGCGCAAATGAGGCGTCTGCTTCGTGGTTGCGAGGTCGTCCCGTTCGACGAGGCGGCCGCCCACTCGGCGGGCTCGTTGCTCGCCAAGACGCGCACGAAGGACGTCGTCGACGCTTCCGTCGCCGTGCTCTCGATTCGGCGCGGAGCGGACGTCATCAGCGACGACGCCGAGGATATTCGGCGGCTGCTATCCGCCGCGCGCGCAAACGTGTCGATCCTCGACGTGTGAAGGTTCTAACCGCCAGGGCGCCGAAGAACGCCCGAGAGCAGATCTGGGTCTTGTGGCGTTCTTCGGCGCCCTGGCGGTTGGAAGCTCTGCACTACCCCAGGTCGCCCTGCTCGAGCAGGGAGAGCGCGACCTCGTGGCACAGCTGTTGGGGAGGGCGCATGCGTAAGCTCGCGCCGATCTGCAACGCCAGCAGCCCGACGATCTGGGGCTTACCCGCGCGCTCGGCGACCAGGGCGGTGACTTCGTGGCGGTGGCCTTCGCTGTCGGTGTACGCGCTCTGGTCGTCGATCTGGGCGGTGGCGTCTTCGACGAAGCTCGCCGTCACCTCGGGGCGTTGCTCGGCTGCGAGGTAATCCTCGAGCCAGCGTTGCAAGCCCTCGTCGGGGTCTTGCTCGGGCAGCGCGGCCAACAGCCGCACCGAGCGCGCGTCGTGCACGGTGAACAGGCTGCCCGCGCAGCACTCGGTGCTCTGCAGCAACAAGGTCAGCGCGCAGCGGCTGCGGTCGGCTTGGTCCACGCATTCGAGCATGCGGCTGTGCACGCTGTCGTACGCGCTCTGGGTCTCGGGTTGCTGCAGCAGGCGCGCGACCGATTCAGGTGCCTCGCTCGGTCCGGCGAAGCCGCGCCGGCCTTGGTCGACGACGGCAGCGAGTCGAGCGCCGAGCGCGGGGTTGTGCGACTTCTCGTACTCTTGCGCGCACAGCTCGACGTAGCGCTCGAACTCAGCCGGCTGCTGTAAGTAGATCGCGATCAGCGCGCGCCCCTCGTAGAAGCGGCCGAGCGCGAAGCCCGCGCTTCCAACGCCTTGCATCGTGGCGATCGCCGTAGCGATCAGCGTCAGCGCCTCGTCGCGCTCACCGGCGCGCGCCAGCGCCAGCGCGGCCGAGAGGTACAGCACCTGCTTGGGCAGCTCGTGCCGCGCGCGGTCGGCGGTCGCGACGTGCGCGCGCGCCGTCGCCACCGCATCGTCCTGGCGCCCGAGCTGGTCGAGCAGCGCGATCTGCGCGGCTGCGAGGTGACTGAAGTACGCGTGCCGCGCCGGCTCCATGCACGCGAGCCCCTCGTCGATCGCCGCGAGCGCGCCCGCCAGGTCGCCCTGCAGCTCGCGATAGCGACCCTGCGCGAAGAACGCCATCGGCCGCCAGCCGGGCTGTGCGGCAGCGAGCGCGGCGAGCACGTCGAGCTTGCTCTTGAGTCCGTACAGGTCTCCGATCGCGCTGTAGCCGAGCAGCTCGTTGGCCACGGTCGACGACTCGTAGCGCTCCTCGATGCCTTCCTGCACGCGCAGCAGCTCCGCGCGTCGGCTGCACTTGCGCGCTTCATCGAGGTTGCCTTGATGCAGGTGCATCACCGAGCGCACGCGCCAGGCGTTGACCTTCATCTCGCGCACGCTCTCGAGCACCGAGGCGCGCGCCTCGACGTCGATGCCGATTTGGGCCTCGAGGGTGCCCAGGCCGTACTCGACGCCGAGCCGCGTGCGCTCGTACTGCGCGGCGTCGAGCCCGCTGCGGTCCGGTTGCTGGATGCGCTCAAGCACCGAGCGGTAAATGCCGATCCCGCGCTTGCCCGTCCCCGACACGACCTCCTTCGAGGCCGCGATCAGCTGGTCGACCACGACCAGCGCCGGCGACAGCGGCAGGAGCGGCCGCAGCGACGGCATGGACTCGAGCAGCTCGAGGTCGTAGAGCGCGTTGGCCATCGAGGTGGCCGCGCCGGCCAGGCGCGCGAGCTCGCGGATCGCCACGCCCACGCCGTGCACGCGCTCTGACTCGGGCTGCTCGTGATGGCGCCGGCTGGTCTCCTTCAGCGCGCGCATCAAGCGCTCGGACTCCGGCACGTGCTCGAGCTCGTGGTAACAAGCCAGGCCGCTGTCCTGCTCGAGCTGGCGCCAGACCAACCCAGCCCAGCGCCGGAACACCGCGATTCCGGTCACGAACGGGGCCTTGCTCAGCGCTGCGATGCGCAGCTCGTGCAGGACGCGCGGCGGCATGCCGAGCCGCTCGGCGCGCTCGACCAGGGTGACCAGCAGCGGCAGCGGCGGCAGCCGTTCGAGCAGATTGATGCTGCGCAGCAGCTCGATCGCCTCGCGATCGCGCCCGGCGCCAAACAGATGATGGCCGCGCCGGATCGCGTCGCCGCCGTGGTCCGCGAGCAGATCGGCCAGGCGCGAGTGCAGCGCGGCGCCGCGCTCCGCGGGCATGACCTCGGCGAGCACGCGCTGGATGCCGCGCTGCGCGAAGTAGTGGCGCTCGGCGTCGGCGATCAAGATCCGCGCGGCCGCCAGCTCGTCGAGCGCCTTGAACACGCGCCGCGCATCGCGGTGAGCGGTCAGATCGAGATAGCGCTCGGTCGGCACCGGATCGCTGCCGGCCAGGGTCAGCGCGTCGATCAGCTCGCGCGCGTCCTCGGAGATCCGGCTCACGCGCGCGAGCAGCGACGCGCGCAGATCCGCGGGCAAGTCGTGCTCGTTCAGCTGCGAGGGCAACGACCAGCTGCCCGCCGAGTAGCGCGCCAGGCCGCGGTCGACCAGGTGCTGCGCGAGCTCCATGCAGACGCGCGGGCTGCCGTGCGCGAGCTCGTGGATGCGCGCCGTGCAGTGCGCCAGATACGGCACGTCGCCGAACACCGAGCGCATCAGCGCCTCGGTCTGCTCGGCCGTGAGCGCCTCGACCGCGATCGGCACGGCCAGCTCGTCGAGCAGCTGCAGCGGTCCGTGCGCGAGCGGGGCCTGCTCGCTGTCGGTCGACACGACCAGCAGCAGGGCATGGCGCTCGGTCTTGTGCGCGAGCGCCGCGATCAGCGCGGCCGATGGCTCGTCGATGCGGTCGGCGTCGTCGATCACCAGCACCAGCTTGGTGGTGCTCGCGAGCCGCAGCACGAAGTCGCGCAGCTCGCGCACCAGCACGCTGCGGCTGCCGTCCTCGCGCGCCCCGAGCTCGGGCTCTACCCCGGGTTGCGGCTCGGGCTGCGGTTCGTCGGCGTCGCCCTCCTCGCGCAGGCCGTCGATCACACGACCGAGCGTGGCGCGCGAGAGCCGGGCTGCCTGCGCGGTCTGCTCGGGCAACAGATCGAGCAGCTGCGCCCCGAGCGCGCTGGCCACTGCCCAGTCACGACTGGGTCCCTCGCTGGCGTCCGCGCGCGCGACGGTCGAGCCGAGCAGCTTGGCCTCGAGCGCACAGGCGTCGAGCAAGCGCGAACGCCCGGAGCCCGCGACGCCGCGCACGATCAAGGTGCCGCCGTCGCCGCGCACCAACCCGAGCATCTTGCGGCGCACGGCCACGAGCGCCTTGTCGCGCCCGACCAGGGTCGGCGTCGCGAGATACGCGCGCGAGACCTCGCTCGACACTTCGTGCGGCAGCCCCGCGGCCGCGCTCAAGCGCTCCATCACTTCACCGGCGGTGCGCGGGCGGCCGTTGCGGTCGAGCGTCAGCAGCTGCGCGATCAGCGCGTCGAGCGCCGGCGGCAAGTCCGGCACCAACCGGCCCGCGGCCACCGGCCGCGAGCGCCAGACGTCGCGCAGGTCGGACAGGCGCCGCGCCGGAAACGCGTGACGCCCGGTCAGCAGCGCATAGCCGAGCGCCCCGAGCGAGAACAGGTCGGCGCGCGCGTCGAGCGCCTGCATGGACAGCACCTCGGGCGCCATGAACGGCGGCGTCCCGACCACTTCCTTGGCCACGCCCATCGACACCACGGCGCCGAAGTCGATCAGCTTGGCACGCCCGTCCGCCCCGACGCGCACGTTGCGCGCCGACACGTCGCGGTGCACCAGCCCGCGCGAATGCAGGATCGCGAGCGAAGAAGCCACGTCGGCCATGATCGCGCACGCCTGCTGCCACGGGCGCGGGTCGTCGCGCTGCAGATCGGCACCGTCGAGCAGCTCCATCGTGTAGTAAGCCCCGCGCTCGTCGACGCCGTAGTCGTAGACCTCGATGATGCGCGGGTGGGCGAGCTGAGCGAGCATGTGGTACTCGCGCTCGAGCAAGGCGCCGCAGCGCTGCAGCTTGCGCGCGTCCGACGACCAGGCGCGCTTGAGCGCGAGCGATCGAGCGTTGCGCTCGTCATACACGCGGTAGACGGCGCCCATGCCCCCGCGGCCGAGCAGCTGCTCGACCCGGTAGCGGCCCGCCAGCACCGCACCGTCGCACTCGAGCGGAACCGCAGACAGCATCGATGACGATCATCGCACGACTCGACGCCGGCATGAGGCCCGTGCACGGCCCAACGAACGG
>Ga0190265_10002052_pt1 | contig 13414 bp, 12 predicted proteins | sample Popmic124T_FD_133135 | JGI IMG/M metagenome (GOLD analysis project Ga0190265, IMG submission 133135) | Populus adjacent soil microbial communities from riparian zone of Indian Creek, Utah, USA - 124 T | ecosystem: Environmental > Terrestrial > Soil > Riparian zone | place: USA: Utah | collected... | reverse complement strand
CGGCGTTCAACAAGCAGGTGCTCGAGGAGTTCGCCAGGACACCGGTTCGAGCATAAGTGGCCGTCGAGGCCGCACTGCTCGACGTCGACGGAACGCTGATCGACTCGAACTACCACCACGCACTCGCGTGGTATCGGGCCTTTCGCGCGCACCACATCGTGCTCCCGTTGTGGCGGATTCACCGCGCGGTCGGCATGGGCGGGGACCAGCTCGTCCCCGCCCTCGTCGGCCCCGAGCTCGACGAAGAGAAGGGTGACGACATCCGCGCAGCTCGCGACGAGATCTACACGGGCGGGCTGATGGAGGAGGTAGCGCCGCTCGATGGCGCCCACGAGCTGATCGCCGAGCTCAAGGACCGGGGATTGCGGGTTGTGCTGGCGAGCTCATCGCCCCGAGACGAGCTCGAGCGCTATCTCGATCTCCTCGACGCGCGCGAGCTCGCTGACGCCTCGACGACGAAGGACGATGTCGAGGCGACCAAGCCTGAGCCCGATCTGATCCTCGCCGCGCTGGAGAAGGCAAAGACGGAGAGCGCCGTGATGGTCGGAGACACGCCCTGGGACGTGGAGGCTGCGAGCAAGGCCGGCGTGGAAACCCTGTGCGTGATCACGGGCGGCTGGTCGAAACAGGAGCTGCGGGAGGCCGGGGCGATCGCGGTCTTCGAATCTGTCGACGAGCTGCGCCAACGGCTCGAGGAGACGCCGCTTATCTAGGGCTATTCTTCGGGGGCGCGGTGGCGGTAGCTCAGTTGGTAGAGCCCCGGGTTGTGGTCCCGGTGGTCGCGGGTTCGAGTCCCGTCCGCCACCTATGAAGATCCTCGCGTCGCGGCGGTTCCCCGGCCCAGCGTGGGACGAGCTGGGCGACGTCGAGTACTACGAGCGGCTCGACGGCGAGCGCCCGGAAATCGACGCTCTGGTGGTGGTCGGCGAAGCCGTCGACGACCGCGTTCTCGACCTCTTCCCACGGCTGAGCCTCGTCGCCAACTACGGCGTGGGCTACGACGCGATCGACATCGAGGCGTGCCGCGCCCGTGGCGTCGCGGTCACCAATACGCCCGGAGTGCTCGATGCGGCGACCGCCGACTTGACGATGGCGCTGATCCTGGCCTCGCGCCGCCGCCTGGTCGAGGGCGACGCATTCGTTCGGGCCGGGAGGTGGGGGAGCGACTGGGTGGCGACGGAATTACTCGGCCAGGAGGTCAGTGGGGCGACACTCGGCATCGTCGGCCTCGGAAGGATCGGAGGGGCGGTCGCGCGCCGCGCTGACGGGTTCGACATGCAGCTGCTCTACACGAAGCGTGCGCGCCTGCCCGCCGGCGAAGAGCAACGGCTCGGCGTCGAGTACCGCGAGCTCGACGACCTCCTCGGCGAGGCCGACATCGTGACCATCCACGTTCCGCTCTCTCCGGAGACCGAGCACCTGATCGACGGGCGCCGGATTTCGCTGCTGCGTCCGGGCGCATGCTTCGTGAACACGGCCAGAGGCGCGATCGTGGACGAGCCCGCGCTTGTTGAGGCTCTCGGCGCCGGACGTATCCGGGCCGGGCTCGACGTCTTTGCCCATGAGCCGGATGTTCCGGCCGAGTTGCTCGGGCTTCCGAACGTCGTTCTCACGCCGCACGTTGGCAGCGCGACTGAGGAGACACGGGCGGCGATGACGCGTGTCCTCGTAGACAATCTCCTGGCCGCCGAGCGCCGAGAACCGCTCCCGAACCTGGTCACCTAGGCCGATACCCTGTCGCCCACGGCCCCGTAGCTCAGTGGATAGAGCGGCGGACTTCGAATCCGCGTGCGGAGGTTCGATTCCTCCCGGGGCCACCTCGTAGAAATGGAAACCCCCAGCCGCTGGAGCACGATGGACGCGCAGAGGTTTGCGCCCGCGATCGTTTCCGGATTCACCGTCGGCGCGCTAGGGCTGGCCGGGGGCGGTCACGAGGCTTCTACGTGGGGCTGGGCGACGATCGCTCTCGTCGCCGGATCGGTCGCCATCCTCGTCGCGTATGGGCTGCCGCGGTCCGGGCCGCTCGAGCTCGTCTTTCTCGGAGGGCTCGCAGCACTCTGTGTCTGGACGCTGGTCTCGGCAGGGTGGTCGCTCGACCGCGCGCAGGCCGTGCTGGAGAGCCAACGCGTCCTGCTCTATGTTGCCGGGGCGCTTGCGATCCTCCTCGCTGCCCGGCGCAGCGCGCTGGGCAACCTGCTCGGCGGCCTGCTGACCGCGACCACGGTCGTCTGCGCAACAGCCCTGTCGATCCGGCTCTTCCCGGACTCGGTGCATTCGGGCGGCGTCCTCTTCTCTGCGGATCCGCAGGCGGCCTTCAAGCTCGCGGAGCCGCTCGGATACGCGAACGCGCTCGGGGCGCTCGCCGCGATCGGGATCGCGGTCGCCTTCGGCCTTGCCGCCCGCGCCGAGACGATTGCCGGCTCTGCGCTCGCCGCAGCCTCGCTTCCCGTGCTCGCTACGACCCTCTATCTCACCTTCGGTCGCGCAGCATGGCTCGCACTTGGTGCGGGGCTGGCCGCAGCGCTCATCCTGGATCCGCGCCGCCTCCAGCTCGTCACCACGCTACTCGCGCTTGCCCCCGCTCCGGGATTGGCCGTTCTGTTCGCCTCTCGCTCGGATGGGCTCACGAGCCCGCAGGTGAGCCTTGCAGAGATCGAGAGCGACGGGCGGAGCCTCGCCCTGGCCGTCGTGCTGCTGGCAGCCCTCGCTGCTGTGAGCGCCCTGGCTCTTCGGCATGCGGAGCGGCACGTCCGCGCAGGCCCCCGGCTGACCAGGAGCTACGCGGCGGCGCTCCTCGTCGTCCTCGTCGCAGTGGCAGCAGCCGCGATCGTCCGCGTGGGGGGGCCGATCGACCTCGCGGCCCGCGGGTACGACGCCTTCAACGCGCCGCCGGCTCCCGCGCAGAGCGACGTCGGCCGGCGCTTGTTCGGCTTCTCGGGGAGCAGCCGCTCGGACTACTGGCGCGTTGCCTGGCACGACGTCGAGGACCATCCAGTGCTCGGCTCCGGCGCCGGCAGCTACGAGCGCCGCTGGCTTTTGCGGCGTCCCGCGGAGCTCCCGGTCCGCGATGCGCACAGCCTCTACCTCGAGACCGTCGCCGAGCTCGGGCCACTCGGTCTCCTCCTACTGCTCGGCGCCCTGGCAGCACCCCTCGCCGCGGCCGTCCGGGCCCGCAGCCATCCGCTTGTTCCCGCGGCCCTCGCGGCCTACTGCTGTTACCTCGTACATGCCGCGGTCGACTGGGACTGGGAGATGCCGGCGGTCACGCTCGCCGGCATCTCGGCCGGAGCGGCTCTGCTCGTCGCCGCACGTCCGACCGACACCACCCGGCCGCTTACGCGGTGGCTGTTCGCCTCGGCCCTCGGAGTCGGATGCGCGATCTCTTTGCTGACGGCTCTGGCGCTCGTCGGCAATCGGGCCCTCGAGCAGAGCGCCGATGCCCTGGATCGCACCGACACGGTCGAGGCCAAGCATCAGGCCCACCGGGCGGTGCGATGGACGCCATGGGCCTCGGAACCTTGGCGGCTCCTCGGAGAGGCTCAGCTCTCGGAGGGTGACCTCGAGGCCGCCGGTGCGAGCTTCCGCAGGGGCCTGGCCGAGGACAGCCGGAGCTGGGAGCTCTGGCTCGACCTCGGCCTCGCGAGTGAGGGGCGCGAGCGCCGCGAGGCCTTTGACCGTGCGAGTGCCCTCAACCCGCGAGAACCCCAGATTCAGGCGCTTCGGCGGGGATCAGGTTGAGTTCCGGGGGCGCGGGTAGAGTGCCGCCTGTTAGGGGACCCCAGAGGAGGAATCCGAGGAATGAGATATCTGACGAAGGTCCAGTTCCGCCGAGCGCTCGTCGTCGGCGTTGTGGCTGCTTTCGCGTCCGTCGCCTTGGTCTCAGTCGTACAGGCGGCGCGGAGTGTCTCGGCCCAGCGTCCGGCGGCAGCGGCGGTTGAGTATCCGAAGAAGGTGACGATCTGCCACCGGACCGGGTCGAAAAAGAACCCGGTCGTGACGATCACGGTCTCGCGAAACGCCGTCCCGGCGCATCTGCGTCACGGCGACCGCGTCGGCCGCTGTGGCGCCCAGAGCTTCGTCATCTGCCACAAGAACCAGAAGGCCAAGGGGAAGAAGGCGAAGGCCAAGGGCCAGAAGACGATGAGAGTGCGGTTCCGAACGCTCCGTGCGCACACGAAACACGGCGACCGGCTCGGCCGCTGCAAGACGAAGAAGACCAAGCGCCGCTAGCGGCTCAGCAAGGAAAACGATCGATCAGAGCCCCGCTTGCTGCGGGGCTCTTTTTCTTAACGAGCGAGCACGTCGAGCAATTGCTCACGAGTTGCGTTGCCGCCGCTCAGGATGAGTGCGACTCGTTTGCCCGCAAGCTCGGCCCGCAGCCCCAGCGCCGCCGCCAGTGAGGCCGCGCCCGCCGCCTCGACGAGGTTGCGCGTCGCTTCGATCATCGACGCCTGCGCGGCGCGGATCTCGTCGTCGCTCACTAGGACGAAGTCGTCCAGGTGATCCCAGAGGATCCGCTGGGGCAGTTCGAACGCGGTGCGTGTGGCGAGGCCCTCGGCGAAGGTCTCCATATTGTCCTCGAGCAGCTCCCGCGCCTTCCACGAGCGGTAGGCAGCGGGCGCCGCCTCCGACTGCACGCCGATCACCTTGAGCTCGGGCTTGACGGCCTGGGCGACGATGCAGGCGCCTGCCGCTCCGCTGCCTCCCCCGATGGGAACGATGACCGCGTCCGTCGCAGGCTGCTCCTCGAGGATCTCGAGCGTCTGGGTGGCGACGCCGGCGATCAGCATCGGCTCGTCTCCGGAGTGGATGTACCGGTAGCCGTGCTCGCGAGCGAGTTGCTCGCAATGCTCACGCGCCTCGTCGTAGTCACGGCCGTGGAAGATCAGCTCGGCGCCCAGCCCGCGCATCGACGCGACCTTGACGGGGTTCGCGTTCTCGGGGACGCAGATCGTCGCCACCACGCCGAAGATGCGGGCGGCGTAGGCAATTGACTGGCCGTGGTTCCCCGTCGAAGCGGCGATCACGCCGCGCTCTCGTTCCTCGGCGCTGAGCTGGGAGACGAGGTTGACGCCGCCGCGCACCTTGAACGCGCCGACCGGTTGGTGATTCTCGTGCTTGATGAAGACCTCTGCGCCGAGCAGCTCGTTCAAGCTCGGGTACTCGTACAGCGGCGTGGGACGTAGGTGCGGAGCGATGCGGTCTCGCGCCTCGTGCACGTCGGCGATGGAAGGCACCTGCACACAGGCGAGGGTGCCACAACCACACGAGGGTCAGCGGCGTCGGCACTCGACGAGGCGTGCTTTGAGTCGCCGGAAGCCCGCTTCCGGCGAGTCCATGCGCGGAGCGCGGGGACCCCAAATGCGGGCGAGAGGACTCGAACCTCCAAGGGCTTTCGCCCAACGGGTCCTAAACCCGTCGCGTATGCCAGTTCCGCCACGCCCGCGCGGCGATTGAAGGATAGATCGGCGGGGTAGGAGGGGCGTATGCCAGATCAAGAACAGTTGAATCGTGAGCAAGAGCAGCGCGAGAAGGAAAGCCGCGAGAGCGACGTGACGAAGTTCGAAGAGATCGCCGACGAGGTTGGGGAAGAGCGTCAGGATGCTGCGCAGCGGATCGGCGAAGAGCTTCCTCCTCGCGACGAGGACTAGCTACCGGTTCGTCACGAGGGGCTTCTCGTCCACACGAGCCGCGAACGCTGCTCGGGCACCGAGATGCGCTCGACGCGGCTCAGAAGATGGACGGCCCCAACGAGGACGAGCGTCTCGAGGGCGAGCCAGTACCAGGGATAGCGCACGGGGTCGAGCGCGAGCCGGACCGCGACGAGAGCCAGCGGCCCCGCCCACAGAGCGGCCGCTGACCGGCGCAGTGACCAGGCGACTCCTGCCCCGACCAGGACTGCCGTGGCCCCCTGCAGCACGCGGAGCGGCCAGGTGAACGCCGTCCCGGGCTCGACGAGCAGCGAGAGGAGGGTGTCGCCGTTGACCACCCAGCGGTACTCGAACATGCCGAAGTCACCTGCGAGGGCAAAGGGAACGAGCAGGGCGAACAGGACGAGCGTCGCAGCGGCGAACGCTCTCGCCGCATCCCACACTCGTGGCGCGAGGACGACGATCCCGACGCCAAGGATCCCCCAGACTTCGAAGCCGGCCGAGACGCCGATGAGCAGGCCGGCGAGCCAGGCACGCCCAGCGCGGAGCTCGAAGCCCGCGAGCACCCAGAGCAGCGGCACGAGCGCCTGCGCGGGGTGGCCGTCGCGATAGGCGTCGAAGGTGTAGCTCAGCGCGACCGGCGCCAGCGTGGCTGCGGTGAGGGCCCAGCGTCCGCCCCTACCGTCGAGGAGCCGGCGCGCGACGAGCCAAAACAAGGCGGTGACCACTGCGCCGAACAACGCTCCGATCAGCCTGGTCGACGAGACGCCGACCACGTCGGCAACGGCGTCAAGCGCTCCCAGTACGACTAGTTGCAGTGGCCCGACCTGGAGGGGCGGGTCCGAGTAGGTTGCTGCCCAATCGCTCGAGAACAGGCGCTCCGCGGAGTGCACGAAGAACGCCAGATCGCCGGTGTCGCCCGGCGGCACGACAAGACCAACCGTCACGGCGGCCGCGAGTGCAACGAGGAGCGATACCGCAGAGTTGACCCTCACTGAAATGGAATCGGCTGAGACCACTGCTTTCTTGAGCGAAACCCCAGGCCGGACCCCTGCTGGCAGAATGGCCGCACCTTGAAGACAAAGGTCGAAGAGCTTCCCGACAGCCGAGTCCGGCTCGAGGTGGAGGTGCCGAGCGCCGACGTCAAGCACGCGGTCGAGCACGCCTCCTCCGATCTCGCCGAGTCGGCGAAGATCCCCGGCTTCCGCAAGGGCAAGGTCCCGCGGGAGGTCTTGATGGCGCGGCTCGGCCGCGACCGGGTCTTCACGGAAGCAGTCGAGAGTCACATCGGCGGCTGGTTCCTGAACGCCGCGGCCAACACGAGGATCAGGCCCGTCGCGCAGCCCGAGCTCACCTACGACGTGCCCACATCCGACGACCAGACGTTCAACTTCACGGCCGAGGTGCCTGTGCAGCAGCTCCCCGAAGTGGCCGACTGGAGCGAGCTCGAGGTCCCGGCCGCGGAGCCCGAAGTGCCCGCTGAGCTCGTGGACCAGGAGCTGGAAGCGCTGCGAGCGTCGGTCGCCGAGCTGGTTCCCGTCGAAGGCCGCCCGGCGAAGGACGGCGACGTCCTGGTCATCGACCTCGTCGACGAGTCGGGCGAGGCGCAGCGCGACTTCGTCGTGCAACTGGGTGCGGGACGCCTGCTCGAAGAGCTGGAGCGGGGGCTGAGCGGGATGAGCGCCGGCGAGACGAAGACGATCACCTTCGCGGGCCCCGACGGGAGCGAGAAAAGCGCGGAGGTGACGGTCAAGGAGATCAAGGAGCCCGTGCTTCCGCCGCTCGACGACGAGCTCGCCAAGTCGGCCAGCGAGTTCGAGACCCTGGCCGAGCTCCGCGAGGAGATCGAGTCACGGCTCCGTGATCTGGTCGAAGCAGAGCTCAACTCCGAGTTCCGGTCTGCTGCCGTCGACCGTCTGGCCGAGGCTTCCAACGTGAGGGTGGCCGACGCGCTGGTCGACGCCAGGGCCAACGAGCTGCTCGCAGGGCTGCTCCGCTCGCTGGAGCGCCGCGGGCTCAACGTGGACACCTACCTACAGCTCACAGGCCAGTCGCCGGAGCAGCTCCGCGACGCCGTGCGCGCCGAGGCTCGTCAGTCGATCGCGCGGGAGCTCGTCCTCGAGGCCGCGGCCGACAAGCTCGGCATCGAGGTCTCCGACGACGAGGTCAAAGACCTCATTCGCGAGGAGGCCGAAGGCGCCGGCGAAGACGCCGAGGATCTGATCAAGCAGGTGTGGGAGCGAGGTCGGCCCGACCGTCTCCGCGGCGACCTGCGGCTGCGAAAGGCCCTGGACCGGATCGCCGAGGAGGTCAAGCGCATACCCGTCGACCTCGCCCGCGCCCGCGAAAGCATCTGGACCCCCGAGCAGGAAAAACCCGAGACAACGACAAAGTTGTGGACCCCCGGTAGCAAGGAGACTGCATGAGCCCTCTCGTCCCCATGGTGATCGAGCAGACGTCGCGCGGCGAGCGCGCATTCGACATCTACTCGCGTCTGCTCAACGAACGGATCATCTTCCTCGGCACGCCCGTCGACGATCAGATCGCGAACCTGATCGTCGCGCAGCTGCTGCACCTCGAGTCCGAGGACCCGGACAAGGACATCTCGATCTACATCAACTCGCCGGGCGGCGTCATCTACGCCGGGCTCGCGATCTACGACACGATCCAGTTCATCAAGCCCGACGTTCAGACGATCTGCGTCGGGATGGCGATGTCGATGGGGGCCGTCATCCTCGCCGGCGGAGCGGCCGGGAAGCGCATGGCGCTGCCGCACTCGAAGATTCTGATCCACCAGGGCTCCGCGGGATTCCACGGCCAGCCGACCGACATCGAGATTCAGGCGCGCGAGGTAATCAGCCTCAAGCGGCTAATGGAGGAGATCATGTCCAAGCACACGGGCCAGGACATCGAGAAAGTCGGAAAGGACATGGATCGCGACTACTACATGACCGCTTCCGAGGCCCAGAACTACGGCATTATCGACACCGTCATCGAGCATCGCTAGATCCAGGGGTGGCAATGACAGCGATTTACGGTTACAACGAGGACTAGGTGGCTAGGGCAAGCGAGGGGAACGAGCAACTTCTCTGCAGTTTCTGCGGGAAGTCGCAGCGCCAGGTCAAGAAGCTGATCGCCGGTCCGGGCGTCTACATCTGCGATGAGTGCATCGATCTCTGCAACGAGATCATCGACGAGGAGCTGACCGCTCCCGCCCAGCTCGACCTGGAGAACCTCCCGCGCCCGAAGGACATCTACGCCGTCCTCAACGACTATGTCGTGTCACAGGAAGAGGCGAAGCGGACGCTCGCCGTCGCCGTCTACAACCACTACAAGCGCGTGCAGATGGGGACGGAGGAAGCCGAGGTCGAGCTTCAGAAGTCGAACATCCTCCTCCTCGGCCCGACGGGTTGCGGAAAGACGCTCCTCGCGCAGACGCTCGCGCGGATCCTCAACGTCCCCTTCGCGATCGCGGACGCAACGGCACTGACCGAGGCCGGTTACGTCGGTGAGGACGTGGAGAACATCCTCCTCAAGCTGATCCAGGCCGCGGACTTCGACATCAAGAAGGCCGAGACCGGGATCATCTACATCGACGAGGTCGACAAGGTCGCGCGCAAGGCGGACAACCCGTCGATAACGCGCGACGTGTCGGGCGAGGGCGTCCAGCAGGCGCTCCTCAAGATCCTCGAGGGGACGGTGGCTTCCGTGCCGCCGCAGGGCGGGCGCAAGCACCCGCACCAGGAGTTTCTCTCGATCGACACGACCAACGTCCTCTTCATCTGCGGCGGCGCCTTCTCGGGCCTCGAGAAGATCATCGGCAAGCGGGTCGGCAAGAACGCCGTCGGCTTCGGAGCCGACATCCGCTCGAAGCACGACTCGGAGGCGTCCGAGCTGCTGTCCGACGTGATGCCCGAGGATCTCCTCAGCTACGGGTTGATCCCGGAGTTCATCGGGCGGCTGCCTGTCGTGTCCGCCGTGCACCAGCTGCAGCGCGAGGACCTCGTCCGCATCCTCACGGAGCCCAAGAACGCGCTGGTCAAGCAGTACCAGCGCTTCTTCGCCTACGACGACATCGAGCTCGTCTTCACCGAGGACTCCCTCTGGGAGATTGCCGACAAGGCGCTGGACCGCGAGACGGGCGCCCGCGGCTTGCGATCGATCATCGAGAACGCGCTGCTCGACGTGATGTTCGAGCTGCCGTCGCGCAAGGACGTCTCCAAGTGCGCGATCACGAAGGAAACGATCGAGAAGGGCATCAAGCCCACCCTCGTGACGAGTGCCGGCGCCGAGCTCGCCGACGAAGAAGAGCACGCGGCCGAGAGCGCCTAAGAGGGTTCGGCCGAGCTGGCGGACTCGGCGGCCCGCATGTGCCGCCGCCAGCGCAACGTGCGCAGCGTCAACAGGAGCGCCAGGGAACCAATGAGCACGTTGGTCACGATCGTCGCGATATTCATCCCGACGCTGAAGCTGAGGAGTGCCGTCGTCGACCCGGCCTTGCCGCGCAGGACGTACGCCGTAAGCCCCTGCTGAGTGCCCGCGCCTCCCGGCGAGATCGGAAGCAGGGTCGACAGGCTCTGCACCACCAGCACGAGGGCCGCGTTGTGCAGCGTCGCGGGAATGCCGAAAGCCTTGAGGAACCACCACACTGCGGCGAAACGAAAGGCCCAGCTGAGCGCCTGCCAGCTGACGACCTCCGTCAGGTACCGCCGCCAGCTCCCGAGGATGGCGAAGCCCTCGGCGACGTGACGCCAAAACTGCGTGATTCGTCCGGCGGCTGCGAACGCGCCAATGACCACGATGAAGAAGAGGCACGTCCCGACGAGGATCGCCAGGCGCGGATTCCGGGCCGCCCACGCCCAGTCCACGTCCGGAATGGAAGGTAGAACGTCCAGGGAGGGCAGCACTCCTAGCTGTAGGGCCCAGATCAGCAGCGAGGTGGCGATCAGGATGTCGAACAGCGTCTCGACGAAGAGCGTCGAGGCCAGCGTCGCGTAATTGCTTTCAGGGATCCCGCGCTTCGCGAGATAGAGCTTGAGGGCGTCGCCGGTTCGCGCGGGGGCGATCGAGTTCAGTCCGACCCCTGAGACGTAGGCCCCGAAGACCACTCGGTGCTTGACGCGTGCGCTGGGGAAGGCTGCGCGGAGGATGTTCCGCCAGGCGACCGTGCGAGCGGCGATCTTGAGGATGTGGAGGGCCACGGCGATTCCGAGGGCGCCGAAGTGCACCGCCGTCAGGTGGTCGAAGAAGACCTCTACTGCATGGAAGAACGCGCTCACGTTGCTTCCCCTGACGATAGGGGGAACGGCTCAGCGCCGCGGGCTTACCATGGGCTGATGGAGTCGCTGTACAACCCGCAAGGGGTCGAGGAGCGTTGGCAGCGCACCTGGGAGGACGAAGGCCTCTACGGGGCCGAGCCCGGTAGCGGGCGCGAGCCCTTCGTCATCGCCCACCCGCCCCCGAACGTGACCGGCGCGCTACACACGGGCCATGCGCTGCAGATCTCCCTGTCCGACGCGCTCGTCCGTTGGCACCGGATGCGCGGCTTCGAGACGGCCTGGCTGACCGGGTACGACCACGCAGGCATCTCGACGCAGAATGCGGTCGAGAAGCACCTCGCGACCGAGGGCAAGACCCGGCAGGAGCTCGGCCGCGAAGCGTTCGTGGAGATCGTGTGGGACTGGCTGCGCCAGTACGGCCGAACGATCATGGGGCAGTTCAGGCGCATGGGCGCCTCAATGGACTACCGGCGCGAGCGCTTCACGATGGACGACGAGTACGTGCGCGCTGTGATGCGCTTCTTCGTGCACCTCTATCGGCGGGGATGGATCTACCGGTCGAACCGGATCATCAACTGGTGCCCGTTCCACGAGACCTCGCTCTCCGACCTCGAGCTCGTGCACGAGGAGATGGACGACGCTCTGACCTACGCCCTGTATCCGTTCGCGGACGGCTCCGCGGGGGGCGTGACGATCGCAACCGCTCGGCCCGCGACGATGCTCGGCGACGTTGCCGTCGCCGTGAACCCCGAGGACGATCGCTGGCGAGACGCGGTTGGACGGGAAGTGCTCGTGCCGTTCGTCGAGCGCGCGGTCCCGGTGATCGCCGACGAGCGAGTCGATCCGGAGTTCGGGACGGGTGCCTTGAAGGTGACGCCCGGCCACGACCCGCTCGACTTCGAGATCGGGCGCGACCATGGGCTGCCCGAGCCGATGGTGATCGGCCCCGACGGGCGCATGAACGAGGAGGCCGGCGAGCTGACCGGTCTGACGCAGGAGGAGGCCGACGCTCGGATCGTCGAGTGGCTCCGCGAGCGGGAGCTCCTGGAAGGGCGCGAGGCCTACCGGCACACGGTTGCGCTCTGTGAGCGCTGCAAGACCCGGATCGAGCCCCTGATCTCCCTCCAGTGGTGGTGCCGTATGGACGAGCTCAAGAAGCCGGCGCTCGAGGCTCTGAGATCAGGGCGCGTTCGCTATCACCCCGAGTCCCAGCATCGGTTCGCGATCGACTCGCTCGAGAACGCCCCCGACTGGAACATCTCGCGCCAGATCTGGTGGGGGCACCAGCTTCCGGTCTGGGAATGTCCGGAAGGTCACGAGACGGTCGAGGAGACGGAGCCCGAGGCCTGCGCCACGTGCGGCTCGAGCGAGCTCGCGCGCAGCGAGGACGTCCTCGACACCTGGTTCTCCGCGGCCCTGTGGCCCTTTGCGATCCTCGGGTGGCCGGAAGAGACGCCTGAGCTGGATGCGTGGTACCCCGGGTCGCTGAACACGACCTCGCGAGAGATCATTCGCCTCTGGGAGAACCGGATGATCTTCTCGGGGCTCGAGATGATGGGGGAGGTCCCATTTCGCCACGTGATCATCCACACGACGTTGTTGGCGTCCGACGGGCGGCGCATGTCGAAGAGCCTCGGCACCGGGCTCAACCCGCTGGAGCTCATCGACCAGCACGGCGCCGACGCGACCCGCTACGGCCTCCTCAAGCTCTCGTCGACCCAGGACGTCCGCTTCTCGATCGGGGCCGTGGAGGAAGGGCGCAAGCTCGCGAACAAGCTCTGGAACGCCAGCCGGCTGGTGCTGGGCGCCGGCGCTCCCGAGGGGAGCGATGCCCCCGAGGCCCTGGAGGAGCGGTGGATCGTCGCGCGCCTCGAGCAGACGCGCCGCGAGGTGGAGCAAGACCTTGAGACGTTCGACTTCGCCCACGCGGTCGACCGCCTGTACCACCTCACGTTCGACGACTTCTGCGACTGGTACCTCGAAGCGATCAAGCCCCGGCTGTCCGAGCCCCGGGTCCGGGCGACGGCCTTCGCCGCCCTGGAGCGCCTGCTCAAGCTCCTGCACCCGGTGATGCCGCACGTGACCGAGGAGATCTGGTCGAACCTCCCAGCCCGGGAGACGCGCCTGATCGTCGCGTCCTGGCCGGAGCCGGACGACCGCTTCGCCCCAGACGCGACCGCGCTCGACCGTGCGAAGGAAGCAGCCTCGATGTTCCGCCGCAGCGGGGTGCGCACGCCGCTCGAGGGCGACGAGTTCCGCATCTTCGAGGCCGTCGTGAGGCCCGAGCGCGTAACGGCAGGCGGCGACGCGCAGGCCGAGATCGACCGCCTCGAGAAGGAGATCGCGCGCGGCGAGGACAAGCTGGCCAACGACCGTTTCGTGCAGAAGGCGCCGCCGGAGGTCGTGGAGGCGGAGCGCGAGAAGCTCGAGCGGTACCGCCGTGAGCTCGATGCCATCCGTGGTTAGCAGCCACGGCTCGGCCGT
>Ga0190265_10002051_pt1 | contig 13414 bp, 15 predicted proteins | sample Popmic124T_FD_133135 | JGI IMG/M metagenome (GOLD analysis project Ga0190265, IMG submission 133135) | Populus adjacent soil microbial communities from riparian zone of Indian Creek, Utah, USA - 124 T | ecosystem: Environmental > Terrestrial > Soil > Riparian zone | place: USA: Utah | collected... | reverse complement strand
TCAAGGGCGGGGTCACCACCCCGGCCCAGCTGCGGAAGATCGCCGACGTGGCCGAGAAGTACGAGGTCCCGATGGTGAAGATCACCGGCGGTCAGCGGATCGACCTGCTGGGGGTCCGCAAGGAGGACCTGCCGGCCATGTGGGACGACCTGGGCATGCCGTCCGGGTACGCCTACGGCAAGAGCATGCGCACGGTGAAGACCTGCGTCGGGTCGGACTTCTGCCGCTTCGGGCTGGACGACTCCACGCAGCTCGGCATCGACCTGGAGACGCGGTTCCAGGGCATCGAGAGCCCGGCGAAGATCAAGATGGCCGTCGTCGGCTGCCCGCGGAACTGCGCCGAGGCCTACGTGAAGGACGTCGGCGTCGTCGCGGTCGGCAAGGGCAGGTGGGAGGTCTACGTCGGCGGCGCCGCGGGGGCCTCGGTGCGCAAGGGCGACCTCCTGGCCACGGTCTCGTCGACGGAGGAGGTGCTCACCCTCATCGGCCGGTTCCTGCAGTACTACCGGGAGAACGCCAACTGGCTGGAGCGCACCTACGACTTCGTACCCCGCGTCGGCCTGGAGAAGATCCAGCAGGTGCTGCTCACGGACGGCGAGGGCATCGTCGCCGACCTGGATGCGGGCATCCAGCGCTCGATCGACGCCTACACCGACCCGTGGGGCCAGGACGCGAAGGAGCCGGCCACGCCCGGCCAGTTCCGGCCCGCCCTGCCGCTGATCGCCCTCCCGAAGGTGCCCGTCCGATGAGCCTCACCGACCTGGCCACCGCCGCCCCCGCGACCACGGCCGGCCCGAAGGCCCACACGGTCGGCATGGTGGACGACGTCCCGATGGGGGAGGGCCGGACGTTCGTCGTCGCCGGCACCCAGGTGGCGGTGTTCCGGCTGCGCGACGGCTCGCTGCACGCCACGCAGGCGGCCTGCCCGCACGCCGGGGGACCGCTCGCCGACGGTCTGTCCGACGTGGACGTGCTGGTGTGCCCGCTGCACCAGTACGCCTACCGGTGGTCGGACGGGGCCTCGACGAACGGCGGCAGCCCGATCCGGACGTACCCGGTGCGCGTGCGGGACGGCCATCTCGTCGTCGAGGTCTGACGAAGGACCCCGTCCTCCTCACCGCTCGCACGCTCGCGGCGAGCCTCGGGACGGGGCCGCGTCAGCCGGTGAGGTCGGCGGTCACGAACGGGACCGCCGTGGCCGTGCCCCCGTCCGCCGTGGTCACCGACACCTCGGCCACCTCGCCGGGGGAACGCACGACGGCCACCCCGTCGTCCAGTGGGTGCTCGCTGAGCACGGCTCCCTCCCCGTCGAGGAGTCGCACCGCTGCTGCCGTGCGGGGCGCGACGACGACCAGGAACCGGGAGATCTCCGCCCGGATCGACACGTCCCTGATGTCGCAGCGCAGCGCGACGACCCGCTCCTCCAGCGGCGGCCCGGCCGGGAGCACGCCCGTGCCGCACCAGGAGGTCACGGCCGGTCCGCCCGGGTCCGCGTCGTAGCCGTACGGGGCGGTGACGACGAGGGCCCCGGAGGGCTGCTCGACCGCGAGGACGCTCAGGCTGGTGGGGCCGGGCAGGTCGCCGGACCAGAGCGCGGTGACCGGAGTGGCAGCGGCGGCCGCGCCCAGCTGACCGAGCACCGACCGGAGCCGGGACTCCACCGCCTCCTGCCCGGCCGGGGACGGTGTGCCCGGGCGCACCAGGGTCATCGGCACGTCGACGCGGGACTCGTCCGGATCCGCGACGACGGTCGGCGGCGGGACGTGCGGACGGGAGCCGTCGCGCACCACCCGGACCCGGACGGCGCTGACGTCGGATCCGGGCAACGGCGCGAGAGCGACGACGGCCACGCCGGCCGTCGACGGGGCGTCCCGGAAGTCGCGGGTGACCGAGCCGTCCGCACCGACCACCGGCCGCGCCGACACCGCGATCCGGTCGCCCGGGACGCCGACCACGACCAGCGCGCCGACGGCCGGCTCGGTCAGCGACAGTGGTGCGGCCGGGTCCGGTGCGGACCGGACCGCACGCAGCACCATCCGGTCCGGCGAGGAGCCGGCCGGGCCGGTGAACCAGGCCACGGCCGCCGGGCGGGAGGCGGTGCCGCCGGTCGCGACCAGCGCCCAGCGCCCGCCGGGGACGTCACCGGCGAAGACGAGGCGCCGGTCCTCGGTCGCGGCGCCGGGCCACGGGGCGTCCCGCAGGCCCTCGGTGAAGCCTTCGACGGCGGCCAGCGAGCCCCTGGCCGGTCCGCCGTAGACGGTCGGCGGGGCGCCCGGGCCCTGCGGCAGCAGCGGGGTGAGCGCGACCAGCAGCGTGGCCACCACCACGCCCGCGGAGACCTGCAGCCGGCGGCGGAGCCGGCCACGCCGGGTGGCGCTGATCGCTCCGGCGATCGTCTCCACGGCCGTCGGGGGCAGGGGGCGGCCCGCGGCGAGACGGGCGAGCCGGTCCGGCAGAACGGGAGGGGGCGGCTCGACCGCCGGCGCCGACCCGGGCACCCGGTACGCCCTCGCCGCCCGAGCGCGCTCGCGCCGCTCGTCCATGTCGCGTCGGTCCAGGTCGGCCACCAGCCGGGCCACGGCCGCCTCCGCCTCACCGGGGCGAACGGCGCCGGCGTCCCGCGGCAGCCCGGAGACCAGGAGCAGGACCGCCGCAGCCCGGTCCCGGGCGGGCAGGGCGCGCAGGGCCTCGGCCAGGACGACGTCGTCGTCCACCGGCGCCGTCGTCGCGAGGACCTGCTCCCCGGACCACCGCGACGGGCGCAGCACCCGGCGGGCCAGGGCGCGGCGGGCGATGGCCGGGTCGTCGACGGCCCGCGGCGCGCCCAGCGCCTCGCCCAGGAGCCGGACCGCGTCCCCCGGGTCGTCGGTGAGAAGGACGGCGGCCGGTGCCAGCCGGGGCAGCAGGCGGGCGACGGCGTCCGCGATCTCCGGATCCCGCATCCGCCGCTCCCTTCCGCCCCGGTCACTGTCCTCCCCGCAGTTCGTGCCGCGGCAGGCGACCGGATGCGGGGGCTAGGGGGCGGGGACGGTCACGGTGGCCTCCATGGGGCCGCCGCACTCCTCGCTCCCGCCGACCCGCACCCAGTCGAGGTCGGCCTCGAACTCCGCCAGCTCGGAGCCGTCCGGCCCCAGGACGCGGACGTCGACCGAGTTCGGGGCCGACATGTCCAGGTGGGCGACCGCGGGCAGGGTGTCCAGCGGTGCGGTCAGCCGGTCCCGGTCCACCGCTGCCCCGTCCTGCACGACCACCCACCCGCAGCGCGGCGCGCAGTCCACGGTGACCGAGCCGCCCTCGACCTCCGGCCAGTCGCCCGCGAGGGTCACCACCAGGGCGTTGGACCAGCCGATGGCCGGGCAGACGGTCCCGGTGCCCTCGCGGCACGCGGTCAGGGCCAGGGCGGCGGTCATGACGAGCACGCCGCCGGCGATCCACGGGGTGACCGGGTCGTCGTCCACGTCCCTCCCACGCTCCGGGGCGTCGTCCGCCCCCACACGCCGGGCGCCGGATCCGTCCGGGTCAGTCCGGCGCAGCGTCCCGGGCCGGGTCGATCGGCGGTGGGGGGACGACGAGCGGACGATGGCGACGGCGCTTGAGCTCGGCGGGGAGGCGCCGGCGGTGGGCGTCCTCGGCCAGCTGGCGTGCGGCGATCACCGATGCGGTGTCCGCGCCCGTGCCGTGGCTCTCGCGCATCCCTGGCTCCCCTCGCCGGCCCCTTGCCCCGTAGACGCGGCGGAGGGGTCGGAAGGATGACACGTGCGGGACACGATCCGGTAACGATCCGGATCGCTTCTCCTCAGGAGCGGGGGAGCCCGAGGTCGGCCAGGACCGCGGCCACCGCGTCGTCGTGCAGCAGATCGAGCGCGAGCAGCCGGTGCACCAGCACGCCGCGGCGCGTGAGCCGCAGGTCGGCGGCGCGGAGGCGGGGCCGCGTCGCCGCCTGGCCGGCGGCGACCGGCGCCGGGTCGAGCAGGCCGGCGGACTGCAGTCCGGTGACGTCCTCGCGGGCGCCCCACGCCGACCAGGCGCGCGGCTCGTCCTCCAGGGGCGACATCGGCAGCGGCACCCGCTCACGGCGGCCGACGCCGGCCAGGAGGGCGAGCTGGCGCCAGCCGAGGGAGTCCGCCAGGCGCAGCGCGCGCCCGGCCAGCTCCAGGTCGACGTCGGGGGAGACCGTGACCTCCGCGAGCAGGTAGCCGAGGTGCCGGACGCGTCGCTCGTCGGTCCACCGGCAGGCCGCGGCGACGACGGCCCCGGCCAGCTCCAGAGCGGCCGGGCGACCGCCCTGCTGCTCGTCGAACCACCCGTCGTCGCGCGCCCGACGGCCGTTGCGGTGCAGCGTCGCCGCGTACTCGACGGCGAAGGCGAGCGCCGCCCCGGCCCGCACCCGCTCGCGCGCCGCCGGCACGTCGGACACCTCGTCGGCGACGGTGCGCAGGCTGGCGGCGAAGCGGTCGCTGACCGCCACCTTGGCCGCCGCCGGCTCGAACACCACGGTCGCGGCCGCCCGGCACATCGAGCCGGCCACGGGGCTGCCGCCCTCGATCAGGGCCCGGCCCGTCGACGTCTGCTCGGATGCGGTCACCCGGTGATCTTCGTCGGTGGCGGGGCGCGGCCGCACGCCGGGAGCCGGCCCCCTCACCACAGCGGGTCAGCCGCGGTGAGGAGAACGGAACACGAGTTCAGCCTCCGGGCGACGCCGGGGTAATCCGCCGTTGCGACCGTCGTCGGCATGGCCGCTCCCACCCGCCCCGCCCAGACGACGCCGGACGCGGTCGCGGCGCCCCCCTCCGGCCCACGGAGGGCGTGGATCGACGACTGGCGCCCCGCGGACCCGCAGTTCTGGGAGGACACCGGGCGGAAGGTCGCACGCCGCAACCTCTTCTTCTCGATCTTCTCCGAGCACATCGGCTTCTCCATCTGGAGCCTGTGGTCGGTCCTCGTGCTCTTCCTGCCCGAGCAGGTGTTCGGCATCGACCCGGCCGGCAAGTTCCTGCTCACCACGCTGCCGACGGCGCTCGGCGCCTTCGTGCGGCTGCCCTACACGTTCGCCGTCGCCCGGTTCGGCGGCCGCAACTGGACGATCGTCAGCGCCGCCCTGCTGCTCGTGCCGACCGTCGCCACCGCGCTCGTGCTCGAGCCCGGCGTCTCGTTCACGACGCTGCTGCTCGTCTCCTGCCTGGCCGGCGTGGGCGGCGGCAACTTCGCCAGCTCGATGGCCAACATCAACGCCTTCTACCCCGACCGGCTCAAGGGCTGGGCGCTCGGCCTCAACGCCGGTGGCGGCAACCTCGGCGTCCCCGTCGTCCAGCTCGTGGGCCTGCTGGTGCTGGCGACGGTCGGCGCGGAGCACCCCCGGGTGGTCCTGCTCGTCTACATCCCGCTGATCGTGGCGGCCGCCGTGGGCGCGGCGCTGGTGATGGACAACCTGACGACTGCGCGCAACCAGCCCCGCGCGATGCGGGAGGCGACCCGCGAGCCGCACACCTGGATCATGTCCTTCCTCTACATCGGGACGTTCGGCTCGTTCATCGGCTTCGGCTTCGCGTTCGGCCAGGTGCTGCAGAACCAGTTCACCGGGTCCTTCGCGACGCCGCTGGCGGCCGCGTCGCTCACCTGGCTCGGCCCGCTGCTGGGGTCGCTGATCCGCCCGGTCGGCGGCTCGCTGGCCGACCGGTTCGGCGGGGCGCGGATCACCTGCTGGAACTTCGTCGCGATGGCGCTGGGCGCGGGCGTCGTCTGGACGGCGAGCCGGCTGGAGTCGCTGCCGCTGTTCGTCGTCGGCTTCGTGCTGCTGTTCGTGCTCAGCGGCATCGGCAACGGCTCGACGTACAAGATGATCCCGGCGATCTTCCGGTCGCAGGCGCAGCTCGCCGTGGCCGCCGGCGGCGACCCCGTGGCGGCCGACCGCAGGGCGCTGCGCATGTCCGGGGCCCTCATCGGGATCGCCGGCGCGATCGGGGCCTTCGGCGGGGTGCTGGTCAACCTGGCGTTCCGGCAGTCGTTCATGACGACCGGCACCGGCGACTCGGCCTACCTCGTGTTCATCGCGTTCTACGTCGTCTGCGTCGTCGTCACCTGGACCGTGTACCTCCGTCCGAAGGCCCTGCACGGCGCCGTCTGAAGGACCCCGGTCCTGTCGGTGGGCGCTGCCACGATGGCGGCATGGCGATCGAGGTGCGTCCGGCGAGCAGCTTCGACGACGTCGCGAGGATGGTCGGCCCGAAGCGGCCCGACGCGAACGTCTGCTGGTGCCTCAGCTACCGGGTCCCGTCGAAGGAGAACCTCGCGCTCCAGGGGCCGGCGCGGGGTGAGCGCGTGCGGCAGCTGGTCCGGGAGGACCCGCCGCCGGGCGTGCTCGCCTACGACGGCGACGAGGTCGTGGGGTGGGCGGCGGTGCACCCCCGCGCCGACACCGGCTTCGCGCGGAACCGGAAGATCCCGCGCGTCGACGACCTCGACGTCTGGTCGCTGTGGTGCGTCCGCGTGCGGCCCGGGCACCGCGGCGAGGGCATCAGCCACTCCCTGGTCGACGGCGCGGTGCAGTTCGCCCGCGACCACGGCGCCCCGGCGGTCGAGGGCTACCCGGTCGACAACGAGGGCCGGAAAGTGGACCTCACGATGGCCTACGTCGGCACGCGGAAGCTCTTCGAGCGGGCCGGCTTCGCGTGGGCAGCCGACACCGGGTCGGTGATCAACGGCTTCCCCCGCGTGCTCATGAGGCTCGACCTCCGCTGACGACGGGCCCGGTGCAGGATGCGGTGGTGCTCAGGGCCGCGGCGGGGGACGTGCGGATCCGCGAGGTCCGCTCGTCGGACCTCGACCTCTACCTGGCCCTCCGCGGGGATGCCGCGCCGCCGCGACGAGGGATGCGGTGGAGGCGTTCCCGTCCACCACCAACGTGACGTCAACCGGCTGTGCGCCGGCCTGGGGTTCGACGACCTCGGGGAGGTCGAGCTGGACGTCGCCGGGCAGCGGTTCACCTGCACGCGGTGGCGGCTCGAGCCGCCCTACCTCCGGGACGCGGTCGGCCTCAGACCTTGAGCCGGTAGCCGCGTTTCACGACCGTCTCCACCACCGGGGCGCCCAGGGCCGCGCGCAGGCGCGTCACGGCCATCTCCACCGCGTGCCCGTCGCCGCCGCCCCCGGGCAGCGCGGCGATCAGGTCGGTCCGGGGGACGACGTGGCCAGGGTTGCGGGCCAGCTCCCGCAGCACCGCGATCGGGCCGGGCGCGAGCTCCACGACCCGGTCGTCGAGGACGGCGGCGTGCCCGCGGACCTGCAGCACGTGCGGGCCGACCTGCAGCACCGGGTCGCGCTCGGGCAGCCGGGCGACCACCTCCCGGGCGAGTGCCCCGAGGCGGGCGCGCTCGGGCTGACGGGACGGGATCCCGGCCGCGTCCAGCGGGCCGGCCGTCACCGGGCCGACCGCGACCGCCAGCACCCGCGCGTTGAACGCGGCGACGACCGCCTCCCGCACCCCGAGCTCGTCGGCGACGGTGAGCAGGCTCGCCGCGGCGGGGGCGCTGGTGAAGGTCACCGCGTCGACCCCGCCGGCCGCGATCGTCCCCACCAGCCGGCGCACCGGGGCGACGTCCTCGGGCAGGACCCAGCGATACACCGGGACGGTCAGCACGTCCGCGCCTGCCGCCCGCAGCCCGGAGACGAGGTCCGGCAGCGGGTCGCCGTGCAGCTGGACGGCGATCCGGCGTCCCTCCAGCGGACCCTCGGCCCCCGACAGCAGGTGGGAGAGCACCTCCGCCGAGGACTCCGACTCCGGGGACCAGGCGTCGACCAGGCCGCCACCGCGGATCGCGCCCCGGGCCTTGGGGCCGCGGGCGAGGACCCGTGCGCCCGCCAGGTGCTCGACCAGCGGGAGGTCCCAGGCGTCGGCGGCCTCCAGCCAGCCGCGGAAGCCGACCCCGGTCGTCGCTACGACCAGGTCGATCGGCCGGGCCAGCACCTCGCGGGTGGCCGCGACCAGCTCCGCGTCGTCGGCGAGCGGCACGATGCGGATGGCCGGCGCGTAGACCACCCGCGCTCCCCGCCGGTCGAGCAGCGCGCCGAGCTCCTCCTTGCGGCGGGCGGCGGTCACGGCGACCGTGTACCCGGCCAGCGGCAGGCTGTCCGGCTCGACCTCGGGCCGGGGGGCGGGATCGGTCACCGCCCCATGGTGCGTGCCCCGCGTTGCGGCCATGTGTCGGGGGACCGTCGGCACGCCCGGTCAACCCGCCGGTGAGCCGGCGAGGGCCGGTCGCGTCCAGCGGGCGAAGAGCACCGTCGCGTCGTCCTGCAGGAGCCCGCCCTGGTGCTCCATCACGGCCTGGGTGAGCCGGCGGACGGTCTCGGCGGGCGACTGACCTGCAGCGATGGCGCGGGTGAGGAACTCCAGCAGCCGGTTCTCCCCGAACCACGTGCCCGACGCGTCGCGGGCCTCGGTGATGCCGTCGGTGTACAGCGCCAGCCAGTCGCCCGGCTCGAGGATCTCCTCGCCGACGTCCGGGCCGGTCCGGCCGATGCCGAACGGGGCCCGCCGCCCGCCGTCGATCTCCTTGACCACCCGCCCCTGGCGCAGCAGCAACGGCAGGGGATGGCCCGCGTTGACGTAGCGCAGCTGCCCCGAGTCCACGTCCAGCTCGGTCAGCGCACCGGTCGCGAAGACGCTGCCGGGGAAGGTGGACGCGACGACGTCGTCGATCGCCGACGCCTGCTCGAGGACGCCGCGGGCGTCCCGGCGGGCGCTGCGGTAGGCGGCCAGGGCGGCCGCGGCGACCAGGGCGGCGGGCATGCCGTGCCCCACCGCGTCGAAGATGCCAGCGAGACCCGGTGCTCCGACAGCGTGTAGTCGTAGGCGTCGCCACCGGCCTCATAGCTCGGCTCGAGCATGCCGGCCAGGACGAAGCCGTCGGTCCCGGCGGTGAGCGGCGGGAGCTGCTGCCAGATCAGCTCCGACGACGGCGCCAGCGGCCGGTTGCGCCGGAACCCCTCGAGCTCGTCGCCGTAGGAGCTCATCGAGGTGAGCACGTGGCCGAGCAGGGACGCCAGCCACTGGCAGTGCTGGCGGAGCGCCGGGTCGTACAGCTCGGCCGCGGAGGGCAGGCGCACCTCCAGGACCCCCACCCGGTCGGCGCCGTCGACGACGGGCACCCACAGGCGGGCCCGGCCCTCCCGGTCCGACGACAGGATCTGCTGCGTGCGGAAGGCCCGGCCGGCCATCGTGCTGTCCAGGCTCTGGCGCGTCCGGCGGGCCGGGTCGGCCGTCGGGAGCCGGACGAGGCCGTGCTGCTCGTGGTCGACGAGGTGGACCACCATCTCCGCGCCCAGGAGCCGGCCGGCCCCGGCGACCAGGGCGGGGAGCCGTTCCGGTGCCGTCGATCCGGCCGCGTCGAGCAGTTCCAGCAGGGCCGCCAGCGGGCCGGTCGCCGGTCGCCCAGTCCGGATCGCCCGTCGGTACGGGACGCGGTGCTCCCGCAGGAGCTCGTCCAGCCGCTCGTTGACGGCATGGGCGAGCAGGTCGTGCTGATCGGGAGCCACGGGGACGAGGCCGGCGAGACACGCGTCGACGTCGACGAGGTCGGCGTCGCCGCCCAGGGCGAAGTACCGCAACCACAGCTGCTCGAGCGTGAGGCCGGTCTGCGCGTAGGCCTCGCGGAGCCCGCCGGATCGGGGATCCTCCGACGAGGCCTGCCCGATGTCCATCACCGGCGGCGGCGGACCGCGGAATCGACGACCGCGCGTGCGGCCTGGGCGACGGAAGTACCGCTCTCCTGCCCCCGGGACAGCAGCATGCCGAACGCGGTGGCCTCGTCCACGGCATGCCGCCCCATGAGCACCCCCTTGGCCGTGCAGACCAGGTCGCGCGTGCGGAAGGCCTCGCGCATGCCGCCGCTCAGCCGCTGCGCCCGCTCCTGGTGCTGGAGGTTCGCGACGAGGATGGCGGCCTGCGCGGAGAACAGGGTGAGCAGCTGGCCGCTGTGCTCGTCGAAGGCGTGCGCCTCGTCCGCGTAGACCTTGATCGCCCCGAGCGGCCGGTCGCCGGCGATCAGCGGGGCGCTCATCGCGGACCGGAGGCCGAGGTCGAGCGCGGCCGCCGTCCAGCGCGGCCACCTCCGGTCCCCGGCGAGGTCGTCCACGCGGACGAAGACGCGGTCGGTCGCCGCGGCCAGGCACGGCCCCTCGTCGTACTCGTACTGGAGGCCGTCGGCGGCCTGCACCCGCGGGTCGGTCGACCCCGAGGAGCGCCGCCGTCGCCGGTCGATGAGCGAGACACCCGCGCCGGTGGAGTTCGGCACCGTCTCCTGTGCCAGGGCGCTGAGCACGCCCAGTGCCGTCTCGACGGTCTCCTCCGAGAGCAGCAGGCCCGACATGCGGGCGAAGACCCCGGCGAGCTCGTCGGCGAGCGGGAGGCTGCTGCTCGCAACCTGACCACCACTCATGGGTGCCCCCATCGTGCCGGCGGCGCTCCGCCGTGACTTCGACGGGCCACCCCGCCCCTGCTGATGGACGGGAACCGGGTGGGGCAAACGTAGCCCGCGGGAGCGGACGCCGCCCGGGAGCTCGGCGGCCCGCTGTCAGCGGACCGGCAGGAGCCCACCGTCGTCCGACGTCGCGGCGCCGTCCAGACGGACGTCGGCCCGTCCGCGGGTGCCCTCGCGCGCGAACTCGGCGGCCTCCGTGCCGAGCCAGCGCCGCCACTCCGGTTCGAGGCCGGACCCGTCGCGGGCCAGGCCGCGGCGCAGCCGCAGTTCCGCGGGTGCCTCGACCCAGATGCGCAGCGACGTCCAGGGATCCAGGGCCCGGGGGCTGCTGCCGCAGCCCTCCACGAGGACCACCTCGCGCAGCGGGACGGCGACCGGGTCCGGCGAGAAGCGGCGGACGGCCCAGTCGTACCGGTGGTGCGACCCGGCCCGGCCCTGGGCCAGCGGTCCCAGGACCCCTGCCTGGAGCCGGCCCTGCGCCCCGGTGATCGTCCATCCGGCGTACAGCTCGTCGAGGTGCACCAGGGCGGCGGCGTCGCGGAGGGCGTCCGCGAGCCGTCCGGCGAGCGTGGTCTTGCCCGAGCCGGCCGGTCCGTCGATGCAGACCAGGCGCACGGTGCCCAACCGGGCCGGGGTCGCGAGGACCCGGGCGGCGAGGGCGGCGACCACGACCGGCCGCGGGCTCAGCGGAGGGCCTGGGTCCACGTCGGCACCGGGCCGCCGCTGCCGGCGACCAGGCCGCGGCTGGCCAGCAGGCGGAGGTGGGCGTCGGTCTCGGTGACGGCGAAGATCCGCATCCGCCGCTCGTACTCGTCCCAGGGCCGGGACCAGGTGAGGTGGGCGGCGAGCTCCCACGGCGTCGAGCCCGGGTTCGCGCGGATGGCGGCCAGCAACTCGTCCAGCCGGTGCTCGTGGTGGGCGGTCAGCTCGTCCACCCGTGCGTCCAGGCCGCGGAAGCGCCACTCGTGCGCCGGCAGGACCTCGGCCGGGTCGAGGTCCCGGACGGCCGCCAGCGCGGCGAGGTAGTCGCGCAGCGGATCGGCGAGCCCGCTGGCGTTGGTGGAGATGTTCGGGCTGATCCGGGGGAGGACGTGGTCGCCGGAGAAGAACAGCCGGGTGCCCTCCTCGGTGAAGCAGAGGTGGCCGGCCGTGTGCCCGGGGGTGTGGACGGCGCGCATCCGCCAGCCCGGGAAGTCGGCGAGGTCGCCGTCCTCGAGCGGCCGGTCCGGCACGGCCATGCTCGTGAAGGCCTCGAGGCGCTCCGCGGGGCCGACGTCGCCGGCCGCCTCCTCCCGCCCGGCCCCGAGCCCGACGAGGAAGTCGATCTCGGTCGCCACCATCGCGGCCGCTCCGGCCGCGGACAGGCGGGCGACCGCCGAGCCGTCCGCCGGGTGCATCGCGACCCAGGCGCCGGACGCCTCGCGGACGCGCGCGGCCAGACCGAGGTGGTCGAAGTGCAGGTGGGTGACGAGGACCCCGCGCACGTCCTCGACCGCGCCGCCGAACGAGGCGAGGCCGGCGCGGAGGGCGGCCCAGCTCTCGTCGCTGCCCCAGCCGGCGTCCAGCAGCCCGAGACCGCCGCCCTCCAGCGCGAAGGCGTGGATGTTCACGTAGCGCAGCGGGTTGTGGGGGATCGGCACCGGGATCGACCAGAGGTCGGTGCGCAGCCGCTCCACCGGGGGCAGCGCGCGGGACTGCCACGCCTCGTGCTGGGCGGTGCCGGTGATCTCCACGTCCCGGCACTCTGCCAGCGCCCGTGCGCCCGCCCTCCGCCGAGGGGCTGACACCATGGAGGAGTGACTGGCACTCCTCCCGCGGCGGTCTCCGCGGTGCCCCGGCGCATGCGCCTGGTCCTCGCCCTCGCCGGCGCCGTCGTGGTGGCCGTGATGGTGGTGGTCGCGGCCGGGCTCAAGGAGACGACGAACACCGTCGTCACCTACCGGACCTCCGACCAGTTCGCGATCGTCGGCCTCGGGCTGGTGATCGCCGCGGGGCTGGTCTTCCTCGGCCGCTCCCGGGTGGACGCCGACGCCGCCGGGGTGCGCGTCCGCAACGTCGTCGTCCACCACGAGCTGCCCTGGCAGGCGGTGCGGGCGGTGCGGTTCGAGCGGAAGTCGGCGTGGGCGTCGCTGATGCTGGAGAACGGCGACGAGGTGTCGCTGCTCGCCGTCCAGGCGGTCGACAGGGAGCACGCGGTGCGCGCCGTCGAGGGGCTGCGCGCGCTCCGGACGGCGGCCCGCGCGGGCGACCCCGTCCCGCCGCCGCTGCTCTACGACAACTGAAGACCCCTGGGAATGACCGGGGCGGGGAGGACGCTGTAGGGTGGGCGTGCCTCCCCCCGCTACATGAGGCGCGCGAACCACCCAGCGGCCCCGCCCCGGGCCGCTGATCCAAGAGGAGCCCGCTCCCACCTGACGCCGTCCAGGCGACCAGGTCCCCGGATCGCGAGAGCCGGCCGTCGGCCGGTTGTCGCGTCGCGCACACGCCCTCGGCGTGTGTGCACCGCCGGAGAGTGGGCCCCGAGAGCTGATGCTCCCGGGGCCTTCGTCGCATCCGGCGCCCGGGACGGGCCAGGACTCCTCACAGGCAAGAGCAGAGGAGAGGCCATCACCGAGCCCCGCATCAACGACCGCATCCGCGTCCCCGAGGTCCGCCTGGTCGGACCCGAGGGCGAGCAGGTCGGTGTCGTGTCCATCGGCGAAGCACTGCGCCTGGCACAGGACGCCGAGCTCGACCTGGTCGAGGTCGCGCCCATGGCGCGCCCGCCGGTCGCCAAGCTCATGGACTACGGGAAGTTCAAGTACGAGTCCGCTCAGAAGGCCCGCGAGGCCCGGCGGAACCAGGCGCTCACCGTCATCAAGGAGATGCGGCTGCGCCTCAAGATCGACCCGCACGACTACGAGACCAAGAAGGGCCACGTCGAGCGCTTCCTCAAG
>Ga0190265_10002050_pt1 | contig 13419 bp, 11 predicted proteins | sample Popmic124T_FD_133135 | JGI IMG/M metagenome (GOLD analysis project Ga0190265, IMG submission 133135) | Populus adjacent soil microbial communities from riparian zone of Indian Creek, Utah, USA - 124 T | ecosystem: Environmental > Terrestrial > Soil > Riparian zone | place: USA: Utah | collected... | reverse complement strand
GTGCAAGGCCCGGTCGCTTCGTTTGCAACGCACACGCCATTCTGACAGTGAGCGTCCTCGACGCACGAGTAGCTGCCGCTGCAGCGCTGTCCGATCCCGGAGACCGCCGTGCACACCCGGCCGATCGGGCAGTAGAGCCCCCTCGGAAATCCAGCAGGTCGTCGATGAACCCCCGTCGCTGAGATCCCAGCCCGCGCAACCCGTGGTGCCGTTGCCGGCCTGGCAGGTGGCGTTCATTTTCCCCGCGAAACGATCGATCCGGTCTTGAGGCCCTTGCGGTCTCGTGTAACGTGGCATCGTTTGGCTACTTACATTCATTGATCCAAGAGGAGAATCAACGATGCGTACCCGCTCGCGTCTGCTTATTCATTGCGCTGTCTTGGCTTCGGTTTCGCTCGCTTGGGTCGGGTGTGGAGGGAGAGAAGACACCGATTCCCTGGACGACGCCGGCGGACCGGATTCGAGCCGCGGTGGGAGCGGGGGCAGCGGCGGCGCGGCCGGTGGTCGCGCTGGAGGTGACGCCGCGAGCGACGCAGATGGAAGCGACGGTGCCGGAACGGCCGGCGGCGGTGGCAGCGGTGGCGGTGGCGGCGTGGGCGGCGTGGGTGGTACCGCCGGTAAGGGAGGTGCCGCGGGTTCGGGCGGCACCGGCAAAGGCGGCGCGGGCGGGAGCGCGGGAACGGGCGGCAAAGGAGGCGCGGGCGGCACTGCGGGAACCGGTGGCAAAGGGGGTGCGGGCGGGAGCGCCGGAACGGCCGGTAAAGGGGGCGCGGGCGGGAGCGCGGGTGCTGCAGGTAGCGCCGGTACTGGCGGAAATGCGGGCGCCGCCGGTAGCGCAGGTGCGGGCGGCAGCTCCGGAGCGTCAGGTAGCGGAGGTTCCGCGGGTAGCGCGGGAGCCGCCGGTTCCAGCGGTGCATCGGGCAGCGCGGGCAGCGCAGGATCGGCCGACGCGGGTGTCGACGCGGGTGTCGACGCCAGTCTCGACGCTTCGGATGATGGGATCGCGTCGGATGCGGGCACCGAGGTCGTGCCCGACGGCGACGCCGGGTGCCCCGATATTTTCGGTACCTACGTCATCAACAATGCCAACGGGCCGTCCTGCGGCGATCTCGACCAAAACGCTCCCCAGGAAATCCGCGGCACTGCGCAAGCCTGCTTTCTGCAGTTCATTTCCGTAAACGACGGCGGGGTCGGCGTTGCGATCAACGGCGGAGCCACGCTCGGCGCGGATGGCACGTTTTCGGGGGCCACCCTCACGCAAGGCACGGTGTCGCGCAGTCCATGCTCGGGGATCTGGAACGAGATGGAACAGGAGATCACCGTCACCTGCGGCGGCTCCGGCGATGAGTGCCTCGTCGAAATGCGTCGAAGCGGTCCCTAAAAGAAGAATGACACTCCGACCGAGATGGCCGGATAGCCGAGCCGCATCGTCAAGGCGACTTTATCGCTGAAGTGATAGCGCCCGCCCGCCATGAGAATCGGATGCACGACGTCCTTCTTCAACGCGAAGCCCACGCCGGGTTCCCCGAAAACCGACCAATGTGTCGATAGCCAGAAGTTCCACTGCATCGCCACCGGCAGAAAGAGCGTCTGTTCACCGACGAACATGTCGGCACCGAACGTGATGCCGACGCTGTTGTTGATGGTTTTGATGAAGCCATTGTTCAGGATCACGATCGTGCCCCGAAATCCGACGCCGAGATGCCCTTTGTCCTTTTCCTTGAACGGCCCGGCAAAACCTAGGAGAAGATGCGGTTCGGCCTCGAAAACATACTGCGGGTGGTCGCCGGGCCGCTTGATGATCGCTTCCTCCGCGTGCACTTTTCGCGGCGCGGCGACGGCAATGATCGCGATGAAGGCCGCTGCCCAGCATCGAAGGCGTTTTCTGCGCGATGGCACAGCGGCAAAGTCGTCCCTCGTTTGGATTTGGTTCACCAGCAGGCTCCCGGGCACTTTGGCCAGCTCATCGTAACCTTGCCGAGCGTGTTCGTAACGAGTCAAAATGCCCGATGCATCGGGGCGCAATGTGCCGTATGCGCGGAAGGTGTCGCTATCGGGGTCCGGAGAGGCGTTGGATCGAGTCTTCCAGGCTGCCGGTCGCGTCGGGTGTGTATGCATACGGCGGCATGATAAACGGAGGGCCGCCGCCTCCGGTGGCGACGGTGCCGGTCGTGTTGTCGTAGACATTGTCGGCGGACGTGATCGACGCCGTCTGCTCCGAGCCCTCGTAGAATTCTTGGGGATTGGCGATGCCGGAGAATACGCTGCTCTCGACCAGGATTTGTGCGCTGGTGCCCGCCCGAATGCAGTAGCTCCCAGCAGACGAAGACCAGAGGTTGTTGAACAGGTGGTTTTTGCCGAACCGCACGCGGGGTTGTCGCTGCGCCACGTTGTCGGTCCACCAGTTGTGATGCCACGTGACATTCAAGGCGTTGGCATCGTCATAGGTGACAGGCGTATCGGTGCTTCCGACGAGGTTGGCATAACGGTGTCCGGCAAGGCCGGTCGCGTCGTTGCCACTGTCGTCGGCGCGGGGCGAATAGTGGAACTTCGTCCACGATACCGTTACGTAGTTGGCGCCGTTCGTGATGTCGAGGTTGCCATCCGTGCCGTCGGAGATGTCGCAGTGGTCGATCCAGATGTGGTGGGCATTCCTTTGAATGGAGATGGCATCGAAGCCCGAAGAGCAACCCACCGAGGGATCATAAGTCGGGTCGAGCGTGCAGTCGCCGACGGCGTATCCGACGACCGTCATGTTGCGGAGAATCACGTTCACGGAGCCGCTCATCTCGACGTGCCCTTCTATCCGCGCGCCGCACCCGACGATGGTCTTGTTGGAGCCGATCGTCAGGTTGCCGCGGAACGTTCCTTTCAGCTGGATGATCTTCGGTGCGGTGCCGGCGAGATGGGTCCTGAGTTCTGCGATCGTCGATACGGAAACAGTTGGACCTCCGGCGCCGCCGACGGTGGTGGTCACGCCGAGGTCAGGCAGGGAAGCCCAGCCCACGACTTCGCCTTGAGGTTCGACGGCGCATTCACCCAAACCGCCCTCATCGCTACCCGCGGTGCCGCCGCTGCCAGCCGCGGCGCCGTTTCCCGCAGCGCCGCCACTGCCCGCGGCGCCGCTGGGGTCGGTCTTGCTGGCGTCGGAGCAGCCGCATCCCGCCAGCCAGACTATGAAACCGTAGACCGCTAAGCGATCTCTTCTCGTGACGCAGGCCTCGTGCTCGCGAGCAACGAGCGCGCGCAAAGGATGGGGCAGAAAAGCGTGGCGGTCTGGCCAGCTAGGATTCAGCGTCATTTCGCGTCGTGGACCGGGGATGACCCAAAGTGGTCATACCACTTGTCGACTCGGTCGACTACGACAATGTGCGCCCGCCGCCCCTCGGGAAGGAGAGCACGACTGCCCCAGTCGTTACTTGACGCCCGTCCGATTTTCGGGCGGCACGTTGAACATGGTATTGCACGCGTCTTGGTATTTCGCGACGCCGCAAAAATCCGTGTGAGCCCCGCTCGCTGATTTCAACCGATGGCTTGCATTGTAAGGGGGCACGCTCGTATCGACGTCCACGACTTGTCCGGCGTAGCCGAGCTTCTGCATGGCCAGAAGGTGTTCGGGATGTTGCGCGTCCAGCGCCCCCGTCATGGCGTAAAATCGATCCAAAGGCGTCTTCGGTATCTCGCTGAACCAGCTGGCGATCGTCCCCGTTGCGCATGCTGGGTCGGTGCCACAAGAGTTGTCGCGCGGGCCAGCGAGGGAGACCACCCCTGCAAGCGTGCGCACCATCGCGATCCGCGCGGCCGAGCTCGCACCGTGGGACATTCCGGAGACGATGACGTCGGACCACCGCACCGAGTCGTCGGCGTTCAGGTAGTAGCCCCAGTCCTCTTCGGGGTAGAGACCCTGCAAATACCTGAGCCCCTTGGCGACGCGCACCTCGATGCAGTCGGGCTTGGTGACATGGACCGTGGCAAATTCGTATTTCTCGGTGTGGTCGACACCTTCGAAGACCTCGAGCCGCGCGTCGCCGTAGAAGGCTGCGTCATCGCGCACGATGTTGTACTCGGTGAAGTAGGTCACCGCGAAGACGTGAAACCCGCGTGCGGCTACGAAATTGCCCACTCCCCCCACGTAGCCCGCGGTACTCCCGGAGCCGCCCAGGGTCACGACGAGTTTTCCCATGATCGTGGCTGCGCGTGGATCGATGAGACCGACTTGGTTCCCATCGCTGAAGGTCGTGGCGGGGTTCACGTCGGGGTCGGCCTGACTCGGTTTGAACGTATGTTGGTGAAGCTCCTTGGTCGCGGTGACTCGAATGGAGCGCGGTGAAGCGTCTCCATCGCGCGCGTCCATCGGCCCGGAATCCCGCGACCCGCTTGCGCCGCTGTCGGTCTGCGGAGGCGCTCCCGAGCTTCCGCCGTTCGCGCCACTTGCTCCACCGGCGCCACCTGCTCCGCCCGCGGTCGTGGAACCGCCGCTAGCGCCACTCGAGCCACCGCCGCCTCCCGCGCCACCGCCGGCACCCGCGCCACCGCCGCCCCCTGCACCGCCCGCGCTCGTGGAGCCGCCATTCGCGCCTCCCTGACCTCCCTGGTCGGCGGAGCTCGCGTCACTCGCGCCGCCTGCGCCCGCGACACTTTGCCCTCCTTTGCCCGACGGATTTCCGGATGAGGGACTCGGCGTCAACGTGCCTCCGCTACACGACCAAAGGAGCACGGAGCAGAGGGAGGGCCCAACGATGCGGCCAACCGTCAGAGGGGAGATGTCGAGTAGAGCCAAAAGTCGCCTGCGGTGACGGGGAGGAAAAGGCATCTCTTCTTGGTGTCCGAAGGACGCCCGTACCGTCATACGTGACTCGTTCAAGTCTTTGCCATTGTCGCGCCGGGAACAAGTTGGTCTGCAAAGGCGGCGAATTTCACGGAGTTCTTCGCGAGATGCGAGCGAGAAACGTGGCCGTCGGCGGTCGGGCTACCGCCTGAAGGCGAACCGCATGAAGCCTCGCGCGACGCTGCTCTCGACCAGGATTTGCGCACTCGTGCCGGCCCGAATGCAGTCGCTCCCAGAGGACGAAGACCAGAGGTTGTCGGAGCCGCCCAGCGGTTCGCCAACCTGACCGAAGGGGCCATGACAGGTCGAGTGGGAAGTGTTAGGCATCCGAGACTTCCGATGGTGCGGTTGGACCAAACTTCGCGCGATTATCGAGACGCGACTCGTGCCGCGAGGGCTTCTCCGCAGGATCATCTGTTCGTGTTGTTGGAGTGCAACCGGCCGCTTGCGGGTGGCGCCCGTCATGCGATCACCGATGTGGACGAGGTCGTGATCGGGCGCGGCAGCGCGCGCGCCGTTCGCCGCGAAACGACGCCCGGCGTTCGCCGCCTCGTGCTGACGGTGCCCGATCGCATGATTTCGGCGACGCACGCTCGCCTCATGCGCAAGGGTCACGAACTCTGGATCGAGGATCTCGGTTCCACCAACGGCGTCTTGGTGGACGGGTCGAGGGTGACGCGAAAGCAACTCGAACGTCGCGCCATCGTGGAGTGCGGCCGAACCCTGTTCTGCGTGGAACGCGCCCTCCCGACCCCGCACGAGGCTCCGCAGGACGTCGACCTCGGGCCCTCCGACGCGCCGGGTGACTTCGCGACGCTCGTTCCCGCATTGCGCCGCGACTGGGAAGCGGTTGCTCTCGTCGCACGCTCCAATGCCTCTCTCTTGTTTTTGGCGGAAACTGGAGCTGGAAAAGAAGTCGCCGCGCGAACCGTCCACCAACTATCGGGTCGCCCAGGACAGTTCGTCGCCGTCAATTGCGGAGCGCTGACGTCTTCACTAGCGGAGGGGCTGCTCTTCGGTCACGTCCGGGGAGCTTTCTCCGGTGCACACCGCGACGCGCCCGGTTTCGTCCGTGCGTCGCACGGGGGCACCCTCTTTCTCGACGAGATCGGCGACCTGCCGTTGCCTTCGCAGCCCGCGCTGCTGCGCGTCCTGCAGGAACGCGAGGTGATGCCCATTGGCAGCTCCTGCTCGGTCCCCGTCGATCTGCGCGTCATTGCCGCAACCCATCGATCGCTCCCGCAGCTAGCCGCACTGGGGCATTTTCGCCACGACCTGCTGGCGCGGCTCGATGGCTTCACGTTCACCCTGCCGCCGTTGCGCGAACGTCTCTTCGACCTTGCCCTTCTTCTCTCGAGCATCGTTCGCCGTCAGCAGGGCCGACACACCGACGGCCTTCGGTTGGCTCCGGATGCGGCGCGCGCCCTGTACCAGCACGCGTGGCCTGGCAACATTCGTGAATTCGAACAATGCGTCCTGCGGGCTCTGACGATCTCCGGCGGGGACATGATTCTTCCCGAGCATCTCGCCTTTGGTGTCCTGTCCACATCCCCCGCCGTCGCCACGAGCAGGGCGGCCAAGGCTGGGCTCGGACCTCCCGACCTTTGCGATCGCCTTCGTGCTCACGGCGGCAACGTAGCGGCCGTCGCCCGCGAAACGGGAAAGGCGCCCGGGCAGGTCCGAAGATGGATGAAGAAGCTAGGCATCGACCCCGACGACTACCGATCGTGATTTACCGACCGGCCTGAAAACGTTGTCAGTGAGGTGAGCGCTCGCGCCCACCGTGGGCTCGCGGTTGTACCGGTACAGTACCGATACGCGCACCTCGTTGCCGCGGCCCCGTCGGGCGCGTCTCACCGGCCGACGCACCGTTAGCGGCAAATCGCGCGGGTCAACGGATGGCAGGCGCTCGCCGCGCGGTCCCAAACGCGCCTAGCGCCCGATGGAACGCCCCTTGCGATGCAGAAGCTTGCGGTCGGTTGCCGAGGATCGGCGCATCGGGCCGCATCGAGAAAGGAGCTTCGTCGGCGTGCCGTCGAGGTGAACGGCGGTGTCGCACGCTTCGGCAACGGCCGACGAGAAAAGAACATGGTAGAAGCCGCGTTTTCCAACTCACCCCAAGACGCCTTCGAGGAGGAACCATCTTTCGCGTGCTGCCTGCGCCAAGCTCGGCGAAGGCTCGACGTCAAGCAGGCTTGCCTGTCGGAGGAAATCGGCTGCTCGGCTGCCGCCCTCTCCTTCTGGGAAGCAGGTCATCGATTCCCCACCCTATCCAATCTCCGGCGGCTCTTGCGCGCGATGAGCGCAGCTGGCGCCACCGCGGCCGAGCAGCTGGCGTTGCGGCAGGCCTGGTCTCGGGACAAATCCCGCGCGACGCGTGTTCTTCCGAGTGGAGGAGGCCAGCACGGCAGCGGTTCCTCCGAGCCGCTCGGTGCACGATCGATCGCCGCCGCCGACCGTTCTCGCGCTTGGGGCTTGTGAATTGCGCGGCGTCCACCTTGGGCCCGACCGAATGAGCGTCACTATCTTGCGGGTGCGAGGCTCGCCGGTGCTATTTCCGGTCCTCGAGGATGCCGCCGCTCTCATCGTCGGTGTCGGTGCGCTCGGGCGGGGCAGGCGCTGCGGTCGTCGGGGGAGCGGCCTTGCTCGATACGACCTCCGATTCGCCGGCCGTCACGCGGTTCGGCGCCGGCGCGTGACTGGGTCGCGGAACATCGAGGCGCGGAGGTGTGCGCCTGGATGAATCGACCGGACCAGCCGGCCGCGCTGGCGCCCGGCCCGAGGAATCGATTGCTGCTGACAGACGCGGTGGGGCCGCGTCCGGGGTAGCGGGCGTCGCTTCTCCAGCTGCGGCAGCACTCGGCGTCTCGACCGACCCGGTGAGGGCAAGTCCGGCCCCCCTCGTCATGGCTGATCCCGGCGCGGTGGGCGGGGTCTTCGATCCCGACGACGCGGCTGACGGTTCCGCACGTTCGAGAAGGTTCTTCGAGCCGAGCCCCGCCACGACGATCGCGGCAGCGAAGCCGACGCGAATGGGCCAACGTCGGCCGCGTGCGGCGCCAACGGGTTCCGGCGTCGTGTGCGAGAGAGGCTGGATCCCCTCGGTGACGGACTGCGATGGCGTCGAAAGCCCGCGGCGTTCTCCATCGCTCCCGCTCGCGGCTCGCACGACCACGGTCTCGCACACACGGCGGAACTCGTCGGCCAGCTCGCGGGCAGAGCCGAAGCGGCGCGCCGGCTCGCGGTCCGTTGCGCGATCGAACCAGGCGTCGAAACCCTTGGGTACGGCGGTGAAGCCCGAAGCCAGAGGGGGGCGCCGCGTACAAATCTGAATCGCCAGCCCCCCCGGCGTGCTCCCTTCGTACGGACGACGCCCGCTCAGGCATTCGTAAGCGATGACGGCAAGCGCCCATAGATCGGTTCGATAATCGAGCTCCCTCGATCCGCTGATCTGCTCGGGGCTCATGTAATAGGGGGTCCCGAGCACCGAACCCGACTGGGTCATGGGATGACTCGTCAGCGTGGGAGCCGTCGACTTGGCGATCCCGAAATCGAGCACCTTGGCGATCTCTTCGTCTTCATTTTGCACGAGGAAGACGTTGCCCGGTTTGAGGTCGCGATGAACGATGCCGGCTTCGTGAGCGCGACTGAGCGCGCGAGCCACATGCGTGACGATCCGTGCCGCCTGCGCCGGCGAGAGCCGCTGCACCCTATCCAACCGCGCTGCCAGGCTTTCGCCCTCCATCAACTCCATGGCGATGAACGGGATTTGGGTCGCGTTGTCGACGCCGTAGTCGAGGATCTGAACGACGTGAGGGCTTCGCAGCGCCGCCGCCGACTGCGCCTCGCGCAGAAAGCGCCGCGATGCTTCGAGCCCGGCGGCGAGGGTCGGATCCATCAGTTTGATGGCCACCGGGGCACGCAGAACGAGATGCTCGGCCTTCCAAACGGCCCCCATTCCCCCGCGACCAATCTGCGAGAGAAGGTGGTATTTCCCGGCGAGAATCGAATCGACTTGCATCCGCGGCGGCGCCCGGCCGCCCGAGCGCGCCAAGCAGCCAAGCGTAGCATGCACCCAAGAGCCCGGTGCGTTCGCCACACAGGGTAGGGCTAAGGCGCGGTGGTGAAGCGGCCCCTCGCCGAACGCGTGAAGGAGCCGTTGCTTCGCCAAGCGCCCCATGGTTCCCCGGTGCCGAAGGCATCGAGCATCCCTCCGTTTCCGGTGGCTTCATCCACACTCTGGAATGAACCGTTGGTCTCGACGTACCAGCTGCAGGCGCCGTTTGCCGGAAGCGTGGGGCCACTGGGCAAAGCTGGAATCGTGCCTCGTTGCTCCGTCGTCACCACGAAAATGCTCTTGTAGTCCGTATCCGACACCAGCGACCACACGAAAACTTTGGCGGAGCCCGACCATTCAAAGAGGGTGCTCGCATCGACGCTGGTGGCGCCGGTGGAAGGCGAAACGAGCGACGACTCGGTGGGTACGGCGAGCGCGATGCCCGTTTGCCCCGCGGAAAGATCATCCCGGTGCACCACGGCGTAAGGCGGAGTCGACCAATAACCTTGCGTGGCGGCGAGCGTGATGTTGCCGCCGGCCAGGGTGGGCACCAGATAGCTGAAGGCCGTCGGCTGGCTCGAATCGAGCACGACGCGAATGTTGGCATGGCTCGAGAAACGCACGTAAAGGCCGTTTTCGCGGGCACCACCCGACGCGGCCGGCGTCACGGCACCGGCGATCGTTCCCGACGGGATGGTTTGCGGGGTGAGGTCGTACGAGACGCTGGAGTTGCCCATATGGGCGAGTGACACGGACTGCGTGTCGTAACCGAGGTACGACGTGGGCAGGGCCGAAAACGAGCTCGAAGCTCGGAGCCAGGTGAGCGCGTGCCCCGTCATGGTGGTGGAGGTCGGCCCGTACCAGGTGGACGGCTTCAGCGAATTCGCGGCGGAGACGTCCGTCGAGAAGGCGCCATCCGAGCCACCATGAGCAACGATCGTCAATTGATTGTTCGGATAATTCCCAAAGTCGATGCCCGCCACTTGAACGGTGAGCTCGTTGCCGGAACGGTTGGGGAACGCGTCCCACACTTCCAAGGTGGGGTCGACGCGAGTCAGCCCCTTGTAAAGCCAGCCGTAGGATGCCGGGGAGTTATTGGCAATGGTCGCGATGGTAAATGCAACGTCATAGGGGGGCGCGACGTCGCTGATCGTAAATTGACCGTTCGCATCGGTATTGACGGTCGTCGCGCCAATCGTGACCGGTACGTTGGGCACGACGTGTCGCCAATAGTCGATGATCCGGCCCTGCACCGTGATCGTGGGCGGCCGGTCGGCGGAGGCGTCGCCGATGGGCGCATCGGCGGGTCCGCCTTCGGGAGTGCTGGCGTCACTCACGTCCGGGAGCTTGCCGTCCGATGGCGCGTCTCCGGAGGCGCTATCGGGTAGAAACGCGTCGGGCAGCGAGGGATCGAGGAGAGCATCGGCGCTGCCGTCCGGACCGCGGTCGACATTTGCGTCGATGGGAACGTCCGCGCTTCTGTCGCTCGGACCATCGCTGATCGCGTCGGTGGGCGGCGCGGCGACGTCGAAGCCTTGATCCGCGCTCGTAGCGTCGCGGCCGGAGTCGCCCGCCGCTCCCCCACTGCCAGACCCGTCGGCCCGCGCCGAGTCGACAGCGGAATCCGCTCGGCCATCGGCTCCGCCGGAATCACGCGGATCGTCGGCGCTGAGCTGTTCGATCCCGAGGAGCATCCCACATCCGGCGGTCGTGAGGAGGGCGAGAAGGACAACGGCCCTTGTCGCTCGGCCCGCTCTCCGAATCCATGACGTCATTCGAGCGCGCCCCGGAGCAGAAACTGACGGCCATCGAAGCCCACCGAAAACGGCGCACCTCGCCCCGATTGGCTCGAAGCGGCAGACGGAGCGGTGAGCCAGAGGGCAGCGCCGCCCGCGAGCCCCGCAACCCCTACCGCGAAAGAGAGAGTCGAGATCGTGGCGGCGCTGTCGGCCTCCTCGCCCAATGCAATGCCTTCGCTGTTGCAGCCATGCGGGTAATTGGTGCAGCGCGGTTTGGCGTCCGCCCAGTCCGATTTGGCCTGCAGACCGAAGATGCTGCCAACCACGAGACCGGCCACACCGATTCCAGCGACGCCGAGCGCGAAGATCCGTTGCGTGCTGCCACTTCCGCTGGACGAGGCAGCGTCGTCGCGGTTTGCGGGCCCATCGTTACGGGTGAACTGCCCCGACGAATCGGCCTCGAGAGCCGGGATGACGACGGACAATTGAGAACCGGGCCGCACGTCGATGACCACCGACCACTTCTTCTTACCGGGAGCGACGGCTTCGAGCACGTGAGAGCCGGGATCGACCGGGATGGGTGTGCCGAGAACGGCGCGATCGACCGCTACGCCGTCCCTCGAAATGCGCGCATCGGGTTCGATCGTGCCCGCGGTCAGCGTGAGCCGCGAGAGCTTCTTGTCGAGGACAGCCACGCGGTCGCGCGCGTATTGCTCTCGCTCGCGCGCCCCCGTTTGGCGCGCCCTTGCCGCCGCATCGCGAAATTCTGCCCAAGCGCTCGCCGTTCGACCGAGCTTCTCGTAGCACTGGGCGAGATTCAGTGTTGTTCCGAGTCCGTCATCGAGTTTGCGGCTCGACGAGAATTTCTCGCACGCCGCCGCATAGTTGGCGGCCGCCATGAGGCGTCGCCCCTCGGCGAAAAGGGCCTCGGCCGTCGCCTTGTCGCCTTCTGCCCGCGACGCGCTCGACAAGGTCGCGGCAGCCAGAACCGCGAAGGCAACCTGGGCAATACGATGCCTCACGTCGGCGCGACCCTAATCGGGGGAGGCGCCCGTGTCCACGGACATTGCGGCATTGTTAAGTCCATCTCGTTGCTCAGGTCGGCATCCGCGGGAGCGTCACGAGAGACGGGTGACGCGCTTGCCAGGCGTTCCGCGCTCCATTGTGAACAGAGGAATCATGACCGTCGAACTTCGCCGGAAATCCTTGCTGATGATAGTGTTGCTCCTTGTCGGTGCCTGCGGAGGGCGATCCAGCGAGCCGGACGGTGGTGGGATGCCGCGTGGTGGTGGGGCCGGGAGGGATGCGAACGGCGGCGCCGATGCGAGCGCCGGAGCCGGCGGAAGCGGCGCTTCTGGGGGGACCACCGGCGGCAGTGGTGGAACCACGGTCGGCTGACCCAGCCGGTCAAACCGCCATCTCCACGGGGAACGTCGACGCACTGGAATGCCTGCTCCGCAAGATAGGGATCGAGGACACGGAGTTCACGAATCCGTCGGGAACCGGCCGCATCCACATCTACCGCTCCAACGGCTCGAGCATCGACGCGAGCACCCTGACGAAACGCTGTTGAAGGGAACGACCCCGGGAGGCGGAACGTGGTTTCACATGGCCAGGTCGATGAACACCGGCATCACCTTTCCTGCGGAGTGCACCAATAGGCCCCTCACGCCGCAGGAGAAGGCGCTCGAGTTCATGCTGTACCAGCTCTCCCCCTGTACGTTCATTGGCCGTCCGCCCCCTCCGTCTCCGGATCCGCCTCCGCCTCCGCGGCACCGCCCCCGCCCCCACCTCCGTCGCTCCCTCCGCCCAACTGACCCTTGGTGGTGAGCTTGGTCGGCTCCCGCAGGAGTGCCGAAGGCGAAACGGCGGGCATCGCTATCGGGCAGCGAACCTCATGAACCCGCCCCTCGGGTCACGCGTTCGTGTCAACATCCACGGGAAGACCGTCTGGTCTGTTCGGGGGGGGCTCACGGAGCCGCCATGTTTCGAGTTTCGCGCTGCTTTGCAATGCTCGCCTGCATCCTCGTCGCCGCGGCATGCGGCACGACCGAGCCCGATCCCACCGGAACGGGCGGCGCGGGAGGACAAGGGGGAGCTGCCGGCGCGAGCGGATCGGCGGCAGGGTCGGACGGTTCGGTCGGAGGTGCGGATACGGGCGGCGGCGGCGATGCGTCGATCGATGCGGGGGGGCCCTCACCGGATGACGCTGGCGGTACCGAGGACACTTCCGTCGTTGTCGACGGCTCTGGCGGCCAAACTGATCGTCGCGCTGACGACGTCGACCCTGACGACGACGATGCGGACGGCGAAATCGACGCCGGCCCTTGTCAGGACGATCGGGATCCTCCGCTTCCACCGGATGCTGCTCCTCCGTGCTCGCACCCGCTCACCCGCTGCAAGCCCGAGGGTGGCCCCGCTTCGTGCGCAACGGGCATCTGCGTGTACGAAATGTGCAATTCCGCCAACCAGGGCAAAGCGTGCAGAATGGCCGATGCATCGACCGGCACCTGTTGCGGTTTGACTTGTGACCAGTTCGACTTCGCGAGCGACACGAAAAACTGCGGTGGGTGCGGCCAGGTATGCCCAGCGGGCAATTGCTCGAATGGCGCGTGCACCGAAAACTGCACGCCGGGATGCCTCAACAGTGGTGTGAGCTGCGGCGTGGGGCTGGTGTGCATGCGCCCGTTCAACGATGCGAATGCCGCCGCTTGCATGGCGGCTTCCTGTGCGGGTCTCGCCGACGGTGCGCCGTGCGGGCAGGGCGTGGAGGGCACGTGTTGCAGCGGCGCGTG
>Ga0190265_10002049_pt1 | contig 13424 bp, 13 predicted proteins | sample Popmic124T_FD_133135 | JGI IMG/M metagenome (GOLD analysis project Ga0190265, IMG submission 133135) | Populus adjacent soil microbial communities from riparian zone of Indian Creek, Utah, USA - 124 T | ecosystem: Environmental > Terrestrial > Soil > Riparian zone | place: USA: Utah | collected... | reverse complement strand
GCAATCAGCTGGGAGTCGACGGCGGCGGTGTTGCCGCCAAGTCGCACGAGACAGGCGGGGTGCTCACCGAGGCCCAGCGACTTCGCGACCGAGACGCTGACTACCTCCATCGCGAAGGGCAGCAGCGGAGCAGCACCGAAGGCCTCCAGAAAACTGGCGGTCTGCGTTTCGCTGCCGCCGAGGCGAAACACCAGCGTGCGGTCCGATTTCGGTCGCGCGTAGAGTCGCACCGTCGCCTCGGTGATGACGCCGAGTGTGCCCCACGAGCCGGTGAGCAGGCGCGTGAGGTCGAAGCCCGCGACGTTCTTCACGACCTTGCCGCCTGCGCGCACGACATCTCCGCGTCCGGTGACGAACTCGATTCCAAGAAGCAGATCGCGCGGCGTCCCGAACGCGGTAGCTAGTGGTCCCGACGATGCAGTCGCGATCGTCGCTCCGATCGTCCCGTCCGCATCGCCGTAAGGGTCGAGCGGCAGCCACTGCTCGTGCTCCGCCGTCACGCGCTCGACCTCGCGCAGCGAAGTTCCGGCGCGAACGGTGAGCGTGAGATCGCCCGGCGTGTAGCTGACGACTCCGGTGTCGGCGGCGAGCGAGAGAGTCTCGTCGGCTTTCACGGGCCGCCCCGCGGAAAGCCAGTTGGAGCGCCCGGTGATGCGGAAAGGCGCCCGGCGCTCGCCACTCGCACGGATCGTGGCGACGACTGATTCGGTGCTCATCGAGTGAGAGAGTGTTGTGGATCCGTTGCGACGGGCCGCGGCGGGTTGGCAGCGAGCGGGCGTGGCTCGCGCGCCGATGGAACCGAATGCCACTCCTTGCACGCGTGCGCGGGCACCACCTTGCCGGGGTTCGAGCGGCGATCGGGATCGAAAACGCCGCGCAGGTCGCACATGGCGTTGAGCGAGGGGCCGCTGAAGATCGACTCCATGTAGCCCATCTTGTCGAGGCCGACGCCGTGCTCGCCGGTGATGCTGCCGCCGGCCGCGATGCACGCCTGCATGATCTCCGTCATCGCCTTGTGCACGCGCTCGCTCTCGGCCGCGTCGTCGGCGCTGTAGGCGATGTTCGGATGGAGGTTTCCGTCGCCGGCGTGGAAGACGTTGCAGACGATGACTCCGTACTTCTCGCTGATGGCGTGAATGCTTCTCAGGATTTCCGGGAGCTTCGTGCGCGGGATCACCGCGTCCTGCACGATCAGGTGAGGCGCGAGCCGCCCCATCGCGCCGAACGCCTTTTTTCTGCCCTGCCACAGCTTGAGCCTCTCGACGTCGTCGCGCGCGACCCTGACGTTCCGCGCGTTGCCCTCGAGGCAGAGGCGCTTCACCTCGGCGACGTCCGCATCGACTCCCGCCTCGAGTCCGTCGAGCTCGATCAGCAGTATCGCTTCGGCGTCCCGCGGATATCCGGCGGCGTAGATGGAGTCTTCGACCACGCGGATGGTGGGTCCGTCCATGAACTCGAGCGCCGCGGGTACGATCCCCGACGCGATGATGGCAGAGGTGACGCGCGCGGCGTGATCGACCGACATGAAATCCGCCAGCAACGTTCGCACCGTCTGCGGCCGCGGAATGAGCTTGACCGTGACATCGAGCGCGAGCCCGAAGCAACCCTCGGATCCTATGAATGCGCCGCGCAGGTCATAGCCATCGCTCTCGCCGACTCCGCTTCCCAGCTGGACCACTTCTCCGCTCGGCAGGAGGACGGTCAGCGCCAGGACGTGATTGAGAGTCACTCCGTACTTGAGGCAATGCGGTCCGCCGGCGTTTTCGGCGACGTTCCCGCCGATTGTGCAGGCCGCTTCGCTCGACGGATCGGGAGCGTACAGCAGCCCGTGGGGGGCGACATGCTTGTTCAGGCGGAGATTCACGACGCCGGGTTCGACGGTCGCGCGTCTGTTGTCGACGTCGAGAGAGATGATCTGCTTTAGACGGTGAAGCCCGATGACCACGATGTCGTCGGCCAGCGCACCGCCGGAAAGCCCGGTGCCGGCGCCTCGCGGGACGAACGGGAGTTTCGCGGCGGCAAGAACCCTTCCGACGGCGATCGTCTCGTCGCGCGTGCCGGGAAAAACCGCCAGCCGGGGCTGACGCCGGTAGCCCGGCAACCCGTCGGAGTTGTAGACCAGCAGCTCGCTCGGCCGGCTGAGGACGTATCGCTCGCCGACGATATCCGCCAACCGGTCACGCACCGCTGCCTGCTCCATGCAGGAAATCTAGCGGCTCAACCCTCCGCGGCCGCGGGGACGACCAGGCGAATCGCGTCGCGCTCGATCCTGTACTCGAGCGGAGTGTCGAGCCGTTTCAGCTCACCGTCCAGCGCGATCGTGGCGCTTGGCCGCCGGAGATCGATCCTGCACCGGTCGACGAGAAAGGCGTCGAACTGCGGCAGCTTCGCCGCTTGTCTCGTTCCCTTGGCGATTCCTGCCATGGCGATGGCGAAGAGGCGGGCGGGGCGGCGTCCCTGAACGATCATCACGTGGAGTCCGCGCTTTCCGTTCTTTATGCGATTGCCCAGCACCGGCAGCTTGAGCTCGCGCTCGCCCACGCCGATGAAAACGAGGGAGCTGCGATACGATTTCTTCTGGCCCTCGACCTCGAGCTCGACGTCGAACGTGCGGATCGATGAGAACACTCTGATCAGCGCGATGAAGCTGGCGATCGTGTACCCGAACGTCCTCTCGAAGCGCTCCCGGACGCGCACGAAGGTCACGTATGCCCCGATCGAGCTCGTGTTGAGGAAGACGCAGTCGTTGACGTAGCCGAGGTCCGCACCAACGACCTGTCCGTGCGCCGCCAGGGCCGCGGCCTCGTCGAGGTCGACGGGGATGCCGTGATCCTTGGCGAAGTGATTGAGAGTGCCGCCCGGAAGTATTGCCAGCTCCGTTTTTGTGCCGGCGACCAGTGCCGCGGCAGCCGCAATCGTACCATCACCGCCGGCGACGATGATTCTCGCGGCGGCACCCGCGATTGCCTTCTTCAGGTGCGGCACGAGCTTGTCGGGCTCCGCTTCCTCCCGGTCGATTCCCGCCCCGACCAGGGCCTCGCGCGCCTTGTCGGCATTGCCGCAACGGATGTTGAGGAATGCTTCTATCGTAGTACCTGGAGCGGACCGGGCTGCCGGCATTGAGGACCTGGGGGTGAGGACAGAGGGGGTTCAATACAAAAAGGACGCCGACCTGATCGGCCGGCGTCCTTGTCTCGCGGGCGTGTGGACCCGATTACGCCTATTTAGCTCCAGAACCCGGCGAGGGCGGAACCATCCGGCGATTCGCGCAGCTTCTCGAAGGCGCGCTCGCGAATCTGTCTGATCCGCTCGCGCGTCACTCCCATCAGCGCGCCGATCTTCTCCAGCGTCATCGCATCCGATCCCTGCTCGAGACCGTAATAGAGGTGGAGAATCTTGCGCTCGCGGGGCGTCAGATACTTCCGGAACACCCGGTCGATGAACTCGCGCATCAGGTGGAAGTCGGTGACGTCCTCGATCTCGGCGCCATCGACTCCGGCAAAGCGCTCGCCCAGCGTGCAGGCCTCGCGGTCGGAGCGGTCGATCGGAGCATCGAGCGAGATTTCGGTCGCCGACATCTGCTTCGCCGAGCGAACGGCATCGGGAGTCTCCTCGAGGAGACGGCCAATTTCGTTGTCGGTGGGATCGCGCTTGAGGACCTGGGAGAGAACGGTCTGCGCGCGGGCGAGCTTGATGAGCTGCGAATTCTGATTGAGCGGAATCCTGACGCTGCGGGTTTGCTCGGCGAGAGCCTTGAGAACCGCCTGACGAACCCACCACACGGCGTACGAGATGAACTTGACGCCCTGATCCGGATCGAATTTGCGAACGGCTTTCAGCAGACCCTCGTTGCCGATCGCGACGAGCTCCCCCAGGTCGAGGCCGTGACCCTGATACTTCTTCACGTATGAGATGACGAACCGGAGATTGGCGGTGACCAGTCGCTCGGCCGCCTTTTCATCCCCCGCCTGCGCGCGCCGCGCGAGCCTGCGCTCTTCTTCGGCGTCGGCGATCAGGGGAAGCTTTTGAATGTCCTGGAGATACTGGTCGAATGCGGTGGAAGGGGAAGAACGGAAGAATCCTTTGGATCTGCTTTCGCCCGTTGTCTGCATATGCCCCTTGAGAGGTCTGCATTTTTGTGAGACGAGCTGGGAGCCCGCTCGGGGAACCGCTGAAGGCGCACGTTAACTAGACGCAGGCTCCGGCGTCAACAGCCACGTTTCATGCCGAGGGAGGCTGCTGCGGATCTTTGGGCTTCGTTCGGGTTGTGGCCATTAGAATGCCCAATCCGAGGGCTACGACCACTCCGACGAGGATCCACGTCTGCGGAATGTTGACGAGGTAGGCAGCGATGGCCAACCCGATGATGAGGACAAAGAATCCGATCAGGTAGGTGCTGAACGATGACATGTGTGATCTCGGTTGGGGATTTGAGCGCCGAAACGAGCAATTACAGGGCCAATTTTCAACATCCAAAAACGAAGCCCAGGTTCCCCGAGAAGCTGAAGCTACCGTTCCGCGAGTCCTTCCCAGCGGGTCGGAGCTTCGGCGATCGGAATCTGCTCGACCTCGCGCGCGATCAGCACCGCGCTGCCCCAGTGGCGGCCGAACTTTCTCGCTTCGCGGCAGTTCGGATTCCAGATGTCGACCGTTGCACCGAGCACGTTGCCACCGGTGTCGTCGACGAGATAGCGGCCGAGGTAATCCTTGCCGAGATAGACGTCGACGTAGCGCGCGAGCGGAAAGATGCGTGGGTCGGCGGCGAGAATCCCGTGACGCGTCTGACGTCCGCGGCGCGTCTCACCCTGCACGCAGTACTGCGTGAGCGAGACCGGGATCGTGACGCCCTCCTCTGCCCGGCGGAACCTGGAGGGAATCATCGGAAGCAGCCCTTTCTTCATCTTGATCGCTTCGTGCGCGGTGGCGCGGACGAATCCAGCAGCCGAAGGAGCAGCCTTGAGCGCACCGGTGGCGATCGGCTTGGCAATGCTGGTCGTAGTCCGGGCGACCGATGCGGCGCCTTTGGGAAGCGCGCGTGCAACATCCACGGCCTTCTCCTTTGCCGGCTCGACCAGCATCGCGGCGGCTTCATGGACAGATTCGATTGCCGCCAGGGCATCTGCCTCGAGCTGCGGTCCCTTGACCGGTGGAAGCTCGGTGTTCTCCGCGGTGGCGAGCGAGGGCAGGGCGATAGCGCCGGTACCGAGTATCGCGACGGCGATTGCCAGCGCGACGCCCGTCCGCAGGATCTCGAGGCGCGAAAATCCGTTGCTTTTCATCCCAGTACCTCCCGAAGCTGATCGTCACTGACCGAAACGGTCCATCCCGAATCTTTTCCCGCCATCGCCCCGATCCGGAGCGGAAGCGCGAACATCGTCTTCTCCTGCCGCCGCTTCTTGTCCGACCGCATCGCCGCAATGATCGCGTCGAGGTCCGAGCCGGGGGGAAGCCTGGTCGGCAGTCCTGCGTCTGCGAGGACTCCGATTATTCCGGCCGCGGTGCCGGCGGCCGCCACTCCAATCCTTTCCGCGACGGTGCTTTCGACCGCCATGCCTATCGCGACGGCCTCACCATGGAGAAGTGAGTAACCGCTCAAGATCTCGACTGCGTGGCCGATCGTATGGCCGAAATTCAGAACTTTTCTAAGTCCATCCTCGCGCTCATCGCGCGAGACGATATCCGTCTTGATCTCTACGCTACGGACTATGGCCGAGCGCAGTGTGTCACTATCCCGTCCGTGCTCCGACAGCAGCTCCGGCAGCGAGCTCGCGACCTCGCCAAAATACGACGCGTCCGCGATTGCGCCATACTTGATTAGCTCTGCAAATCCCGCGCGAAACTCCGTAAGTGGAAGCGTGGCAAGGACTTGCGGGTCGATTATTACGGCGGCCGGAGGATGGAATGCCCCCACCAGGTTCTTGCCCGCGGGCGTATCGATGCCTGTTTTGCCTCCGATCGACGCATCGATCATGGCGAGCAGGGTGGTGGGTACCTGGACTACCGGGATTCCCCGCATGAAGGTCGCGGCGACGAATCCGGCGAGATCACCGACGACACCCCCGCCGAGCGCGATGATCGCGGAGTCTCTCCCGAAGCCTGAGATGAGCATCCGATCGGTGAGGGTCGACCACATCTCGCGGGTCTTGCTGGTCTCTCCGGCCGGGACGGTCAGGATATCTATTGTATGCGGCTCGAATTGATCCTCGAGCCTGTCGCCATACAGTGGCTTTACGTTGGAGTCGGTGATCACCGCGTAGCGGTGCGCCGGCGCCGTGTCCTTTATGAGCGCACCGGCCTTTGAGAGGAGACCGGGCTCGATCCGGATCGTCCCTCTGCCCAACCGAAGGTCCCTGACCGGCGCTACCAGGTGACTTCGCCCGCACCCGAGCGGACGTTGGCCACGCGAGCGAGCGTGAAGAGCAGGTCCGAAAGGCGATTGAGGTAGATCACGACGAGAGGCGGAATTTCCACCTCACGCTGGAGGCTCACGACTCTTCGCTCCGCTCGGCGGCAGACGGTGCGCGCCACGTGAAGCACGGCACCCTTCCGGCTGCCGCCGGGGATGATGAAGGCCTTGAGCGGCTCGAGCTCCTTCTCGCAGTCGTCGATGGCGCGCTCGAGATCGCTGATCCTGCGGTCATCGATGTTCGCCTTGGAGAGGTGCCGCTCCATTTTCTCGCGATCGGGAGTGGCGAGCAGGGCACCGATGCTGAAGAGGTCTCGCTGCATTGGAACGAGGATCTCGTCGATGCGCGGCATCGGCTCGATCGCCCGCGCCATCCCGAGCACGGCGTTGAGCTCGTCGACGTCGCCATAAGCCTCGACACGGGGGTCGTCCTTCTGGACTCTGCCCCCGCCGAAGAGCCCGGTGTCCCCGGCATCACCCGTCTTTGTGTAGATCTTCATTGGGAAGTAATGTAAGGAAGTCGGACCCCTCTAACGATTCGGAGAATGCTCTGAAACAACCCGACGAAAAGGGCGACCTCGAGGACGAGTTCCCGCTGGGCGACGGAGCAGCTGATACAGACGCTGTCGTGTATTGCCCGTACTGCAATGAAAGCGTGGAGATCTCGCTCGATCCGGGCAGTGGTCCGGCGCAGCAGTACGTCGAGGATTGTGAGGTGTGTTGCCAGCCGTGGACAGTGAGCGTGCAGTATCGGGAAGACGGCGGGGCTGACGTGAGTGTGACGGCGCTGGACGAGTAGGCTGCGAGGCTGGAAGCAGCGCGTCGAGCTTCTAGACCCACCCCTTGTGAACGGCCCGGCGATGCCGGCGTACGAGGACGAGCAGCATTCCCCCATCGCCGACCAGCATCCCTCCCCAGAATGCCAGCTCCGCGTAGCGGGTATCCGTAGTATGGAACGACCATCCCATTAGCAACAGGCCACTGACGAACCACAGCAGATATTCGGCGCCATCCCTCAGAAATGCCGCGCGCCGATCAGCCCTGTCATCCCTTTCGATCTGCTCGAGCTCGAGAGCTCGCTCCTCCAGCGTCATTTGGGGACGATGCCACACACGGACTGGACGCTCTGATCCTCGGCTCGCGGGCCGGTCGTCCGGGCTTCGATATATTTCGTTCATAGATGACTCACCCGATCACTGACATCACGATCATCGGCGGCGGCCCCACCGGGCTGTTCGCCTCTTTTTACGCCGGCATGCGCGGCGCGACGGCTCAGATCGTCGACGCTCTGCCGCAGCTGGGCGGGCAGCTGACCGCGCTCTATCCCGAAAAATACATCTTCGACGTGGCCGGCTTCGCAAAGGTGCTGGCGAAGGATCTGGTGAAGGAGCTCGTCGAGCAGGCCGCGCAGTTCAAGCTGAACGCACACCTGAATCAGAACGTCACGGCGCTCGAGCAGGAGGAAGACCACCTCGTGCTGGTGACGGAAACCGATCGGTTTCCGACGCGCGCAATCGTGATTGCGGCCGGCATCGGGGCCTTCTCGCCGCGCCGCCTGCCGCAGGCGTGTGCCGAGCCCTGGTATGGGCGCGGCATCTTCGATCGCGTGTCGAATCCGGAGGATTTCCGGGGACAGCGCATCATCATCATCGGCGGCGGGGATTCCGCGTTCGACTGGGCGCAGCAGCTGCGCGACCGCGCCAAGGCGGTGACGCTGGTGCACCGGAGCGACAAGTACCGGGCGCACGGCGCGACCATCGCCGATGTCGTCGCCGCCGCAACGAACGGCCGTACTACGCTGCTTCCCTTCCACGAGCTCCACGACGTTCGTTCGGAGGGCGAGAAGCTTGTCGGGATCACGATCCGCGAGGTCAAGTCCAAGGCGACGCAGGATCTGGACGCCGACGCGGTTCTCCCTATGCTCGGCTTTCACAGCGACATCGGCGCGCTGGCCGAGTGGGGATTGAACTGCGTGAAGGACGAGATCGTGGTGAACAGCATGATGGAGACGGGCCGGCCCGGCATCTACGCGGCCGGCGACATCACGTCGTATCCCGGGAAGCTCAAGCTCATCGCGACCGGTTTCGGCGAGGCCGCCACCGCGGTCAATCAGGCCGTGCACTGGATCTATCCCGAGAAGAAGGTGAACCCCGGACACAGCTCCAACATGGCGATCTTCGGCCAGAAGGACGACTAATCCACTACCATCTGATTGGAATCGCCGGAACCGCAATGGCGTCACTGGCCGGACTGCTCAAAGCTGCTGGTCATCAGGTCACGGGATCCGACGAGAACGTGTACCCGCCGATGTCGACCGGACTTCAGAAGATGGGGATTCCCTACAACGAGGGATATCGCGCGGAGAACCTGTCGTCCAACCCTGACATCGTCGTCGTCGGAAACGTGATCTCGCGCGGCAATCCGGAGCTCGAGGCGGTCCTCGTCAGGAAGCTTCGCTACACATCAGCCGCCGCTACCATAAAGGAAGAGTTCATCTGGGGCCGGCACTCGCTGGCGGTCGGTGGAACGCACGGCAAAACGACCACGACGTCGTTGCTGGCGTGGGTGCTGGAGTCGGCGGGGATGAACCCGAGCTTTCTCATCGGCGGAGTGGCTGAGAATTTCGGGACTTCGTTCCGGTTGACCGACTCCAAATATTTCGTCATCGAGGCCGACGAGTACGACACGGCGTATTTCGACAAGGGTCCGAAGATGTGGCACTACCTTCCCGACACGGCGATCGTCAACAACATCGAGTTCGACCACGCCGACATCTATCGCGACGAGGAAGCCTACAAGTTCGCGTTCGCGCGGTTCATCAACCTCGTTCCGAAAAACGGGGTCGTGATCGCGGGGTGGGACTCGCCCATCATGCGTGAGCTGGCGCCCAGGTCCCCCGCTCCGGTCGAGTCGTTTTCATACGGCAACGAAGCGGGGAGCAAGCCGCCGCCGGGCCAGCGCCATTGGAACGCGCGGGACGTCCGCTTCAGCGAGAAAGGAACGACTTTCCGCGCTTTTCGCTCGGATACCGAGTGGGGGAATGTGGAGACGCCGCTCGCTGGGGCGTTCAACGTGCGGAACGTGCTGGCGGTAATCGCCGCGGCGGAAGCGATCGGCGCGGATCGCGAGGGAGTGCGCGAAGGGTTGCGCACGTTTCTCAGTGTGAAGCGCCGCATGGAGGTGCGCGGTGAGATCCGGGGCGTGGCGGTGATCGACGACTTCGCTCACCACCCCACGGCGGTGCGCGAGACGATCGACGCGATTCGCCAAAAATACGAGGGGCGGCGAGTGGTGGCAGTGTTCGAGCCGCGGAGCTACACCGCGCAGCGCCGTGAATTCCAGAACGAGTACGTGAAGGCGTTCGGGGGTGCCGACGAGGTGATCCTGGCCGGGATGTTTCATCCGGAGCGGTATACGAAGAACACGGCGATCGACCTGACCCAAATGGTTAGCGACCTCGTTTCCTCGGGTAAGATCGCCCGGCACCTTCCCGACGCCGATGCGATCGTCAAGGACCTCGCCCCGCGGCTCACCAAAGGCGACGTCGTGCTCATCATGTCGAACGGCGGGTTCGGCGGGATCCATCAGAAGTTTCTCGACGCGCTGAACGCCGGTTAGCGGAAGGCCCGGGTCGGAGGCGAACCGGTCAGGCTGCATAAAAACGACCCTGTTCCGCTGCCGCATCAACTCCTACGTAGTTCGACGTATGTGACGCCTCACTGAGCCATGGCATTGTTTCCCGGGTCCCCAACAGGGAAAATCAATGACGGTTGCTCAGCACGGAAATTTCTTCCAAAAGTCGATTCGAGTCGTACTGGGCCTGGGGTTGATGTCGGGTCTCCCGGCCGGCGCCGCTGTTGCGCAGGACACGACAACGGCGCCACCGAGCTACTGGCTCGCCGGAGCGTCGCTTGGAATGCCCGGCTCGGAAGGGGATTTCGCGCCCGAGCTCATGACGATAGGGACTCACCTGACCAGGGCACGACCGGGTCGGCTTGGTCCTGATTTTTCGATCGGCACCATGCCCTACGCGCTCGCGGCTGGAATGGCGGTCGTCGGCGTCCGCGCCGGACTCGTCCTGCCACTCAGGGTTGGTCCGGGCGTGATGCTGCTGCCCTCGGGCGGCCTGAGTTTCGTCGGCGTCTCAACCGGAATGGGCGCTGGCGCTCTCGCCGGGTTCAATCTGGGCGGCTCCGCGATATTCGAGAGCCCCGGGCCCGTTGGCATGCGAGCAGGCATCACATGGCACAGATTCCAGGAGTCGCGTACGGGAATCTGGCTCGTCGAGCTCGGAATAGTCCGATCGCTCGGCCAGTCGAGCTGACACCGTGAATGGGCGGCGACGGGGCCAAGACCGGTCGCCGATGTCTGTTGTATACTGATGGTTGTCAGTGCCAGCCGAGGAGGCAAATTGTGATTTCTCCACTCCGCTTCCGTTTCTACGCGCCTCTCACGTTCGCTCTCATTGGGAGTATCGCCTGCTCCTCGGACGTCACCTCGCCGGGGAGCGGCGCGCCATGTACGGGCGATGTCGCGATTACAGTGTCAGCCGGCACAACCCCGCGATTCACGTGGACGCCTGCCTGCCGAGTGCTCGGGCTCCTGGTCGAGCAGGGCTCAAGCGACCGGTGGTTCGTCGAGGCCACTGGCGCTGGGATCGGATCCGGCGTGACCTATGGGGTGGAGCCGCCCGGAGGGAGCGAAGATGGACCAGCAATTCCGCTCGTGAGCGGGACGACGTACGACGTGATCCTTTTCCGGGGTACATCAGAGGACGCGACCATTGCGGGCATGAGGGAATTCACGCCGTAGCCGCTACAGAATCAAGTAGCGGGCGGGGCAAATGTCTCCGGGGACGCATACCGGGGAAGCTCCGGCTCGCGCCTTGGCCGGGAATCGAAAACCGCAACCCTCTTCGTGAGATGCGGATGCGACGAGACGATCTCGGCGAACCGCACGAAGAACCCGCGCTCCGTTTCGGTCTGCCGGCTGAATTCCGTGGAGCTCATCTTCGTGTAGAGGTCCCTTCCCGCGGCGAGCACGAGCAGGCCATCCAGCCCGCCGTCAGGCTCGAGGGCGCCGCCGATCTGGTCGCAGGTGTACTCGCAGGCTCTCGAATAGGCGGACCCCAAGAAGGGAACCAGCATTGCGGGGTAGAGAAGCGCCCGCCGCGACATGTGCTTGCGGCGGATGTGGCCAAGCTCGTGACCCACGACGAAGCTGACGGCCCGCTCCCCTTTCTGCGTTGCCAGGCCGAGTATGTCCGAGTAGACGACGACGAAATTCCGTCCGAGGAATCGGGTCGCAAAGGCGTTGAGGACGCCGCCCGCCTGGAGCACGAAAACCGCCGGAGCCTCCATCCCCAGTCTGCGTGAGTGCTGCTCGACCATTGCGTGCACTTCCGGAAACTGGCGCCCGGTTACTCTGACACCGTTGCCTCGGATGTATCCGAGGCCGAGGCCCTTGACCAGGAAATAGATCACAACGCCCAAGATCACGTACACCAGGATCACCCCACCTGCCGCCTCTCCGGTCGCGATGAGCCGCACGAGAAACGCGTAGAGGAGCACGCTGACAACGATACAGAGTCCGAAGTAAAATTTTTCCTTGGCGTGGACCAGCGCGTCGACGTCGATCGGAGCGTCTTCGGAATCTGATTGCATTGCGGAGCCTGCCGTTGGGAGGGGAAACGGGCTTCTGTGGGCGCCCCGACAATGCGGCCAGCGGCCATTCAGGTCAATAGCCGCTAGCGGCCGACCCGGGTCTCCCTCGAATCGTGTCCGCGCTTCGTCGTGCGGTACGGCCGCTCCCAGTCGCGGAGATGGTCCAGCAGATAGTCGAGCGAGAAGATGTGGCGCGAGTTGTCCGCCTTTCTCCTGAACACCACCCGCGACCAGCCGCGCATCCCCGTCGGCGTGTACCAGTCGCCGTCCATGTGCAGCTTGTCTCCCGAGATCGCGCGAATGAGAACGCGCTCGTACTGCGACCGGGGCAGCACGCGCTCCGGGAAGAGATTGTCCCACGTGCAGAGGCGCCCGACGTCCTCGTAACCGTTCGGGCGATCGTCCAGATCGAGCAGCGACGGCGCGCGACCCTTGATCACCGAGCCGATCAGCCGCAGCGTGAACGGATCGGAGATGCGGCGGATGTGCGGCCAGAAATGCTTCGTGATCCGGCCCGCCATCCCGCGCAGCGTCATGCTCCGCCCGTCGGTCGTGTCCCACCAGTCCCTGTCGATGTCGCAGGTGAAAGGATTGTCGGGAAAGCAGTCGAAGCGCGCGAGCCAGCCCTTCCGCGACGTGTGCGGCATCGGGTGGAAGCCGCGAATCACGGGAATGTCCGTGTCGTCGAGGACGGAGATCTCGTAGCTCGGCCACGTCATCACCTCTCGCACGATGCCGACGATCAGCGTCGCGGTCGCGATCATGAGCGGCGCATCGGGAGTGAAGTCAGCCGTGACCTCGATGCGATCTCCGCGCGGACGGACACCGATGCCCGTCGAGCGGCGGTTGGCGGCGAGCAGCATCACCGGAACCGGCAGAATGTGGGCGAGAAGGTACGCCAGCTGCTCGATGGTCCGGCTCGGGCCCTGCTCGTCGCGCGGCAGCTCGAATGAGATGTTGTAGTGGGCGCTGAATCCGGCGAGCTGCACGTCGCGGTCGTGTGCCTGCTCCCAGGCGTCCAGCTCCTGGCGCACGAACAGAATCGCTTCCCACAGATTCCGGCCCGCGCGCGCGGCGCACCCGCGCTCGATCTCAATGACCGGCGTCGCCACCTCGATTACACCGGTGTCGAAGTAAACCGCGCCACCGGTCGGCAGGTGATACGACCGGCCCTTCCGGTGCATCATCTTCTCGCGGATGATCTTCCTGGGGCTGCCGAAGATGTCCTCCGGCCGCACCTGGATGCCATCCATGATGACGGCGAATTCGGCCTCCAGGCCGATCGCCGCGAGCTGGATCCGCTCGCGGGTCGTTGACTTGTTTTCCGGTCCTTTCTTTTTCTTCTGCTGCGTCAT
>Ga0190265_10002048_pt1 | contig 13425 bp, 12 predicted proteins | sample Popmic124T_FD_133135 | JGI IMG/M metagenome (GOLD analysis project Ga0190265, IMG submission 133135) | Populus adjacent soil microbial communities from riparian zone of Indian Creek, Utah, USA - 124 T | ecosystem: Environmental > Terrestrial > Soil > Riparian zone | place: USA: Utah | collected... | reverse complement strand
CTCCACTGGCGGCAGCTTGCCCTTCGGGCCGGCGTCGTCGAGGTAGAGCGAGTCGATAACGCTGTTGTCCTCGTAGGCGCACAGGTCGAGCACGAGCTCGCCGCCGCGCTCGAAGGCGTTCACGTGGTGGAAGCAGAAGAACGCGTCCGTGTCGTAGGTGCCGCGCAGCTCGCCGGTGGAGCGGTCGAAGACCTGGAAGCGCGTGGGCTCGTCCGCCCGCCACGTGTAGTTCTCGATGAACGGCTTGCCCGAGAATGCGAGCTTGAGCGGGTTCACCCGCAGCGGGTACTCGGCGAGGATCAGGTAGCGCTCGCTCATCCCGAACGCGTGCATGTACGCCGGCTCCTTCACCGGCATGCGCGCGATCACTCGGCGGGTGGAGCTGTCCGCCGGCAGCCCGTAGAGCACGTACTCGCTCACGCGCGAGAAGCGCGCCGTGTAGTTCACGAGCTCGTTCCGCTCCACGTCGTGGTGAGGGTGAGCCGTCGTCACGTGCGCCTTCAGATTGTCGGCGTACTCGAGATGCCCGATCGTGTCGAGCGTCTCGAGATCGAACTCGACGGGCATCGGCGTCTCCGTCATCGCGATGTAGCGCTCGCCGATGCGGGCGAGGTTCACGTTCGGGTTGTCCGTGATGTCCGGCGAGAAGATCTGCTGGACGCGCTTGAAGATCGAGCGGCACGGGTCGGTGGCGAACCCGCCGTGGCGCCACTCCCCTTCCTTGGCGTCCTGGTAGGCGGTGCTCTCGAGGAAGCGGCTGCCGTAGGAGACCTTGCCGTCGGCGAACCCGAAGCGGTTCAGCATCGCCACGCCGTCGAACCAGTGGGTCACGCGCCGCCCGCCCACCTCGAGCAGAGCCGGAGTCACGCGCACCAGAGCGCCCGTGAGCCACTCGGGCAGCTCACCCCTCACCGGGAGGCGGTCAACCGACGTCTCCTCGTCCTGGCTCTTGAATCCGAGCTTGAAATCCGTACGTGTAGATGCTTCCGTCGTCGCCATAGTCCATAATGTATCGTCCAGGATGGACTCGTGCAAGAGGTAAGGCTCACTCCCACGTCGTACATCGTCCTCGGGCTGCTCGAGTTCGCGGGGGAATGCACGCCGTACGGCCTGAAACAGATGGTCGCCGTCTCGGTCGGAAACTTCTGGACGCTCCACCACGCCCAGCTCTACACCGAGCCCGAGCGCCTCGCGAAGGCCGGATATGTGACCGAGAAGCGCGAGCGCGGCGGACGGAGGCGCCGCCTCTATGAGATCACAGCAACGGGCCGAAAGGCGCTCGACGACTGGCGCAGCGAGCCCACGTCGTCACTTGGCGAGCTGCGCGAGCCCGCCCTCCTGAAGCTGTTCTTCGGCGCCGATCCGGCGGCCGTCGCGACCGCCCAGCTCCCCGCGCACCGCGCAAAGCTCGCGGAGTACGAGGCCATCCGGGACGGGATGCCCGAGAACGTGCCGAGGGGGCCGCGCATCGCGCTCGAGGCCGGCATCCTCAACGAGCGGGGGTTCATCGAGTTCTGGGAGGAGCTCGCCGGCTGACTCAGCCGAACCGGACGACGCGTGCCTTTGCCCGCCGGCTCGTCAGCACTCCGTTGCCGGAGAACGCCACCGTCACCTTGAGCCGGCCCTTCGACGCGCGCAGCCGGCGCGTGGACTTGATGGCAACCGCCTTGCGGTATCGACACGAGCTCGAGACCCGTGCGCGGCGCGCCACGACAGTCCGCCTGCCCCTCTTCACCTTGATCGACACGCGGCCGCGGCAGGCCTCCGCCGCGGGCACGACGGCCGGGCGGCCGAGCCTCCCGGCGACGACGTAGCGGAAGGGCAGGCGCCGGTCTCGGCGGGGCCTCACGCGAGCGCTGAGCGACGTGGCCGCCACCCTGTCGGTCCGGAACGTCTGGTCGGCCCCCGCCGTCATGCCGACGGCGTTCCGGGCGACGAGCCGCGCGTGGTAGGTCACGGACGTGCGCAGGTTGTCGAGGTTGGCCGAAACCGCCTGGACCCCGACCGGTGCCGGCGCCGCCGCGTCGGGCGTGCGCGAGCCGTAGGCGGTGGTCGTGCCGAACTCGAAGAAGTACGTGGTGGGGTTCAGCACGTTCGAGTCGATCGAGCCGTTGAGCTTCGCCGTCAGGGGCGTTACGTCGGTGGGTGCCTCGGTCAGCGCCGTCGGAGCGCGCGGGATCGGCTGCCAGCGCGGCCCGCTGCGGACGAGCGTGTCGTCGAGGATCCGCACGGGCCCGGTGCCGTCCGGGTTCATGACCCAGAGGTCCGACTCCCCGTTGCCGGCGAGCACCACGATCTTCGCGCCGTCCGGCGACCAGCTCGGCGCTTGGGCTGTGGGGATCATCGACCCGATGTTGGTGAGCCCGGTCCCATCCGCGTTGATCACATGGGGATCGGCCTCCATCCCCGCCTGGCTGCGGCTGAAGACGACGCGGGACGCGTCCGGCGCCCACTGCGGGCCGACCGAAAAATTGCCCGGATCCAGCGGATGCGGGTTCGAGCCGTCCGCGTTCATCACGTGGATCACGTTGTTGCCCGAGAAGTAGGCGATGCGCGTTCCGTCGGGAGAGAACTCCGGTCCGGCGTCGGTGACCGTGTTGGTCGTGCGACGCACGGCGTCCGAGCCGTCGGCGTTCATCACGAAGATCTCGTCGTCGGGGTCCTTCCTCGTGAACACGATCTTCGTGCCGTCGGGTGAGAAGCTCGGGTGCGACTCCTGTGCGGGGTCCGTCGTCAGCCGCACGGGGTCGTTGCCGTCGGCATCGGCGACGTAGATGTCGCCGCTCCCGGTGCGGTCACTCCGGAAGACGATCTTCGTCCCGTCGGGCGACCACGACCCGCCCTGGTCGTTCGCGGCATCCGTGATGAGCGGGACGTTGCCGCTGCCGTCCGGCTGAGTCGCCCAGATGTCGAAGTTGCCCGTCGTCTGGAGCGTGTAGAGGATCTTGCCGTTCGCGCCCAGCACCACGGCCGACGCCGGCGCAGCGGCGCTCAGTCCCACCATGATCGCGACAACCGGAACGAGCCTCCTCAACGAGCCGAACCTACCTCAGACGAGGCCCCGAACGCGAGTAGGGTTCCGCCGATGGCCACCGCAGCAGAGCCACGGCCGGCCGAGCTGCCGCTCCCAGGCGGTCGCGACGGCGCGAAGGTGCGGCTGCACCCCCTGCTCACGGCCACGACGCAGGGCCCGCCGGCATGGTTCCTCCGTGAGGAGGGCCGGATGGCCTGGCGCAAGGCCTTCGGCATCGGAGTGCCCAAGGACCAGTGGCTCCGCGCGCCCATCCAGTGCTTCCTCGTCGAGCACCCCTCGGCCGGCCCGATCCTGATCGACACCGGCTTCCACGGCTCGGTCGCGGTCAGCCCCCGGGCGAATCTCGGGGCATTCGGGAAGATCCTCTACAGGGACATCGACATGCGGGCCGAGCAGGCGGCCGCCGCGCAGCTGCGCGCGAAGGACATCGAGCCGTCGAGCGTGAAGCTCGTGATCATGACCCACCTCCACCCCGACCACGCGAGCGCGATCTCGGACTTCCCGGAGGCCACGTTCCTCGTGACCACCGCCGAGTGGGAGGCCGCAACGAGCGGCGGTCAGCGCGACGGCTACGTCAAGCGGCAGTTCGACCACGGCTTCGACTACCGCCTGGTCGATTTCGACTCGGAGGACGCCAACTCATTCTCCGGCTTCGCGCGCTCGTTCGACGTGTTCGGAGACGGCAGCGTGCGGATCGTCTTCACGCCAGGCCACACGGCCGGGCACATGTCCGTGGTCGTCCAGACGGCGCAGGGCGAGGTGCTGGTGGCCGGCGACGCGATGTTCATGCACCGCACCCTCGAGGAGAACCACCTCCCCCACCTGCTCTTCGACGAGCACCTGTTCCGGCGCTCGCTGCGGGAGATCAAGCAGTACGTGACGGAGACCCCGGACGCGCTCGTGATCCCAGGCCACGACTGGGAGGCCTGGGAAAAGCTGAAGCCGGTCTACTAGGGCACGCGCGTCAGCACCGGCCGGGCGCTGCCGCCGAAGGTCTCGTCTTCTTGATCAATTGGGCAAGTTGCCGCCCTCACGTGACGCCGTGACGTGGATTGCGTCGGTATCGCGCGTCCACGCGATCAGGTTCAGCGCCTGGAGGCGGTCGAGCATGTACTGGAAGGCCTCGGCCTGCGCGCCGCTGCGGTAGCGGCGCCGGATGTCGAAGGCGAAGCCGCTCGCGTGGATGTCGTCCCCCGGGCGGACCGTCCTCGTCACGGTGAGCGACGCATTCGTACCTGAGACCTTGCGCACGCCCTGCCCTATGTAGACCGCGAGGGCGAAGGCCTCGGGGCGAAGGCCGCCCTCCGCAGCCGGGCGCAGGCCATATCGAGCGGGCTCGTTGGGGAAGGGACGGAGCTCGCCATCGTTGTAGGCGGCGTCGACATCTTCGGGTGTCTGGAAGGTCTCGGTCCGGTCGGGCGGGTGCAGCACGAGCTCGCCCGAGTCCGCGCCCGTGTGCAGCTCGGCGAGCCGTTCCAGCTTCGCGCGGTCCTCCCTGTACAGGCGCATCACCTCGTGCGAGGCGAGCACGCGCCAGAGGTAGGTCTTCGAGTCGTCCCCCAGCCCGGTGAGCAGCCGGTAGGCGCGCGGGTGCCGGTTCGGGGCGGTGTCGAAGAAGAGCTGGGCGTAGCTCGCGTCGTCGTCGCCATAGGCGCCCAGCACCTGCTGGAGGTTGCCGATGCCCATGTGGTACGAGACGACCGCCAGGTCCTCGCGGCCGAACTCGTCCTTGGCGAGCTTCAGGTAGCGCCCCGTGGCCGCGAGCGCCTTCCTCGGGTCGAAGCGCTCGTCCACCCTGCGCCGCTTGGCCCTGATCCGATCGGCCTCGCGCGGTCCGCGCGCGTTCGCGAGCCTCCTGGTGAGCCGCTCGCTTGCGCGGACGTCAACCTGCATGTCGAGCAGGTTCGTGCCCGTCTCGGCGAGGATCTGCGTGAGCCCGACGGCTCCCTCGAGGTCGTCGCTCGCACGCGCATCCGGGCGCCCCGCGCTCTCCAGGAGCACCATGCCCTCGATCAGGTCGGGATCGATGCCGGAGTCGTCCGCGGCCTGCTCGATGTCGTCGCGAAAGGCGGCCACGCGGCGTGCCGTGGCCAGCACGCCGCCCGGGCTCTTCGCGTACACGACGTGGCTGTGCCCCGCCGCGGCGCGCCTCTCGAACTCGTCCTCGCGCCCGCTCTCGTATGCGTACGGGTCGCCCTCGATCTCGAGCGGGCTGTAGCTCGGCGGGTCGTCGCCGCGGAGCAGCAGGAATGCCGCGACGGCGGCGCCGGCGAGCACCAGAAGGAAGGCCAGGCGGCGGCGTGTGTGCACGCCCGTCAGGTTGTCAGGGAACGCAGGGAGCGCCGTCGCAGACGTCGATCACGCTGCCGCCGATGCGCAGGAACTCGGACTTCTGCCGGCGCGCCTTCAAGCTGTTGCGCGGGGCGCTGTGCGGGTCCTGGCCCGCGCGCGGCGGCGTGTTCGTGATCGGCGGGGCCGGGATGCCGGTGTCCCACAGGACCATGGCCGAGCCGCCGAACGGGAACGCCTCGAGGTGCGGAATCCCGAAGTACGGGTTCACGTCGGTGTGGCGGCCGGGCGCGAGCGCCGGCCAGCGCACGGACGCTCCGATCGTGCGCGCCTCCACCTCGGCCGTCACGTTGGCCACCTGGTGGTCCGCGAACGCCACGTGCATGAGCACGTTGTGCGCCGGGGTTCCCGGAAGCGGGTCGTCCGTGATGTGGTGGGCGTAGCCATTCGCCTCTCCGCGGTCCCAGAGCAGCTGGATCAGAGAGATCAGCAGTGGGCGCTCTAGCTCGTTCGGGTACGAGTCGTAGAGACCGAGCGGCGTGTCGGCGCCCTCGATGCTGCCGTGGGCGTAGAGGTCGAAGTCAACCGAGCGCCGCAGCAGCGTCGAGTAGTTCATGCCCGGCACGCCGAGCACGGCTCGCTCGAAGTCCGGCGCGAGCGCGGTAAGCGCGCCGCCCATGATCCCGCCCTGCGAGTTGCCGTCGTAGAAGAGCCGCGACTGATCCACGTCGAGGTCGCCCCAGTCGCGCTTCAGCATCCAGCGGCCCACGTACATGAAGTTCACGAAGCCCTGCTGTGCGCGGTCCGCGAGCGTGGGGAAGCGCGACAGGTCCTGAAGCAGCGTGAGCACGTTCGGCACGTCGAGCGTGGACATCCCGGTCCAGTCGGTCGCGCAGAACACGAAGCCGTGCTCGTTCGCCATCGCACGTACGTTGCTGCCGGTGACCTCACCCGCACCGCCGAGGAGGCCGTGGCCGTAGAGGGAGGGACGCAGAGCGCCGGCCGGCGGGGTCTTCGGGATCACGCAGACCACGTTCGCGAGCGTGGTGTTGCCTGGGATGCGCTGCGGCATGCCGTCCGGACCGAGGGCGAACTCGGAGCCCGGTGGGCAGCCCGGGGCATTCAGGAAACACGGAACGCGCACGTTTCCGCTGATCCGGATCGAGTCGCCGAGGTCGCGGCGGCCGTCCGCCTCGGCTTCGTCCGGGACGTTGTCCGGCAGGTCGGGGTTGGGCGTGAACGGCGGCTCGGCTCCGTCGGCCACCAGGTCGGACAGGTCGCTGTCGCCCAGCTCCGCGAACGCCTGGTTGCGGATCTGGAGGGCGCGACCGCTGAGGCTCTGGCGGCTCGCCACGGTGAAGTCCCAGGCGAGGTAGAGGTCATTGCGCTCGATGCCGGCCTGCCCGAGCGTGTCGAACAGCTGCTCGAAATGAGCGCGCCGTGCCTCCACCTGCGGGTCCGGGTTCCCGTCGCGCAGCGCTCTGAAGGCGGCCCCCGCCTCGATCTCGTGACCGCTCGCGTCCTTGAGGTTCCGCAGCGCGACGATGTAGCGCTCGCCCTCGTCGAAGTTCACGGCGGGGCGGATTATCAGCGTCACGTCGCGCGGGTCGGCCGGGTTGGCGTCGAGCTCTGACCAGATCAGCTGGCGCTCGAGCGTGCGCGCGTTGATCACGACTATGGGCTGGTCGGGGTCGAAGGAGCGCTCGATGTCTGTGATCGGAACCGCGCCCGTCTGTGCGAAGGCTGCGGGCGTGTCGAGGCCCGGCACCTTCGTCACGATCATGTTGCCCGGGCTGAAGCCGTCGCTGTGGTTGTAGGGCGCGGCGCTGACCGGCTTGCCGAGCCTATTTCGCGGCATCCAGTCGTCGCGCAGCGCGAGGCGCCGCCCGGTCGGGCTCGACGCGTCAGCGGCCGTGAAGTGGTTGTTCGGCCACGGATACAGGCAGGCGGATGGATCGAGCGGATCGCAGGCGAACGCAGCGCCTGCCGGCAAGATTACGAACGCGGCAACGACCGCACTGATGAGCACCCCTGCTCGCACGGAACGGGCGATTGTGCCAGCGCCCGACGCGAGGCGCGCCGGTTCATCCCACCCGAAGCGCTACGCGTCGAGCGGGCGGCGGCCCGCTGCTTCGGCGTGCTCGTGCGCCGCGCGGCGCGCGTCGCGGGCGCGGCGGACCGCGCTCTTGCGGCCTTCGCCGACCAGGCGGGTGTGGAGGTCGCGGATGCGCGCGAACAGGGCCTCGGATGCGGCCTGGGCCTCCTCCTTGGTCGGCTCATCCACGCGCTCGAACTTGAACGGCTCTCCGAACTGGATCGTGACCTTCGGAAACTGGAGGCGCTTCCAGTTGCGTGCGCGCTCGGTGCCGGCGATCGCGGTGGGCACCACCGGCGCGCCCGACTCGAGCGCCAGGCGCCCGATGCCGTGGCGCGGCTTGCCGAGCTCGCCTGTGCGCGAGCGGCCGGCCTCGGCGTACATCACCACGATGTCGCCGCGTGCGAGCACCGCGTGGGCGGTCTTGAAGGCCTCCTCGTCGTGATGGCCGCGCCTCACCGGGAACACGCCACCGTTGTGGTAGATGACCTGCATCGGCCACTTGAAGAGCTGCGACTTCGCCATGAACTGCACCTTGCGTCGCAGGTACACGGCGACGAAGAAGTGGTCCAGGAACGAGAAGTGGTTCGGCGCGATGATCACCGGGCCCTCGGCCGGGATGTTGTGCGAGTCGATGCAGCGGGCCCGGTAGAAGAACAACAGGTATGGGGTGAGCACCAGCCGCACGAACTCGTACATCCAGTTGGGCCGCTTGGTGCGCTGGCGCTCGTGGAAGCGGTCGAAATGCTCCGCCGGCCGCGGATCCTTGTACACCTGCGCCTTCACCTGGCCATCCTTACCCGGAGCGATCCTGTTCGTTACTCCGCGCCCGCTCGAGTGCTCGCGCCCAGCCCGCCAGCAGCTCCTCGCGAGCGCTCTCCGACATCGACGGCTCGTAGCGCGCGGCCTGGCGCCACATCGCACGAACGTCCTCCTCGGTCCACTCACCGGTGGCCACGCCCGCCAGGTAGGCGGCGCCGAGCGCGGTCGTCTCCGAGACCTCCGGCACCACCACCGGCACGCCGAGCACGTCGGCCTGGAACTTCATCAACCAGCCGTTCACCACGGCGCCACCGTCCGCCTTCAGCTCCTCCAGCTCGACGCCCGACGCGTCCTCCATCGCACGGACCGCGTCCACGGCCTGGTAGGCCATCGCCTCAAGTGCGGCCCGTGCCAGGTGCGCGCGGCCGGAGCCGCGCGTGAGGCCCACGAGCGTCCCGCGCGCGTAGGGGTCCCAGTGCGGCGAGCCGAGGCCGGTGAAGGCCGGCACGAGGTAGACGCCGTCATTCGAGTCGAGCGAGCGGGCGAGCTCCTCGGTCTCGTCGGCGGTACGAATGATGCCCAGCTGGTCGCGCAGCCACTGCACGGCCGCGCCGGTCACGAAGATCGCCGCCTCGAGGGCGTAGTCCACGCGCCCGTCCACCCCCCAGGCGATCGTGGTGAGCAGCCCCTCCGCCGGCTCGGGCATCTCGGTGCCGGCGTTCTCGAGCACGAAGCTGCCGGTGCCGTAGGTGTTCTTGCCGAGGCCGGGCTCGTGGCAGGCCTGCCCGTAGAGCGCGGCCTGCTGGTCCCCGGCGATGCCCGCCACCGGCACAGAGCCGCCGAACTCGGAGGTCTCGCCGTACACGTGAGCGCTCGGGCGCGCCTCGGGCAGCGACCCCGGGTTCACGCCCAGGAGCTCGCACAGCTCTGGGTCCCAGCGCCGCTCGCGGATGTCGAAGAGGAGCGTGCGGGAGGCGTTCGAGAGGTCGGTGGCGTGCTCCCCCGTGAGCTTGAAGACGAGCCAGGCGTCGATCGTGCCGAACGCGGCGTCGGCCGGCACGTCACCCTCGCGGATCAGCCACTCGATCTTCGTGCCCGAGAAGTAGGGGTCGAGCACGAGGCCGGTGCGCTCGCGAAAGAGCGGCTCGTGGCCGGCCTCCTTGAGCTCGTCGCAGCGGCGTGCGGTGCGGCGGTCCTGCCAGACGATCGCCCGGTGCAGCGGCTCGCCGCTCTCGCGGTCCCACGCGACCACGGTCTCGCGCTGGTTCGTGATCCCGATGCCCGCGAGCGAGCGGCCGTCGATGCCGGCCGAGTCGAGCGCCTCCTTCGCCACCGCGCGCGTCACGTCCCAGATCTCGCTCGCGTCGTGCTCCACCCAGCCCGGACGGGGAAAGTGCTGGCGGAACTCGCGGTAGGCACGCCCGACCGGCCGCCCGCGCTCGTCGAACACGATGCAGGTGCTACCGGTGGTGCCCTGGTCGATCGCGAGGATCAAGGCCGTGGCGCAAGCACCGGGCGATGCCCGGTGCGCAGCGAGGTCATTCCGGCAGCCTATCCCGCCGGTATCGTCCCGGCCCATGCCCGACGTCGAAGCCCACATCACAGGAACCGTCTGGAAAATCGAGTGCCAGGTCGGCCAGGCCGTGGAGGAGGGCGACACGCTCCTGATCCTCGAGTCAATGAAGATGGAGATGCCGGTCGAGGCCGAGGACGAGGGAACCGTCAAGGAGATCGTCGTCGCCGAGGGCCAGTCGGTATCCGAGGGCGAGACGCTCGTCGTCCTCGAGTGACGGAGAAGCTCCAGCTCGACGAGCCGGCGGACGGCGTTGCTCGGCTCACGATCGCGAACCCCGAGCGCCGCGGCGCGCTCGACCACGAGATCCTCGACGCGCTGGCGGAGCACGCAAGGACGCTCGACGCCCGCTGCCTCGTGATCCGCGGCACGGGCGACGTGTTCTCGGCCGGCTACGACATCGGCAATCTCAGCGAGCAGGAGTTCGAGGAGAGCGCCGAGAAGCTCGTGGCCCATCCCTTCCACGACGCACTCGAGGCGCTCGAGGCCTACCGCTATCCCGTTGTCGCCGAGATCAACGGGCACGCCATCGGCGGCGGCCTGGAGCTGGCGCTCACCTGCGACATCCGGCTCGCCGCGAGCGGCGTGAAGATGGGGATGCCGCCCGCCAAGCTGGGGCTGATCTACTCGCACACGGGCCTGGCGAAGTTCATCGACGTGTGCGGCCCCGCCAACACGGCCGAGCTGTTCTTCGTGGGCCGCAACGTGGACTCAGAGCGCGCGCGAGAGATGGGGCTCGTGAATCAGGTGGTGGATCCCGTGGCGCTCGAGGCGCGCGTGCTCGACCTCGCAAGCGAGATCGCTTCCAACGCGCCGCTGTCGCTCGCGGGGAACAAGCAGCTGCTCCGCGAGCTGCGGGCACTGCGGCTGCCTCCAGACCTAGAGCGCGAGCTGGTCGAGCTGCGTGAGTCGTGCTTCGCCTCCGAGGACTTCCGCGAGGGAGTGAAGGCGTTCGCGGAGAAGCGCAAGCCGCAGTGGCGCGGCCGCTAGCCGTAGTCCTCCTCTTCCAGCCATTTCGTCACGAAGCGCGGGCTCACATGGATGTTCACCTGGCGTGAGCCCTCACCCGAGGCGTTGAATCCGTGCGGCTCGCCCGCTGGAACGACGACCACCTGTCCCGCGCTCACCTCGACCTCGCCGTCGGGGCCCCGGAAGGTCGCCTGCCCCTCGAGCATGAGGAAGATCTCGGGGTAGTCGTGCGTGTGGAGCGAGGGGCCGCGGCCGGGTGCGCCTTCGAACAGGAAGAACGAAAGGCCGACACCGTCGTGGTCCGCCCCCTCGAACTCCAGCGAGTTGTTGCTGCGAGACAGCTCTTCATTTCGGATCACCTTCATGGATGCCAGTATGCCCCGGTGCTTGCCGCGGCCCTCGAGTTCCTCCGCTGTCCGGTGTGTGCGGGCGGACTCGCGGAGAGCGACGGTGCGCTGCGGTGTCCTGCGGGCCACTCGTTCGACATCGCGCGGCAGGGCTACGTCAACCTGGTGCCTGGCCGGGCGGACAGCGCCGACATGGTCGAGGCGCGCGAGGCATTCCTCGACGCCGGCCACTTCGGCCGCCTGAGCGCCGCTCTCGCCGAGGAAGCCGGGCCGGCCGACGTCGCGGGTGCCGTGGTGGACATCGGCGCGGGCACCGGCCACCACCTCGCGCGCGTCCTCGACGCCACGCCCGAGCGCATCGGGCTCGCCATCGATGCATCGGCACCCGCCCTCCGCCGCTCCGCCCGAGCTCACCCGCGCGCGGCGGCCATCGGCGCCGACGTGTGGCGCGACCTGCCGCTGCGGGACGGCGTCGCCGCGCTGATCCTCAGCGTGTTCGCGCCGCGCAATGCGGCCGAGATGGCGCGCGTCCTTTCGCCGGGCGGCGCGCTGCTCGCCGTGACGCCGACCACGCGCCACCTGTTCGAGCTCGTCGGCCCGCTCGGACTGCTGTCCGTCCCAGAGGACAAGGCGGACCGGCTCGACGAGCAGCTTGACCCCCACTTCGCGCTGAGCGAGCGCCGCAGCGTCGAGCACGCCATGTTCCTGAACCGCGAGGAGGCGGCGCAGCTCATCCGCATGGGCCCGAGCGCCTGGCACGTGGACGAGCAGACCGTGGCCGAGCGACTCGCCCTCCTGCCCGACCCGCTCACGGTCACGGCGTCAATGACGCTGTCCCGCTACGTCAGGGCCTCTTGACTCCCGCTCGCTGAACGCTCATGGTTGCCCGCATGGGTCTCGGCGTCGGGTTCACTCCCTTTGAGACCCGAACCGACGTGATCGCCCGCGTTTCGCGCCACGCCGAGCACATCGGGCTCGACCGCGTCGATGTGGCCGAGGGCTGGACGCATGACTCCATGATCGTGCTGGCAGAGCTCGCCGCGCGGACGTCGCGCATCGGCCTCGGCACGTCGATCATCTCCGTGTGGGGACGGACGCCGGCGACCATGGCGCTCGGCGCGGCCGGGCTACAACGCTGCTCCGGGGGTCGCTTCTCGCTCGGAATCGGAGCGGGCAGCCCGCCGCTGGCGGAGGGTTTTCACGGCCTCCGGTGGGAGCGGCCACTGGCGCGCATGCGCGACACGCTGGTCGCGGTTCGCGCGCTCCTCGCCGGCGAGCGCCTGCCCGAGCCTGCGGCTGGTGCGCGGGCTCTGCGCCTGGGAGTCGTCCCAGAGTCGCCGGTGCCGATCCTCCTGGCTGCTCTGGCTCCGGGCTCTGTCCGGCTCGCGGGTGAGCTCGCCGACGGGTGGGCGCCCTTTCTGTGGGCGCGTTCGCGCATCGGGCAGGGGAGGGAGCTCCTGCAGGAGGGTGAGGCCCGATCCGAGGTGCCTGCGCCCACGCAGGCTTCGCTCGGCGTCCCGGTTGCGCTGGGGTCTGACGAGGCGAGGGCCCGGCAACTCGCCGCGTGGTGGCTGTCGACCTACCTCACTCGCATGGGCCCGCTGTACCCGCGCATGCTGGGCGAGCGCTTCGGCATGAGCGCCTCCGTGAACGCCATGCTGGATGCAGCCGATGGCAACTCGTCAACCGACTTGCCGGCCGCCGCTGAGGAGCTGGCTCAGGATGTGACGCTGTTCGGAACCTACGACGAAGCCGGTGACAAGATCGCCGCCTGGTTTGCCGCGGGTGCCGACAACCTCAACCTCGTCCTGCCTCCCGGCCATCCCGAGGAGGAACTCATGGAGTTCCTGGACGTGGCTAGCTCCCGATACGTCCGGGCATAGCCCTACCTTGGGCCTCCGTGCCGTCCCTCATCTCCCGGGAAGAGGCGCTGCGGCTCGGCGAGATCACAGATCGTGCCGAGATCGAGGCGCTGGTCGAGCGTGCCTGGCGGGTTCGCCAGGATCGCTTCGGCGACTCCACGGACATGTGCTCGCTCGTGAACGCGAAGTCGGGCGGTTGCGCGGAGGACTGCGGGTTCTGCTCGCAGTCGCGCTTCGCGGAGGCGGACACGCCCATGCACGCGATGATGGACGCAGATCAGATCCTCGAACACGCGCGCGCGGCCGAGGCCGCCGGGGCGCATCGCTTCTGCATGGTCACCCAGGGCCAGGGGCTCTCGAAGCGGGACTTCGAGAAGATCCTCGCCGGGGCGCGGCTCGTCTCCGAGCACACGAACCTGAAGCGCTGCGTGTCGATCGGCCACATGTCGCCCGCACGCGCGACGGCCCTCAAGGAGGCCGGCGTCCAGCGCGTT
>Ga0190265_10002047_pt1 | contig 13429 bp, 13 predicted proteins | sample Popmic124T_FD_133135 | JGI IMG/M metagenome (GOLD analysis project Ga0190265, IMG submission 133135) | Populus adjacent soil microbial communities from riparian zone of Indian Creek, Utah, USA - 124 T | ecosystem: Environmental > Terrestrial > Soil > Riparian zone | place: USA: Utah | collected... | reverse complement strand
CTGCGGCCGTGCTCGTGCGCGGCAAGGCGCGCGTGATGGGCGCGTCCATGCAGAACGGCGTCATCGTCACGCAGCACAGCGTGCGCGACAGCGCCGGCAACGAGCATCGCTTCGGTACGCTCGGCGGCGAGGTCGACGGCATCGGTCAGCTGGCGTTCGACACGGAGCCGGGTCCGGCCGACGGCGAAGAGATCGTGCTCGGCACGAGCGCGCAGGGTGCTACGCCCTGGGCCTATCACCGCGACGGACTGGTGTTCGGCGGTTGGCTCGGCGAAGGCCCGGCGATTCGCCTCGCGCGCTGAGCGCTCCGCGACTCCCGACGACGCGCCCCATGGCTGGGCCTCGGCAAGCCGGGCGATCCCAAGGGCGATCCCGGGCTCAGCGGGCAGCCGGCCGGGACGCGCGGCGGATCATCGGGGCCGGGTGCCAGCGGTGGCGGCAAGCTCGGCGGCGATGGCAAAGGCGGCAACAGCAACCCCCAGCCCAGCAGCGGTGGCGGTAAGCCCGCGGGCGGCGACAACAAGGGCGGCGGCCAGCCCGCAGGCGGCGGGGACAAGGGCGGCGGCAAAGAAGGTGGCGGCAAAGAGGGCGGCGGCGAGAAAGCCGGCGGCGGCGAAAAGGCCGGCGGCGGCGGCAAGGACAAGAGCTCGACGATGATGCAGCCCGACCCCGAGAGCGGCCGCGGCAGCAGCGTTCCCGGCGGTCGTGTGGGCGGCGTCAACCCGCTCGGCGGCGGCGAGCGCGGCGTTCCAGGCGGCACCCCCGGCAGCGGCATGCAGCGACGCGGACCCAACCAGGTTCGCCCCGGCGGCGACGCCATCCCCGACGTCCCCGGTAGGTAGCGGCAAGACGCTCGCAGAGGATTCTCTTACGTAGGGGAGGTTTCAAACCCGCCCTCTTCGACGAAGTGGGTGGAAGAGGTCGGGTTGAAACCCGCCCCTGCGTGAGAAGCGATACCCCCGACACGGGCCGCTGTTTCTAGCGCAGCGGTTGCTGCGCGAGCTCGGCGGCGAGGGCGAACAGCTCGTGCTCTTGGGCATGGCCGCTGCGCCAGGCGAGGCGGAAGCGGTCGCTGGCCATGCGCACCTTCGGGAACAACTGCACGAGCTTCTTCTGCGCGAGGTCGCGGTGCACGAAGTAGTGCGGCAGCACCGCGACCCCCGCGCCTTGCAGCGCGCGCGCGCGGATCGCGGCGATCGTGCCGAGCAGCTGGACGTGGCGGAACGCCCAGCTCTCCTGGCCGGGACGCGCGTCGGCGAAGTAGCGGAACAGCGGCAGGTCGGCGTGGGCGTCGAGCAACACGTGCGCGGGCGCGTCCTTGGGCGAACGCAAAGGCGCGCGCGCGAGCAGCGCCCGCGCGGCCACGAACACGTAGCGCTCCGCGTGCAGCGGCGCGTAGTTGAGGCCCGGCACCGAGAGCCGCGCGCTCGTCACCATGCAGTCCAGCTCCTGGCGTACGACCTTGGGGGTCAGATCCGCGGTGTCGCCGAAGTACACGTGCAGCTTGCGCTCGGGCCGCGCTGCTTCGAGCGCCGGCAAGCTCGGCACCAGGAAGCTCAAGCCCAGCTCGAAGCGCGTACCGATCACCAAGGCGAACGGCGCGGCATCGGTCTGCCCCGAGGCCAGCGCCGCGCAGTGCGCCAAGCCCTCGAGCAGCTGGCGCGCGTGCGGCAGCAGCCGCTCGCCCGCCGGGGTCAGCGAGATGCGCCGCGTGCTGCGCGCGAACAGCGTGCAGCCGAGCAGCCCCTCGAGCTGCTTGATGCGCGCGCCGAACGCCGCCGGCGACAGCGCCACCCGCCGCGCCGCCGAGCGGAAGTTGAGCAGCTCGGCCGCGGCAGCGAAGCAGCGCAGCGACTCGGTATCGGGCAACACCGCGCGAGCGTACTCAATCGAGGCCCGGCTCGCGATCGCTTCCGAGCCAGCCGACGAGGCGCGTGCTCTCCGGCAGCTCGTGGACGGTGCCGGTTTCGAGGTCGTGCAGCACCAGCACCCTGCCCGCATCGCTGCTCACCGGCGCATAGCGCCCGCTCGGGTCGAGCTCCGCGCCGAACCCGGACCGATCGTCGATCACCAGCGAGCGGCCGGCGCGCAGCAGCTCGGTCTGACCGCCGCGCAGCAGCGGTCCCTCCGGCTCGGGGGTGGTCCAGATCGCTTGCGGGCAGTACCGGTAGTGCGGGTCGATCGCGCTCAGCTGAAGCGTCGCACCGACGCGGCTGATCTCCACGTAGAGCGAGTCGCGCATGGGTAAGCCGACGCGCTTGAAACCACCTTCGCCGTCTTCGATGAAGACGCCTCCGATCACGTCGTCGCGCAGACCCATGATCACGCGTCCATCTTCGCCCAACTGCGGCGACGACATGCAGTGGTCGATCCCGAAGGGTCGCATCCCCGAAGGCGGCGCCGGCGCACGCTTCACCTCGCCGCTGTCGGCGTTCAGCCAACCTGCGGTGGCGAACCGGTTGTGCTCGCGAAACGCCATCCAGTCGTCGGCCGCCCCGCAGCAGCCCGAGAAGTCCTTGCTCTCGAGCTCGGCTCCGAGCCCGTGCACCACGCCGTCGCGGTCGACTCGCAGCCACGGCGTTGGATTGCCCGTGCCCTCGTCGAGCGACAGCAGCAGCCAGGCGTGCTCGCCGCGTACGAACGACGCTCGTCCGGTCGGCGATCGCCCGAGTGGGATGCGCGCGAGCGAGCTCGGACCTTCGTGCACCAGCGCGAGCTCGCCGCTGCTCGCGTCCTCGCTGATGTAGTCGAAGGTGCCATCGGGACGCGCCCGCGGATGCGGCACGAAGTACGGATCGTCCGCGCCGTCGTTCTGCAAGCGTTCGCTCAGCAGCCGCACGAGCTCGCCCGCGCGCGCGAAGCCGTAGAGCGTGCCCACGTAGCCCGGCGTGGAGACCGCGATCCAACCGTCCGCATCGGGCGCGGCCAGCGGTCGCGTCGCCGGGATCGCGCTGGTTTCGCCGTTCGGCTCGATCACGACCATGCGATCGACACGGCCCTCGAACGGCTGCTCGTGGAGCGCGACCCGTCCGTCGGTACCGAGCAGCGGGTGGGCTGCGTTCGAGAGCCATTCGCTGGTGCGCTGCCAGAGCACGCGCCAGTCGGAACGGCGGACGAGCATCAAGCGCTGCACGGTGCTGGTCGGGGGCTGCATCGCCCGGTCGGGGTCGGCGACGATCCCGCGCGAGTCGTAGTCGCGCGTGGCCGTGTGCGAGATCACCGCGTACTTCGGCACGGCGACCAGCGTGGTCATGCCCGCACGCTCGTAACCCTGCCAGCTCGCGAACGCAGGCAGCTCGGCGATCCGCTCGCCGTTGCGCATGACCACGAGCTCGCTCTCGGCCGCGTTCTGGAGCAGGAAGAGCGCAGCACCGCCCGCGGGCGTTGCGCGCGGAGCGGTGGGCGGCGGTGCCTTCGTTCGATCGCCATCCGGGTCCGGGCCGGGCTCCGGCTCCGCGTTCGGTTCGACCGCGGTCCTTGCCGGTGGGAGCGGGGTGTCATCGGCTCCGCGTGCTCCGTGTACATCTGCGCATGCGCTCATGAGCAGCGTCCAGACCGCCAAGCCAACCGTCCATGCCCCGCGGTCTCGCCCCATGACTGCCCCTCCGTGGATCGCCTTGCCATCCACGATGAGCGCGAACCGCTGTATGGGGAAGCCGTCTTTTCAGAACCCCGGCGTTCGGAGCGGCAGTACAATCCAGGTCGGGTTCCGGATCCGGATCAGGCTCCGGATCCGGATCAGGCTCCGGATCCGGATCAGGCTCCGGATCAGGTTCCGGAATCCGGATCCGGATCAGGTTCCGGACCCGGACCCGGATCCTGATCCCGACCCGGCTCGGGGCGACGGCGCGGGCGGCGTGCGCAGGCGGACCAGGGTCTCGGCCGCGGGTACGCGCTCGCGGGCGTCGCGGACCATGGCGTGGTCGGGGGAGAGCGGGCAGGCGGGATCGGTGGCGGCGGCGTCGCCGGTCAGCGCGAAGGCCTGGCAGCGGCAGCCGCCGTAGTCGAGCGTGCGCCGGTCGCAGCTCTTGCACGGCTCCTTCATGAACGCTTCGCCGCGATACGCATCGAGCGCGGGCGAGTCGCGCCAGATCTGCGCCAGCGAGCGCTCGCCCACGCGCTCGAAGTGCAGCCCGGTGATCGAACGCGCTTGATGGCAGGGCAGCACGCAGCCGTCGGGCGTGACCACCAGATAGCGGCGCGCCCAGCCGTCCATGCACGCGCGCGGCTTGCCCGCGTGATAGTCGGGCAGCACGAACAGCACCTCCATCTTGCCGGTCAGGCGCTGCTTGGCGGCGAACGCCTGCGCGCGAGCCAGCTCGATCTGCTCGCTCGACGGCAGCAGCGCCGCGCGGTTGGCGAGCGCCCAGCCGAGATACTGCGTATTGGCGAGCTCGAGCCGTTCGGCGCCGAGCCGTTCGGCCAGCGTCACCAGCTCGGGCAGCTGCGCGATGTTCTGGCGGTGCAGGACCGCGTTCAAGGTCAGCGGCAAGCCGAGCTCGTGGACCCACGCGGCCGCCGCGAGCTTCTCCTGCAGCCAGTCGCGGCCGGCGATCCGCTCGCTCACCTGCGCGCTGGTGCCCTGGATCGAGATCTGCACGTTGCACAGGCCGCGCGCGGCGAGCCCCGCCAGGCGTTCGCGCGTGAGCGGCACGGCGCTGGTGATCAGGTTGCTGTACAGGCCGAGCCGGGTCGCGTGCTCGACCAGCGCTTCGAGCTCGGGGCGCAAGAGCGGCTCGCCGCCGGTCAGATGCAGCTGAACCACGCCGAGCGCTTCGGCCTGCTCGAACACCTCGGCCCAGCGCGCGCCGTCCAGCTCCTCGCCCTGGTCCGCGAGCGCGACCGGGTTGCTACAGTACGCGCAGCGCAGCGGGCAGCGATAGGTGAGCTCGGCCACCAGGGTGTACGGCCGGTACGCGTCCCGGCTGCTCCCGGCCTGGCCTGCTGCGCTCATGCGCCCTCGCGCAGCAGCCCGCGCAGCGCGAGCTGTTCGAGGAACGCGAGCACGTCGTGCTCGACGCGCTCGCGCGGGGTCGCCGCGTGGCGCGCGGCGAGCTGCTCGACGATCTCATCCACGGTTCGCTCGCCGGTGCAGAGCTCGGCGACCGCGGCGGCGGTGGCGTTCAAGGCCATGCCCTTCTCCGGATAGATCAGCATGTGCTGACCCTCGTGGCGGTCGAAGCGCAGCCGCGCCTTGCTCGCGAGTCGGGGCCGCGCGTCGCGCGCGATCATGCGCCGCCCGGCTCGGGCCGCGCGGGCCCGTGCGCGGACGCGACGCAGTCGAGCAAGTGCCAGAGGATCTCGGTCTTGCGCACCAGCGCGGCCACGCAGCGCTCCTGCAGCTCGCGCGTGGTCGCGTGCTGGGTCACGAACGCGAGCGCTTCCTGCGAGTCGGTGCGCGCGCGCGGTACGCGGGTACGAAAATAGTCCAGCACGTCGCTGCGCACCCAGGGATAGTGTTGCTCCCAGGCGACGATGCGCTTGCTCATCAGCTCGGGCGCGACCAGCTCGGTCAGCGAGGACGCGACCGCTTCCAGCAACGAGCGCTCGCGCACCAGCTCGACGTACGCGTCGCACGCGAAGCGCACGCCGGGCAGCACGCCTTCGCAGCGCTCGACCGCGCCGCGATCCAGGCCCACGCCTTCGGCCAGGCGCAGCCACAGCTCGATCCCGCCGTCTCCGGGCGCGGCGCCGTCGTGATCGTGGATGCGGCGGATCCACGCGCGGCGGAACGCGGGGTCCTCGGACTTGGCGAGGATCAGCGCGTCTTTGATCGGGATCCGGGTCTGATAGTAGAAGCGGTTGCGCGTCCAGGCTTGCAGCTGCTCGCGGGTGAGCGTGCCGCGGTGCATCGCGACGTGGAAGAAGTGCTGGTCGTGATAGCGCTGCGCCGCTTCCGCGCGCAGCCGCTCGACGAATGCGTCCGCGCTCAGCGCGGGCGACGCGTCCGCGCTGGGCACGGGCTGCGCGTCCGCGCTCGCCGCTGCTTCGCTCACAGCGTGAGCTCCAGGCCGTCGTGCGCGAGCTCGAGGCCGGCGTCGCGCAGCGCGGTGTGCTCGGGGGAGTCTTCGCGCAACAGCGGGTTGGTGTTGTTCACGTGGATCAGGATCCGCCGCGGCCCGTGCAACCCGCGCAGCCGCGCCAGACTGCCGTCCGGACCGCCGACCGGCCAGTGCGACATGTCCTCGGCGCGCTTCTGGCCGAGCCCGAGCCGGATCAGCTCGTCGCTGGACCAGAAGGTGCCGTCGAAGAAGCACGCGGCCGATCGCGCGAGCGCGTTCATGACCTCCGGCCGGTACGCGCCCACGCCGGGGAAATACGCCAGCGCGCGCGGGTTACCGGCTTCGCGCACCAGCACGCCGATGTTGTCGTCGAGGCTCGCTGTGCGCAGGCCTTCGAGGTGAATGGGCAGCTTGCCGGGGGCGGCCACGGCTTCGAGCGTGAGCCCGCTCGGGCTGCCGTCGGCGCGCAAGAACGGCGTGGGCTGCCCGGGCGTGAGCTCGATCCAGCGCAGCTGACCGTCGAAGCGCTGCAAGGTGCGCGCGAGCCCGTTGCCCTGCATGAAGCCGTCGCGCACCGCGGCGGTCGCGTACACGCACAGCGGCTGCGACTCGCGCAGTGAGAGCAGCCCGAGGCAGTGATCGAGATCGCCGTTGGTCAGCAGCACGCCGGCGATCGGCGAGTGGCGTGCCGCGCGCGGATGCAGCGGCGCGAAGCTCTCTATCTGGGCGCGGATCTCTGGCGAAGCGTTGAGCAGGCACCAGCTGTCGCCGTCCGCGCTGACCGCGACCGATTCCTGGGTTCGGGCGCGTACGGACGGTGACCCCGCGCGGGCCGCAGCGCAGTTGGGGCAGCCGCAGTTCCACTGCGGGAAGCCGCCGCCGGCGGCCGAGCCGAGCACCCGAACCTTCACGATCGTCCCGGAATCCGAGCAGCGATCAGTCTTGCTCGGGCTCGCTGTACGGCGGCTCGGAGGGCTCCGGCCCAAAGTCGCCCTGGTAGGCGCCGATCTCGGCGCTCATGTCGATCTCGGTGAATGAAGGCGTTTCCCATTCCATGGCGCTGACTCCTGGCTGGACTCTCGCACTTCGGCCGCGCGCTGTCACGCGGCCCGGCCTGGCACCGGGGACGTACGCGCGCGGGCCCGGCCATGCAATGTCCCGACCGGCTATGCTCGCGGCGTGAAGCTGCCCGACAAGCGCAAGGTGCTCGACGTGTTGCTTGCGCGGCTCTCGGAGGTCGTCGAGCACACGACCGCGATCGCCGAGAGCACGCGCAAGGACGCGACCCACGCCGAGGCCAAGCCGGAGAACGACAAGGACACGCGCGCGCTCGAGCAGAGCTACCTGGCGCGCGGGCAGGCGATGCGGGTCGAGGAGCTGGTCGAACAGCTGCAGGTGTTGCGCTTCTTGCCGCTGCCGGCGTACGGCGAGGACGACGCGATCGCCGCCGGCGCGTTGATCCGGCTCGAGTCCGAGCACGGCGACCGCTGCCTGTTCCTGGTCCCGCACGGCGGCGGCATCGAGCTGTCGGTCGACGGCTGCGAGATCCAGGTGATCACGCCGCAGTCGGCGCTGGGCGCGCTCGTGCTCGGCCGTGCGCTCGGCGACGAAGTCGAGCTGCGCGTGCGCGGCAGCGCGCGCGAGTACGTGATCGCGGCGGTGAGCTGACGCGGCGCGGTGCAGTTGCGTTGGCTGGGGCTTGGGGTGAGGCTCGGCGCGATGCGCAGGCGTTGGTCGCGGGTGCTGGGGGTGGGGCTGGTGCTGGCGGTGCTCTCGCCGGGGCTGCTGTGGCTGCGCTTGCAGCTCGATGGGAGCGCGTTCGCGGGTGCGCGGCTGGGCGGAGAACGGCTGCCGGCGCGGGACGCGCTCGCGACCGAGCTACCGGCGCGGGCGCGAGCGTGGGGCGCGGCGAAGGTGGCGATCCACGCCGGGCCGTACGTGGCTCGGCGGCAACGCGCGCAGCTCGGGGCCGGCGTGGATGCGGGCGCTGCGCTCGCCTGGGCCAGCGCGCTCGGTCGCTCGGGCAATCCCTTGAGCGATCTGTCGGCGTATTGGTCGGCGTGGCAGGGCGTGCTCGATCGCCCGTGGCCGTTGCAGATCGATCCCGCGCGGCTCGGCGCCGCGCTCGGCGGGATTCGCAGACAGGTGGAGCGCTTCCCCGTGCCCGGCACCTACGGGCGCGATGGCGCGGTGATCGCAGGCATCCCGGGCCTGACGATCAACAACGTGACGGCGGCTTCGCTGCTCGAACGCGCGCTGCGGCGCGGCGAGCTTGCGGTCGAGCTGCAGATCACGACCGTGCCGGCGCCTGCGCCCGCGCGCTACGACGTGCCGGGGCGGGATCTATACGGCCAGGTGCTGTACGCGTACGAGACCAAGTACAACGCAGGACCGGCCGGTGAGGGCCGCGCGCAGAACATCGAGATCGCCGCGCGCGCGCTCGACGGGATCGAGCTGGTGCCGGGCGATACGCTCTCGTTCAACGAGACCGTCGGCGAGCGCAGCTTCGAGCGTGGCTTTCGCGGCGCGGCCGAGCTCGCCAACCGCCGCGTGGTCGACGGCATCGGCGGCGGCGTCTGCCAGGTCGCCGCCACCTTGCACGCCGCCGCGTTCCTGGCCGGGCTCGACATCCCCGTGTACCAGCCGCACTCGCGCCCCGTCGGCTACATCACGCTCGGGCTCGACACGATGGTGTCATGGCCCGATCGCGACTTGCGCATCCGGAACCCATACCCGTTCCCGGTGCGCGTCCAGGCTCAGGCGAACCACGGCGTGTTGAAGGTCGTGCTACTCGGCGCCGACCGAGCCCACGCCGTCGAGTGGGACACCCAGATCGTCACCCGTATCCCCGCGGGCGAGGTAGAGGAGCGCGACCCTGGGTTGCAAGCGAGCGAACGCAAGGTCGTGCAAGACGCGATCGACGGGCTGGTCGTGGAGCGCCGTCGGGTCGTGTACCTTCCGAGCGGCCCGGAGAGCGTGACGTCGACGCTGCGCTACCCACCCAACCCGAAGATCGTCGCGGTCGGCAGCTGAAGAGGCGCACAGTCAACTTATGGCGCCGGAGCTCAAGTATCGGACTTTCTGGCCACGATTCTGGTCGGGAATCGTGGATATGGCCGTCTTCTGGCCGTTCCTCTTCTACGTCGATCGCTGGGTATGGAGCACGCCTTCCCACCCCGTGCTGCTCGTGTCGTGGTTCCTGTTCGACTCCGTTGCGACGATCGCCTATTCGATTCTCTGTCATGGGTTCTGGGGACAAACCCTCGGCAAGCGTCTCCTGCGGATCCGCGTGCTCGACGTCAGCGGGGCAAGGGTGACCTTGCCGCAGGCCGCCTTGCGCGACGCCTTTCCGCTCATCTTGGCTGCAGCGTTGCTGGTGATCGATCTCCCTGTCGTCGCGTCCGGCCAGAATCCCGACGACGAAGCGTGGATCGCCCGTCACGGAGTACCCTGGCTCACCGTGCTCTTCGGCTACCTTTCGCTAGGCTGGTTCTTCGCCGAGCTCGTCACCATGCTTTTCAACGACAAGCGCCGCGCCGTCCACGACTACATCGCGAGGTCCGTCGTCGTTCGCTTGATGTGACACGTTGCTCCAGAGCCGGATGCGCACTACGTCGTGGTGCATGAAGACGAGCGTGTGCTGGCGCGTCACGAGCGAGCGCAAGGCGCTTCTCGAGGAGCTTGCACGCAAGGAGAAGCGCTCGGTGTCCGAGCTGCTCGATGAAGCTGTGAGCGCGTGGATCGAGCAGCGCGCGGCGAGTGACGACGACGAGGCCGTTCAATCGGCTCTGCGCCGCGCTGCGCACAAGGCTATGGGTCGGCTTAGAGGAGGTGACTCCGAGCGCGCTACCAATGCTCGCACCATTCTTCGAGACCGCTTGCAGCGCAAGCGAGGCGCCGAATGAGCGTGCAAGGTCTGGTCGATACGGGTGCACTTGCGTGCGTTCCTCGAGCGCGACGAGAAGGGCGCCAATCAAAGGAGGCGCGTCCTAACTTCGATTTGTTGAAGCTCGGGCGGGCTGCCTCGCCGCAGCCCGCCCGAGCCCTTGCTACGCGATTCGCTTGTGGCAGAGGCGGTAGAGTCCCGCGATGATGCGGTCCAGACGCGCGAGGTCCGCGTCGACCTTCGCCTGGGACAGCAACCTCGCCGCGACGCAGACATGCAGACAGCCCGTGGTCTCGCGCGCCGACCCCATCGAATCGAAGTAGCGCGAGATCTTGCGGCCGCCCTGGCTGTACATGCCTTCGGCCATGTTGAGCACCACGCTGGTGACCGCTCGCCGCATCTGATTCGCGAGGTCCTTATCTCTAGCCTGCACCTCCGCCGCCAACCGATACACACTCGCCACCACTTCCAACGCCAACTCGTAGATCTTCATCTGAGCCTCCTGCTTGAGAGGCCCCCAACAGTCGTCGCGCGGAGGCGGTGTCTAGGACGCAGCTTTTTTCGCGTGCTCGCGAAAAAAGTCGCGCGTCCTCGCGCGATCCTAGACGCCGCCGAGCACGACGACACAATCGACAGCCTCAACGGAGGCCCTACCTAACCAGCAGCTGAACCTTCTTCCCGAACCCGAACCCGAACCCGATCCCCTCACGCGCTTCCGCCGTGGAATTGCAAGCGGACCGCGGCCGTGGCGTCCGAGGGAACACCCAGAGCGTCATGCGCATCGCCACTGCGGGGTCGAGCGGATTACGGTTCACTCGCCGGAAACAGCCCCACGGGCGACAGCGCCAGCCGGCGCGTGAGCTCTTGCAGCGGAACACGCTCGCGGGCAGCCGCTGCGAGCACGTCGCCCGCGGCTCCGCGCGCGAGCGCGGCGAGCTCAGCTGCGCCCCGCTCATGCGCATCGAGCACGTGCGGCAACGGCGCTCTGTCGCGCTGGTAGTGCACCAGACATAGCAGCCCCGAGAGCCGGCTCGCGGCTGCGCCCGCAGGGCCTTCGACGCGCAGCGATCTGCGCGCCACCTGCGGGTTGTCGACTTTCATGCAGTGCGCCGCGCCCGCGAAGTGATCGGCCCACGCGTAAACGACGCGCCCAATGCCTGTCTGCAGCGCGGCCCCCATGCACATCGCGCACGGCTCTACACTCGCATACAGCGTGTGGTCGCCGTAGGAGCCCTCGGTCGGCAGCCTGGCGAGCGCGTTGACCTCCGCGTGTGCGATGCGCGTGCCGGAGAGCTGGCCCAAGACCACCTCGCGCTCGAGCCGGCGGCCCCGGCCTTCGGCCACGATCTGGCCGGCAGCGTCGACGACGAGCGCGCCGATCGGCGTCGAGCCCTGCATGAACGCTTCCCACGCGAGCTCGAGCACTCGGCTCCACGGCGCGTCGATCGCCAGCACGCGCCAATGCTACCAGCCCAGATCCGCAAAGCCAGGCGCCAAGCGAGCGAGCTCGGGCGGGCTGCCTCGCCGCAGCCCGCCCGAACGTACTCACGCGATTCGTTTGTGGCAGAGGCGGTAGCGTCCCGCGATGATGCGCCCCCACCAGTCGTCGCGCGCAGGCGGGGTCTAGGACGCAGCTTTTTTCGCGTGCTCGCCAAAAAAGTCGCGCGTCCTCGCGCGATCCTAGACGCCGCCGAGCACGACGACATACTCGAAGACCTCGAACGGAGGCCTACCCAACCAGCAGCTGAAGCTTCTTCTCTTCCTTCGGCTGCTGCGACCGTGGTGCTGCGGGCGGGTTGAAACCCGCCCCTACGAAGAAGCAGCGCGCGGACCCGGTCCGGCACCCGATCCCGACCCTGTTCCCGATCCCGATCCCGACCCCCATCCCGATCCCGATCCCGGATCTGGTTCCGGATCTGGTTCCGGATCTGGTTCCGGATCCGAATCCGGTTCCCGACCCCTTCCTACGGTTTCGGAGCCGCCGGAATCGACGCGGGTGCTGGCGCCGATCCGCGTGGGGGCGCTGTCGATCCAGGTGCTGCAGCCGATGGCGGTGCAGGCGTCGGCGTGGGTCCTGGCGCCAGTGCCGAGGGCGCTGTGGGTGTCGATGCCGAGGGCGATGTGGGCGCCGGGTAGGTCTCGTTCGCGCGGGTCGCGATGTATGCGCGGATCGCTTCCGCGAACTCCGGGGTGATCACCTGGCCGAAGTTGGGCATGCCGCGCTTGAGCCGCGAGCCCTCGATCACGGGCTTGCGGAAGCCTTCAGCTGAAGCGAGCAGTGGCGACCAGCGCAGGTCGGGGAGCACGCCGCCGGCGATCGTGCCCTCGCCGTGGCAGACGCCGCAGTAGCCCTGGTACAGGGCCTTGCCCAGGCCGAGCACGTTGGCGTCGCCGAAGGCTGCCGGTGGTTTCTCCGGCACGGGCAGCGGCGGCGCGGGCGGTAGCTTCGCGCTGCCGCCGATCTTGAACGCGAGCACGCGGCTGTGGTTCTCGGGCAGCGTGCCCTTGCGCGAGGCCTCGCCGGCCGAGAGCGCGTACACGCCGCCCCAGCCCGCGACGATCGCCACGTACTGCTGATCGCCGATCGCGTAGGTCATCGGCGCGGCGATCACGCCGGTCTGCGTGTGGAACGTCCAGAGCTTCTGGCCCTTATCGGCGGAGAACGCGCTGAAGTCGCCCGCCGCGTTGCCGGCGAACACCAGGCCGCCGCCGGTCGACAGCACGCCGCCGTTCCACGCGCCCGGCTGCTCGACGCGCCACGCTTCCTTCTGCGCGATCGGGTCCCACGCCTTGAGGTAGCCGCGCACCAACGCCATCAGCTGCGCCTTGCCGGCCTCGTCGGTCGGCGTGCTCGCTTGCACGATGTCAACGCCGACGTTGTACGCGACCGGGTTGACCACGTAGCGCGGATCGACCGCGTAGTTGAACGGCACGTCCTGCGCAGGGATGTAGACCAGCTTGGTCTGCGGGCTGAACGACATCGGCTGCCAGTTGTGCGCGCCGAACGGACCGGGCATCGCGAACCACGGCTTGCCCGTGTCCGCGTAGCGCGCGTCGGGGTTCTCGACCGGACGGCCGGTGGCGAGATCGATCGACGACGCCCAGTTGACCGTGCTGTAGGGCTGCGCGGAGATCAGCTTGCCGGTCTCGCGATCGACCACGTAGAAGAAGCCGTTCTTCGGCGCCTGCATCAGCACCTTGCGCGGCTGACCGTTGATCGTCAGGTCCGCGAGGATGATGTGCTGCGTGGCGGTGTAGTCCCACGACTCGCCCGGCGTCTGCTGGTAATGCCAGACGTACTCGCCGGTGTCGGGACGCAGCGCGACGATCGACGACAGGAACAGGTTGTCGCCGCCGCCGGGGCTGCGGATGTCGCGGTTCCAGGGCGAGCCGTTGCCGACCCCAATGTAGAGGAGGTCGAGCTCGGGGTCGTAATTCATCTCGCCCCAGACCGTGCCACCCAGACCTGATGCCCAGTCGGACTTCGGATCCCAGGTCTTCAGCGCCTCGGCCATCTCCGGATGTTCGGGCGGCCCCTGGG
>Ga0190265_10002046_pt1 | contig 13430 bp, 10 predicted proteins | sample Popmic124T_FD_133135 | JGI IMG/M metagenome (GOLD analysis project Ga0190265, IMG submission 133135) | Populus adjacent soil microbial communities from riparian zone of Indian Creek, Utah, USA - 124 T | ecosystem: Environmental > Terrestrial > Soil > Riparian zone | place: USA: Utah | collected... | reverse complement strand
CGCCGAGCACGGTGTGTGCGCGGTGCTGCATCCGCATGTTGGAACGATGATCGAGAACGGCGACGAGGTACAGCGGGTGCTCGAGGGCTCCTCCATCTCCCTGTGCCTGGACACCGGTCACCTGCTGATCGGCGGCACCGATCCCGCCGAGCTTGCCCAGCAAGTACCCCACCGAATCGCCCACACTCACATGAAGGACGTCGACCTCGGCCTGGCCCGCCAGGTGCAGTCCGGGCGGCGCACCTACACCGAGGCGGTCCGTGATGGCATGTACCGCCCGCTCGGCAGCGGGGATGTCGATGTCGCTGCGATCGTCGGGCACCTGCGCAGGCAGGGGTACAACGGCTGGTACGTCCTCGAGCAGGACACCATCCTCACCGAGGAACCCCGCGGTGAGGGCCCGGTGGCCGACGTGCACACCAGCGCCGAGTACCTGCGAAGCGTGATCAGCAGCAGCGGATGATCGCTCCGGCGTCTCGTAGCTACCGGCGAGCTCGGGACCTCTGGATGGCCGCCGCGGTTTCCGCCTCAAGTCCGGCGGATCGTGGACTCGCTCGGCGCCCGCCGCCCGGATCCCCCAGCCGCAACCGCGGCTACCCATCAGCTTCGGTCGGCGACTCCCACCCTCGGTCGACGAACTGCGTCAGGATGTGCCTGTCAGCGACAAGGGTGGACGACCAGGAGTCGGCCCCGCACGATGATGGCGCGGCGACTGGTTACCAGCGAGGCCGCCGAGCGGCACGGTGTCTCGGTGCGAACCGTCGAACGCCTTGCTGCACCGGCCGTCGATGCCGTCCAAAACGGGGAGGCTCGTGTGGTGGTCAAGGGACGAGGACAGGCGCGCGAGGCGCTCCCCGGTCTGAGGGGGTGGCGGCAGGCGCCACCCGGGCGTGACCCATCCCGGGCTCGCACAGCGCATGAGCGCGGGCACCGGCTGCGATACGAACGAACCATCCGGCCCGCGGCCGACTTCGTCTCCGACGGCGACCACAGGGTGGAGGTGGTCCACAGCGCCGCCCATCACCGGGCCGCACGGTCAGGCTCATACCGTCATGTCGGCTATGTGGACAAAATGACGGACGGATGACTGCGAGTTTCTTACGCGCAACGAAGACAAGATAACCAGACAACTGTGCGCGGCGCGCCGATAATGCTTCACGATCGATGAGAACAATGAGGCCGGCGAGATAAACATGGCGCGCAGCGTGGAAAGAGCGTACTCTTATCGATCTATTGGCCCTGGACCTCGGCCGATCCGTCAAACCGGACCGTTGGATAACCCGAGGTAGCCATGACCACCGACCAGACCGCGCCGCCCGGTCCGCGCCAGGCGATAGCCAGTCATGCCGCCGCATCGACCCCCGCCTGGCCGCCGACTGTCCCGGCCCATAGCGGCTGGGCCCTTCAGCGACTCGAGGTGATCAACAATGCGGCGGGAGTCTGTGCCCGCTGCGGGATGACGGACGACGGGCGCTGACACCGTGGTTCGCGACTGGGTCGACAAGCGACGTGCCTATTGGTGCGTTCCGCCGCCACATGACTGCGATCGTCCAATCCACCCCGGCGTCGTCCTCGACGTCAGCGTCGGTGCGCTCGTCGTGGCGCGGCACGCAGCCGGTGACTCTCAACACACGCACCTGTAGTGGATGTCGGTCGCGGGACGATCCAGCGGCCGAAGACGAAGGAGTCCTCTCATGACACATTCGGCGAGCACGGCTGAGTCCGCGCTTCCACCGCTCGTTCCCGGTCCGCACCGCAAGCGGCTCGGCCTCATCTCAATCATCGCCTGCTTCGGCGGCCTGCTCTTCGGCTACGACACCGGTGTGAGCAACGGCGCGGAGCGCCCGATGCAGGCCGAGCTTGGGCTGAGTGACTTGTCGGTTGGCGTCGTTATCAGCTCGCTGATCTTCGCCGCCGCGGTGGGCGCGCTGGTCGGCGGGCAGATATCCGACGCCTGGGGGCGCCGTAAGACGATCATCCTGCTCGCGGTGCTGTTCTTCGTCGGCACGCTGTTCGTCGTGTTCTCGCCGGGGTTCGGTGTCCTGGTGACCGGCCGGATCATGCTCGGGCTCGCGGTCGGTGGTGCATCGACGGTGGTTCCGGTCTACCTCGCCGAGCTGGCGCCCTACGAGATCAGAGGATCGATCACCGGGCGCAACGAGCTGGCGATCGTGGTCGGGCAGCTCGCGGCATTCGTGGTCAACGCGATCATCGGCACCGTCTTCGGCCACATCGACGGCGTCTGGCGCTTCATGTTCGCGGTCTGCGCGCTCCCCGCCATCGCGCTGTTCTTCGGCATGCTGCGGATGCCCGAGTCGCCGCGCTGGCTCGTCGAGAAGGGACGCGACGATGAGGCGCTGGTCGTGCTGAAGACCGTGCGCTCCGAGGACCGGGCCGTCGCCGAGTGGGAGCAGGTGGAGCGCGTCGTCGAGGAGGAGCACGAAGAGCATTGGGAAGGCCTCGGCGCGATCCTGAGGAGCAAGTGGCTGATCCGGATCATCCTGGTCGGCATCGGGATCAGCATGACCCAGCAGCTCACCGGTATTAACTCGATCATGTACTACGGCCAGCGGGTGCTGATCGAGTCGGGCTTCGGCGAGGGCGCCGCGATGATCGCCAACGTCGCGCCCGGTGTCTTCTCCGTGATCGGTGGCATCATCGCGCTCTACAACATGGACAGGCTCGACCGGCGCAAGACCTTCGTCATCGGTCTTTCGCTGACCACGATCTGTCACTGCCTCATCGGCGTCGCATCGATGCTGCTGCCGGTCGGGAATGCGGCGCGCCCGTGGATCATCCTGATCCTCGTCTCGGCGTTCGTGTTCTCGATGCAGACCTTCCTCAACATCGCCGTGTGGGTGTGGCTGGCGGAAATCTTCCCGCTGCACATGCGCGGCCTAGGGATCGGTATCGCGGTGTTCTTCGGGTGGACCACGAACGGATTCCTCGCGCTGTACTTCCCGTCGCTCGTCGAGGGGATCGGTATCACCGGGGCGTTCTTCATGTTCGCCGCTATCGGTGTGATCGCGCTGGTCTTCGTCATCACGCAGGTGCCGGAGACCCGTAACCGCTCGCTCGAGTCGCTGGAGGAGGACGTCGAGACCGGCGCGATCTTCAACATCAGGAAGGCGAGCCGCGTGCACTAGCGGTGCCGACGGAGGGGCCCGCACGGGTCGGTGCGGGCCCCTCGTGCTTGGGGCTGGTCAGGTTCTTGTGTCGTTTACTTGGGTGACTCCGGCGGCGCCGCGCAGCGTGCGTGGCCTGCCTCCCAGGTCAAAGGAGACGCCTGCGGCGTCGCTGCGCGATGCGCACGCGCCATCCTGGACATGCGAGCCTCCACAAGGCGCGGTACCGCCGCAGACACCAGTGACCTCGACTGACGTGGTGCCTGGTCAGATCCGCAGGTCACTGACCCATCCGGGCTATCAACGCCGCCGACCACACCAGTGGAAGCTGCTCCAGCGGAATCACAGAGTTGAGCCGATCGAAGTCAGGACGATGACGGTCTCTTTCGTTGAATATTCAGAACGTCCGCGACAGGACCCGCCGGCACCGAGGATTGACTGCGTCAATTTTGGGAGGCGCGTGTAGTGGCCAACCACCTGAAGCCGCCGTCGAGGTCGGCGGTCAGCAGGATCACCGCGATCCTGTCCACCTTTCTGACAGGGGGCAACCATTCGGTCACCGAGATTGCTCGGCTAACTGGGTTGCCGGTGTCGACCACCCATCGGATCGCGGTGGATCTGGCCTCCTGGCAGCTGTTGAATCGCACTGCCGATGGCCAGTACAAGGTGGGGATCATCCTGCGGCAGCTGGGTGGGGACGGCTGGTCGATGCCGGTGCTGATGGAGCGGGGCCCGCATGTGGTGACCGATCTATGGGAAGCGACCCGCCGCCGGACACGGCTCGGTGTCCTGGAGAACGGGCGGGTGGCCTACATCGAGAAGCGGGTCGGGGCGGATCCGGTCACGCCGTTTGAACTGTCGGCGACGTTGCCGGCGCACGCCACCGCGGTGGGTAAAGCCTTACTGGCGTTCGCGCCGCGGGAGGTGGTGGTGGCGGCGGTCGAGCACTTGACCACGTACACGGCGAGGACCATCAACACCCCGGATCGGTTGCAGCGGGCGTTGGGGATCGTGCGGCTGACCCGTGCCGCCATCGCGCACGGGGAGCTGGTGGCCGGTGAGTCGGCGGTGGCGATGCCGGTGTTCGGGTGCGGCGGCGAGGTGATCGCGGCCCTCGAGGTTGAGCTGCATGATCTGCGGGCTGACCTGGAGGTGTGCAAGCCGGCGCTGGTGGTCGCGGCGCGCGGGTTGTCTCGCGAGTTGGCGGTGGATCACGACCGGGTCGGTTGGCCGCGGCTACGGCTGGTTCCCGACTCCGACGGTGCGGCCGCGCCCTGATATGTCCGTCCCAGTTCAACCCGGCTGTTCCGCTCCGCAGCGAAAGGTTGCTCTCGTGGCCCGCAGGAACCCAGAAGATCTTCGTAGTCACCGGTGGTTCGGGGCGACGGACATGCGCTCGTTCGGGCATCGTTCGCGTACCGCGCAGATGGGTTTTGACGCCGCGGATTATCGCGGTAAGCCGGTGATTGCGATTATCAATACGTGGTCGGATATCAACCCGTGTCACACGCATTTCAAGCAGCGTGTGGAGGATATCAAACGGGGTGTGTGGTCGACCGGTGGTTTCCCGATGGAAATGCCGGCGATGTCGTTGTCGGAGCCATTCCAGAAGCCAACGACGATGTTGTACCGGAATTTGCTGGCGATGGAGACCGAGGAGTTGCTGCGGTCGTATCCGGTGGATGGCGCGGTGTTGATGGGGGGGTGTGACAAGACCACGCCGGGGTTGTTGATGGGCGCCTCGTCGATGGATCTGCCCGGCTTGTTCATGCCGGCCGGGCCGATGTTGCGCGGGCACTGGGGTGGGACCACGTTGGGGTCGGGCTCGGACACCTGGAAGTACTGGGCGGATCTGCGGGCGGGCAACATCACCCAGGAGGACTGGCAGGAGATCGAGAACGGGATCGCCCGGTCGCCGGGGCACTGCATGACGATGGGCACGGCGTCGACGATGACCAGCGCGGTCGAGGCGTTGGGGGTGACGTTGCCCGGGGCGGCGTCGATCCCGGCGGCGGATTCGCGGCATGCGGTGATGGCCGCGCACACCGGGCGGCGGATCGTGGAGATGGTCTGGGAGAACATCACGCTGTCGCAGCTGTGCACCCGTGCGGCGTTTCGCAACGCGATCACCACGGTGCTGGCCATCGGTGGGTCGACCAACGCGATCATCCACCTGATCGCGATGGCCCGCCGGCTCGGGGTCCAGTTGTCGTTGGCCGACTTCGAGGAGCTGGGCCGGCGCACCCCGCTGCTGGGCAACATCCGCCCGTCGGGGGCGTATCTGATGGAGGACTTCTTCTACGCCGGCGGGCTGCCCGCCCTGTTGCGCAACCTGGGTGACCTGCTCGACACCTCGACGGTCACCGCCAACGGTACGACGTTGGGGGAGAACATCGAACGGGCCAAGGTGTTCAACGACGACGTCATCCGTTCCCGGGACAACCCGGTGGTGGCCTCGGACACGTTGGCGGTGTTGTTCGGGAACCTGGCCCCGAACGGGGCGGTGATCAAGCCGCCGGCGGCCGAACCCCGGTTGCACCGCCACGCGGGGCCGGCGGTGGTTTTCGCAGACTACGACGACATGGCCGCGCGGATCGACGACCCGGATCTGGTGGTCGAGGAGAACTCGGTGCTGGTGCTCAAGAACGCCGGGCCGCAGGGCGCGCCGGGGATGCCCGAGTGGGGCCAGCTGCCGATTCCGAAGAAGTTGTTGGAGCGCGGGGTGCGGGACATGGTGCGCATTTCCGATGCCCGGATGTCGGGCACCAGTTACGGGGCCTGCGTGCTGCACGTGGCCCCGGAGTCGTTCATCGGTGGCCCGCTGGCGTTCGTTCAGGACGGGGACATCATCGAACTCGACGTGGCCGCCCGCCGGCTCTCGCTGAACGTCAGCGACGAGGAACTGGACAAGCGGCGGGCGGACTGGCAGCAGCCGCCGGCCAAGTTCGGTCGCGGCTACGGCGCGCTGTACCTGCAGCACATCACCCAAGCCGACCAGGGCTGCGACTTCGACTTCCTCGAGGCCGGCCCCCCCACCCCCGAACCGGAGATCCATTAGCCGGCCGGGGTGTGCGTGGTCGTGCTCCAGCCCGGCTTGGCACGCATGAGCCGCCGCTGCCGATGGCGATGTCGATGATCCGACGTCACCGACCCGAGGAGGTCCTAGAGAAAGTGGCAACCGTCCATCTCACCGTGGCGCAGGCTCTTGTGCGGTTCCTGGCGAACCAGTACAGCCGAGCGGGCGGGGTGGAGCACCGGCATGGGGGTGGCGCCCTGCACCGGTGGGGACCGCGGATATGCGCGCCGATGAAGGTCTTCGTGGCAGCAGGATCTGGGGATCATCAAATCAACCCACGGAAACAGCGTAGGGCTCCGTTCTTAGGAAGTCCTACGGCCGGGCGCACTCGGCCTGACCCCTACACCGAGCAACACCGAGAAGGACCACCACATGGCCGCCTCCCGACCTGGACGGCAGCTGCACCCCTGGTGCGTGGGCGGCGGCGAGCGTCCCCTGCTCGAATTTCTGAATAGGTTTCGAATGGTGTTCAAGTCGCGAGGAGGAAAGACGTGAGTGGCATCGAAACGAGTCGGCCTGTTGGGGTGGCCTTGGTTGGTTCGGGCCGGATGGGCTCTTATCACGGTGAGACGTTGGCGTGGCGGCTGCCGGGTGCGCGGTTGGCGGCGGTGGCGGACCCGGCTGCGGGTGCGGCGGAGAGGCTGGCGGCGGCGTTGGGGGCGGGTGCGGCGTACACCGACGCTGCCGATGCGTTCGCGGACCCCGGGGTGGAGGCGGTGGTGATCGCGGCGCCGGCCCGGTTCCACGCCGACCTGATCGTGGCCGCGACCGGGGCGGGAAAGGCGGTGTTCTGCGAGAAGCCCGCGGGGGTGAACCTGGCCGACCTGGACCGGGCGATCGACGCTGTCCGGGCTGCCGGGGTGGTGCTGCAGGTGGGGTTCAACCGGCGGTTCGCGCCGGACTGGGCCGCGGCGCGGGCGCTGCTGGACGACGGCACGTTGGGCACGCCGCGGTTGCTGCGGTCGGTGACCCGCGACCCGGGTGGGTTCGACCCGTCCCTAGTGGCCCCGGGCACGATCTTCAACGAGACGTTGATTCACGACTTCGACGCGCTGCGGTTCCTCAACCCGGGCGCGGAGGCGGTCGAGGTGTACGCGATCGCGGATGCGCTGGTGGAGCCCGACTGGCGGGACCGTGGGCTGCTAGACACTGCTGTGGTCACGGTGCGGTTCGACAACGGCGCGGTCGGGATCGCGGAGGCCTGTTTCGAGGCCAAGTACGGCTACGACGTGCGTGGTGAGGTGTTCGGCTCGGGCGGCATGGCCACGATGGGTGACGGGCGCCGCACCGGCATGGTGTTCTCCGGGCCGGCCGGTCGGGCGGTGGACACCGCGCGCGGCGACCAGGAGTTGCTGTCCGGGGCGTACGTCGCCGAGCTGGCCGCGTTCGTCGACGCTGTTCGCGGTGGCACGCCGGCCGTGGTTGGTGGGGAGGATGCCCGGGCCGCGCTGGCGATCGCGCTGGCCGCGGCGGAGTCGGTGCGGACCGGCGGCCCGGTGCGCATCGCGGAGGTGGACAAGTGACTGGACCGGTCGACACCGGCAGCTCCTACCGGCTTGCCGTTTCGGCCGAGATGGTGTTCGTGGACTTGCCGTTCGAGGACCGGGTCCGGCGGATCGCCGACTGTGGGTTCGAGGTCGAGATCTGGGACTGGACAAAGAAGGACGTCGCAGCGCTGGCCAAGACCGGGGCGATGTTCTCGTCGATGACCGGCTACATCACCGGGACGCTGGCCGACCCGGTCGGTGCCGCGGAGCTACTGCGGACCGCCGAGCAGTCGTTGCGCGTGGCCGAGGAGCTGGACTGCCCGCGGCTGAACGTGCACGGCACCGGCCTGGACGACAAAGGCTTACCGGTTATCCCCAGCGCCGCGGTGACCCCGAGCATGTGGTTGACCGCAGCGAAGACCCTGACCCGGCTCGCGGAGCTGGGGGAGCGGGCCGGGCGGGTATTCACCCTGGAGAACCTCAACACCGCCGTCGACCACCCCGGAACTCCGTTCGCGAAGGCCGCCGACACCCTCGCCCTGATCGAAGCCGTTGACAACCCGCACCTGCGGTTGAATCTGGACCTCTACCACGCCCAGATCGGCGAGGGGAACCTTGTTGAGCTGGTCGAGCGTGCCCTGCCCTACGTCGGGGAGATTCAGGTCGCCGACGTCCCTGGGCGCTGCGAGCCGGGCACCGGAGAAATCTCCTACCCGGCGGTCGCCGCGGCGCTGCACCGGCTCGGCTACTCGGGCGTCGTCGGCCTCGAAGGCTGGGCCTCCGGCGACCCCGAACTCGCCCTCCAAAGATTTCACACTGCATTCACCATCGACTAGCCGAAGCCGACTGAGATCACCGGCCCGTGTGAGGACGGATGACGATGCCCCCATAGGACGCGAACAAGCAACTCGGGAACGACGGCAACAGGTGAGGCGGTGCGGGCACGTGCAGGGGGCAAGCAGTGACGGGTTCGAAGCCGGTCGTTCCGCCGGTATCGGGTTGGCCCAGGCCCGGATCCCGATCGCTGGCGAAGGGCATGACCTGAGACGCGGCCTGGCCGGACAGCTGCCGCGAGCTGGCGACGACGCCGAGGCCTCGCTGATCTCCGACGACTCGGGCTGCATGGTCCCGCTTGTCGGCGACCAGCTGCGGGCGTTCCTTGCTGCACAACACGGCTGGGATCAGCGAGTGCCTCCCGATCATGCTCACCATCGGCGAACGGTCGCAGCGGCTGACCGAGGCCTACCTGGACGGCGGCGCCGGCGTGCTGCACCTCGCGCGAGGGTCCGGCGGTGAGCCAGGCTCGGCGCCTGCTCGGCGCGCTCGTAGGCACCGGTGCCGCCGCGGTGTTCGCGCTCATCGCCTGCGGCGGCAGCAGCGAGGGCACCGTGGTGGCCAAGGCCCACCCGGCCTACGACTACGCCTGTCAGGCGGGCGGCACCGTCACCGGTCCGGTGGCGGTGCCCGTGTGGGGGGTGTGCTCCGTGCCCAAGTGCTGGCGGCTGGTCGTCCGCGACAGCGACGGCAACACAACTAAGCCCTGCGTGAGCCGCGAGGTGTACGACCGTACGCAACTGGGCACGTTCTGGCACAGAGCGACCGACCGGTGACCCCACCTGGCCGTCGTCATCGTCTTCGCCTTCCTGGTGGGCGCCACGGCACTCGTCGCCGCGCACCCGCTCTGGCCGCAGACGTGAGCGCCGTCACCGGGGCGTCCGGCGGATTCAGTCGCGAGATAGTTCGCCCGAAGGAGTGCCGGAGCGGTCCAGTCGGCGCGGTGGCGCTCGCCATGCGGCAGGGGAACCGCGCGAACGTCGCGATCGACGCTGGCCCCGCGGTTGAGTATGTCTGCGATGCCGTGCAGGAGGCGCGAGCTCGCCTTACCAGTGGTTGGCCGGGCGTGGACGCGGGATGTGCGGCCAGCTCGTATCCGCGACATCTCCTGGTCGAATGATCAGCCGGGGCCGACTTGAGACCAGATGCTCGACGTGCTCGGTGTCGCCATAGCCGGGTGATTAAGAATGCGAGACGCACAACAGGTCGCGGGTCACACCCATGCAGTCGGGCTCCACCGGCGGTTTGCGACGTTGTCTGCCGTTGACACGGTGGCTTTCGACCGCCAGGCCCCAACCCACAGACGTGGCGTCATTCCAATGTCGAGCGAGTGGGCGGCGCGGTTGTGCTACGGATGATGACGTGGGGTGTGATGACCAGCTCGCGTTCGGTGATGACTGAGCCGTCGAGCCGACCGGCGGCGCGGGCGATGGCGAGGCTGGTGAGCTGCTGGGTGTCCTGCGCGACGGTGGTGAGCGCGATGTGCGACAGGCGGGCCAGGCGGCTGTCGTCGAACCCAATGACGGACATGACGCCGGGCACATTGATGCCGGCGCTGCGAAGGACGTCGAGAACGCCGGTGGCACTGCGGTCGTTGAACACCGTGACCGCGGTGGGCAGGTGGTGGGTGTCGAGCAGGGCTCGAGCCGCGGTGGCTCCATCGTCCTCGGTGAGGCCGCCGGGCAGGATGTGGGCGGAGTCGGCCAAACCATGCCGCTGGAGGGCTTTCCGGTAGCCGCGTCGGCGTTCAGCTGCGCCGGGGGCGCGGCCGCCGTCGATGTGGGCGATGCGGGTGTGACCGAGCGCGACGAGGTGGTCGACGGCCTGCTCGAGGCCGGCGGCGTCGTCGGTGCGGATCACGTCGACGGCGCGGTGCCGCACCGGGCGGGCGACGACGACGAGGGGCATGCGGGCCGCAAGTTCGGCCAGGTAGGACGTCGGTGCGTGGGGACCGAGCAGGATCAGCGCCTCACAGCGGTCCTGGAGCAGGCTCGTGACGGCGCGGCGCTCGTCGCGACCAGGGGTGACGGCGCTGAGGGCCAGTTCGTAGTCGGCGGCGTCGGCGGCGTCGTAGAGGCCGCCGACGAGGTCGCCGTGGAAGGTGTGCTGCACGGCAAACACCACGCCGATCAGCCGACTGTGGGCGCTGCGCAGCAGCCGGGCGCGACTGTCGGGGCGGTAGCCCAGCTCCTCGGCCGCACGCCGCACCCGCTCCCGGCTCACCGCGCTGGCCCCGGGGGCGTCACGCATGACGATGGAGACCAGCGCCACGGACACGCCGGCGCGGGCGGCGACGTCGGCCAGGATGGGGCGACGGCTGGCGGCCGAGCTACTCGGCGGCGGGGTCATAGACGTCAGCCTAGCCCAAAGTGTATAGAACGTTCCATGTGACGTGTTGAGGGAGGGCTCGCGCTGGCGGGTGCCCGAAACGCTGCACACGGCCGTTGACCTGCCGGTTTATCGTCGCGCGTGGCCCATCATGATCGCGGCGGTCACACTCATGATGATCTATCGGATGTCTACAACGCAAACGAGCGGGATGCTGCTGCGCGCTCGATCCTATGCCGCCAAGGAGATCGAGCCTGGTCCTGCGTTACCAGCCCCATCATCAGCGGGAGCGCAGCGGCCGTCCTTCGCGGCAGATGCTCTGTGCTCCCCGCCCAGCTATGTCTCGACGGGTCCAACTGATGTGCAACAAATGGGCAAACTCTGGATCGCCCGGACCGTGCGCGCGTTCGCCACCGGCAACCATCCGCGAGCTGGGTCTGCTCGACGTTGGTCCGGAGGGACTGCCGGTGCATATTGTCAGGTCTGTTCTGCGAACGGGTGGGGTTCCCCGGTAAGGGCGGCTAGCGCGGTGGCGACCTCGTGGATGTCGGCGCGTATGTAGGTGGCGGTGGTGCCGGCGTTGCCGCTGTCCGTGTGGCCAGCGTAGGCGCGGGCGACGGCGTATCCAAAGCGTCGTTCCACCCAGGTCAGGGTGGTGTGCCGGAGCCAGTGCGCACTGACTTGTTGTGCGGCGGCCCAGGGGAGTTGTTGCCGGACCCGCGCCCACAGGTAGTCGTAGCGACGGGCGGTGATCGGTCGGCCGTTCCGGTACCGGAGCAGTCGTGTGCTCGGGTCGGCGCCTCTGGCGTCGGCGTGGTCGAGCAGGTGGCGCATGAGGGTTGGCGAGATGGGTTGCCATCGTGTGGTGTCGCCCTTCTCGCGGAGCATCACGAGTGACTGGTTGGCGTCCAGGTCGCACGGTCGGAGGGCCAGCGCACCGCCACGGCGGCAGGCGGTCTCGGCGTGTAGGCGCAGAATGAGCGTGTCGAGCTCGGGATCGTCTCCGGTGCTGGCGGCAACAGTGAATATTTCCGCGAGTCGCTTATCAGCAATGACGTCGCTACGGCCGGCCCGGGGGACACCGGCGAGCAGGACGTGCGTGCGGGGGCAGAGGTCGAGGTGGCTCCAACCTCGGAAGTCCTGCAGTCTCAGGCGCGAGATGCGCACCGATGCCCTCCGTGCTGATGTTGTGACCGAGCGTGCTACTGGCCGCGGCAGCCCATCTTGGCCTGCGGTCGGATCGACCGGCCCGGCGGGGTTGCGCCTCGCTCCGGCCGCCGCTGGGCGGCGCCCCCCACGGGAAGTGCGTCATCTCGCTCCCCCCGCACGGACATCGGTGATGAGAGGCGCGTAAGCCCAGGGCCAAGCGGATTCGGGTCAGACCTCGTCATCGGCGAGCGGCATCGGTCGGGCGAGTCGCCGAGTGCGATCACGGGACGGGCGGTTATGCGATGGCCGAGGAAGACGGGCCGGTTGGCCTGCCCTAGCAGGAGCGGCAGCGTCAACGGCCGACGAATTCCTCCTACGGGGCACCCATCGGATCCATTGGGTGGACTCGCGGCTGACGCTTCATGGCGACCGAGATCTCGCTGGCCGCGTGGCGTCAGCAATCCACGTGTAGCCGACCTCATGCTGCACAACAGCACGAGCATGGCGAAGCATCGGCTGTCGACACGCTCCGCGCCGGCGGCCCAGTCGTTTGTCAGCTTGCCATTCGGTGACCTCGGTGATGCCTCCCATGGCCTGGTCAGCCGGTCGGTGTCCCCTCCGCCGGATTGACGGCGGCTAGCGGGTGCAGTTCGCCGGTGAGTGCGGCCAGCGCAGCTGCGATCTCCGGGAGGCTGGCGCGGACGTAGGTGGCGGTGGTCCCGGCGTGGCCGTTGCTGTCGGTGTGTCCGGCGTAGGCGTGGGCGACGGCGTAGCCGAAGTTGCGTTCCACCCATGTGAGGGTGGTGTGGCGTAGCCAGTGGGTGCTGATCTGCTGCGTGGCCACCCAAGGCAGGTGACGGCCGATGCGTACCCAGAGGTGGTCGTAGCGGCGGGAGGTGATCGGGCGCCCATCGGCGTAGCGCAGGAGTTGCCCGGTCCTTGGGGCGCCGCGCTGTTCGGCGTGCTGCCGTAGGTAGGTCATTAGAGTGGGGGAGACCGGCTGCCACCGGACGGTCTCGCCCTTCTCCCGCAACCTGATCAGACACTGGTCGGGGTCAAGGTCAGCCTGGCTGAGCGCGAGCGCTCCGCCGCGCCGGCAGGCGGTTTCGGTGTGCAGGCGCAGTAGTAGGGCGTCGAGGGCGGGGTCGTTGCCGGTAGTGGCGGCGATGTGGTTGATCTCGGCGAGGCGAGTGCCGGGGACGGCGCGGCGGGTGGAGGCCAGCCGGGGGGGGCTTGGCGACCTTACGGGCCGGGTTGGCCCCGGCGGGGATGTGGCCGTCGTTCTCGGCGTGGCGGTAGAGGCAGCGAAGGGCGGCGATGAAGTGCTCGGCGGCGCCGCGCCCGCCGCGGGCGTTCCGCCGCATCACCACGTTGGCCTTGAGGTTTTCGGCGAGTTGCTGGATCTCGCTGGGGGTCGGTTCGTCGAGGCGT
>Ga0190265_10002045_pt1 | contig 13432 bp, 12 predicted proteins | sample Popmic124T_FD_133135 | JGI IMG/M metagenome (GOLD analysis project Ga0190265, IMG submission 133135) | Populus adjacent soil microbial communities from riparian zone of Indian Creek, Utah, USA - 124 T | ecosystem: Environmental > Terrestrial > Soil > Riparian zone | place: USA: Utah | collected... | reverse complement strand
GCGCAGCACCTCGACCGTATAGGCGCGGACGTCGTCATCGTCCTCGCAGACCAGGATCGTCTCCTCGCGTGAGCCTTCAGGCACCGGCGGCGGCGCCACCTCCTGGGCCTCGGCGGCGGCGCCGACCAGGCGGGGGAGGTAGATTCGAACCGTCGTCCCCTGCCCTGGCTCGGAATAGATTTTGAGGTGGCCGCCCGATTGCTTGACGAAGCCGTAGACCATGGAGAGGCCGAGCCCGGTGCCCTTGCCGACCTCCTTGGTGGTGAAGAAGGGCTCGAAGGCGCGGGCGAGCGTGTCCGAATCCATCCCGGCGCCGATGTCCGAGACGCTGATCGAGACATATTGGCCCGCCACCGCGCCGGCATTCCGGGCCGCATAATCGCGGTCGAGATGCATGTTGGCGGTTTCGATGGTGAGCTTGCCGCCGCCTTCCATGGCGTCGCGGGCGTTGACCGCGAGATTGAGGATCGCGTTTTCGAGCTGGTTGGGATCGGCCTCGATCCGCCACAGGCCACCGGCCAGCACGGTTTCGACCTCGATCGTCTCGCCGATCGTCCGGTGCAGCAATTCGCCCATGCCGGTGACCAGCTTGTTGGCGTCGACCGGGCGCGGATCGAGCGGCTGGCGGCGCGAGAAGGCGAGCAGGCGCTGGGTCAGCACCGCCGCCCGCTCGGCGCCGACCAGGGCGTTGCCGAGCGCGCGCTGGACCCGGGCCTCGCCGCCGGCGCCGATATGGCGGCGGGCGGCATCGACATTGCCGGTGATGACGGTCAGCAAATTGTTGAAATCGTGGGCGATGCCGCCGGTGAGCTGGCCGACCGCCTCCATCTTCTGCGACTGGCGCAGGGCCGCCTCGGCCTGCTCGCGCTCGGCGATGGCGGCGGCGACCCGCGCCTCGAGCGAACGGTTGAGCTCGACCAGCGCCTGTTCGGCGCGCTTGCGCTCGGCGATCTCCCGCCTGGCCGCCTCGTAAAGCCGGGCATTGTCGATCGCCACCGCCGCCTGGCCGGCGATTCCGACCAGCAATTCCTCGTGGCGCGCGGTGAAGCGGCCGGGCTCGGCATGGCCGAAGAACAAGCCGCCGATCACCTCGCCCGAGCGCGAGATCACCGGCACGGCGAGATAGGAGGCCACCGGCAGATGCTCCTTGGGCATGCCGTGGTGGGTATCGCTCCTGCCGTAGCGCGGATCCTTCGTGATGTCTTCCGAGCGGACCACGCCGGCGCCGGTGAAGGTGGGCGCGAAGACTTCGGTATTCCGCGGCATCGGGAATTTGTCGAAGTGGCTGCGGTCGACGCCCGATAGGGCGTAGAGCATGTAGCTTTCGCCGGCCTCATTGAGGACGTTGTAGAAGAAGGCCCCGAATTGCGCACCCGACAGCTCGACCCCGGCGTCGGTGACCATCTGCACGACCTTGTCCAGATCGAGCTCGGGGGCGAGGCTCGCGCCGATCCGGTTCAGCGTTTCGAGCGCGGTCTTCTCGTCGCGCAGCGCCTGATCGGCGGCCTGGCGCTCGCTGATGTCCTGGATGACGCCGATCATCCCGGACGCCGCCCCGGCGGCGTCGTAGATCGGCCTCCCGACCGCATAGATCCAGGCGACTCGGCCGTCCCGTTGCGGCAGCCGATATTCGGCATGATAATCGGTGCCGGCGGCCAGTGCCGCCTCGAAGGCGGCGACGGCGCGGGCGGCGTCGGCGGCCGGCATCAGCGACCGGGTCTTCGCCCAGGTCATCACCGCCCCAGGCGCCAGGCCGAACAGGGACGCGGCCTGTTCGGATACGGTGATCATGTCCGTGGCGGCGTCCCACTGCCAGTCGCCCAGCCTGCCCGCGGCGAGGGCGATGCGGAGCCGCTCCTCGCTCTCGCGCAGCCTCATCTCGGCGATCTTCTCGTTGGTGATGTCGACCGCCATGCCGACATAGCCGACGAGATTGCCGGCGCCGTCGAAGCGGGTCCGGCAACTGACTTTCAGCCAGCGTTCCTCGCCGTCGGCGCGGCGGAAGCGCGCGTCATAGCCGTAATCCGTCCGCGCCGCCCAAGCCTCGGAGCGCCGCTTCAGCACCTCGCCGAGATCGTCGGCATGGATCATCGCGATCCAGGCCTCGCCGGTCAGCTCGGCGGCCGGGCGGCCGGCAATCTCCTCGAAGGCCTTGTTGACGAACTCGATGCCGGTGGCGTTGGTGACCCAGACCGGGGACGGCGCGCTGTCCGCCATCGCCCGGAACCGGGCCTCGCTCTCGCGCACCAGGCGCTCGTTCATCAGCCGCGCCGTGGTCTCGACGACGATGGCGATCACGCCGGCGGGCTTGCCGCTCTCGTCGGGCACCGGCGAATAATCGAGGTCCATCCAGACCTGCTCGGGGCGGCCGTGCCGATTGAGGACCAGCTCCTGATCCTTATAGGCCAGGGTCCCGCCCGCGAGGCCGACCTTCATGACATTGTCGTTGAAGTCGGCGACCTCCGGCCAACCTTCGCGGACCTTCGAGCCGAGCAATTGCGGATGGCGGCCGCCGGCGAAGCCCGAATAGGCGTCATTGTAGATCATGACGCCGTCCTCGCCCCACAGCATCACGATCGGCACCGGGGACAGGAGGATCATGCCGACCGCGGTCTTGAGGCTCTGCGGCCAGGCCTGGATCGGGCCCAGAGAGGTGGCGCTCCAGTCGAAGGCGCGGATCAGCGCCCCCATCTCGCCGCCGCCCGACAGGAAGTCGGCGGCCTCGCTTTTCTCCCCTTCGGCAGCCACTTCCCGGTCGACCCTCATGCGCAACATACTCTCACGGAACGCCTCCGCCGCGCTATCCCGATTCGCCCGCAGTTCAAGCGCTTGCGCCGAGCGCTTCGCGCCAGGCGGCCTCGTCGAAGCCGAGCAGGCGCCGGTCGCCGAGATCGAGCAGCGGCCGCTTGATCATCGACGGCTGGGCCCGCATCAACGCGATCGCCTTGTCCTTGTCGAGGCCCGATTTGTCCGCCTCGGGCAGCTTGCGGAAAGTCGTGCCCGCGCGGTTCAGCAGCCTGTCCCAGCCCAATTCATTCGCCCAGGCGCGCAGCCTTTCCGCGTCGATCCCATCGGTCTTATAGTCGTGGAAGGCGAAGACGATGCCGCGCGCGTCGAGCCAGGCGCGCGCCTTCTTCACCGTATCGCAATTGCGGATGCCGTAGAGCGCGATCGTCATCGCCGCCGCCTAGCATGGCCGCCGCGCGCCGCGCCAGCTCAGGCCGACAACAGCCCGTTCAATCCGTCAAGGATCGTCGCCCAGCCCTGCCGCGTCCGCGCCTCGTAATCCTCCCAGACGCCGTCATGGGTGAGGCGGACATGCGATCCATCACCGTCGGGCGCGATGTCGACCGTGACCCGCGTCCGCTCCTCGCCGAGGCTGGTCCAGAAATCGAAGGCCAGCCGGCGCGGCCGATCGATCTCGACATATTCGCCGAAATGCTCGGCGGCCTGATCGCCGCGCCGTTCGACGATCCTGAAACGCCCGCCGACGCGGGCGTCGATCTCCACGCTCTCCATCGTCCCGTCCGGCGTCGCGAACAGCCATCGGCCGGCCGCGTCCGGATCGAGCCAGGCGTCGAACACCATGTCCGGCGGCGCGGCGATGCGCCGCTCGACCGTCACCGTCGCGCTCTTCGTCATTCAACCCTCCTTAGCCATGGCTTCGCGCCGGGCCAGCTCGGCGGACGTCGGTTCGGCGAGCGCGAAGGAGCCGGTGCGCACCGGCCCGGTCGGCCGGTAGCGGCTCACGATCACGCCGGTGGAGGCGGTACGGCTATCCAGCAACTCCCATTCGGCCGCCATCGCATCCTCGCCGATCAGCTTCTTGCCGCGGCCGAGGATCACCGGGAAGATCAGCAGGAACAGCTCGTCGACCAGCCCCGCCGCCAGAAGCGACTGGACCAGCACAGAGCTGCCCTGGGTGAGGAGGTCGGGCCCGTCGCCCGCCTTCAGCCGCGCGACCGCCCGAGGCACGTCGCCGTCCAGCTTGACGCTGTTCTGCCAGGCGAGCGGCCTGGTCGAGGAGGTCGCGACATATTTGGTGACCGAATTGAACAGCGCGGCCGGCTCCTCCTGCGTGAACGGCCAGTGCGCGGCGAAGATGTCGTAGGTCCTGCGCCCGAGCAGCAGATCGAAGGGCCTGGAGAAGGCTTCGCCCATGAACGAATCGATCACCTCGTCCCAATGGGGAAACACCCAGCCGCCATGCGCGAAGCCGCCGGTCGGGTCTTCCTCCGGCCCGCCCGGAGCCTGCATCACGCCGTCGATGCTGACGAACGCCCCCGCGATCACCTTGCGCATGGCAGTCCTCCTCGTCCCTATTCCCCAGCGTCCCAGGCCGGGTTCCAGGCGATCTCCCACAGATGCCCGTCCGGATCCTGGAAATAGCCCGCATAGCCGCCATAGAAGGCGTCCTCGGCGGGCTTCACGACGGTCGCTCCGGCCCGGCGGGCCTCCGCCATCACCGCATCCACGTCATCCTTCGAGCCCACATTGTGGGCGATCGCGACGTCGACGGGGCTGCGCGCGCCCATCGCGAGGCCGGAATCGTGCGCCAGGCTGGCGCGCGGCCATAGAGCAAGCTTGAGGCCGCCTTCGAGCTCGAAGAAGGCGACGGCGCCATGCTCATGCTCGCTGCCGACAATCCCTTCGGTCGAAAGGCCGAGTCCGTCGCGATAGAAAGCGACCGCCCTTTCGAGATCGTCGACGCCGAGCGTGATCAGGGTGATGCGGGGCTGCACCGCAACGCCTCAGGCGTCGGCGGCGAGGCTGGCCGCAAGCTCCTCGAGCTGCTCGGCGCATTTGCCCCAGCCTTCCTCGAAGCCCATCTGCTCGTGCATGTCGCGATCGGCCATGCTCTTGTGCAGCGCGACGGCGCGGTAGAGCGTCTTGCCGCCCGGCGCATCGGCCAGGGTCACGATCGCCGTCATCGGGAAGGATTCGCAGCCCTCGCCCATCTCGGCGGGCCGGTATTCGGGGCCGAGCGCGCTGGTCCAGGCCAGCTTCTCGCCCTGGACCACCTCGAGCACGCAGCCGGGATTGCCGTGGCCGGTGTCGAAGCCGTCCGGACCGACCATGCGGATACGGAAGACGCCGCCGGGGCGGAGGTCCATCTCCACTTCGCTGATCTCGTAGGGCTTGGGCGCGAACCACTGCTTCAGATGCTCGGGGTTGGTCCACGCCTCCCAGACGAGGGCACGGGGGGCGTCGAGCGTGCGCACCAGCACGAGGTCCAGATCACTCATTGTCATTCTCCTTGGTTTTCAGAATCTCCAGATAATCCTCCAGCCGGTCGAGCCGGCCTTCCCAGAGCGCGCGCTGCTCGGCGATCCACCGTTCAGCGACGGAAAGCGCCTTGGGTTCCAGCCGGCAGGTGCGCACGCGCCCCTGCTTTTCGGACCGCACCAGGCCGCTCGCCTCCAGCGCCTGCAGATGCTGCATCACCGCCGGCAGGCTGATCGCATAGGGCCGCGCCAGTTCGCTCACCGATGCCGGGCCCCGGCTCAGCCGCGCCAGAATGCCGCGCCTCGTGGGGTCCGCGAGCGCCTGGAAAGCGAGGTCGAGCCGGGCCGATTCGTTAAGCATGGGGTTAACTAACGCGGCGCCCCGCTCCGCGCAAGGAAAAGTTCAGCACACACTTAACTATCGCTGTTTCTCTTCCCTCTCTCCTCACCCTGAACTCGTTTCAGGGTCCATTGCGGAAACCAGCAGGCCGCATCCAATCTGGATGCTGAAACAAGTTCAGCATGACGAAGCGAGAGGGCCGCCGCTTTACAGGCCCGGAGGCGCTGCCTATCGCCCGCCCATGACGATCCAGCCGACCGATTCCATCCTCATCGTCGATTTCGGCAGCCAAGTGACGCAGCTGATCGCGCGCCGGGTGCGCGAGGCCGGCGTCTATAGCGAGATCGCGCCGTTCAACCGCGCCGACGAAGCCTTCGCGCGGCTCCAGCCCAAGGGGATCATCCTCTCGGGCGGCCCCTCCTCGGTGATGTGGGACGATTCCCCGCGCGCGCCGCAGCACTTCTTCGAGGCCGGCATCCCCATCCTCGCCATCTGCTACGGCCAGCAGACGATGGCGCACCAATTGGGCGGCCGCGTCGCGCCCTCCGACAATAAGGAGTTCGGCCGCGCCTTCATCGACATCACCGCCGAATCCATGCTGTTCGACGGGCTGTGGAAGCCGGGCGAGAGCCACCAGGTGTGGATGAGCCATGGCGACCGCGTCGAGGCCCTGCCCGAGGGCTTCCATGTCGTCGCGTCGTCGGAAGGCGCGCCCTATGCGGTCGCCACCGACGAGAAGCGCCGCTTCTTCAGCCTGATGTTCCACCCCGAGGTGGTGCACACGCCGGACGGCGGCAAGTTGCTCGCCAATTTCGTCCGCCACGTCTGCGGCCTGGCCGGCGACTGGACGATGGCCGAATATCGGGCGACCAAGATCGCCGACATCCGCGCCCAGGTGGGCGTTGGGGAGCATGGCGGCAAGGTGATCTGCGGCCTTTCGGGCGGGGTCGACAGCGCGGTCGCGGCGGTGCTGATCCACGAAGCGCTCAGGGATTCCGGCGCCCACCAGCTCACCTGCGTCTTCGTCGATCACGGCCTGATGCGTGCCAACGAGGCCGAGCAGGTGGTCGCGCTCTTCCGCAACCATTACAACATCCCGCTCGTTCATGTCGACGCCGCGGACCAGTTCCTCTCCGGCCTCGCCGGCCTCGACGAGCCCGAGGCCAAGCGCAAGCTGATCGGCAAGACCTTCATCGACGTCTTCGAGGCGGAGGCGCGCAAGATCGGCGGCGCCGACTTCCTCGCCCAGGGCACGCTCTACCCCGACGTGATCGAGAGCGTCAGCTTCACCGGCGGACCATCGGTGACGATCAAGAGCCACCACAATGTCGGCGGCCTGCCCGAGCGGATGAACATGAAGCTGGTCGAGCCGCTTCGCGAGCTCTTCAAGGACGAGGTCCGAGTGCTCGGCCGCGAGCTTGGCCTCCCCGAAGCCTTTGTCGGCCGCCACCCCTTCCCGGGCCCAGGCCTCGCCATCCGAATCCCCGGCGAGGTGACCAGGGAACGCTGCGACATCCTGCGCAAGGCCGACGCCATCTATCTCGAGGAGATCCGCAACGCCGGACTCTACGACGCCATCTGGCAGGCCTTCGCGGTGCTGCTCCCGGTGAAGACGGTCGGCGTGATGGGCGATCACCGCACCTACGACCATGTCTGCGCCCTGCGCGCGGTGACCAGCACCGACGGAATGACCGCCGACATCTACCCGTTCGACGCGGGTTTCCTCAGCCGGGTGGCGACCCGGATCGTCAACGAGGTCAGGGGGATCAACCGCGTCGTCTACGATTATACGTCGAAGCCGCCCGGGACGATCGAGTGGGAATAGCGAAGCCGCACTTGAGCAGCGCGTAGCGCGAAAGAGACGGTGCACGCCGGCCGACAGGTCCGCGAAGCGGAGCCTGATCGACGTCGGGGGACAATGGTCCCCTGGCGGAGCCCAAGCCGCTGGCCCTCCAACCCCTCCATACCAAAAGAGTGCCACCTACGTGTCAGGTACGTAGCTGACACTTTAGCGATCGATTGCAGCCACTCGCGCCTGCGAGGTTTACATTGCCTCGACCCCCTGGGTATTCGAATAGGGAGACGGCGGGGAAAGCATGAGCGCATACGATCTTGGCAAGCTCGTAAAGATCGAGCTTCGCGATATCTGGATGAGTGAATCATCTCACTTCACGCCGTGGCTGGCGCGCGAGGAAAACCTTCTGACCCTCGGCGAAACGCTGGGACTTGAGCTTGAGCTAGAGGCACAAGAAAAGACCGTTGGTCCGTTTCGGGCCGACATATTGTGCAAGGACATCGGCACCAACGCGTGGGTGCTGATCGAGAATCAGCTGGAGCGCACCGACCATTCCCACCTTGGACAACTGTTGACTTACGCCTCCGGCCTTGAAGCCGTGACGATCGTTTGGATTGCCGCCCGATTCACCGAGGAACACCGCTCCACACTCGATTGGCTGAACCGCATCACCGACGAAACCTTCCGTTTCTTTGGCGTTGAGGTGGAGCTTTGGCGGATCGGCGATTCACCCGCAGCACCCCGCTTTAACATCGTGTCCAAACCCAATAACTGGAACAAACTCGTTACGCAGGCCGCACGAGCGATTGACGAGGCTGAGCTTACGGGTACCAAGGCGCTTCAATTGGCTTATTGGGGCGCGTTGGGCAGCGTCCTCATGGCGAGGGGTGGTCCGCTGGCTAGAGAGCGCAAGCCCCAACCGCAATCCTGGATGTCCTATTCGGTGGGACGCGGCGGCTTTGGGATTAACGCTTCGATGGCGCGCCCAAAACGACAGGTCCGGGCCGAGCTCTATATATCGAACCCAAACGCCAAGGCATTCTTCCATCTGCTCCACGCGGAGAAATCGGCGATCGAGGCGGACCTCGGCTATCCGCTTGATTGGGAGGAACTGCCCGAGGGCAGGGATACGAGGATATCGACGCCACTCAACGAGGTGGATCCGGAGGAGCAAGCTGATTGGCCCCGCCAGCACGATTGGCTCGCTGCACGCCTGAATGAGTTTTATCGGGTGTTCGTGAATCGGGTTAAGGTACTCGATGCGAACGCTTGGAAGCCCGAAGGTTCGCTCTGAAGCCCAAGGCACCGGCCGCTTTGGTCGCCCGGCAGCGAGCGTCGCGGCGTGACCAGAGATGACGCACAAGGCGATCGAGGCGACCTTCGCATCGAGCGGGCCGGGCTTGTCGCTGGCCTGGCTCTGCTGGTGTGCGGACATCGACCGTGCCGAGGAACTGGCGCAGGACGCGCTGGTCGTGACAGCCGTCGCCGAATGGCCGAGGATCGGCGTCCCCCAATCTAGGCGCTTAGCTGATGCCGTCGCCAAACGCCGCCACCGCGCGCGTTGCATCACCCATTCAGCCAAGCTATCCATCGCGGCCATGGCCATCTGCGTTGAAATCAGCAAAGCGAAGCGACAACTTTCGAAGTTGATGGACGCATCGGTGCGCGGTGAGGAAGTGATCCTGCAGGAGGCGGGTGTGGCGCTCGCGAGACTCGTCCCTGTCGCGAAGGCCGCCGCTGGTAAACCGCCCTCAGGTCAGTGACGATCTTCGAATTGCCGACCTTGCCATGAAGACGTCCAGACGCTGCGCCTGGGCGGAGAGCGATCCGCTGATGCGCGCCTATCACGACGCCGAATGGGGCGTGCCCGTGCGCGATTCGCGGTTGCTTTGGGAAACGCTGATGCTGGAGGGGTTCCAGGCGGGCCTCGCCTGGATCATCATCCTGAGGAAGCGCGAGGCGTTTCGCGCCGCCTTTGCCGGCTTCGATCCGGAACGGGTCGCCCGCTTCGGCGCGGCGGACATCGACCGGCTGATGGGCGATCCCGGCATCGTGCGCGCCCGCGCCAAGATCGAGGCGACAATCCGCGGTGCGCAAATCTGGTGCGAGATGGCCGAGCGCGGCGAGGATTTCGCCGATTTGTGCTGGTCGTTCACCGGCGGCGAGGTCGTGCGCGGCGACGGCGTCGCACTGCCCGCAAAGACCGAGTTGTCGGAGACGATTTCGGGCGCGCTCAAGCGCCGCGGCTTCAAGTTCGTCGGACCGGTCATCGTCTACGCCTGGATGCAGGCGGTCGGCATCGTCGACGACCACGCAGCCGGCTGCTTCCGGCGGGCGGGCGGCTGAGCCCCGGCCGGGGGCCGGCGTGACAGGGAGGTCGATTTGTGTCAGCCTCTCGGACGCGATGATCAAGATCGGCCGACTTTGCTTGCACGTGGGCGTGGCGCCGGCGCTCGCCGGGCTGATGGCCCTCCTGCTCGCCGCTTCCGCTGCCCGGGCCGCACCGCCCGGGCAAGACCACGACGAATGCGAGCCCGGCCCCGAGGTGGAACGTTGCGTGGGCGCGCAGGTGGACCGGATGCGGCAGGACTATGAATTGCCGGCGATCGCGGACCTGGCCGCCGAAGGCGTCGAGACACGCCGCGCCTTTTTCGTGCGCGGCGCCGGCGGCAATGTCGGCGCGGTTTCCTTCACTCGGCGGCCCGGTGAGATGCCGCGGATGCGCTTCCAGAGCCCGGCCGAGCCCGGCAGGCGGTCCGTGTCGCTCGACGCGGAGATATCGGCCGAGACGTGGCGGCAGGTGCTCGAACGGTCGCGCGGCCTGTTCCACGACGTGGCCGCCGGGCCGACTGAAGCCGGCGGGCCTGACGCGCGGGACACGCCGACCTGCTTCCATTCCTGGGGCTCTTTCATCGAGGCGACCGGGGCGAGCGGCCCTGGATCTGCCGGTCAGGGCGACCGGGACGACGAGCGCTGCAGCTATGCGATCGGCACGGCGGACTATTCGGGGTTTCTCGCCGCGCTGACATTGCCGCACCTGCCGCCCTGCGCGGCACTCTCCGGAACCCATTATCGATCCGTTCCGGACCGGCTTTACGCCTGCACCCGGTTGGGCGGCGATCGGCTTGCGGCCGCAATGATCGTCAACAGCGCCGCCACGCTCAGTCGGCCCCTGCGGGGAGATCTCGCGCGGCATAACCTGCGCGCCTTGTTCGCGCCTGGTATCGTCCTGCGCGGGGAAGGGCGCGAGGTTGCCGGCCGGGAGGCAGCGGCCACGGAATGGCGGCGCCTGCTCGCGCGTCATCGCGACATTTATATCGCGTGGTATTCAACCTCCGGGACGAGCGCGGATCGCGGGCAATTCGAGGGAATCCTCTTTTATATGGAGTTCGACGAGGACGACCCCGAACTTCGCTACGTCGAGGCGCCGCTCGTCGCCAGCTTTGCCCGCGACTCGCGCGGGCGCTTCCGGATCGAACGCATCGCGCTCGGCGCCTTCGTCCGCCAGCCCTCCTGAACGGCCCGCGCCGTCAGCAGCCGCGATCGACCTCCCGCCCGACCAGAGCGCCGATGACGCCACCGACGATCGCGCCGGTGGTGCCGCCGCCGCGCCGGCCGTAGCGGCCGTAGCGGCGGCCGTCGCGGCCGACCTCGCGGCCGATCAGGGCGCCGGCCGCGCCGCCGACGATCGCGCCCGTGGCACCGTCGCCGCAGCGATAGCGGCCGCGGCCGTAATAAGGACGCCCGTAGGAGCCGTAATAAGCCTGGCCGTAAGAGCCCTGGCCGTAATAGCGCTGATCGTAATAGCCGCGCCGCGCGTAGCGACGGTCGCGGTAGCGCCGGTCGCGATAGCGACGGCGGTCGCCGCGATAATAATCGCCGGGCCGGTAGCGGCGGCGCCCGTCGCGATAGGAGCCGCGGTCGCCGCGGCCTTCATAATAGCCGTCGCGGTCATGGTCCTGCGCTTCGGCGGCGGCGGGCAAAGCGGTGAGCGCACAGATCGACGCCGCGGCGCCGAGGAGGAAGGTCCTGAGCATGAATCGGGCTCCTCAATGAAACTATCGAACGAACGACGCCGTCCCGATGTCCCAAGTTTCCGCCCCGGAGGCTGAGCGGGCGATGAACAAGACGATCAACGCCTGCCCGATTCCCCGCCTGCCGCTGCCGGCGGTGCCGGTGCCGCCACCGGCACGCTCAGCCCCGTATGGTGGGCGATGAAGGCGTACATGTCGGTATATTCGGCGATCTGCTTGTCGGTCGGCTTGCCCGAGGCGTGGCCGGCGCGGGTTTCGATCCGGATCAGATGCGGCGCCGGGCCGGCATTGGCCGCCTGGATCGCGGCGATATATTTGAAGCTGTGCCCGGGGACCACGCGGTCGTCGGTGTCGGCGGTGGTGACCAGCATCGGCGGATAGGCCACGCCCGGGCGGATATTGTGATAGGGCGAATAGCCGCGCAGGATCCGGAAATCGGCCTCGCGGTCCGGATGGCCGTAATCGTCGACCCAATAGCGCCCGGCCGTGAAGCGATCGAAGCGCAGCATGTCCATGACCCCCACCGTCGGCAGAGCCGCGGCGAACAGGTCCGGCCGCTGATTGAGGACGGCGCCGACCAGCAGGCCGCCGTTCGAGCGGCCCTCTATGGCGAGATGCCGGCGGCTCGTAATGCCTTCGCGGATCAGATATTCGCCCGCGGCGATGAAATCGTCGAACGTGTTCTGCTTGTTGGCGAGGCGGCCGGCATCGTGCCAGGCGCGGCCATATTCGCCGCCGCCGCGCAGATTGGCGACCGCGAGCACCCCGCCCATGTCGACCCACGTCATCCATTTGGGCTGGTAGCGCGGCAATTCGGGCGCATTGAAGCCGCCATAGCCGTAGAGAAGGGTCGGCCGCGGCGTCCGCCGATCGAGGCCGCGGCGGTGGACCAGGAACATCGGCACCCGCGTGCCGTCGGTCGACGTGAAGAAGAGCTGGCGGACCTCGTAATCGGCCGGATCGAAGGCGAGGCGAGGCTCGGCGAAGACGCTGCTCCGGCCGGTGGCGCTGTCGTAGCGATAGACCGCGCCCGGGCTGTTGAAGCTGGCGAAGCTGTAGAAGGTTTCGCTGCCCGATTGGTCGCCGTCGAAGCCGGCGGTGCTGCCGATGCCGGGCAGCGCGATGGTGCCGGCAAGGCGCCCGTCGAGCCCGAAGGTGCGGACCTCGCTCTTCGCGTCGACCAGATAGCGGGCGATGAGCTGCCGGCCGACGATCGAGGCGCCCTGGAGGGTCGCCGCATCCTCGGGCACGATCTCGCGGATGGCGAGCTCGGGCTGCGAGATGTCGGTGGCGACGATGCGCTGGCGGGGCGCGCCATTGTTGGTTTCCCAATAGAAGACGTCGCCGCTATTGCCGAGATAATCCCAGCTATGGTCGAAGCCGGCGATCAGCCGCCGCGGCGCGGCGCGGGGCCGGCGCAGGTCGATCAGGGTGATTTCGTGGCGCGCGTCGGTGCCCTGCGAGGAGGTGATGATCAGCCAGTGGCCGTCCTCGGAGACTTCGGCGGTGTTGCTCAGCCGCGGCCGATCCGGAGTCGCATAGACGAGGACGTCCTCGCTCTGCGCGGTGCCGAGGCGGTGGAAATAGACGACGTGATTCTCGTTGGTCGACTGGAACTGGGCGCCCTGCGCGGGCTCGGGAAAGCGCGAATAATAGAAGCCCGATCCGTCCTTCGCCCAGGAGAGATCGGAGAATTTGACCCAGCGCACCTCGTCCGCCGCCGGCCGGCCGGTGGCGACGTCGAGCACGCGCACGGTGCGCCAGTCGGTGCCCCCGTCCTGCACCGAATAAAGGAGGTGACGGCCATCCTGCGAGGGGTGCCATTCGGCAAGCGCGGTGGCGCCGTCGGCCGCCCAGCCATTGGGATCGATCAGCACCCTCGGCGCGCCGTCCAGGCCGTCGCGGACATGGAGCACCGCCTGGTTCTGGAGCCCGTCATTGCGCGTGTAGAAATAGCTGTTGCCGGCTTTTTCGGGCAGGCCGAAGCGCTCGTAATCGTACATCTGCGTCATCCGCGCGCGGATCGCGTCGCGGCCCG
>Ga0190265_10002044_pt1 | contig 13432 bp, 8 predicted proteins | sample Popmic124T_FD_133135 | JGI IMG/M metagenome (GOLD analysis project Ga0190265, IMG submission 133135) | Populus adjacent soil microbial communities from riparian zone of Indian Creek, Utah, USA - 124 T | ecosystem: Environmental > Terrestrial > Soil > Riparian zone | place: USA: Utah | collected... | reverse complement strand
TGACGCAGCAGAAAGATGTCGAGCGGCCGATAGCCCTCGCGCTCGCAATAGGCGATGAGCGGTTCGACCGTCTCGCGCATGTGCACGGGCCAGGAGATCTCGGGCGCCTGATCGCTGTCGAGCCGCTCCTGCCAGAAGTCGAGCACCAGACGCGCAGCGAGCGCGGGCTCGCCGCCGTAGAGCGCGTGATAAGCGAGGCGCATCGGTTCGGCGCCCAGCTCGACACTCGCACGGTACAGCCGCGCGTGCGCGCGCGCCGAAGCTTCGGCATCGGTCTGCGCGCGGATCGCAGGCGCGAGACCCGGGTGCGCGAACGCGTACCCGAGCCCGTCGACGACCAGTATCGAAGCCGCGACCAGCCGCGCGAGCGCGGCATGCAGGCGCGCCGGATCACCGTGCGACGTCAGGTGCGTGTACGACGCGAGCGGCAGCGCGCTGTCGGCGAGCGCGAGCGTCTGGCACATCTCGCGTTCGTCGGCATTGATATCGACCAGGCGCCGCTCGTGAACGCTGCGCACGCCCTGCGGCAATGCCACGCCATCGAGACTCGCCGGCAGCACCCACTCGCCGCGGTCGTAGCGCACGTGCCCGTTTTCGACCATGTGCTCGGCGAACGCCATGCACGCGCCCGGCACCCCGGCGCACAGCCCGTGCAGATGCTCGGCGAGCGCGGACATTGCCGGTACTTCGCCGAACAGGCTGCGCACGATCGCGGTGAAGTCGGCGACCGCCAGCGGCCGCAGCTTGATCCGCGCGCCGTAACTCGCGAGCAGCTGCACGGCGGGCGAGAGCTCGAGCGGTACCGGCGCCGGCAAGCTGGCGATCACGTTGAGCCCGAGCGAGCTCGCATTCCGTGCAATCGCGGCCAGCACCGCCGCCGAAGGCTCGTCGCAGTGGTGCAGGTCGTCGACCAGCAACAGCAGATGCTTGCGCCGGCTCACGGCCGACACCCACTCGAACACGGCGTGTTGTATGCGCTGGCGCAGCGTCGCACCGTCGAGCGCCCCGCTCGCTCGCTCGACCTCGAACCTGCCCTCCAGCGCGGGCAGCGCATGGATCAGCCAGCCGGCGTGCGGCTCGGCGGCTTCGAACGCGATCTCGGGCACGGCCGCGAGCAGGTCCTGCGCCAGCGCCTGCAGCACGCCGTAGTCGCCGCGGCCGGCGTCGCTCGCAAACGCGCGCAGCACGGTCGCGCCGGCAAGCTTGCCTTCGAGCGCACAGCGCTCGAGCATGCGCGTGCGGCCGACCCCGGCCTCGCCTTCGATCAGCAGTGTCGTGCCGCGCCGCAACCGGCCCTGCAGCACGTGACGGCGCACCGTCGCGATCGCGTCGTCGCGGCCGACCAGCTTGGGCGTCGTCAGAAAGGCGCGCCCGAAGTCGACCTCGTGCGTGCGCGACAGTCGGGCGATCGCGCTGACGCGTTCGATCACCTCGCTCGCCGAGCGCGGCCGGATCGTCTCGTCGAGCGAGAGGAGCGACATCACGAGCGAAGCGAGCGCCGGCGGCACGTCCGGCACGAGCGTGGCCAGGTCGAGCGGCCGTGTGCGCCAGCGATCGCGCAACTCCTGCAGGCTGCGCGCCGGATACGCGTGCCGCCCCGACAGCGTGTAGTACATCAACGCGCCGAGCGCATACAGGTCGGAGCGACCGTCGAGCGCGGTCGCGTTGAGCACCTCGGGCGGAACGAACGGGGGCGTGCCGGTCACCTCGCGGCTCATGCCCATCGGCGTCAACGCGCCGAAGTCGATCAGCTTCGGCTGCCCGTCTGCGGTGAAGCGCACGTTGCGCGGAGTCAGGTCGCGGTGCACCAGCCGGCGCGAGTGTACGAGCGCGAGCGCGGATGCGAGATCGCAGACCACGCTGCACAGCTCCTGCCACGGCACGCGCCCGGGATCGCGCAGGTCGCCGCCCTCGAGCAGCTCCATCGTGTAGTACGCGCCGCCTTCTTCGACGCCGTAGTCGTGGACCTGGACGATGTGCGGATGCTGCAGCTGCGCGAGCATGTGAAACTCGCGCTCGAACAACGCCAGCCGCATCGCGCTCGCTCGCGCGGTATCGCGATGCAAGCGCTTGAGCGCGACCTGCTTGCCGCTGCCGGTGTCGCGCGCAAGCCAAACCTGTGCCATGCCGCCGGACCCGAGGTCAGACAGCAGCTCGAACCTACCGAGAGTGAGATGCGCGCCGATGCCTCCGCTCCGACCCTGGCAGTCGTCGATGATCCCTGGCAGCCGTCAATGATACGGCGTGACGGCGCGAGTTGGCTCGGCAGATCCTCGAACTGACGCGCGTTGCCCACCTAGACTCGCACCCACCCACGCGCGGATCCGCACATGAGCGGAGCTCATCCGACCCGGGCTAGTGCCGCCGCGAGCCCAGGGGGAAGCCCAGCACGGCGTTGAGCAGACCGAAGCACTCGCGCGTGACGGCGATTGCGTCGGGCGTGGACCTCCACCAGCGCTCGGGCTTGAACGGGTCCGAGCTCGTGTACTGCACGAGCGCTTCGAGCCGCGGTCCCGCGAGCCTCTGCCAGAGCACGCGCACGCGCCGCGTGTGGTACTTGGAGGTCACCACGATCACGCGCTTGCCCCCGACGGCATGCAAGCGGCTGGCGATCGCGTGCACCTCGTCGGCCGTGTTCAGCGTCTTCGGTCCCAACACGTGGATCGCCGACCTCGGCACCCCGAGCCGCTCCAGGACCTGCTGGCTGTACACGTACTCCCCCGGCCGCTCGATCCCGAGCCGGGCCAGGGTCGCGTCCTCGTCCGACGTTCCGTTCCGGGTCAGCCAGACCTCGGGCACCAGCCCCTTGCGATACGTGGCCGCGGCTTCCATGGCGCGGAACGGCACCTGCCCGGCCAGCACCACGACTGCGCGAGCGGGCCGGAGCGGATCCGAGACGACCAGCCAGGCACCCGCGCCCTGGAAAACCCACGCGGTCACGGCGATCACAGCGGTACCGACCGCGATCGCAAACACGCGCCGGCGGCGGGCTCGCCGGGCACGCCCGACATGGTGCGGGTGGTCATGCGTTGTCACGATGCAGCTCGCGTCGCGCTCGGGGTCGTTTGCCGCGCGCGCCGCAGCATGACGGCACCATGCACGATGGGAAAGACCCGGGGTTCCACGCGCCCCGCCCGCGAGCCTGCTGCCTGCCGCACGCGCTCCGGTTCGATTCCAGACAGGAACAGGCGTTGGGACGGCCGTTTGGAGGACTCGATGGCTCCGTGGTGTAGATCGTGGGGGGTGGCGCTCGTGCTGGGCGGAATGTGCAGCGCCTGCGGTTCGAACGACGCGGCGCCGTCCAGCTCGCGCACGCCTGCGTTTGCCGGCGGGGTTGGAGGTGGCGCGGGCGCTGGCAGTGGCGGGTTCTTCGCAGGCATGGGCGGCGTGGGCGCGAGCGGCGGCGTGACCGGCGGGCTGCCCGGCAGCGGCGGTGCGGGCGTCGGTGCGGCCGGTGCGGCTGCCCCGATCGGCGGCGGCGCGCCGATCGCTGGCACGACCGGCGGTAGCGCTGGGATGGGAGGAGCCGGAATGTCCGGCTCGGGCGGAATGGCCGGGACCGCGACCGGCGGTGCGGCCGGCATGGCTGAACCCGGGACGATGTCCACGGGTTGCGGCAAGACCGGCGCGCAGACCGGCGCGTTTCAAGCCGAGATCATGGCCTTCGAGCTGATGCGCGGCTACTTCCTGTCGGTCCCCGCGAGCTACGACGCGAACAAACCGCACCGGCTGGTGTTCGGCTACCACGGCAGCAACTACACCGGCCGCATGATGCGGCAGTACCTGGACAACGAGAAAGCGCCGCTGCTCGCCAACACGATCTTCGTCTATCCGGACGGGTTGCCGCTCCCGAACCAACCGAGCAACGTCGCCTGGGTGCTGACCGACGGCCAGCGCGACCTCGCGTTCTTCGACACGCTGTTCGCGGAGCTCAAGGCAACGTATTGCATCGACGAGAGTCGGGTCTTCGTCAACGGCCAGAGCTTCGGAGGGTTGATGACGAACGCGGTCGGCTGCCTGCGCGGCGATGTGGTGCGCGCGATCGCGGCCGTCGCCGGCTCGGGACCGCGCGGGCAGTGCAAGGGCCAGGTCGCGGTCTGGCTGACGCACGGCACCGACGACATGAACGTCGGGTTTTCGAGCGGCGAAGGCAGCCGCGATCACTGGGTCGCCGCCAACCACTGCATGGATCAGACCGAGCCCGGCATGCCGATGCAATGCCAGAGCTACGTCGGTTGCGACGCCGGCCATCCGGTCATCTGGTGTCCGCACACGGGCGACGGCGGCCACCAGCACCCGAGCTTCGGCCGCGCCGCCGTGCGCGAGTTCCTCGCCTCGTTCTGAGCGAGCGTTCCGAGCGTGTGGACACAGCGCGCAGCCTGGTGATCGGCATTTCGTATACAAGCTCGGCTACGCCGAAGAGGTCGCCACCTTGCTCGGCCTGCTGTGCACCGAGCCCGACACGGTGAAGGCAAGAAGTGGGGCCCCAGCTCCGACGTCATCGCCTCGATCCGAGGCTTCGCCAACTACGTCTTCATGGTCGACCCGGAGCGCGGCCGCAAGCTACGCGAGCGCGCTCGAGACCTGGTGCGTCCCGCCCGCTGACCTCGTTGGGCATCGCCGCACAGCGCGCGACGGCGCAGCTCGCGTGATAGGCTGCCGCGCGTGAGTGAGCTCAAGCACAAAAAAGGTGCAGGCGGGACAGCGGGCGGCGTGGGCCAGTTCTTTCTGGGCTGCGCGATGGCGATCGCCGGCGGCTACCTGCTGCTCAATCAGATCACCGTGCGCACCAGCTACTGGCAGCTGTGGGGCCGCAACGCGTCCGGATTGACCTTCATCCCGTTCCTGATCGGCGTGGGTCTGTTGTTCGCCAACGGCAGCTCGAAGCTCGGTTGGCTGCTGACGGTCGGCTCGCTGATCGCGTTGATCGTCGGGGTGCTGGTCAACCTCAACGTCTATTTCGCGCAGACCAGCCTGTGGAACGCGCTGATCATGTTCGTGCTGCTCGCGGGCGGCATCGGGCTGGTCGTCCGTTCGCTCCGCGAACAGTGACCGCCTGCTGCGTGCTGACGTCAGCGGACCGGCGCGCCCGCGGCAACGTGTCGCATCGCGAAGGCTTGCCCCCCCCGTGGTGCCGGGCGTACAGCCCCTGGTGCCCTGATCGGGTCGCGATATGACGATTGCCAACACCAGCGGCTGCAGCACGAGTCGCCGGGCCGACCGTGCGCGAGCCGGTCTCCGGGGCGCTGCCATCCTTGCCGCGCTGGCTTGCTCGCTCGCGAGCACGGCATGCGGCGACGACGGCGACCGCACCGCGCTCGGGGTGCTCGAAGCGCAATCGGGCCCATTCGATGGCGACATCGTGCTCGACTCGGATTCCCCGGCGGTGGGCGAGCACGGCGCAGAGCTCGTCCTCGTGGACGGCACGGGCAACCCCTTGCGAGGCGCGGCCGTGGAGATCGTGCCGTTCATGCCGGCGCACGGTCATGGCTCGCCGAAGGTCGAGGCGACGGAGACCGCGCCTGGCCACTATCTGACCGAGAAGATGTCGTTGTTCATGCCCGGGGTTTGGGAGCTGCGCGTCCATGTCGTCGAGGGCGAGGCGGAAGGGCGCTTGGTCGCGACCTTCGAGGTCCGCTGAGCTTGACGCGCGTCTCGCTCGCAAGCGCCTGCGCGCTCATGCTGTGGGTCGCGCTCGACGTCGCGGCGCTGCGCGCGCATGCCCAGAGCTGCTGCAGCTTGGTGAGCGAAGACGAGCTCTCGGTGGTGCCACCGCGTCGTCGCGCGGTGGTCACTTCGCGGTTCTCGGCCAAGCAGATGCTGTTCCTGCACGACAGCGAAGGGCGGTCGCATCCGCTGGGCGAAGACGTGTCCGCGACCGATCTCGCGCTCGCAGTCGGCGGCGGGCTGCGGCTTCCGTTCTACGACCGCTTGCAGCTGCACGGGACCATGCCCGTGCGCGCACAGCTCCGAACGCTGCCGAGCAGCGACGCGGAGCGCGACACGGCCACCGCTTTGGGCGCTGGAGATGCGAGCCTGTTCGTGCGCTGGTCGGCGCTGTTCGACGATGAGCGAGGCTTGCTCGGTGACGATTCGAGCCTGCAGCCGTCACTGGATCTGTTCGCGGGCGCGAAGCTGCCCACGGGCCGCCATGTCGAGGGGCCGCGCGCGCGGGATCTCGCGCGCACGATGGGCGATGGAAGCACTGCCCTGGTCGTGGGCATGAGTGCGCTCAAGTACATCACGTCGACCCAGGGCGCGCGCCTGTCCCTGCGCTTCGTCCATCCGCTCGCGCGTGACTCCGATCCGGCCGGCACGGGCTACGAGGCGTTTACTCCCGGCGATCAGCTCGGAGTCACCGCGGGCTACTGGCTGCTCGAGGGCATGCACTGGCTGTTCGGGGCCGCGCTCGATTCGACCTGGACGTTCGCATCGAGCGCGCGCGCGCCCGGCGAACCGGAACGGTCTCTGTCCAACACCGAGATGCATCAGACTTCGATCGGACTGCAGCTGACCAGAGTGCTGCGCATGCCGGACCTCGATCTCACCGCGGGCCTCGGAGCCGACCTGCCCTTGCCGTCCGTCTCGGCCAACGTCTCCTGGGAAGGCGTGCAGGCGAGCATCGCGCTGCGCTACCATTTCCTCGGCGAGCCCTGAGCGCGCGCCACGCGTGGGTCGGGTAAGAATTTCAACGCAACGGATAACCGCAGCGGGCGAGGGCAGCCCGAAGCGGATGCTAGAAACGGGTTGTGGCTGAACCCGAGTCGCCGAGGAGCGCGGAGCCGGTCGCGTCGAGCGCACCCACGCGCAGGCGTGCCAGCCGCTCTCGGCTCGTCGCCGCTGCACCCAGCGCCGTCTGGGAAACGCTGGCCGCCTTCGATCAGATTGGCCTGTGGGCGAAGCAGGTCGATCGCGCGTCGTACACGACCGAGGTCACCCACGGGCTCGGGGCCACGCGGCGGGTGCAGGCCGGGATCCTCACCTTGTTCGAGACGATTACCGCCTGGGAGCCTCGGCGCGAGCTCGCCTATTCGATCGCCGGGGCACCGCCCGTGGTGCGCCATGTCACCAACAGCTGGCAGCTGGATGCGGTTGCCGGCGGCACCCTGGTCACCGTGGCGACCGTGATCGAGCCCCGGCGCTCGTTCATCGGCACGATCGCGGCCGCCGTGTTCTGCCGTGTGATGACCATGACATCGGAGAAGCTGCTGGCCGACCTGGTCGCGTATCACGCGCTGGACCATCCTTGACCACGGTGACGCCGACTGTACGCTGGCGGGCGTGAAGAGCACAACGAAGGCAGAGATTCCAGCGGAGCGCGTGACGCGCCTGCGCGAGTACTTGCAGCAAGCGGTCGGCGCCGGGTACTTCGCGGGTGTGACCTCCTGCGTGGTGCAGCGCGGGGAGGTGCTGCAGCGCGACGCATTCGGCCATCGCGACGTCGAGGACCGGTCGCCGATGACGCACGACACGATCTTTCGCATCGCGTCATCGACCAAGCCGATCGTGGCCGCGGCCATGCTCGCGCTCTACGAAGAGGGTCGCTGGAAGCTCGACGATCCCGTCGCGAAGTTCATCCCGGAGCTCGCCAAGCTCAAGGTACGGGAGAAGGACGGCTCGATCGTCGATCCGGTGCAACCGATGCTGATGCGGCATCTGATGACTCACGGCCTGGGCTTTTCGCTGCGGCCATCGCCCGACGAGGCCAGCACGGGTACGAGCAGCTTGCCACCCGCGGCACGCCCGGCGCTCAGCCGCATGCGCGGAGATCTGCAGGCGTTGATCACCCGCCTGTCGGACGAACCGCTGGCGTTCCATCCGGGCAAGCGCTTCCTCTACGGCGTCTGCTGTGACGTGCAGGGCTACATCATCGAGAAGCTCTCCGGACAAACCCTCGACCGCTTTCTCGAGCAACGCATCTTCGCGCCACTCGCCATGCGTGACACCGCGTTCTGGGTGGAGCCCGAGAAGAGCGACCGCGTCGCCTCGCTTTATCAATACGAGGGCGGCGCGCTCACGCGCGTCAACAAGCCGGATCCGGAGCGGATCGCAAGACGCCCGACGTTCCTGTCAGGCGGCGGCGGGCTGTGGTCGACGCCGGACGACTACCAGCGCTTCTGTCAGATGCTGCTCGACGAGGGCGCGAGCCCGGGAGGGCGCGTGCTGCAGCCGGCGAGCGTACGCTTGATGCGAAGCGACCTGCTCGAGCCGCAGGTCTACGTGCAGGTGGTGCGCGGCTACCGGCTGCCCGGCGCGCGCTTCGGCATGAACGTCAGCGTGATCACCGAGCCTCAGGGCGACAACGCGATGTACGGCAAGGACAGCTTCAGCTGGGGTGGAGCGTTCGGGACCTACTTCTGGATCGACCCGACCAACGAGCTGTTCGCCTCGGGGATGGTGCAGATCATGAACGGCGGCTCTCAGCACCTGGGCGCCAAGGTCGAGTACCCCGACCTCAAGAGAGCGTCGGCCCAGCTGCTCTACTCGGGAGCCGTGTCCTAGGTCTTGCCTCGACTGAACGCCCGGAGCGTTCATCATCGCACGCGCGCGACCTGCCGATTGACCAGCCCGCGCAAGCGCTCCGAGTCGAACGGCTTGTCGAGGCGCGGGTTGGTGATGCGGTCGAGGAACTCGCGCGCGCACAACGTGAAGGCGCCGCCGGTCAAGAAGATGATCTCCGCTGCGAGCTCGGGCCGCTGGCTCGACAGCTCGGAGTGAAAGTCGATGCCGCTCATCTCGGGCATCATCACGTCGCACACGATCGCGTCGAACTGCTTGCCTTCGCCCATGCTGGCCAGGGCGCTGCGCGCGCTGGTGCACACCTCCACGTCGTGGTCGTCGGCGAGCACCAGCCCGATCGCGTTGGCCATCGCGCGGTCGTCGTCGATCACCAGCACTCGCCCGCGCGCCGGCGGCGGCGGCGGCGTGGACGGCGGTCCCGACGGGCGCTGATCGCGCAGCGTTTCAGCTGCGCCCAGCGTGTTCGGATCCGCGCGGAGCAAGGTCACGCGAAACTCGCTGCCGTGTTGCGGCCGGCTGTCGACCTCGATCCGGCCGCCGATGCTGGTCACGATCCGATGGCAGATCGACAGTCCCAGTCCGGTCCCGACCGCGGGCGGCTTGGTGGTGAAGAAGGGATCGAAGATGCGCTCGAGCACGTGCGCTGCGATGCCGGAGCCCGTGTCGCGCACGGACACCACCACCTGCTCCGGCGACGACACGCGCGCGGACAGGTGGATCTCGTTCTCGTCGGCGTGGCCTTCCGGGATCGCCTGCGCGGCGTTGATGATCAAATTGAGGAAGACTTGACCCAGCCGCGCCTCACTGCCGAGCACCGGCGGTAGATCGCAGTAGTCCTGCACCAGCCGCGCGCGATGGCGCGCCTCGTTCCACGCCATGCGCGCCGCCGAGTCCAGCACCTTGGTCAGCTCGACCGGCCCGATGCGCTCTTCTTCGGTGCGCGAGAACATCTTCAGGTCGCGCACGATCGCGCGCACGCGACCCGCTGCCTCGCGCGCCTCCAGGATCGGCGACTCGAGCCGCTGCAGTTCGCTGCGCAGCGTCCCGTTCGCGAGCGCGTGACCGTCTCCGTCGGCGTCCGGGCGGGTCAGCTTGGCCATGCGCGCGACCACCCAGTCGAGATTGCTGAGCGCGGCGCCGAGCGGGTTGTTGATCTCGTGCGCGACGCCCGCGGCCAAGGTGCCGACCGAGAGCAGGCGCTCGGTGACCAGCAGCTGCGCCTCGAGCTTCTTGCGCTCGGTGACGTCGCGCGCCGTGAGCAGCACCGCGGGCGCGCCCTCGAACTCGGTCAGGGCCGCCGGCCGGATCTCCATCAGCGCGTACTCGCCATTCGCCTTGCGATAGCGCAGCTCGAACGCGCGGCTCGGCCCGCCTTCGAACGGCAACAGCGGCTGCGCGATCGATTGCAGCGCGCTCGGCCGATCGTCGGGATGCACGATCGCATCCGCGGGCTGGCCGATCAGTTGTTCGCGGCGCGCGTAGCCCAGGCCTTCGAGCAGCGCGCGGTTGACGAAGATCCAGCGGCCGCCGCGCACCACGGCGATGCCTTCCGGGCTGGTCTCGATCACGCGCCGCAGATCGTGCTGCGCGCGATCGGCGGTGAGCCGTGCCGAGCGCTCGGGCGTGATGTCCGCGACCGCGCCGACGTAGCCGATCAGCTCCGCGTCGTCGCGCATCTCCGCGATGCGCAGCGAGGTCCAGACCTGCGTGCTGTCCTTGCGCACCAGGCGCAGCACTCCGTCGTACGCGACCAGGCCGAGCGGCGCCGCGGCGGTGGCGCGCAGCCGCTCGCGATCCTCCGGCAGCAGCACGGTCTCCCAGTGCCGGCCCAGCAGCTCCTCGGAAGAGCGGTCGAGCAACGCGCACAGCGCCGGGTTCACGTAGCCGAGCTCGAACTTCGCGTTGCTGACGTAGATGCCGAGCGGCGCGCAGTCGCACATCGCGCGAAAGCGCGCTTCGCTCTGGCGCAGCGCTTCGAGCAGCCCTTCGAGCTCTTTGTCCGTGGTCACGGGCTTGCTCAGCGGCAAGCCCAGGCCGGCGACGCTCTCGACCCTGCGCTCGGCGTCGAAGCGCGGCTCGAGTCGGATCATGAAGCGACCGAGCGGCCAGATGCCGGTGAACGCGACGGACTCGCCCGCGAGCGCACGCCGCACCATCATGTTCTTGCCCGGCACGAGCTTGGGGAAGTCGAACACCGAGCGTCCGATCAACTGCGCCCCGGAGATCCCGAACATTTTCACGTAACGTCCGGCACACGCGGTGTAGATGCCGTTGGCATCGAACTCGAACAAGGTCACCGGCAACGTATCGACGGCCCTGTGAACGCGCTGATCGGCGACCGCGGCGTACGCCGCGTCTGCTTCCTGCTGGCCGCTTCCCCCTCGCCCAATTCCCGCGAACCAGCGAGATAGGTCAAACTTCGCCATCGCCCTGCATCTGAAGCGAGCCAGCTAGCCTTCGTCAAGCGCGCGTCGGCGAAATACCCTCTATTCTCGATGAGATCTTCGGATATCGACTGGATGTTGCGACCCAAGCGGCACATCGCTGCGCGACGCGCGCGCGTCCGCGAACGGGGCCTCTCGCTGCTGCTGGCGCTGTGGCTGTGTCGCGCTGCTGCGGCGCTGGCTCAAAGCGCGGGTGAGGCGCAAGGCGAGGCCGGAGGTCAGGCGAGCGGCGACGTGAAGACCCTACCGGGCGCTGCGCCCGAGCCTCCGCCGCTGCTCCCGCCGCGCTTGCTCGGGGACGTGGAGCTGACGTTGCCGGAGGGCGTGAGCGCACCCCCGGAGGGGGTCGACGTGCTGCTCGAGATCGACGCCACGGGTCAGGTGAGCTCGGCGCAGCTGGAGCGCTCGCTGGGCGAAGCCGGCGACCAGCGCGTGCTCGAGGTCGTGCGCGCGCTGCGCTTCGAGCCCGCCAGGCGCGGCGCGCAGCCGCTGGCCGCGCGCGTGCGCCTGCGCCTGGCCGTGAGCGATCCCACGCCGCCGCCCGCGCTCGAGCCGCCGGCAGGGACGGACCCCGGGCGGTCGACTCAATCCGAGGCGGCGGCGCCTGCAACGACGAGCGATCGAGCGCCGGCCGAGCCCTCGCCGTCGGCTGCGAGCGCGCGCGACGATGACGACGATCCGGCGAGCTTCAGCGCGACCGCGCGCGTCGAGCGGCGCGCGCCCGGCGCCGCGAGCCAGGTGCGCTTGCGCGGCCAGGAGCTCACCCACGTGCCCGGTACGTTCGGTGAGCCGCTGCGCGTGGTGGCGACCTTGCCCGGCGTCGCGCACACGCCGTACGGGCTGGGCTTCTTTCTCGTGCGCGGCGCGAGCTTCCAGAACACCGGCTTCCTGGTCGACGGCTTTCCGGTGCCGCTGCTCTATCACCTCGGTGCGGGCCCCGCGATCCTGTCCTCGCGCCTGGTCTCGCAGCTGGACTTCTATCCCGGCGGCTATCCCGTCGCGTTCGGGCGCTACAGCGCGGGCATCATCTCGCTGCGCACCGAGCCGCCGCCCACCGATCGCGTGCAGCTCGAGGTCGAGCTCGATCTGCTGCGCGCCAGCGCGCTGACGATTGTGCCCTACGGCGACGGGGACGGCAGCGTCGCGTTCGCGCTGCGCCGCAGCTACTACGAGTTGTTCCTGCCGCTGATCACCGACGACGTCACGCTCTCGTACACGGACTATCAGCTGCGCCTGGATCACGACTTCGGGCGCGGCTTCTCGGCGTCGCTGTTCGTGTTCGGCTCGCGCGACTCGCTCGCGCTGGTGCAGAGCTCGGAAGCCGCGATGACCGGCGAGAGCAGCACCGGCTTCGCGTACGGGTTCGATCAGGTGATCCTGACCTTGCGGGCCAGGCCGCTGCCGGCGCTGCGCCTGCGCTGGTCGGGCACGGTCGGGCGTTCTTCCGTCGAGGTCGATCGGCAGAGCGGCTCGGAGCCCGGCCTGGGCGGCGAGATCGAAGCGCTGCGCCTCGGCCAGCGGCTCGAGGCCGTGCTCGCGCCGAGCCCCGCGCTGCAGACCACGCTCGGGCTCGAGGAGAACCTGCTCAGCAGCACCTTGAACGGCGCGGCGCCGAGCTTCGCGGAGCTGCCCGGGATCCCGGCTCCGAGCTTCGACACCGAGCCGCTCGCGCTGACCGAGAGCGTCGCCGAAGTCGACTTCGCGCCCTACCTCGAGCAGGTGGTGCGGCCCGGCCCGTTCGAGATCACCGCCGGCGCGCGCGCCGAGCGCTTGCACTACGGCTTCGGCAAGCACTGGACGATCGATCCGCGCGCGGTGGTGCGCTGGAAGCTGGGCAAGGTGGTCACGCTCAAGCTCGCGAGCGGGCTGTTCGCGCAGCCGCCGCTGCCCCACGAGGTCTTGCGCACCGGCGGCGACCCGCGCCTGCGCCCGACGCGCGCGTGGCAGAGCTCGACCGGTACGGAGCTCGCGCTGCCGTTCGCGATCGAGCTCGAGAGCACCCTGTTCTACAGCGCGATGTGGCAGCTCTCGCGACCCGGCGGTGAGCCGCAAGCCGACGCCGAGGGCAACCCGATCGTGCGCTTCTATCGCGACGACGGGAGCGGGCGCGCCTACGGCCTGGAGCTGCTCGTACGCCGCAAGCTGGAGCGCGGGCTGTTCGGCTGGATCTCGTACACGCTGAGCCGCAGCGAGCGCTTCGTGGAGCAGGGCGACCCGGTGGTATTCTTCTTCGATCAAACGCACGTGCTCAACGTCGCCGCGAGCTACGGCTTCGCGGGCTGGAGGTTCGGCGCGCGCTTCGCGCTCGCGACCGGCCGGCCGGTCGGCGACGTGATCGACCCGAGCGGGGTCAAGACCGTGTTCGACACCGACGCCGACGACTACGACGGCAGCAGCGCGGGCCAGCGCACGCGGCTCCCCACGTTTCACCAGCTCGACGTGCGCATCGATCGCGAGTTCGACATCGG
>Ga0190265_10002043_pt1 | contig 13433 bp, 14 predicted proteins | sample Popmic124T_FD_133135 | JGI IMG/M metagenome (GOLD analysis project Ga0190265, IMG submission 133135) | Populus adjacent soil microbial communities from riparian zone of Indian Creek, Utah, USA - 124 T | ecosystem: Environmental > Terrestrial > Soil > Riparian zone | place: USA: Utah | collected... | reverse complement strand
GAGGCCGAGCAGCTTCACGACTCCGCCCACGATCATCCCTCCCAAGGCGCCGCCAATGATGCTGCCCCAAGGCCGCCCGACGGCGAAACCAGAAACGGCGATGCCGAAGCTCACCCCGGCGCCCCCCATCAGCGCCGCCGCCATGGTGAGCCAGAGGAGGACGAGCACCACCGAGGCCGCGCCCATGCCGGGCCCGAGCGGCTGCGAGGCGCCGACGAAGCCGTAGAACAGGCCGCCGATGATGCCGGCGACGCCGGCTCCGATCGTCCCCGCGCCGCCAAGCAGCAGAAACCGCCGCCAGGAACGAGGCGGCGGGGCCTCCGGCGACGGCGCTTCATCGCCAAGGGCGGTGACGGGCGCGATGAAGCGGTAGCCATGCTTGGGAACCGTCTCGATGAAGCGCGGTCTCGCAGCGTCGTCCCCGAGCTGCCGCCGAAGCGTCTTGATGCATTGGGTGAGCGCCTCGTCGGTGACGGGCACGCCGCGCCAGACTTCTTCGAGAAAGCGATCCTTCGAGACCAGCTTGCCGGCCTCGCGCACCAGCAGCGCCAAAGCGTCGAGATAGCGGGCGTTCAGCTCCACCGGCGCATCGTCCCGCCAGAGCCGGCGGTCGCGGGCATCGAGAGAAAAGCGTTCGAAGCGATAGCGGCCGGGGACCATTTTTCAGCAAAACCTCAGAAGTTGCTCATGCCGCTCACCGGGCGGGTGTTCCAGACTCAAAGCCTCGATCATGCGGGGAGGCAAGGCAATGGCAAAAGAGGCGGAAATCGAGATCGCCCGAATGAAGCGACGCAGGACCAACCGGATAGGCATGGTTCTTCCGGTCGTCTTCTCGATAGCCGCGCTGGCTCTTGTTCTCGGCAATGTCGCTGCGGGCGTCCCGCCTCAGGCGGACGAAGGCGCGGCCGCTCACCTATTTCAGTTCCTGATCGTCGCCCAGCTTCCTCTTGTGATCCTGTTCGTGGCGACCGCGGACTGGACGCGTCCCTCCCCACCCCTACTCGTGCTGCTGGTGCAGGCACTTGCCGGCGCAGCTGCGCTGGGCGCGCTCTACTGGGCTGGATATTAAGAGCAGAAGAATTGGAGGCAAGGCAATGGCAAAAGAAGCGGAAAACACTGGCGGACGGGGCGGGATTCCCTGGAGGCTCGTCGGCTGGAGCATCCCGGCGCTTCTGCTTCTGCTGCCGCTGGTCGCGATGCAGTTCACGGAAGAAGTGAACTGGACCGCTTCCGATTTCGTTTTCGCGTGCGTGCTCTTCGGCAGCGTCGGTCTCGCCTTCGAGCTCATCGTGCGCAAGTCGAGCAGCCCCGCCTATCGGTCCGGCGCCGCGCTCGCGGTCGTCACCGCGTTTCTGACAATCTGGGTCAACGGTGCCGTCGGCATGATCGGCTCGGAGGACAATCCCCATAACCTCCTGTTCGGCGGCGTGCTCGCGATCGCGCTGATCGGCGCGGTCGTCGCCCGGTTCCAACCCGCCGGCATGGCGCTCGCGATGCTTGCCGCGGCGATCGCGCAGGCGGCTCTCGCCGCCCTCGGCCTCTCCACCGACATGCGCGGGGCCGTCTTCAGCATGGCCTTCGCCGTGCCGTGGCTGCTGGCGGCGGCTTTGTTCTGGAACGCGGCGCGAGAGCAGGCTGCGGCGGGCTCGGCGTCGTAGGTGGCCGGCCATTCCCGTTCGACACCGCCGCTCGCTCCCGCTACAGGCGACGCCATGAGTGACCGTCCGTCCACGCCGCTCCTCGACACGGTCGAGACGCCCGCACAGATCCGCACCCTGAAGCGCGCGCAGCTTCGCCAGCTCGCCGACGAATTGCGCGCCGAGACGATCTCGGCGGTCTCGGTCACCGGCGGCCATCTGGGTGCCGGGCTCGGCGTGGTCGAGCTGACGGTGGCGCTCCATTATGTGTTCGATACGCCCGCCGATCGCCTCGTCTGGGACGTCGGCCACCAATGCTATCCGCACAAGATCGTCACCGGCCGGCGCGAGCGGATCCGCACCCTTCGCATGGGCGGCGGGCTTTCGGGCTTCACCAGGCGCTCGGAGAGCGAATATGATCCGTTCGGGGCCGCGCACAGCTCGACCTCGATCTCGGCCGCGCTCGGTTTCGCGGTGGCGAACAAGCTCTCCGGGACACCCGGCCGGGCGGTCGCGGTGATCGGCGACGGCGCGATGTCGGCCGGCATGGCCTATGAGGCGATGAACAACGCCCAAGTGGCGGGCAACCGGCTGATCGTGATCCTCAACGACAACGACATGTCGATCGCGCCGCCCGTCGGCGGCCTGTCGCACTATCTCGCGCGGCTGGTCTCGTCGGGCAAGTATCTGACGCTGCGCCACCTCGCCCAGCGCTTCGCGCGCAAGCTCCCCGAGCGGCTCCACATCATGGCGCGGCGGTGGGAGGAATATACGCGCGGTTTCTGGACCGGCGGTACGCTCTTCGAGGAATTGGGCTTCTATTATGTCGGCCCCGTGGACGGCCACAATGTCGAGCGGCTGGTCAAGATCCTCGAGAACGTGCGCGACGCCCAAGAGGGGCCGATGCTGGTCCATGTCGTCACCAAGAAAGGCAAGGGCTATGGCCCGGCCGAGGCCGCGGCCGACAAATATCACGGCGTCCAGAAGTTCGACGTCGTCTCGGGCGAGCAGGCCAAGTCCGAGCCGGGGCCGCCATCCTATACCGGCGTCTTCGCCAAGGCGCTGATCGCGGAGGCCGAGCGAGATGCGAAGATCGTGGCGATAACGGCCGCGATGCCGGCCGGCACCGGCCTCGACAAGTTCCAGGCGAAATTTCCCGACCGCTGCTTCGATGTCGGCATCGCCGAGCAGCACGGCGTGACCTTCGCCGCCGGCCTCGCGGCGCAGGGCTACCGGCCGTTCGCGGCAATCTATTCGACCTTCCTCCAGCGCGCCTACGATCAGGTCGTCCACGACGTCGCCATCCAGAATCTGCCGGTCCGCTTCGCGATCGACCGGGCCGGCCTCGTCGGCGCCGACGGCGCGACCCATGCCGGCAGCTTCGACCTTGCCTACCTCTGCACCCTGCCCAATTTCACGGTGATGGCCGCCGCCGACGAGGCCGAGCTCGTCCACATGGTCCACACCATGGCGATGCACGACACGGGGCCGATCGCGCTGCGCTACCCGCGCGGCAACGGCACCGGCGTCGCGCTGCCGCAAACGCCCGAACGGCTCGAAATCGGCAAGGGCCGGATCGTCCGCGAGGGCAAGAAAGTCGCCATCCTCTCGCTCGGCACTCGTCTCGAGGAGGCGGTGAAGGCCGCCGACATGCTCGACGGCATGGGCCTCTCGGCGACCGTCGCTGACCTGCGCTTCGCCAAGCCGCTCGACGAGGCGCTGATCCGCCGCCTGATCACCACCCACGAGGTCGCGGTGACGGTCGAGGAGGCCTCGATCGGCGGCTTGGGCGCCCACGTCCTCACCATGGCCAGCGACCAGGGCCTGATCGACGCCGGCCTGAAGCTCCGCACCATGCGCCTCCCCGACCGCTTCCAGGACCAGGACAAGCCCGAAAAGCAATATGCCGACGCGGGCCTCGACGCGGACGGCATCGTCGAGACCGTGCTGAAGGCGCTGCGGCACAACAGCGCGGGGGTGGTGGAGGGCGCGCGGGCCTGATCGTCTGCTCGCTGCCGCGTATCGCGCCTTCGGCAGACGTGGTGGAGGGCGCTCAGGCCTGATTTTGTGCGCGCAGAGACGCAGAGGCGCAGAGAGGCTGTGCAAGATGGAAAAGCTTGCCTTGCTTGAAGACCAGGGAACCTATGGCAGCCCGCGAGGCGGGCCGCTTTCCCTTCCCCACGAACGAAAGTTGCGCGGGATCGTTGACAGGCTCAGCCTCTCTGCGCCTCTGCGTCTCTGCGCGAACCATCCAAACGCATTTGACAAGGCACGGAATCGCAAGTGAAATCCCGCGCCGATAACCTCCTCGTCGATCGCGGGCTCGCCGAGAGCCGGGCGAAGGCGCAGGCGTTGATCCTCAGCGGCCGAGGTAGCTGGCGACCTGCTTTCGAACCGCGCGAATCTGGGCCTCAGGCAAGCGGCCGATGCGGGTCGCCGAGGCGGCCTCCAGCGTCGCGATTTTCGCGGTGCGGATGACCGAGGGCACGGGCAGGCCCGCCGCTTCGTGATCCTCGATCGGGATATCGCCGGGCCAGGCCTTGCGCCGCGCATTGGTGATCATCCCGACCCAGATCAGCAAGCCGTCCGGGCCCACCGGCTCCTGCGTCAGGACCAGAGCGGGGCGCGAGCGGGCGACGTTGCGCTCGACATGCGGATACATCACGCGCACGACATCGCCGGCCTCAAAGCGCGTCATAGGCGGAATCGAGGTCGTCGGCCCATTCGGTGAAGGCGGCGAAGGGCTTGTCGAACGGGTCGCCGGCCTTGCGGATGACGACGCGGTCGCCTTCGATCTCATAGGCGATCTCGTCGCCGGGCTTGACGCCCAGCGCGAGGCGGACGGCGCGGGGAATGGTCGTTTGCGCCTTGGCTGTGATGCGTCCGACGATCATGGCGCTGGATGTAAGGAAATTCCTTTCCTATGACAAGCCGCATGAAGATTCGCGCCGACCAGCTGCTCGTCGACCGGGCCCTTGTGGACAGCCGGGCGAAGGCGCAGGCCTTGATCCTGGCGGGGCTCGTCTATTCGGGCGAGCGGAAGATCGACAAGGCCGGGCAGGCGCTTGCCGCCGATGCGGCCCTGGAGGTCCGCGGCAAGGACCATCCCTGGGTGTCGCGGGGCGGGGTGAAGCTGGCGCACGGGCTCGATCATTTCGGGTGGGACGTGGCGGGGGCGGTGGCGCTCGACGTGGGCTCCTCGACCGGCGGGTTCACCGATGTGCTGCTCGCGCGCGGGGCGGCGAAGGTGTTCGCGGTCGATGTGGGGACCAACCAGCTGGCCTGGAAGCTCCGGCAGGATCCGCGCGTCGTCGTCCATGAGCAGACCAATGCGCGTTATCTCACCGACGCGATCGTGACCGAGCCGGTCGATCTCATCACCTGCGACGCGAGCTTTATCGGCCTTTCCAAGGTGCTCGATACGGCGCTCGATTTCGCCAGGCCCGGCGCCCGGTTGATCGCGCTCATCAAGCCGCAATTCGAGGCCGGGCGGGACGAGATCGGCAAGGGCGGCGTGGTGCGCGATCCGGCGGTGCACGCGCGGGTCTGCGCCGAGGTCGCAGCTTGGCTGGGGGGGCGTGGCTGGCGCGTCCAAGGCGTGGTGCCGAGCCCGATCACCGGCCCGGAAGGCAATGTCGAGTTCCTGATCGCCGCCATACGGGCGATCGGGCTCGCGTGATCAAGTCAATAATATCGGCTGATTCCATGATTTGATCGAGTTCAGCTATGTTGAAGCCATGACCTCCCCGGATATCGAAGCTTGGGCCCATATTCGCGATGCTGTCTTTGAAGTGGTCGTGCTGACACAACGCGGCAACGATCTTTGGTCGTTGCCGACGATTCCGCGTGAACTTGGTGACGATTGGGCGCTCCCGGAAAGCCCGGAGAGCGAGATCAGAAGTCACGAAGCCTTTGGTCATTCCAGCATTACAGTCTCCTTCAACGCACTTACGGCGCTTGCAGCCGTCACGGGCGACAAGCATCCTCGCTCGACAAATGCCACGCTGGCGGCGATCGAGACTCGGCGCGGGCGTCACGGAGGCTACGGCTCGCCCAGTGAGCGGATGTACGACGACACGGTGAATGCCGTGCCGCGGCACACAGCCATGGCGGCGGTCGCGCAACTCGTATTTTCGGCAGCGGCCGATCTTGCGGTCCACTTGCAGCCGAGCATGAAGTGGCTGCTGGACAAACAGAAGAAGTCGGGCGGCTGGTCTTACGATTGGAGCAGGCAGTCGTTGCGGCTCGGCTCTCAATCGACCGCAAGCGCAATCTGCGCTTTGTGCCTTTATGCCGAATTGCCCGGAGCCCCGCGCGAGATCGTCCGCCGATCGTCGTCCGCCGTTGCCAAGGCTTATGCCGGTCTCTTGCGCTGCGAATGCGACGGCGTCTGGCAAGGCAAGGATGATGGCGTTCCGGAACGCTTTGAAGTGAGGGATGCCGCCTTTGTGATACGCCTCCTGCGGCTCGCTGATCGGTCAGGCACACTGTCTCGGATGATTTCCGACGATTCGGAAACCATCGAAGATCTCGTCGCGCGTCTCTCCGGAAGGCTGCGACAGGCCGGCTGGCCCGCAACGCGCGACTCCACCGCTCCAGATGTCATCGCCTCCATCTCGGTCCTCCACTTGATGGGCGAAACCGGAGGTCGTGCCTCCCTCGACGATGAGCTCCTTCATTCGGTTGAACAGGCCATTCTCGCCACATGGCGGAACGGCGAACTTGCTGCCCGCATGACCGCCTGGGATTGGCAATGCCTCGCATTACTTGCAGCGCAACGCGCCGGCCCGATGGACGCCACCGCAATTAGGAATGCCAATGCGCGTCTCGCTTCTGTGCGGAGCGCCTGGCTGTCCCGCAAACTCAGGACGGCTGATCTGACCCGGCTTGACGTCACAGCTCGCGAATCACTGACGTTTGCAATGACTGAGGGACGCGGCCTTAGGAAACGCTCCGCGAGGGAGCGGTTGGCGGTCGCAGCGAAGCGACTTGGGAAGCTTACCGTCGAGCATGTCTGGGCCATGATTGTCGGGCTAGTCGTGCTGCTGCTGTCCTATCAATTCTTCGGGCAGAATCTTCCCGACTTCCTTCGCGATATGCTCACCGGCGAGTAACGCGGCATGGCATGCGTGCAGGGCTGGTCGGCGGCGAACACCGGGCCCGAAGGCAATGTGGAATATCTGATCGCCGCGCGGCGGGGTTGATATGCGTCCGTCGGCGGATTAGCGGACTTGGCCGTGCGCATCAGCAACGCCTTCATTTTGCTCGCCTTGTCGCTGGGCCTTGCCGCCTGCGGCGGCGGCGATGCCAAGCAGCGCGAGAAAGCGCCGCCGCTGGTCAAGGCCGAGGCGGCGACGTTGATGACCTTCGCCGACCGGATCGAGGCGGTGGGAACGGCGCGGGCGAACGAGCAGGTGACGTTGTCGGCCCCGGTCGCCGAGCGGATCGTGCGGCTGAACTTCGACGATGGCGCCTATGTGCGCGCCGGCCAGGTGGTCGCGGTGCTGCGCCAGGCCGAGCAGAACGCGCAACTGAGCGAGGCGAGCGCGCGCTCGCGGGAAGCGCAGCAGCAGCTCCAGCGGGTCGAGGCGCTGAAGAATCGCGGCTTCGCCACCCGCTCCAATTACGACACCCAGGTCGCCGCCCGCGACGCCGCGCGCGCCCAGGCGCAACAGGTCCAGGCTCAGATCGGCGAGCGTGTGATCCGGGCGCCTTTTTCGGGCTGGGTCAGTTTGCGGACCATCTCGGTCGGCGCGATGGCGAGCCAGGGCACCGAGATCGCGACGATCAGCGATTTGACATTGATCAAGCTCGATTTCACCGTGCCCGAGACGATGCTGGCGGCGATCCGCGCCGGCCTGCCGATCCAGGCGCGCGCCGCCGCCTATCCCGACCGGCCGTTCAACGGCGTCATCCACACGATCGATCCGGTCATCGATCCCAACACCCGCGCGGTCATGGTGCGCGCGCGGCTGCCAAATCCGGATCGGGCGCTCAGGCCCGGCATGATGCTGAACGTGACGATCGAGAGCGCCAGCCGCTCCGGCCTTTCGGTGCCCGAGCTCGCCGTGGTCGGCGAGGGCGAGAACCGCTTCGTCTTCGCGGTGGGCGCTGACGGACGGGCGCGCCGGGTGCCGGTGCGGACCGGGGCGCGGCTCGGCGGGCGGATCGAGGTGTTGCAGGGCCTGAGGCCGGGGCAGCGCGTCGTGACCGAGGGGATCGTCAAGGTATCGGACGGCATGCAGGTTCGTTTGGCGGGGACCGGGGGCGGCAGAGGGCGCGCTCCGCAGTGAAGCTTTCCGACCTTTCGGTGAAGCGGCCGGTGTTCGCGGCGGTGGTCGCGATGCGGATGGCGGTCATCGGCCTGATCGGCTTCTTCAACCTCTCGTTGCGCGAATATCCCGACGTCGACCCGCCGATCGTCTCGGTCGACACCCAATATATCGGCGCGGCCGCCAATGTCGTCGAGACCCGCGTCACTCAGGTGCTCGAGGAGCAATTGGCGGGGCTCGAGGGGCTGCAGGCGATCACTTCGCGCTCGCGCGACGGCCAATCCGACATCTCGATCGAGTTCGTCGCCGGGCGCGACGTCGATTCCGCCGCGAACGATGTCCGCGACCGGGTCGGCGCCGCCGCCGCCAACCTGCCCGCCGACGTCGAGCCGCCGCGCGTCAGGAAGGTCGATGCCGACGCCTCGCCGATCATGTTCCTGGTCGTCTCAAAGCCGGGCTGGTCGCGGCTGCAGCTCTCCGACTGGGTCGACCGCAACCTCCTCGACCGCTTCTCCTCGATCGACGGGGTCGCCCGCGTCTTCATCGGCGGCGAGGCGCGGCCGGCGATGCGGATCTGGATCCGGCCCGAGCGGCTGGCCGGCTTCGGCCTCACGCCCGCCGATATCGAAACCGCGCTCCGCACCCAGAATGTCGAGCTGCCCGCCGGCCGGCTCGAATCGGCGCAGCAGAATATGACCGTGCGGGTCGAGCGGCCGTTCGCGACCCCGGAGCAGTTCCGCACGCTGATCGTTGGGCGCGGCAGCGACGGCTATCTGGTCCGGCTGGGCGACGTCGCCCGGATCGAGCAGGGGCCGGAAAATCCCTATGCGGCGTTCCGATTGAACGGCAATCCGGCCGTGGGGCTCGGCATCGTGCGCCAGTCCGGCGCCAACACGCTCGCTGTCGCCCAGGCGGCCAAGGACATGGCCGATTCCGTGCGCGCGGGCTTGCCCGAGGGGATGGAGATCACGGTCGGCTCGGACGAATCGCAGTTCATCGAGCGCGCGATCGAAAAGGTGTGGGTCACGCTCGCCGAAGCCGCGGTGCTGGTCGTGCTCGTCATCTATCTGTTTCTGGGAAGCTGGCGCGCGACCCTGATTCCGGCGATCACCGTGCCGCTCTGCCTGCTGGCGAGCTTCGCGGTGCTGTGGGCGTTCGGATTCTCGATCAACCTCCTCACCCTGCTCGCCCTGGTGCTGTCGATCGGCATCGTCGTCGACGATGCGATCGTGGTGCTCGAAAACGTCTACCATCGGATCGAGGAGGGCGAGGAGCCGCTCGCCGCCGCTTTCAACGGCACGCGCCAGGTCGGCTTCGCGGTGATGTCGACGACCATGGTCGTGTGCGCGGTGTTCGTGCCGATCATGTTCATCGCGGGGCAGACCGGCCTCCTGTTCCGCGAGCTCGCCGCGGCGATGATCGGAGCGCTCGCTTTCTCGGGCTTCTTCGCGCTCAGCCTGGCGCCGATGCTCTGCTCGAAGCTGCTCAGGCATGAGGAGCGCAAGGGGTTCTCGGCGCGGATCGACCGCGCCTTCAGGCGGATCGAGGAGGGCTATGCGCGCTTGCTCGACCGGGTGATCGAAAAGCCGTTCATCCCGCTCGTTGCGGTCGCTTTGTTCCTCGGCTCGGCGGGGGCGTTGTTCTTCACGCTCCAGTCCGAGCTCGTGCCGGTCGAGGATGCCGGCATCGTCAACGCCAATGTGAGCGCGCCGGAGGGAACCGGCTTCGCCGAAATGGACCGCTACATGACCGAGGTCCAGGCGCGCCTGATGCCGATGGTGGGCGATGGCGCGGTGCGCTCGATGATCGTGCGCACGCCGGGCGGCTTTGGGGCCAGCGACGATTTCAACGCCGGCGCGGTCAGCATCTTCCTGAAGCCGTGGGAGGAGCGCGAGGAGACCACCGAGCAGGTGGTCGGCGCGGTCAATCGAACGCTGGCGCAGATACCGGCGGTGCGCGGCAATGCGGCGGTGCGCAATTCGCTGAGCCGGGGGCGCGGACAACCGGTCAATTTCGTCATCGCCGGCGCGACCTATGCCGACCTCGCCCGCGCCCGCGACCGAATCATTGCGGCCGCCGCCGACAATCCCGGCATCGTCAACCTCGACAGCGACTATAAGGAGACCAAACCGCAGCTCAGGATTGCGGTCGATACCTCGCGCGCCGGCGATCTCGGGGTCTCGGTCGCCGACGTCTCGAACGCGCTGCAGACGCTGCTCGGCTCGCGCCGCGTCTCGACCTATGTCGACCGGGGCGAGGAATATCGGGTGATCGTCCAGGCCGAGGACAATGCCCGCGCGACGCAAGACAGTCTCGCGTCGATCTACGTGCGCAGCCGGACAGGGACTTTGGTCCCGATGTCGAACCTCGTCCGCACCCGCGATACCGCCGGCGCCCGCGATCTCGGCCGCTACAACAAATTGCGCGCGATCACGCTTTCGGCGGGCCTCGCGCCCGGCTATTCGCTCGGCGAGGCATTGTCGTTCCTGGAAGGGCAGGCGGGCGCCGCGCCGGAGGTGCTCGCGATCGGCTATCGCGGCGAGAGCCAGGCGTTCCGCGAGGCCGGCGGATCGATCTACTTCGTGTTCCTGCTCACCATCCTCGTCGTCTATCTGCTGCTCGCCGCGCAGTTCGAAAGCTTCGTCCATCCCGGCGTGATCATCACCACCGTGCCGCTGGCGGTGGCGGGCGGGCTGATCGGCCTCGCCTTGATGGGCCAGACGATGAATCTCTACAGCCAGGTCGGCCTCGTCATGCTGGTCGGCCTCGCCGCGAAGAACGGCATCTTGATCGTCGAATTCGCCAATCAGCTGCGCGACGCCGGGCGTGACATCGGCACCGCGGTGCGCGAGGCGTCGCGGCGGCGCCTCAGGCCGATCCTGATGACCTCGATCGCCACCGCCGCCGGCGCGGTGCCGCTGATGATCGCGACCGGCGCCGGCGCCGCGGCGCGGACCGCGATCGGCGTCGTGATCGTGTTCGGCGTCTCGCTCGCCACCATCATCACCCTGTTCCTGATCCCGCTCCTCTATTCGCGGCTGGCGCGCTACACCGGCTCGCCGCTGGCGGTGAGCCGCAAGCTCGAAGGCCAGCTCGCAGGGCCGCAACCGCAGCCGCAGCCGGCGGAATGAGGGGAGCCGAATGACCGGGATCGCGTCCAAGACCGAGCTCAGGATGAGCTTCCTGCGCTACGCCTTGTTCACCGTGCCGGGCATCTTGCTGCTTGGCACGCTGTCGGGCGCGCTTTCCGGCGCGGGCGCGGGCAATGCCTGGTTCGAGGCGCTGGCCAAGCCGCCGATCATGCCGCCCGGCTGGGTGTTCGCTTTGGTCTGGCCCATGCTCTACGTGCTGCTCGGCCTGTCGCTGGCCATGGTTCTGCACGCGCGCGGCGCAAGCAAGCGCGGGCGCGCGCTGGCCCTGTTCGCGCTGCTGCTGGCGCTGACGTTCGCCTGGCCGCCGGTCTTCTTCGCCTGGCACCGGCCCGACCTCGCTTTGTCGGTGATCGCGGGGATGGTGGCCGGGACGTTCGCGCTGATCCTGCTGACGTGGCGAATCCGGGTCGTTGCCGGGCTGCTGCTCTATCCCTATCTGGCCTGGCTGATGTTCGCCGGGCTGCTCAACTATGAGATCCTCGTGCGGAACCCCGGTGCGGCGCATCTTGTACCGGGGACGCCCGGCATCGATATCCCGATGAATGCGATCTAGGAAAGGCGCGACATGCAGTCCCAGAACAAATTGTTCGACGATTTCGTAAAAGTGATGAACGGCGCCGCCGGCACCATCGCCGGCATGACCCGCGAGGCGCAGGCCGCGATGCAGGAGCGCGCACGGGAATGGATCGGCGGCCTCGACCTGGTCACACGCGAGGAATTCGAGGCGGCGAAGGCGATGGCGCTCGCCGCGCGCGAGGAAAACGAGGCGCTGGCCGCGCGGATCGCGGCGCTGGAGGGCAAGCCGACCGGGCCCGCGGGCAAGAAGCGGCGGCCCGGCGCGACCGCCTGACTATCCACAGTTTTGTTAATGGAAAACCGTGCTGTTCCTTGCGCTTTGCCCGCGCACCGGGCAGATTCGGGCGCGAACAAACCGGGACTGACGCCGCATGGACATGGATGAATTCGAGCTTGAGCGCGAGGCGAGCGCCCCGATCGACATGCTCGAAACCTATTTCAGCGCGCTGGGCTGGGTCTATGAGCGCAACGGCGAGGACGAGATCGTCTCGAGCTTTCAGGGCAGCTGGACGCAATATGAGTTGCGCGCGATCTGGCGCGCCGAGGATCAGGTGCTGCAGTTCCTCGCGCTCCCCGACGTCCGCGTCGCGCCCGAGAAGCGCGCGGCGACCTACGAGACGATCGGCCTGATCAACGAACAGCTCTGGCTCGGCCATTTCGAATTGTGGTCGGCCTCGGGCCTCGTCCTGTTCCGCCACGCCGCTTTGCTCGAAGGCGGCGAGGAGAGCGGTACGCTGACGCTGCAGCAGGCCGAGACCCTGGTCGAGGCGGCGATCGAGGAGTGCGAGCGCTTCTACCCCGTCTTCCAGTTCGTGCTCTGGGCCGACAAGACGCCGCAGGAAGCGATCGCGGCCGCTTTGATCGAAACTCAGGGCGAGGCATAGTGGCAGACCCGCTGCTGCCCGGGCCGCTCTGGCTCGTCGGCTGCGGCAATATGGGGTCGGCGATGCTCGACGGCTGGATCGCCGCGGGCGTGGACCCGGCCCACGTCACAGTGATCAGGCCGAGCGGCGCGCCTGTCGGCCATGACGTGCGGGTGCTGACGGATTATCCCGAGGACGAGGTGCCGGCGCTCGTCCTGCTCGCGATGAAGCCCTATCAGCTCGATCGCGTCGCGCCTCCGCTTGCGCCGATCCTCGATCCCAACACTCTGCTGATCTCGATCCTGGCCGGGGTGGAACTGGCCTCGCTGCGCGCGCGCTTCGCGGCGCCGGCGACGATCGTCAAGGCGATGCCGAACCTGCCGGTCGCGCTCGGCAAAGGCGCGGTGAGCCTCTATTCCGACAACTGCGAGGGCACCGCGCGCGCCCTGGTCTCGGGATTGATGGCGGCGCTCGGGCACGCCGAATGGTTCGAGGACGAGGCGCGCTTCCAGCTTGCCGGCGTGCTGACCGGCGCGGGGCCCGCCTTCCTGTTCCGCTTCATCGACGCGCTCGGCGCAGCGGCGGAGCGCCTTGGCCTGCCCACCGATCAGGCGGCGCGGCTCGCCTTGAAGATGGTGGAAGGCGCCGCCGCGCTGGCGGGCGCGTCGGACGCGGATCCCGAGGCCCTGGCGCGCAAGGTCGCGAGCCCGGGCGGCACCACCGAGGCGGGGCTGAAGGTGCTGGACAAAGACCGGACCCTGCTGGTCCTTGTCGAACGCGCGCTCGACGCCGCGCGCCGCCGCAGTCTCGAAATGGCGGCGGAGGCGCGCCGGGAGGCGGACCCCCAAGATTGACCGTCCGCCCGGTCGGCCTTATCCGCGCCCAATGCCCGACCCGCGCCCCTATGACGACCGCGACGGCTGGATCTGGTTC
>Ga0190265_10002042_pt1 | contig 13435 bp, 11 predicted proteins | sample Popmic124T_FD_133135 | JGI IMG/M metagenome (GOLD analysis project Ga0190265, IMG submission 133135) | Populus adjacent soil microbial communities from riparian zone of Indian Creek, Utah, USA - 124 T | ecosystem: Environmental > Terrestrial > Soil > Riparian zone | place: USA: Utah | collected... | reverse complement strand
GCCGGCTCGCGCCTGGGCTCGTCCTGCGCGCCGAAGTGCTCGGGTCTTCGATCGAGGAGGGGCTCAAGCGTTACGACTTTCTCGGTGGGCCGGATCCCTACAAGCTGCGCTGGGCCGACAAATTGCGAGAGCGCTCGGCGCTGCGCGCCTTCAAGGGCCTCCGCGGGGCCCCCGCCTACGCCTGGTGGGCGTCGCTGCGACCGGCGCTCAAGTCAGCGCGGGGGTGGGCGCGTGGTCTCCGACTCTCCCGCCCGGCTTGAGTTACCGATGTGCTCAAGGGGAGGCCTGTGGCGCCTCGCGCATGGGCACCCGCGTGGCCAGGAAGGTGATCATCACCCAAGCCACCGACCTGACCGCGGTTGAGGCTGCGGTGACGACGATCACGCCCTCGACCGAGGCGACCAGCCCGACGACGAGCAGCTGCACGGCCAGCGCGACCGTGTAGACGCCGGCGAGCAGTTGGTAGCGCCGCTGGCTCAGCAGGAGGTTGGGCCCCGGCATCATCGTGTACTCGAAGAACGCGCTGATCAGCATGATCTGGAAGATCGCGACGGTTTCCGGGTAGCGACCCGCGTCGATCACCGGTATCACCAGTGGGGCTGCGACGGCGGTCAGCACCAGCACCAGGGCGACCAGCGGCCCGGCGCGCTCGATCCATCTCGCAAGCATGCTGAGCTGCAGCTTGGTTGAGTCCACGATGTCCTGCTGGGAGCTGCGCACCCGCAGGACGGCCATCAGAGCGGGGAACGGGCCGAAGATGATCGACATGTAGCGCAAGGCAGCTCCGTAGCTTGCGACCGCTTCGTCGTCGAGCCCCAGCGCGATGATGAAGATGGTCGCGTAGGCGAACCCGGCGGAGCTGAGGAAATAGAGGGTGAGCCAACCGGACTCGCGCCCGAAGTCGCCGGCGATCGCCCTGAGCGGGCGCGCGTGCAGCGTCGCGCGCGCGAGCGGCAGGCAGGGGATAAGGGCGACGAGGAGCACGGCGCCCGCGGTGCACGCCGCCACTTTCGGCCCCGACTCGACTATTCCGAGCTCGGCGACGAGCGCGGCCGCCAGGATCGCCCCACCCCGTGCGACATCGATGATCCCGGCGCGGATGAACTTGAGGTGCGCCTGGTAGTGGTAGATCGCCAGTTCGACCGAGGCATGACCCGCGGTGAAGGCGGCAGCCAGCACGACGAAGTCAAGCTCGCTGTGGCCCGCGGGCGCCGGCTGGACAAGGTTGAGCCCGACGAGGAAAAACGCCGCCACGCCCAAGACCAGCGCCATGCTCGCCGCCCAGGCGAGGGCGAAGCCGGTTTGCTCGGAGCCGCCTCGGGAGACCCGCTCGGCCTCGACCCGCATGTACCGCATGCGCATGCCGCCGGTCAGCGCGCTTCCCGCGAACTGGCCGACGTTCAGGAAGAGGACGACGTAGGCGAAGTTCTCGACCGACAGCGAGCGCAGGAGCAGCACCGTCGCGACCGCGCTCAGGCCGCGCGCGAAGACGTTCAGCGCGAAGGTGGACGCGAAGCCGCGGCGAAACGTAGATAGTCGCTGCCACATCAGCGGCCACCCTATCCTTGCCCCGTGATGCCATCTCCGCCCAACTTCCGAGCCCCGACGGGAGGCTCCGGCTGATGCCCTCGATCGCGCTCGGTAGGCGGCCGGATCAGGTCCTGGCGCTTGCCGCCCTCCTGCTCGCCGCGGCGACCGGGTTGCTGATCGTCTACTCGCCGCTCCTGGCCGCGCTCGCGGTTATCGCTCTCTGCGCCGGCGTCGTCGTTGCCCGCTTCGGGGTCATCGCGATCGCGATGCCGTCCCTGGCGCTGTTGCCCTGGCTCGTCCTCGTGGAGGGCGTCGCGCCGCGGATGCTGGGCACCTTCACCACCGCGGTCGCGGCCGGCGCCCTGCTTGCCCTCTCGATGCCGCTTCAGTTCAAGAGCCGCCTGGTTCCCGTCTCCGCGATCGCGTTCGCGATTCCGGTCCTCGCCCACGCGCTGTTCGCAACCGACAGCGATCAGCTGATCGTCGCCTCCAAGTACCTGATCTTCCCGGCGATGGCGGTCGCAGTCTCCAGCGTCAATGCAGTGGAGACGCTCTCCCGGCTGCGGCGACCCGTGCTGGTGAGCTGCCTGATCGCGATGGGCGCGCACATCGTGGTGATCTCGCTCGGCTTGGGCAAGGTGGACACCTACTACGAGGTAGGAGAGAGGCTCGGGTTCGCTGCCGATATTCCACACGCGCTAGCCCTCCTGGGCATGGTCGTCGCCGGCGCCGGATTGACGATGCGGAGCGTCCACCAGCAAATCGCGCTTTTCGCGGCGGGCGCGATCCCGGCCCTGATGACCGCCGTGCGCTCAGCCCTGCTGGGGTTTGCCGTGATGATCCTCGTCTTCCTCTGGAGGTCGAATCTCCGGGCGAGGACCGTCGCGATCTTCGCCGCGATCGTCCTGGTTGCCGCCGTGAGCGGCGCCACCGACGTGGTCACCAATCGCCTCGACTCGCAGGCCGGCGAATTCGACACCTTCTCCAGCGCCGGCTCGGACCGTGGCCTGATCTGGACCGTGGCGCTGAACGGGTGGATGGACGCCGGCCTTGGGGCCTGGATCTGGGGGGCGGGCCTGCGTGCCGCGGTCGAGTTCGAGATCGCCGCGCTTGCCGTCGCCCTCGTCGGGCACAGCGACGTGGTCGAGATCCTCGTCCAGCTCGGCGTAGTCGGGCTGGTCGCCTGGGCCACGCTGTGGGTGGGCCTGCTGCGGTCGGGGCTGTCGCCGATCATCGTGCTGCCGATGATCGCCTTCGGCATTGTCAACGGAAGCCTGGAGTACCTGCCTTCGCTTGCCCTGGGGCTGTTCCTCGCTGCGGCATGCGGCGACCGCGTGCGCGACCACGTGCCTCGCTCCTCGCCGTCCGGAGCGTCTATCTAGTTGGAAGAGAGCCGGTCGTAGGCCCGTGAGAACGATTCGTTGCTCGTGGGCGTCCGGTAATAGCTGTCGTCGGAGCTGCGCGCCACGCCGTTGATCACGACCCCAAGCGTCGCCGCATCGGTGTGCTCGAGCTGGTCGCGCAAGTGCTCCGCCCTGTCGCGGGGGCTGTGGCGAAGCCTCACCACGACGATCACACCGTCCACCTTGGCGGTGAGCGGAACGGCGTCGGCGACCACTGCCGTCGGCGGCGTGTCGATGACCACCCGATCGTAGGTCTCCTTCGCCCACTCCAGCAACTCGGCCATCCGCTGCGAGTCGATCAGCTCGGCGGGGTTCGGCGGCAGCGGGCCCGCGCAGATGACGTCCACGCCCTGGACCTCCTGGATCGCCGCCTGCGGCTCGAGGGCGCCGGCGAGGACGAGGCTCAGCCCGGCGTCCTCGTCGACCGGAAGGTCGAGCCCGGCCGCGAGGGTCGGCCGGCGCAGGTCCGCCTCGAGGTACAGCACTCGCGCGCCGCTCCTGGCCTCGGCGACGGCCAGGTTCCAGGAGACGGTCGTCTTGCCGTCCTGGGAGGTGGGAGAGGTGACGAGAATCGAGTTGAGCGGCTGCTTGCGATTCGAGTTGAGCGGCTGCTCGAGGTTGAAGTACTGCAGGTTCGCGCGCATCATCCGGAACGCCTCGCGCTCCTCCCCCGGCGGCGCGGTGCTGATCCCTTGCTCGCTCATTTTATTGCTCTCGGGGATCGTCGCGAGGATCGGCAGGCGGAAGGCTTCCTCGACCTCCCCCGGCTCCTTCAGCCTGCGGTCGAGCTGATCGCGCAGCAGGGCGAGCCCGATCCCCAGCAAGATGCCGAGCAGAAGTCCGAGCGCGACGTTGCGCGTCGTCTTCGGCGAGGAGGGCGAGTCCGGCACCGTCGCCGACTGGACGACCTGGGCATCGCCGGTCTCGACCGCCGCGCGCACCGAGAGTTCGCGTCCCCGCTCGGCGAGCGCTTCGCCCTCTGGGGCGAGCCGTTCTTCGGGGGACAGCTGCGCGAGCTGCGCCAGGACGAATGCGCGCGATTTCAGGATCGTCTCCCTGCTGGCGCTGCGCCGGAAGATTATGAGCTCCTCGGCAAATTTGTTCGCGATCTCGGCCGCCAGCTCCGGATCTGGATCGGTGGCGGAGATGCTGACGAGATCGGACGTGCCGAGGGGGCTCGCCTCGACCTTGTCGCCGATTTCCTCCGCGCTGTAGCCGGTTTCGGGAAGCGCGCTCGCGGTTCGCGCGGCGATCTGCTCGAGCGAGCCGAGCTGGAGGTTGGTCGCCGCCACGCGCTCTGGGTCGGCCTCGGAGACGTCGTCGGTGAAGAGGACCGAGGCCGACGAGGTGTATTCGGGCGTCTGTAGGAGCGAGTAGAAGAGAGCAGCAGCCGGCACGACGAGGACGCAGATCAGCAGCAGCAGCCAGTTACGGCGCGCGCTCAGGAGAGTGCGCTCAAGGGGGGTGCGCTCTTGCTCGGCTCCTGCGCTGAGCGCTGAGGGCAGTTGAGATGGGCGAGGGCTGAGCATTTTTACGAGGCGTCGAGAATCCGACTCACTGCTGGAGGCCGACGAGGCGTTGCCGTTCAGCTCGCTCGTGGCTTGCGAGCGCGTCATGATAGCGGGGTCCCTGGCTGGAGAATCGGGTTCTTCATCGCGAAGAAGGATCGGCTTTCTCGCCTGGCGGGTGAGATCGGCAAGGGAAGTTGCGGCGTTGGCGTTGGACGGCTCAACGGAGCTCGCTAGCCCGCGGCCATCACCGCGTCGTAGCCGGTGCCGACGATGATGTTGTCGTGCTCGACCACGGTCGTTCCGGTGCTAGAGGGGGAGCGGTAGATGCCGGCCTTGAGGTAGTTGCGCGGTCGCTGGATCGTGGGGCCGTAGATCCGGGTATCGCCGTTGAGCATCTCCTGCGGGACGCCGTCCAGCCATACTTCGACGAAGCCCTCATCCGAATCCTGCGACAGGTGGACGCGGTAGACCAGGTCATACCAGCGGTCCGGCTGGAGTTCGGGACCTTCCCAGTACATGGGGGTGCTGTCGCCGGCGCCGATGTTCAGGTCCCGGTCGTCCTCTAGGAAGACCGCCATGCCCGGCGACCCGCCCCAGTCGTGCTCGCGCAGCTGCTGGATCAGTTGCCAGTCGGTGTCGGAGTCCGAAGAAGAAGGGACCCGGATCGTGTCCCGCACGTAGAGGTCCTGGCCCTCTTCGAACGACGGTCCCGAGACCTCCGCCCGCTCCGACCCGGTCTCCGTCTCGACGTCTCCGTCGTGCACCTCGAAGTGGCCGGCGCTGCCCTGGAAGGCGCCGTCGCCGAAGATCGAGGCCCGGTAGCTCAGCGCCTGCACATGCCAGCTGTCGAACCCGTCGTCGAAGCCGCCGTCGAAAAGGACTCCCGGCGGCAGGGGCGCCGCGGCGGTTTTCGCGCTCTTCGGCGCGGTGAGCCGCCTCGCCGGCTTGACCCCGATGCTTCTGTGCGGCTTGCGCGTCTTTCGCGCCAGATGGATTACCCGCTCCCCGCGGCTCTTCCTGCCGCTGGGGTTGATCGCGACCGCGGTGAGGCGGTGCTGTCCGGGCCGAAGTCCCTCGACGTCGAGGACGCCCTTGCGCCCGTGTCGCCAGCCGAACGAGTTCCTGACGTCCTGGCGGCGGCCATCGATGAGGAAGAGCACGCGCTTGGCGGTCTGCGACGTGCGGGCAGTGACCTGTACCGCCGGGGCGGCGTGGCTCACCTTGGCCACGACCTGCACCTTGGCGTCGGCCCGGGCCGATCCCGTCATCGCCAGGACGGCGAGGACGAGTAGGCAGATCGGAACGATCAGGCGGGTGGGAAGGCGCCACTCGGCTTCTTGGCTTGCCAGGTTCATCGCCGGAATCTGGTCGTCCCGATCGGGGCGCCGCGCCAGCGATGGGGCGCTTAATCAAACATTCGTCCAGTGCCAGTTGCACGGCATCGTGCGGAGCGAAGCGGGCGTGCGGAGGCGGCGGGCCTACGCGGGCGCAGAGGCGGGCTGCTCGCCCTCGACGAAGCTGCGATGCCAGTAGCCGAACTCGAGCAGGCAGTAGAGCACGCGCTTGTGGTCGGCGCGCCCGCGGCGGTGTTCGGCGACGAGCTCCGAGACTGCGCCGGGGTCGATGACCTCGCCGGCTGCCGATCCGCCCCCATAGAGGCGCTCGACCTCCGTCCCCAGCGAGCTGCGCAGCCAGTCGTCATAGGGCGTCGCGAACGGGTGCTTCTTCCGCGCCAGCGTAGCCGCCGGCGCCAGCCCGGGGAGGGCCTTGCGGTAGAGCCACTTGCGGTGCAGGCGCCGGACGCGCATCCGGGCGGGGATGCGCTCCACGAAGCGCATCAGCTCGATGTCGAGGAAGGGCACCCGCTGCTCGAGGCCCGATGCCATCGAGGTCTTGTCGCCGTACACGAGCAGGCAGTCGGGCAGGAACATATGAGTATCGAGATAGAGCGCCTGCTCCAGGGGGTCGCGACGCGAGCCGAGGTCGGCGAGGAGGCCTCGCGCCAGTTCCCGCCGCTCCTCGGCGGCGTCGTCTGCGGGCCCCCCGGTCAGGCGGGCGCGCAGAGCGGCGTCGGATATCTCGAACACCTGCAGCACCCTGTCCACCCCCGGCGGCGCGCCAAGCAGGCGGGCGGCGCGCTTGATCCGCTCGTTGCGTGGCAGCGCGTCCGCGAGCGCGACCGCCGGGCGCCCGATGAACGAGGGCAGCGCCTCGGTCATGCCGACCACGGAGGCGGCCTGGTGGCGCTCGTAGCCTCCCAGCGGCTCGTCGGCGCCCTGCCCCGACAAAACGACCTTCACGAAGCCCGAGGCGAAGCGGCTGAGTTGAAGCGCCGCCGGCGCCGAGGCCGACCCGATCGGCTCCTCCAGCCTGCGCACGCACTCGGCCATCTCGCGCGGAAAGTCCAGCTCCTCCATGGCGGTCGCGTGGTGATCAGTTCCTATCTCCCTCGCGGATATTTGCGCCGCCGCGCGCTCGTCCAGCTCGTCGCCATGCCCCGGGAAGCCGATCGTGAAGGTGAGCGGCGGCTCGTCGATCGTTCGCCTCATGGCGGCGGCGATCGCGGCCGAATCGACGCCGCCGCTGAGGAAGGCGCCGTAGGGGACGTCGGACATCATCTGCCGCCCGACCGCCTCCGTGAAGCGCTCGACCAGCTCACCGGCCAGCTCGTCCGCGCTCGCTCCCCCGAGTGGATCGCCGGGAGCCGAGCGGTAGGAGTGGGTGTCGATCCGGCTTCGATCGGCGATAAGCAGCGACGCCGGCGGCAGCTTCGAGACGCCCGCGAAGATGGTCCGGGGGGAAGGGGTGAAGCGCCATGCCAGGTAGTGCTCGAGCGCGATCGGGTCCACCGCCGGGGTTGCCAGCCCCGCCGCCATCAGGGCGCCGACCTCCGAAGCCACGCCGACACGGCCCTTGTCCTGGACCCAGTAGAGCGGCTTGACGCCGAAGGGATCCCGAGCCGCCACGAGTCTCTGCTGGCGCTCATCCCAGAGGGCGAAGGCGAAGATCCCGTTGAGGCGCCGGACGAAATCCTCGCCCCACTCCTCGTAGCCGTGGACCACCACCTCCGAGTCCGACCTGGTTGCGAACCGGTGCCCGCGCGACTCGAGCTCCCGGCGCAGATCGAGGTGGTTGTAGATCTCGCCGTTGACGACCGCCCGACAGGCGCCGTCCTCCGAATGCAAGGGCTGCCGCCCGCCCTCGACGTCGATGATCGCGAGTCGCGTGTGGACGAGCGTCGCCGGGCCGATCCGCTCCACGGCATCGCCATCCGGCCCCCTGTGGCGAAGGGAGTCGATGACCGCGGGCACGGCGTCCGCAGTGGAGCCTTCGGGGTCGAGGATGGCAGCGATTCCGCACACGGCGCCGTAATCTAGAGCGGGCCGTGGCGGGAAGACCAGCAGACGGCTCCGGCCCCGTCGAGGTCGTCGAGTTGGGAGAGTTGAATGCGGACGCGCTCGCGGCGTGGCAGCGATTCGCGCTCGAGCGGGGAAATCCGTTCGCTTCCCCCGAGTGGCTCGGCGCCTGCATCGACGGAGGCGCGGCGAGGAAGCCGATCGTCCTGGTCGCCCGCGACGGCGAGCGCGGGTACGGCGGATTCCTGCCCTTGGAGCGTTCTCGGGCGCGGATGCTGCGCCTGCCGGGGAATCGTCTCGCGGACTGGTATGAGCCGGCCTGCCCGCGGGAGACGGAGCAGCAGTTCCTGGCCGCTTGCGCCGGCGCGTTGGCCGGGCTGGACTGCGACGTGCTCGGGCTGGACCGCTGGGCGGGGGAGGTCGAGCCGTTCGCGAGCCAGGGGCGGCTGCGGGCGCGGCCAGCGCGGCCCGACGATGTGCTGCCGTTCGTCGAGCTCGGCGCCGGGGGGTGGGACGAGTACCTGGCTGGCCGCAGCCGCAACTTTCGCAGCCAGCTGGGACGGCGCAGGCGCAAGCTAGAAGAGGGCCCCGGGCTCGAGTTTCGCCTCGCCGAGCGGAGCTCGCTGGATCAAGACTGGGAGACGTTCACGCGGCTGCACGAGGCCCGCTGGAGCGAGCGGGGCGAGCCAGGTGTGCTGGCGGGGGAGGGCGGCGACGTTCATCGCGCGTTCGCCGAGGTCGCGCTCGAGCGGGGCTGGCTGCGCCTCTGGGTGATGAGCGTGGGCGGGGATCCGGTCGGGGCGTGGTACGGCTGGCGGCTGGGCGACCGCTACGGCTACCAGCTTTCGGGCTTCGATCCGGCCATGGCCAAGGCCGGCATCGGGGTGGTCCTGCTCGCCCACACGATCGAGCAGGCGGCTGCGGAGGGAGCGCAGATCTACGATCTGCTCTGGGGGGACGAGCCTTACAAGGAACGCTTCGAGACCGGCCGGCGCGCCGTCCCGTCGCTACTGCTGACCCGCCCATGGTCAATGGTCGGGATGGCGGCTCGGGGCCAGGTCGGCCTGCGGGCAGCCGGCCGGCGCCTCCCGTCGGGCCTGCGTCGCGTGGTCCGCCGGTGAAGACCCGGGTGGTCTACCTGGGCCCGGATCCGGCCACCTCCGGCGGCATGCCCGCCGTGATCGCCTCGTTGCTCAGCTCCCCGCTCGCAGACCGGTACTTGCTCGAGGTGATCCCGACCTACCGGGACCGGCGCCCGGGCGCGCGGCTCCTTCTCTTCGTCCGCGCCCTCGCGAGGCTCGTTCGCTGGTGTGCCGGCCCGGGCGCCCGCATCGTCCACGTCCACGTGGCCGCCCGCGGAAGCCTCTACAGGAAGGCCGTGATCGTCGGGGTGGCGAAGCTGATGCGCCGGCCGGTGATCCTGCACGTCCACGCCGGCCCGGGCGACCTCGAAGAGTTTCTGGGCCGCCTCGGACGATTTCGCCTATGGCTGGTCCGGGCGCCTTTCCGGATGGCGGATCGCGTCCTCAGCGTCTCGGCGAACGGGGCCGAGACGCTTAGGCGGCTTCTGATCGACGTCCCGATCGCCGTCGTCCCGAACGCGCCACCCGCCGTCTCCGGGCCCAGGCCCCGCCCTCGCGGAGAGGATGCCACGGTGCTCTATCTGGGCGGCTTCGACGACCCGGCCAAGGGCGGGGCGGTCCTGTTCGACGCGCTCCCGGGTTTGCTCGATCGCAGCCCGGCGACGCAGGTACTCCTCGCTGGCCCCGGCTCTCCGCCCCAGAAGCTGCCCGCGAATGCGACCTGGCGTGGCTGGCTCGATTCCGAGGGGAAGGCGCGGGCCCTGGGAGAAGCCGACGTGTTCGTCCTGCCCTCGATCTCGGAGGGCATGCCGGTGGCGCTGCTGGAGGCGATGGCGAGCGGTCTGGCGATCGTCGCGACCAGGGTCGGCGGGGTGCCCGAGATCCTCACCGACGGCCTCGACGCATCGCTCCTCGCCCCGGGAGAGCCGACCGAGTTGGCTGACGCCCTGGGCGCGATCGCGGCTGACCCTGAGGGCCGCCGCCGTCTCGGCGAGGCAGCGGCGCAGAGGGCCCAGCGGCTGGCCGACGAGGACGTCTACGGGCGCCTTGAGCAGATCTACGCCGAGCTCGCCCCGTGAGCCGCGCGCTGGGCAACCGTTCCCGGCAGGCGGTCTTCCTCTGCTACCACTCGATCGCCGAGCGCGGGGCGCCGTACCTGGCGCTGTCGCCGGACCTGTTCGAGCGGCAGCTCGCGATGCTGCGACGGCTGGGATACCGCTCGGGTGGCCTGGCGGACCTCGAGCGCCTCGCGCGCGGGGAGCGCCTGCCGCGGCCGACCGTTTTCCTCACCTTCGACGACGGGTTCCGCGACAACTTCCTGGTCGCCCAGCCGATGATGGCGGAGTACGGGTTCCACCCGTTGATTTTTGTGATGCCGCCCTTCGTCGACGACGGCCGCGGGTTCGACTGGCCCGAGCTGGCGGACGCGCATGCCGAGAATCCGGAGCTCTTGCGGTCGCTCACCTGGTCAGAGGTGGAGCAGATGGTGGATCTGGGGGCCGAGTTCGGCAGTCACACGCTCAGCCATCCGCACCTGTGCCAGCTGGACGACGAGCGGCTCGCGGCTGAGCTGCGGGAGTCGCGCCGGGCGATCGAGGAGCGCCTCGGGGCCTGCGAGATGCTCGCCTACCCGTTCGGCGAGTGGAACGCTCGCGTGGCGCGAGTCGCCGGGGATGTTGGCTATCGCTTCGCCTTCAGCCTCCCCCAGGGTCACCAGCGGGAGATCGGGCCGCTATGCATACCCCGCCTGAACGTGGACTTCCGGGATGGGCCGGCTCGGTTCTTCGGCAAGCTGCGCCCCTCGGGTCGTCGGCTGCTCCTGTCCCGGTCGGGCGAGCGGCTCAGGGGCATTCGCTCACGGGCGCGCGGCGAGCAGCCCTAAGAGCCACTTTCAAAATGATCGCGGTCCGGATGCTAGGTCGGACTCAGCTCGCCCCGAACTGCCTGCAGGAGCCCTGCCGCGTCGCCGATCGGGACGGAATCGCAGGAGCGCGTCGCGTCTACGGCGGCGGGCAGCTCGCCGGCCGCCTCGACCAGGACGATCCGACCGGTCGGCGCGAGCGCCCGGGCGAGCTCGACCTGATGGTCGTCGACCGTCTCGTCGAACTGGGCCTCGCGCGGCATCACCACCGGCGTCCGTCCCGACTGGAGAGCGCAGAGAATCGAGCCGACGCCCGCGTGGCTGACGACCACGGAGGCCCGGCCCATATGGGCGAGCATCTCCTCGAACGACATGAAGGCAACCGCCTCACGCGCGTTGGCGGGGGGCTCGCCGGGACCGTGCTGGACGATGAGCTCATCGCCGGGCAGGCCTTCGAGGGCGTTCAGCAGGCGGTCGAACTTGAAGGTCGGGTGGCTTCCGACCGTGGCGAAGATCACAGCAGGTTCCCCTCGAACCGCGCCCGCCGCCGCCGCGTGGTCGTCGGCCACTGGACGAAGAAAGCGTCGGCGAGCGGGTAGACGATTCGGCCGGTCAGCGATAGCCCCTCGATCCGCGTCAGGCTCTCGACGTATATGAGACGGGCGCCAAAGAGCTTTCCGGCCAGGAAGAACGGAACGGCGAGCGCCGCTCCCGTGGAGAGGATCGCCTCAGGGCGCTCGCGGCGGACGAGCGACCAGGCGAGGCGGATGTTCGCGAGCAGAGCCTTGACGCTGCGGTTGGTCGGGCCATGCGCGAAGTGCACCCGTTCGTCCCTGAGCAGGTATCGGACGTCGGTCGAGTCGAGCGTCACCCAGCTTCGCTCGGCGTCCTGCCAGGCTGGCTGCAAGCGGAACATCTGCAGCAGGTGGCCACCGGGTGAGCAGACGAGCAGGACTCGCCGCTGACGGTCAGCGGACGCCATCCAGCGCACCGCTCAGCGTCAGCAGGCTGAGCCCGCGCTCCTTGGCCGCCTCGGCGATCTGCGGGACCGAGGCGGCGGTCGCTCCCACGTCGCCGCGCTGTCCGTAAAGCGTCGAGTCGTGGAGCAGGACGATGCCGCCGGGCCCGAGGTCGTGGAGGACCGTGCTGGTCACATGGGACGGGGGCACCGGCTCCCAATCGTGCCCCCAGGCGCTCCAGTAGACGAGCGTCAGGCCGAGCCGGTCGCAGATCGACGCGAGCATGGGGGAGCTGCGGCCGAATGGAGGCCGGTACCAGCGGGGGCGCTTGCCGCTCACCTGCTCGATAGCCGCAACGCCTTGCCGCAGCTCCTCCTCGGCCTCCGCCTCGTCAAGGCGGTCGTGGCGCCTGTGAGACATGCCGTGGAGCGCTAGCTCGTGACCGCGATTCTCGATCTCGCGGGTCAGATCCGGCTGCTCGAGGACGTGCTTGCCGAGGACGAAGAAGGTTGCCGGCACTGCGGCGTCGGCCAGCGCGTCGAGCACCGCGCGCGTGTCCTGCCCGCCCGGTCCGTCGTCGAAGGTCAGGGCCGCGGTCCCCTCGCCTGGGACCCGTTCGATTCCGGGCGCCCGCCGCCAGCGGCGGCGTCGCAGCCGGTGCATGTCATAGAGGCGCCGCCGGATCGGCCATGGGATCGAGCGACGAAGCTCCTGGCGGGAGGGCATGGCTCCTGCTGGTCTCAGTAGGCGCCGCGACCGGAGACAACCGCCGGCAGGGTGGCGAAGAGGATCTCGATGTCGCGTGCCAGCGACCAGCCAGCGACGTACTGGTAGTCGAAGCGCACCATCTCCTGGAACGGGCTCTGCGAACGGCCGTAGATCTGCCACGGCCCGGTTAGCCCGGGCCGCAGCTCGAGGCGCCGCAGGTGCCATTCCTCCTCGAGCGCGTCGGTCTCGGGGAAGATCAGCGGCCGCGGCCCGACCAGGCTCATCTCACCCGTCACCACGTTGAACAGCTGCGGTAGCTCGTCGATCGAGAAGCGGCGGATGAAGCGGCCGACGCGGGTTACGCGAGGATCGTCGCGGATCTTGAACATCACGCCGTCGCCGGCTTCGTTGAGCTGCTCGCACTCCTGCTTCCGTTTCTCGGCGTCGATGTACATCGAGCGGAACTTGATCAGCTGGAAGCTGGTCCGGCGCCTACCGGCTCGCGGCTGCCGGAAGAAGATCGGCCCACGCGACTCGAGCTTGATCGCGATCGCAACCCCGATCATCAGCGGCGAAAGGACCCCGAGGATGAGCAGCGATCCGACCAGATCGAGGCCGCGCTTGGCCGCCATCGAGATCGAGCTCAAGTGAGCGGCGCCGATCGACAGCACTGGGAGCCCGCCGACCTGGTCCAGCGCCTGGACGCCGTCGAGGAACTCGAAGAGGCGTGGCACCACATCGATCGCGACGCCGGAATCCCGGCAGGCGCGGATCGACTCCAGCAGCTGTTCGTGGCTGGCGCGGGAGAAGGCGATGATCACGCGGTCGATCTGCTGCGTCTCGATGATCTTGTCGAGGTCGTCGAACCGTCCCAGCCAGGGCAGATCCGGTGTGCCGACGTCGTGCACCTCGTCGTCGACCATGCCGACCGGCACGAGCCCGAACTGGCTGTTGTCGCGCAGCTTCTTGACCAGCTGCCCGGCGACGACGCCGGAGCCAAGGATCAGGGTGCGTTGGCGCAGCTC
>Ga0190265_10002041_pt1 | contig 13438 bp, 15 predicted proteins | sample Popmic124T_FD_133135 | JGI IMG/M metagenome (GOLD analysis project Ga0190265, IMG submission 133135) | Populus adjacent soil microbial communities from riparian zone of Indian Creek, Utah, USA - 124 T | ecosystem: Environmental > Terrestrial > Soil > Riparian zone | place: USA: Utah | collected... | reverse complement strand
GGAAGCTCGGCGACGAACCGCGCCTGCTCGCCGGCCTCGATGTACCGCCGGATCGCCTCCGCGGAGCGCGCGTCGTCGAAAGCCGAGAACTCGTACACGCTCCGCGCGGCGTGCGAGCTCACGACCTCGAGGCCCTCCTCGTGCTCGAAGACCGGGGTCGCGTACGGCGGCTTCGTGAAGACGAGGATCTCGTCCTTGATGCCCGCCTCGAGCTCGGAAAAGCGCTCGTTGATGGCGCGGCGGTCGCGCAACACCTCGATGTACTCGAGCGGATCCGTGTGCTCCTGGCCCGCGAGGTACGCCGGCGTGAGCGAGTCCAGCATCGACGTCGTGTCGCGCTCGAGCTCGGCGAGCTCCAGGCGATGCTGGGCGATGAGGTGTTCCAGCGCCTGATCGGGCGGAGCCGCGGAGTACTTCACCGCCTTGCCGGGGCGCGTGGACGCGAGGCCCTTCTCGACGAGGCTCGAGAGGACGTCGTAGACGCGCTGCCGCGGCAGGCCCGCGAGACGTGCGGTCTCGGCCGCTGTCGAGGAGTCCCGGCGGAGAAGAGCGAGATACGCCCGCGCCTCGTAGCTCGTCAACCCGAGACGCTGAAGGCGCTCGAGGTGAGCGGCGTCCACGAGATGGAGCTTACGTAACCACGCCGTGTGGTGCAACCAAGAGACCTTGGGATCGTGAGCACTTGCGACCGCGGGCGCGAAGCGGACGCCTTCAGGGCATTTCGCGCAACGGGAATCCGCGCCAGCGGATTCCCGTCGCGCGCTCAGATTCACCTGCAGTTGACGCCCTCGCACTCGGCGAAGGTGTAGACGTCGAAGCCGCGCGTCATGTCGCCTGCATAGATGTAGCCCTTGTACTCCTTCGCGGACCACGTCTCGGCGCCGGGCATGACGTTCCAGCCGAGCGTGTTCCCCCAGGTCGTGAACGGGGACTCGACGACGCCGTCCGTGTGACTCCGCGCGCGCGAGAAGTCGATGTGCCAGACGCCCGCGCCGTAGTGCGCAGAGACGGCCTGGCGGCGGGGGAGGCTGGAGACGCCGTCGTAGCCCTTCTCGATCGGACCCGGCGACGCCGTCCCGTTCCCTCCGAGCCGGAACACGTGGATCGTGCACGCCCGCTCGGCGCGTCCCAGCATCGTGAGCCGCGTCGCCAGGACGTCCGGAAGCACGGTCGGGTTCGGATAAAACCACCCGCCGATGCGCTTCGGGCTCGATGGCGACGCGCCGGCGGATGCGGCCACGCCCGAGATCCGGTTGAGGGCCCAGAAGTGCATGCCGCCGATCATGCCGCTCGGGTCGGTGTTGCAACGCGTCTCGGAGGTGCCGCCTCCCCGCTCGTCGGTGACGACGAGGAGATCTCCGTCCGACGTCACGTCGGACTGGTGCGAGATCGAGACGTCGTGCGGGTTCGTGCCGACGTCACCCGTCGGGGGGCTGTCGTTCGGCGCCACCCCGATGGTCTTGACGGCGCCCGAGAGGACGTTCCGGACGTCGACGAGCACCGTGTCGTTGCCGACGGCGGATACGTACATGGTGCGGCCGTCCTTCGAGAAGTGCACGTCGTGCGGGCTCCAGGTCCCGGCCCGACCGTTCGAGATGCACTGGCCGGTCGCAGCGCCCGTGCACGCCGCGTTGCCCATGCTCGCGTCCTGGACGATCCGGTACTTCCGGAAGGGCTGGCTCGACCGGAGGTCGACGACGTCCACGGACCCGTGCGTGCGCGGGTTGACCATCGCCAGCCACGTGCCGCTCGGGTGGATCGTCGCGTTGTGGGCTCCGCCGCTCGGCGACGCCGAGACGCAGCCGCGGAGATGAGTCGTGAACCTCGCGGTCGCCTTGTCGTACTCGAGCCGTACGAGGTCTACACCGCCACTCGCACCCTTGCCCTGGAGACAGGCCGAGACCGATGGGTTAATGCCGGAGGTAAGAGGATCGAAGCCGACGGTCACGAGATCCCCGCGGACCTGGACGTCGTTCTGCCAGCCGGGGTCCGTGTACTGCCCGGCGGAGCGCGGCTGCGTTGGGTCGGTGACGTCGAAGATCTTGAGCCCCTCGCCCATCGCCCCGAGGAAGGCGTAGTCGTGCACGCCGTCGTCCGCGGTCCGCGACTGGAACTCGACGTCCGTGCCGACGAAGCCGCAGACGTTGGCGATGTGAGTGATGTTCCGCGCGGCTCGCGGAACGAGTCCAGGCGTGCTGAGGTCGCTACAGGGCAACGCGAGGTTGTGAGCGGGATCGAGTGGATCCTCGCTCGCCGCCCAGGCGACGCCGACCGCCGACAGCAACCCGATCGCCACCACGCACACCAGAACCCGGCCTGTCATGTCACTCGGTCGCACCCGCTTCATCTCTCCCTCTCCTTTCACGGGCGGCAGGCCCGCCGCCGGCAGCGGCGGGCCCGTCGTCCGTCGTCAGCGCTCGGGAGCGCCCAACTCAGTTGTCGTTTCTCATTCGTCGTATTCGGCGCAGAACGGCGCCGACGCGTCGTAGACCTTCGAGGTGTTCCCCGTCACGGCCCGGAGCGCATTGATCCGCCCGTGGCCGAAGCACTCGTCGTAGCCCTTGAGCCCCTGGTCGATCGAGCTCGCCTGGAGGCGGGACTGGACGCTGTCGGGCGACAGGCTGACGTCGCCGTTCGAGCCCAGCTTGCCGTACTGGCTGACGATCAGCGCTGCGACCCCCGCCGCGTGCGGCGAGGCCATGGACGTGCCCGAGATCGCCCCGTGCGTGTTGCCGGGGAGCGTCGACCAGATGCCAGTCGTCGGGTCGCCGGTGCTCGTTCCGCCCGGCGCCGCCACGTCCGCTTCGCCCTTCCCGTAGTTCGAGTAGGACGCCTTCTCCTTCGCGTTACCGAGAGCAGTCGTCCCGATGACGCCCGGCGTCTGGGCCGGAACGACCTCGCACCGGTTCCCCGACGGGGGATTCGCGAGATCGGTGTCCGAGTTGCCGAGCGCCGCGACCGGCGCCACGCCCTGCTTGCGCGCGTACTGGATCGCCCGCTCGACCGACTTCCGGAACGCACTCTGCGTAGGGTCGTCGAGGCACTTGAACTCCGTCGAGGACTGGAACTCGTCGTTGTCGACGAAGAAGCTCATGTTGATGACGTCGAGCCTCTGGTCGCCGGCGTACGTGATCCCGTCGACGACCGCATGCGCGTAGCAGTACCCGCTCGCGTCGCAGACCTTGATCGGGACGAGGGTCACGTTCGGCGCGACGCCGACCACCCCGAGCCCGTTGGCCTGCGCCGCGACGATGCCCGCCACGTGCGTCCCGTGGAATGCGTTGTCGATGCAGGGATCGAGCGTCCCGACGCCGGGTCCGTTGGGCATGAACCGGATCGAGTTCCGTCCCCGGTAGCAGTCGACGTTGGTCGTGCCGCCAGGGATCCCGTCGTCGTCGAAGTCGAGGTGCAGCCCGTCGATGCCGGTGTCGAGGATTCCGACGTCGACGGCGCGCCAGCCGGCCTGAATCGCATGGGCCTGCGGAGCCTGGATCTGCGCCATGCCCCATTGCAGGCTCTCGGTCGCGTCCTCGGACGCCTCCGGGCCGCCGCCGCCGGGTGCGTCGCCGCGGCCGGGGACGCTCTTGACGCCGAAGTCGCTCCCCACTTCGTCGACGACCGCGTACGAGCGCATGAGGTCGGCGAAGAGCCCGTTCGGCGACTCGACCACGAGCACCCCGATCTGGCCGAGGAGGTCGCTGACGACGGTCCCGCCCGCGGACTGGACGAGCGAAACCGCGTACTCGTGCGCGACCGCATACGTCTTGCTGACGGCGTAGTCCTCGCCGACGGCGTAGTCGCAGCCGACTGCGTAGCTTCCTGCGACGGCATAGCTGCCCTGCACCGCGTAGGTACAGAGCACGGCGTAGGTGCTTCCGACGGCGTAGGTGCCGTCGACGGCGTACTCGCCCGAGAATACGACGAGATATCGCTTCGTGTCACCGGTGCTCGCGCTTCCGGTACCGATGGGGGTTACGCCGACGAGCAGGACGAGCGCCAGAAGCGCTCCCGCAAGTCTGTGACGCTTGAACATCGCTGTGCCTCCCGAGTCTGACACCACATTGGGTGGTGGAGCATGCGACTCTACAACACCACTTTGCGGGGTGTCAATACCCACGCGATGCCACGGTTGAAACACAAGCTCGGTTAGGCCCGTCGAGCGGACGAGCGGCGGGCGTCCTAGCGCGGGGTCGCGTATCCGCGGATGCCGTCGACGATGATCGCCGTGAAGCGGTCGGCGAGCTCGTCCGTGTCGCGCCCCGGCACGAGCCACGTGTAGGCCCAGTTCGCGGCGGACAGCACGAGCAGCGCGGCGGCGCCGGCGTCGAGGTCGGAGCGGAGCTCGCCGGCTTCGACTCCCTCGCGGAAGAGCGCCCGGAAGCGTTCCTCGTAGCGCCGCCGCTCGGCGAGGATCTGCTCGCGGTCCTCACCCTCGAGGTAGCGCCACTCGCGCGTGAAGACGGTGGCGACGTCGATCTGCTCCGCCACCGCTCGCAGGTGGCCCCGCAACGCGAGACGCACGCGTTCCGGTGCGGGCGCGTCCTCGGGAACGGCGTCGAGCGCGGCGTGGAACGCGCGTGCGCCCTCGCGCATCGTGTCGAAGAGCAGTTGCTGCTTCGACCCGGTGAGCGAGTAGAGCGACCCTTTCTGGACGCCGAGCGCCTCCGCCAGGTCGCCCATCGACGTCCCGTGGAAGCCACGCTCGGCGAAGAGGCGCGCCGCTTCCCGCGTTAGCTGGTCACGTCTCGTGGGCATATACTTCATGCTAACGACCGTTCGGTAGGAGGCCAAGCTTGGACAAGCGAAACGTGGACCAGCGAACCACCGAGTTCCTCGAGTACGTCCAGTCCGGCGGGCAGGTCGAGACGAGCGACTGGATGCCCGACGAGTACCGCGCGAAGCTCGTCAAGTTCATCGAGATGCACGGCAACTCGGAGCTCATGGGCGTCCTCCCCGAGCGCGACTGGATCCTGCGCGCGCCCACGCTGCAGCGCAAGCTCGCGCTCACCGCGAAGATCCAGGACGAGGTCGGACACGCACAGCTCATCTATCGCGTCGTCGAGGACCTCGGCAAGCCGCGGCGCGCAGCGCTCGACGACCTCGTCTCCGGCAAGGCGAAGTTCCACAACGTCTTCCACTACCCGACCAAGACGTGGGGCGACGTGGGCGTGATCGCGTGGCTCGTCGACGCGGCCGCGATCGTCTCGCAGAAGGCGCTCCTCAAGTGCTCGTACGCGCCCTACGCCCGGATCATGAAGAAGATCTGCTGGGAGGAGTCGTTCCACATCCTCCACGGACGCGACGTGATCCTCGCGATGGTGACCGGCACGCAGGAGCAGTTCGAGCTCGTACAGGAGGCGCTCGACCGCTGGTGGGAGCCGCTCATGCACTTCCACGGCAACCCGATCCCGGCCGAGGAGGACCCGATGTTCGTCTGGCGGATCAAGAGCCAGGCGAACGAGGACGCCCGTCAGGAGTTCCTGAACGGGTACGTGCCGCAGATTCGGGAGCTCGGTCTGGAGATCCCCGATCCGGCGCTCGCGAAGGACGAAGAGACGGGCGTCTGGAGCTACACCGAGCCCGACTGGGACAAGCTTCGCGCAGTCGTCACCGGCCACGGGCCGGCGTCGCAGGAGCGCCTCGCATTCCGGCGACTCTCGCGGGAGGACGTGGCCTGGGTCGAGCAGGTGGTGCTCGCGGAGGCCGCGTAGCACGATGGTGTTCGAGGTCTTCCGGCAGGAGCGAAAGGGACAGCCGTTCCAGCACGCGGGGTCGGTCACGGCTCCCGACGAGAGCTTCGCCGAGATCTACGCGCGCGAGCAGTACGGCCGGCGGCAGGAGTCGGTCGCGCTCTGGCTCGTCCCGCGTGCCGCGGTGACCCAGATCGCCGAGTTCCCCGACGAGTTCGAGATGAAGTACCGGCGCGTGGACGGATACTCGATCAAGGCGCGGCTGCACGAAGCACGCCAGCGCGCAGGCACGCTCGTCGCCGACGAGAGCGCCTAGTGGCATATGAGCAAGCGGACTGATCTTCTCCTCGCGATCGCCGACGACGAGCTGTTTCTCGGCTGGAGGAACTCGGAGTGGACGGGAATCGCGCCCTTCCTCGAGGAGGACGTCGCGTTCTCGTCTATCGCCCAGAACGAGATCGGGCACGCGCGCGCGCTGTACGAGCTCGCGGCGGCCGAGCTCGGGACCACCGCCGACGAGCTCGCCTTCGACCGCAAGCCCGAGGAGTACCGGTGCGCGCCGCTCGTCCAGCTCCGCCGGCTCGAGTGGGCACGCACGATCGCGCGGCACTGGCTGTACGAGACCGCGGACGAGATCCGCCTCGAGGCGCTGAAGACCTCGGACGATCCCGAGATCGCAGGCATCGCGGCCAAGATGGATCGCGAGGAGGCGTACCACCGCATGCACGCCGAGATGTGGGTCGACCGCTTGCTGTCCTCGGAGGAAGGGCGCGAACGGCTGAGCGAGGCGGTCGACGAGCTGTGGCCGTACGCACTCGGCGTCCTCGACGACGAGCTGCGCCCCGAACTCCGCCGCCGCGCGGAGGAGCGGCTCGGTCGCCCGCTCCCCGATGTCGAGCCCGTGTCGCGCGGCGTGCACGAAGCCGAGCTCGCGGAGCTGTGGGAAGAGATGACGATGGTCCGCCGCTCTGCCCCGGCGGGCGCCCAATGGTGACCGCCGACGAGATCTGGGAGGCGCTCGCGCAAATCCCCGACCCCGAGATCCCGGTGATCTCGCTCGTCGAGCTCGGCGTCATCAAGGACGTCGAGGTGGACGGCGAACGGGTCCGGATCGACTTCACGCCGACCTTCATGGGCTGCCCCGCGCTGGAGCACATGCAGCGCGCGATGGAGGCGAAGGTCGCAGAGCTCGGCGCGGAGCCGGAGGTTCGGGTCGTGCTCGACGACTCCTGGTCGACCGACCGCATCACCGCCGAGGGACGCGAGAAGCTGCGGGAAGCGGGCTTTGCGCCACCGTCGCCGAGGCCGGTCGGGAAGCTCGACCTGGTGCAGATCCGGAACGGCGCGTTCCGCTGTCCGTACTGCGGCTCGACCGAGACACGGCTCGAGAACCTCTTCGGCCCGACGCCGTGTCGCTCGATTCGCTACTGCGACGCGTGCCGGCAGCCGTTCGAGCAGTTCAAGACCCTCTAGGCTAGTTCGCGCAGATCCCTAAAGGCGCCGGCGTCACGGTCGCTGTGCTTGCGATTCCACGTCAAGCCGAGTGCGCGTCAGCATGAGTAGTGTTGGCGCGGTGACGGTCGAGATCTTCTACTGCCCGACCTGAAGCGGGTACGACGAGCGGGCCGTGAGTCTCGCGGCCGAGATAGAGGCGACGGGAGTCAGGGCGAAGGCGACTCCCGGGGAGACGAGCCAGTTCGACGTCGTCGCGGACGGCCGCGTCGTCTTCTCGAAGCAGGCGCTGGGCCGCTTCCCCGAGCACGACGAGATCCTCCGTCAGCTCACGTAGGCCTCGGCCTTCCCCGCCTCAGTCGTCGTCGCCGTCGCCGCCGCCGCTGCGAACTCCGAGCACGCAGGAGTCGTGGGCCTGGCGGTAGAGGCTGTCGATGTCGGGATGCTGCCCCTGGACCTGCTCCGAGCGATCGAGGAGCGAGAGCACGCCGCCGCACCGCCCGAGCGCGAAGCGCGTGTAGGCGAGGTTGTAGCTCGCGTAGGCCTCGTTCAGAGACCCCGTTCCCCGAAGACCGCCGACCGCCTGCTCGAGGAGCGGGCGCGCGCGGCGGTAGTCACCGTCCTGCATGTACCTGAAGCCGGCATCGGCGAGAGTGGCGGGGTCCACGTCCACGGTCGTTTCCGTCCGGGTCTGCGTCTGGGTCTGGGTGGTCGTCGACGTCGAGGAGCCGCCGCGAGCGGCGCGCTCGGGGTCGTCCGGATCGAGGATGGCGCCGAGAAGCGCCGCGAGGATCAGTCCCGCAACGAGGAATCCTGCTGCTCCGAAGGCAAGTGCGCGATGGGACGGGCTTGTCGGCGCCGGCGCGGCGTTGGCCGGATGCAGCCGGCGCGTCGGCGGTCCCGCAGAGGAGACCGGGGCGGGCGCGATCCGGGTCGGTGCGACGGGGCCGCGGAAGGCCTCACGCAGCTCGGAGACGAGCTCCGCGCACGTCGCAGGCCGCTCGTCCGGATCCTTGGCGAGCGCGCGCGTCAGCACCTCGTCGACGCCGACGGGAAGCTCGGGATGGATCTTCTCGGCGCTCGGAACCGGTGCGGTCACGTGGGCGAGCGCCTCTGTGGCAGCTGTGTCCCCCTCGTACGGACGCCTTCCGGTGAGAAGCTCGAAGGCGACGACGCCGAGCCCGTACCGGTCGCTGGCCGCGGTCGAGGGCTCGCCCCGAGCCTGCTCGGGTGACAGGTAGCCCGCGGTGCCGAGGACGGTACCCGGCAGCGTGAGCGTGTCCACGCCGGTGGTCGACGCGATGCCGAAGTCGGAGACGCAGATGTTCCCGTCGCGATCGAGCAGCAGGTTCGCCGGCTTCACGTCTCGATGGACGACGCCTTCCGCGTGCGCGCGGTCGAGCGCCTGGCCGGCCTGAGCCAGCCACTCGAGCGCCTGGCCGGCCGCGACGCGGCCGCCGTCCCGCAACCGGTCGTGGACCGAGCCGCCGTCGAGGTACTCCATGACGATGTACGGCTGCTCCTCGTGCTCGCCGACGTCGAAGACGGTGATGACGTGCGGTGTGCCGGAGAGCCGTGCCGCAGCGAGCGCTTCGCGCCTGAAGCGCGCGCGCACCTCGGGCTCGCGGGCGTGCCGCTCCGCGAGCAGCTTGACGGCGACCTTCCGCTCGAGGACGGAGTCCATCGCTCGATACACCTCGCCCATCCCTCCGCGGGCGATGAGCGAGGCCGACGAGTACCTCATGGGGAGCGGGTTCTCAGCGATAACCTCAAGTGATACCCGACACGGCGCCGGGCGACACCCGGACCGGCTCAGCGCAGCAGAAAGCCCTCCTGCAGCGGGTCGTCGGGATCCAGCATGAACACATGCTCTCCCGTACGGAACGCGCTCCCCTCGACCTCTGTCACAACTGCAGGAAGGCCGGCGACGTCGGCGTCGCCGACCACACGGGCGCGAAACTCGGTCCCGACGATGCTCAGATGGCGCAGCTCCTCGCCGCGAGGCAGCCGGCCGGAGCGGTCGAGGAGTGCGAGCCGAGCCGAGGTGCCGCTTCCGCAGGGCGAGCGGTCGACCTCTCCGTCTGCGAAGACGGTGACGTTCCGCTGCGTCAGCGGACCCTCCTCCTCGTCCTGCCAGAAGATCACACCGTAGACGTCCCGGAGCTCCGGCTCGAGCGGGTGCACGATCTCGTTGCGCTCTTCCAGTGCTCGCTTGAGCGCCCGCCCTCGCTCGATCAGGTGCGGCAGCTCGTGCGCGTCGACGCGCGCCTCGACCGAGGCGTAGAACGCGCCGCCGAAGGCGACGTCGACTTTCGTGCCGTCGCCGATGTCGAGGCCCTCGGCGTGGACGAAGGAAGGCACGTTGCGGAACCGGACCGAGCGGACCCGGTCGTTCTCCACGCGCGCCCAGGTGTCGAGGCGTCCCGACGGGACGTCCACGACGACGTGGTTCTCGCCCTCGTGGCGCTCGACGACGCCTGCGTCGAGGGCCCAGGTAACGAGCGCGATCGTGCCGTGGCCGCACGCGGTCGAGTAGCCGGCGTTGTGGAAGAACACGACCCCGAGGTCGGCGTCGTCGTCGTTCGGCGGGACGACGAAGCAGCCGTACATGTCCGCGTGGCCGCGTGGCTCGAAGACGAGCAGCCGGCGGACGTCGTCTAGCCGCTCGCGCGCGTCGCGCCGGCGCTCGAGAATCGTCGCGCCGCGCGGCGTCTCGACCCCTCCGGTGACGATGCGAAACGGCTCGCCGCCGGTGTGGTAGTCGACCGCGCTGACAACCCCGGTGTCAGACACCGCCGCTCGCGCTCTCAACGAACGACCAGCGCTCGATATCGCGCCACGGCCGTCTCCGGCATGTCTCCGAAGAACGAGTGCAACCTAGCGAGGGCAAGGAACGCAGGCGGTTGGACATCGCCTATCGAAGCGCGGTAGCTGCTCCACGGCCACTCACCCGGGTCGGCGCACAGCCCCGCCTCGACTGGGTTCCACACGGCATATCTCAGCGTCCAAAAGAACTGCGAGTCGGTTACTTGCGCGACCGCTCCGAAGCGGTTTTTGAACAGGTGCGCATTGCACTGGTAACGACGGTTGAACCGAAGCGCATATCGTCCGTTGAGCGCTTTCATAGCCTCAGACAGCCGCCCGTCCGGCGTCTCGATGACGAGGTGGAAGTGATTCGGCATGAGGCAGTAGGCCAGACACGGGAGCTCGTGCCTGCGGACGACGCGTTCGAGGCAGTCCAGAAAGTCGACCCGGTCGGTGTCGAATCGGAAGATCGCCTGCCGGTTACTGCCTCTCGAGTACACGTGGTAGATGCCGGCGGTGAAGTTCCGCTGAGGACGAGGCATGAGCCGACGGTAGCGTCGCTTAGTAGCGGCCAGCGTCTCTGTGGAAGCAATGTGACTGTCTTGGCGCTCGCTACCTCTTGACGAAAAACGGTGTCTGACACCGATTTCAGCGGCCGCGGAATGCGGGCGGGCGCTTCTCGACGAACGCCTGGACGCCCTCGGCGAAGTCCTCGGTCTTGGTCGCGGCGTCCTGGAGCTCGCCTTCGAGCTCGAGTTGCTCCTCGAGCGAGGCGCCGAACGCGTGCTCGAAGAGCTGCTTCGTCATCGCGACGCCGCGCGTCGGAAGGCCGGCATACCACCCGGCGAGCTCGGCGACGCGTGACTCGAAAGCGTCTGCAGCGACGACTTCCGAGACGAGTCCCCACTCGAGGGCCTCCTCCGCGTTCAGGCGGCGGTTGGAGACCATCCACTCGAACGCGCGGGCGTACCCGAGGAGGCGGTGGATGAACCAGGAGCCGCCGGAGTCGGGGACGAGCCCGATCCCGATGAAGCCGGGGACGAAGGTCGCCGCGTCGGAGGCGATGCGGACATCGCAGGCCGCGGCGAGCGAGAGCCCCGCGCCCGCGGCCGAGCCGTTGATCGCCGCGATCACCGGCTTCTGGAGGGCGCGGATCGCGCGGATATTCGGGTGGTACGTCTCCTCGAGCGCATCGCGGATGCCGCCGGGCAGCTCGGAGAACTCCTTCAGGTCCTGGCCCGAGCAGAATCCCCTTCCCGCGCCGGTGACGACAACGGCGCGAACCTCGGGATCGGCCGCCTCGGCCAGCGCCTCGCGGAGCGCAGCATGCAGCGGGCGGTTGAAGGCGTTGAAGACCTCGGGGCGGTTGAGCGTGATCGCGAGCACCGCTCCCTCGCGCGCCGTGAGCACCTCACTGGCCATCGTCACTCCTTCCGGTCGAGGAATGCGCGGACGGCACCCTGCGCCTCGTCGCCGAGCATCGACAGCGAGAGCCAGTCGCGGGCGTGACCCACCGTCTGGTGCCAGGCCAGGTCGCGCCAGACGTTCAGCTGCTGCTTCGCGTAACGCGTCGTCTGGGGGAGCTTCGTCGCAAGCTTCTCGACCCACTCGTCGACCGCGGCGTCCAGCTCGGCTTCGGGGACGGCCTTGTTGACCAGCCCCCACTCTGCCGCCTGCGCGGCCGGGACCTCCTCGCAGAGGAGGACGATCTCGCGCGCGCGGCGATCGCCGACCATGAGCTGGAGCCACTGCGTCGCCCCGCCGGCAGGCACGGAGCCGTGCTCGAGCCCCACGTGCCGGATGAACGCCGTGTCCACCATGACCGCGAGGTCGCATGCCATCTGCAGCTCGTTCCCGCCGCCGACCGCGATCCCGTTGACGCGTGCGATGGTCGGCTTGCCGACCTCGCGCAACCGGTCGTGCGCGTCCTTGAAGGCGCCGAACCACTTCCAGTACTCCTTCGGCTTGCCGAGGTAGTCCTCGTCCCAGGACCGCAGGTCGGCGCCGACGCAGAACGCACGCCCCGTGCCCGTGACGACGACGACGCGCACCTCGTCGTCCCAGGAAGCGTCCTCCGCCGCTCGGGCGATCTCGCGGAGCATCCGGAAGTCGAACGCATTCAGGACGTCCGGTCGGTTGAGGCGGATCGTCGCACGAGGCGGAGTCTTCTCGTAGACGATCGCCTCGAAGCCGAGCTCGGCCGGGTCGCGGGGGTGCGGGTGCGTCGGCTGGGTCACTCGATCGAGGCGAAATGGACGGTGAAGGGGATGCCCATCTCCATAGCGTCCTTTCCCGAGGCCGCGAACTCCGGCGAGTTCGCCGCCGTTTTGAACGACTCCATGTCGTCCCACTCGAACTCGGCGTAGTGCCGGAACTTCGGCTCGCCGAAAGGCGATCCGAAGATCTTCCCGTGCCGGAAGGCCGAGCAGTCGACCTTCGAGCCGAACTCGTCGACGTGATGCCGATAGCGCTCGGGGTCGACCTCACCCTCGAACAGCACGATCGCGCGGATCATCCTCGCTCCCTTCTTTGCGGACGCGAGGAGCGTATAGCGTCCTGCGTCATGAGCTCGACGGCATTCGCAGCCGTGCTCGCGTTGGTCGCGGGGCTGGGCGGCGCCGTGCAGATCGGTGTTCAAGGTCGGCTCGGCGACCGCGCCGGGAGCATCGAGGCGATGGCGACGGCGAGCCTGATCGGTGCAGCGATCGCTGTCGTCGTCCTCCTGCTCGCCCGCCAGTCGCTCGGGGGAGTCGTCGTCGCGTTCGGCGCGCCGAAGTGGATGCTGCTCGGGGGCGCCATGAGCGCGCTCATCATCCTCGCGATCACCGTGGCAGGCCCGCGCATCGGCGTCGTCGCAACCACGGCGGTCCTGATAGCGGCCCAATTCACGCTGGCGACGGTCATCGACAAGTACGGCTGGTTCGGCGTCGATCGGATCGCCATCAGCTGGACCCGCGTCCTCGGCCTCGTGTTCCTCTTCGCCGGCGCCGCGCTGACACTGCGCCGGTGAGCGCGGCCGACGTCCTCGCGCCGCTCCAGCCCGTCGGGATCTGGCGGCGGTTCGCCGAGCTCACGGAGATCCCGCGCCCGCCGAAGGAGGAGGAGCACGCACGCGGGTACGTGCTCGGCTGGGCGCGCAAGCTCGGCGTCGACTCGGCCGTCGACGACGAGGGGAACGTCGTCATTCGCGTGCCCGCGTCGGCCGGGCGCGAGAGTGCGCCGACCGTCGTCCTCCAGGCCCATCTCGACATGGTCTGCGAGCGCGAGCCCGGGAGCTCGTTCGATCCCCGCGCGGGAAGCATCCACGTCGTCGTCGACGGCGACTGGGTGGTCGCGGAGGAGACGACGCTCGGCGCCGACGACGGGATCGGCGTGGCGGCCGCGATGGCCGTCGCGGAAGACCCCGGGATCGAGCATGTACCGCTCGAGCTGCTCTTCACCGTGTCGGAGGAGCAGGGTCTCGACGGCGCGAAAGCTCTCGATCCGGCCTT
>Ga0190265_10002040_pt1 | contig 13440 bp, 14 predicted proteins | sample Popmic124T_FD_133135 | JGI IMG/M metagenome (GOLD analysis project Ga0190265, IMG submission 133135) | Populus adjacent soil microbial communities from riparian zone of Indian Creek, Utah, USA - 124 T | ecosystem: Environmental > Terrestrial > Soil > Riparian zone | place: USA: Utah | collected... | reverse complement strand
GAGTTTCGGCGGCCATAGCGCGAGGGAAACGCCCGGACACATTCCGAACCCGGAAGCTAAGACTCGCAGCGCCGATGGTACTGCAGGGGCGACCCTGTGGGAGAGTAGGACACCGCCGGACATCATTTCGAAGAGAGCCGCCCAAGGTTGGGCGGCTCTCTTTGGTTTAAGCCGAGCAGGCAAGCCCGTACCCTGCTCCGGAGCTGCGTCGTATGGTGGACGAATGGGGAACCGCCTCGCCGATGCACTGAGCCCGTACCTTCGGGCGCACGCGGACAATCCCGTCGACTGGTTTCCTTGGGGTGAGACGGCGTTCACGACGGCTCGGGAACGCGACGTACCGGTGCTCGTTTCCATCGGCTATGCGACCTGTCACTGGTGTCATGTCATGGCCAGGGAGAGCTTCAGCGATCCGGCGATCGCCGCGATGCTGAACGAGCGATTCGTCGCGGTCAAGGTCGACCGCGAGGAGCATCCAGATGTCGATGCGAGCTTCCTCGCCGCAGCATCCGCCTTCACCCGTCAGCTCGGCTGGCCGCTGACGGTGTTCGCGACCCCAGAGGGGCGCACGTTCTATGCGGGCACGTACTTCCCGCCGAAGCCGGTGCAGGGCATGCCGGCGTTCGTCGAGGTGCTCGCCGCCGTCGACGAGGCGTGGCGCGAGCGACGCACGGAGCTCGATGAGACCGCGGCCGCGGTCGCAGACGCCCTGGCCGCGGCATCCGCTGCCCAGACCGCAGGCCAACTGCCCGACCGCGCCCGCCTCGATGCGGCCGTCGCCGCCCTCGCTGCGGAGGAGGACCGCCTGCACGGCGGGTTCGGGCGCGCGCCGAAGTTCCCGGTGGCGCCGGTGCTCGGCTTCCTCGCGGCATCCGGACGACCGGGCCGTGAGCTCGCCGCCCGCACCCTGCGGCTCATGGGGGCGTCTCCGCTGCGCGACCCGGTGGAGGGCGGCTTCTTCCGTTATGCCACGCGCGCCGATTGGAGCGAGCCGCACTACGAGCGGATGCTGACCGACAACGCGTTGCTCCTCGCGGTCATTGCTGAAATGGGGCGCGACGCCGACCCGCCCGAGTTCCTCCAGGCGATTGCGGACGGCCTCGTTCGCTTCCTCACTGAACGCATGCAACTCGAGCGCGGCGGGTTCGCGAGCGCGCAGGACTCCGAGAGCGTGATCGAGGGGGAGCGCAGCGAGGGCGGCTACTACCGACTCGACGCAGAAGGACGCGCGTCGCTCGAACCGCCCGCGCTCGACGAGAAGGTGCTGACCGGATGGAACGGTCTTGCGATCGGGGGCCTCGCCCGCGCAGGGTTCGTCTTCGACGACGCGTGGGCGGTCGATGCGGCCAAGCGCGCCGCCGACCTGTTGCTCGCGCTGCACCGCCGCGACGACGGCACACTCGTGCGTGCGTCGCTGGCTGGTACCGCATCCACGGCCACGGCGACGCTCGAGGATTTCGGCATGCTCGCGGGCGGCCTCATCGAGCTCGCCACCGCGACAGGCGACGCGCGGTACGCCGTCGCCGCGAGATCGCTCATCGACGCCACGGCTGCCGCCGGTGACACCGAGACGCCGTTCGCCGTTCCCGGCGGCGGAGACCCGGTGCTCGCGGCTCGGGGGCTGGCGATGCCGGCGGATCCGGCCGAGGGTGCGACCCAGTCGGGCATGACGGCCTGCGCGGATGCCGCGTGGCGGCTGTACGTGCTCGGCGCAGGCGACCGCTACCTGGAGCTCGCCGAGCGCACGATGCAAGCGGTGGCCGGTATCGCGACCGAGCGCCCGATCGCCTTCGGCGGTGCACTCGAGCTCATGTCGAAGCTCACAGCGCCGCTCGTGCAACTCGTCACCGTGGTGCCCGACGGCGAAGCGCGTGCTGGTGACACCGGCGTCGACGGCATGTTGGCGGCGACGCGACGGCATGGGGCATCCGTCTCGACCATTGTCACTGAGCGGCAGGCGCGCGACTTCGCCGCGGCCGGATTCGAGCTGTTCGAAGGTCGCGGAGTCCAATCGGAGGTCGCCACCGCGTATCGTTGCCGCTCCTTCGTGTGCGCGCTGCCGGTGCACGGTGCCGGTGAACTCGAGGCACTCGTCGAGCGGGTCTGACCCGGTCGCCCGCAGGCACCGGCGGTGCTTTCGTCATCCGTACGATGGATCCATGAGCCGACACGCGCAGCACAGAGCGGCCGTGAGCGCGCTGGTCCTCGATGCGATCGTGGTCACGGTCTTCGCGGCGATCGGACGCGCCAGTCACGCAGAGGGCCTCGATGTGGGCGGTGTGTGGGCCACCGCGTGGCCATTCCTCGCCGCTCTCGCCGCGGGCTGGGTCGCCGCACGCGCCTGGCGGCATCCCATCGACGTCTGGCCGACCGGTGTGCTGCTGTGGGCGATCACCCTCGTGATCGGAATGCTACTGCGCCTCGCAAGCGGTCAGGGCACTGCCGTGGCGTTCGTGGTGGTGGCGGCGCTGACACTCGCGCTGCTCCTCGTGGGCTGGCGGGCGATCGCGACGCTCATGGCGAGTCGAAGCCGCTCACACATGCAGGCGCGATCCCGGTGAATCGAGGTGCTCACGCCGCGCGTGAGCCGCGCTTCACCAGGTGGACGGTACCCGGTCGAGTACCGACCATACCGCGGCACTGAGGTCGGGATGGTCGATCGCGATGCCGCGAAGCAGTTCGTACTCGAAGCGAGCCACATCACCCTCACGCGCGGTCGGGTGGTAGGCGCGGGCGCGTGCCATGCTCCACTGCTCTGAGTGCAGGCGCTCCTCGCGAAGGGTGGCCACGACCTGTTCGTCGACCGAGGGCAGCGACGGTAGGAACACCCAAGGATCTTCGCCGAGCCGGCAGCGCAACTCGATGAGAGCCGAGAGCTCGTCGCGTGCGTCTTGTCGCAGGCGCTCGAGTGTGGGTGCCTCAGCCATCCGCGACCTCCTTGCGCATCTCTCTGTTCCAACGGTACGCGCACCGTGTGACGGCGACGTTACATCAGACGCGTCGACATGTCCTGCTGGTGACCGTGTGATGACGTTCCGGGGCGTGCCGGCGCCGGAGTGCGGTGAATCGGGCGGTCGAACCGGCGGTCGAATCGAGCTGTCGAATCGAGAGCGAGGCGATGCGGTTGAATGGTGCGGTGCACACCGAATCCGCCCCGTTCGCGGGCAAGCAGCGAACGAGCGCACTGCTCCCGCGGCTCCGCGCCGATCTCGAGGCGGCCCAGTTCACGCGCGACGCGCTCGAGGCGCTCTGGGGGCCGGATGCCGCCTCCGCGCTGCATCGCGGCGAACGGGTTCCGGCACGCCGCGCGCTCAGGTCGCGGATGTCGGGCCACGAGGCATCCGCTGCGCTGGCGACGCTCGCCGAGCTGTTCGTCCTCGGCGTTCCGACGCCGCGAGAGCAGGCTGAGATCGCGCTCCCTTCGCTCGGCGTCGATGGTGCGATCGAACTGGGACTCATCGGCGACCTGGCACAGGGAGTCGCCCTCGGCACGGGAGACGCTGGCGGTGCGGCATCCGTGCGCGCCCTACTCGACCTGCGGCCGTACGAATTCGCCGATGCGCTCGGCGAGGGTCGCTGGTGGATCCTCTCGGATCTCGGCGAGCTCGCGTTGGGCCACGCGCTCGACGAGCAGCACGTGCTCGGCATCGGCGGTGCGTCGATGACCCTCTCGGGGCTGATGATCCCGATGCCCGCGGCACGCCTGCTCGACCTCGGCACGGGATGCGGCATCCAGGCGATGCATGCGTCGCGCTTCGCCCGCGAGGTCGTGGCAACCGACATCTCGAAGCGAGCGCTCATGATCGCCCGGATGAACGTCGAACTCAACCGCATCGAGGGCGTCGAGTTCCGCCTCGGGAGCCTGTTCGAACCGGTCGAGGGCGAGCGGTTCGATGCGATCGTGTCGAACCCGCCGTTCGTGATCACCCCGCGCGTGCCCGGCGTGCCGGCCTACGAGTACCGCGACGGCGGCTTGGTCGGCGACGCGATCGTCGAGGCGGTGATGCGCGGCGCCGCCGATCACCTCGCGCCCGGCGGCATCGCGCAGCTTCTCGGCAACTGGGAGTATCGCGACGAGGTCGACGCGCTCGATCGCGTGCGCGGCTGGTCGGGCGAGCTCGAGTACTGGGTCATCGAACGGGAGGTGCAGCGCGTCACCGAGTACGCGGAGACCTGGATCCGGGACGGCGGCACGCGACCCGGATCAGTGGAATTCGACCGGCTTTACGACGCGTGGCTCGACGACTTCGAGCAGCGCGGTGTGCGCGAGGTCGGATTCGGGTATGTCCTGCTGCGGCGGCCGGATGCCACGCCGCGGCGGAGCCTCGCCCGCCTCGAGCGCCTGCACGGATCGATCGGCGACGGCGGTGATACGGCCTCGCTTGGTGCGCACCTCGCAGTGTGCCTCGCCGCGCACGACCGGCAGGCGGCGTGGAGTGACGACGAGCTCGCGGCGGCTCGGCTCGCCGTCGCAGGAGACATCACCGAGGAGCGGCACTACTGGCCTGGTGACGAGCACCCCACCGCGATGCTGCTTCGCCAGGGTGGCGGATTCGGGCGCGCTATCAGCCTCGACACCGCGCTTGCCGCCCTCGTCGGCGCCTGCGACGGAGAGCTCGCCGTCGGCGCCGTCATCGGCGCGCTCGCGGAACTCCTGGACGTCGACGAGTCGGCACTCATGCGTGATCTCATACCCGCCGTGCGTACGCTGATCGACGATGGGATACTGCTGCCCGCCGAGTGAACGCGGGCGTGCGGCATCCGTCGCCGGAGTCTCACGCCGACCTCCGAGCGTCGCGAGGTAGTCTCGTGGTCGCAGATCGAAAGCGAGCCAATGCCCGAAAGTCCGCTCTCCGACTCCCCCTACGAGGTGCTCGGCGTGCCGCCCGATGCGGATGCCGCCGCGCTGCGGCTCGCGTACCGCCGCGCCCTTCGTACCGCGCACCCCGACACCGGAGGTGACTCCGCACGGTTCCACGCGGTGCAACGTGCCTGGATGCTCGTGGGCACACCCGAGGCACGGGCGGCGTTCGATCGCGGCATCCGTGGCAGCGTGCCGTCGCCGACGAGCGAGGCCTGGGCACCGGCCGCGCCCCGCCAGCGCCGTGACTCGCGTCCCCTCGCTCGTTCGTACGGACATCCGGGCGGTCTCTCACGTGAGCGCTATCTCGACCGCATCCGGGAGTGGGCCGGCCGTGGGGTCACCCTCGCCGACCCGTACGACCCGGCGCTCGTGCGGAGCGCGCCGCGCGACATCCGACACATCCTCGGCGACGCGCTCGTCGAGGAGGCTACCGCCCGCTCGCTCGCGACCCTCGGCATCGCCTACACGGTGTGGCACGACCTGGCGACGGATGCCGCGGGCCCGGGCCTGCCGCCGAAGCTCGACCACCTCGTGCTCGGGCCGACCGGCCTGTTCGCCATCCAGTCGGAGGACTGGGGCGCGCCCGTCGTGCTGAAGCGCAACGAGCTCGTGGGCGAGGCTCTCGGCGGCGAACGCCCCTTCCGCGCGCTCGCCGCACGTGCGAAGTCGATCGGCAGGGCGGCGCGTGTGAAGCCGACTGCCCTCCTCATCGTGGTGCCCGACGACTACGCTGCCGAGCCGCTGGAGCTCGGTGGCAGCATCCGCGGCGCGGTGACGGCACTCGTACGCAGCTCGCGGCTCGCCAGCGCCGTGCGCGAGGGGCTGCCGGGCTCGGCGCACCTTGGCGGCACCGAGGTCATGGAGGTGCGCTCCCGGCTACAGGCGACGGTGCAGTTCGCGTAGCCCGGCAACCGGGTGTTGGATGGGAGGATGCCCGCACTCGATCGTGACGCCTACCTTGCCGACTTCGCGGAATTCCTTCGCGACTCGCCCTCCTCCTATCACGCGGCCGAGGCGATCGCCTCGCGACTGGAGAGCGCCGGCTTCGAGCGCCTCGACGAGCGGGAGGAATGGCCGGCGGGTCCTGGGCGGCGTGTCGTCGTGCGTGACGGAGCGGTCATCGCATGGGTGCAGCCCGATTCGGCCACGGCGGCGAGCCCCTACCGCATCCTCGGTGCGCACACCGACTCTCCGTCGTTCAAGCTGAAGCCCGGGCGGTCCACCAGCGCGGAGGGCCTGCTGCAGGCGGGCGTGGAGGTCTACGGCGGACCGCTCCTGAACTCGTGGCTCGATCGCGAGCTCGAGCTCGCCGGTCGCGTCGTGACCCGTGACGGCACAACGCACCTGGTGCGAACTGGCCCGATGCTGCGGATCCCGCAGTTGGCCATCCACCTCGATCGCGACGTGACCAAGGGGCTGACGCTCGACAAGCAGCGGCACATGCAGCCCATCTGGGGCGCAGTGGCGGATGCCGCGGGCGCCGACCTGCTCGAGACGGCGGTGCGCGAGGCCGGTGTGGCGCATGCCGCGGACGTCGACGGACACGACCTGCTACTCGTCGACACCCAGCCGCCCGCGCGGTTCGGTGCCGACTCGGCACTCTTCGCGGCCGGCCGTATGGACAATCTCTCGTCGGTGTACGCGGGGCTGGCGGCGCTCCTCGCCGCGCCGGGCGACGCAGAGCACGTGAGTGTGCTCGCGGCCTTCGACCACGAGGAGCTCGGTTCCGAGTCGCGCTCGGGTGCGAGCGGGCCGTTCCTCGAAGACGTGCTCGCGCGGGTGTCGGCGGGGCTCGGCGCGGATGCGACGGCCCGCCGTCGGGCGTTCGCCGACTCCTGGCTGCTGTCGTCCGACGCCGGCCATGCGGTGCACCCGAACTACCCCGAACGACACGATCCCACGAACCGGCCGGTGCTCGGCGGCGGCCCGCTCCTGAAGCTCAACGCCAACCAGCGCTACGCGAGCGACGCAATCGGGTCTGCCCTGTGGGCGCGAGTGTGCCGACGGGCCGGCGTCGCGACGCAGCCGTTCGTGTCGAACAACGCCATCCCGTGCGGGTCCACGATCGGACCGCTCTCGGCGACCCGCCTCGGTATCCGCACCGTCGACGTCGGCACGCCGCTGCTCTCGATGCACTCGGCTCGCGAGCTGGCGCACGTCGACGACCTCGCGGCGCTCGCCGCGGCGGTCACCGCGTTCTTCGGCCCGGCCGACTGAAGCAGGCCGCGCCACGGGTGAGCGCAGTGCCGATCGGGGCACCGCGGCGGTCGCGTGCTCAGCACTCGATGACGTTGACGGCCAGGCCGCCTTCGCTCGTCTCCTTGTACTTCGTCATCATGTCGAGGCCGGTCTGGCGCATCGTCTCGATCACGGTGTCGAGCGAGACCAGATGGGTTCCATCGCCGTGCAACGCCAGTCGCGCGGCAGAGACGGCGGTCGACGACGCGATCGCGTTGCGCTCGATGCACGGCACCTGCACCAAGCCGGCGACCGGGTCGCAGGTGAGGCCGAGGTGGTGCTCCATGGCGATCTCTGCGGCGTTCTCGATCTGCCGCGGGGTGCCGCCCAGCACGGCGCACAGCGCTCCGGCGGCCATCGCGCAGGCCGAGCCGACCTCAGCCTGGCATCCGCCCTCTGCACCCGAGATCGAGGCGTTCTTCTTCACGAGCGAGGCGATGGCTGCCGCCGTGAGGAGGTAGCGGCGGATGCCCGCGGCATCCGCCCCGGGGACGAATCGCAGGTAGTAGTGACCGACCGCCGGGATGATGCCGGCGGCGCCGTTCGTGGGTGCGGTCACGACGCGACCGCCCGAGGCGTTCTCTTCGTTGACCGCGAGCGCGAAGGCGTGCAACCATTCGGTCGAGGTGTCGCGATGCTGGGTGCGGTCCTCGTTACGGTCGTACTCCTCGAGCCGTCGGCGCACCTCGGGGGCACGCCGCTTCACGCCGAGCCCGCCCGGAAGCGTGCCCTCGGTCTCGAGGCCGTGCGCGACGCACTGCGCCATGGCCGCCCAGATCGCATCGAGGCCCGCGTCGATGCCGTTCGCGCCGTGTACGGCGACCTCGTTCTGGCGTGCGATGTCGCAGAACGAGACGCCGTGCTCGTCGCACAGGGCAAGCAGTTCGTCGGCGGTGTCATAGGGGAGCGGATGCCGCAGCGCCTCGGCCTCCTGCGGGGCGTCGCCCTCGCGGCGGATGAACCCGCCGCCCACGGAGTAGTACGTCTCTTCTGCCAGGGGAAGCGCGGCGCCGTCGCCCCACGCCTGCAGGGTGAGCGCGTTCGGGTGGCCGGGCAGCCGCGTGCGAGGCTCGAGGGTGAGGTCGCCCTGCGACATCGAGATCGGATGCCGACCCGCGACGTTCACGATGCCGCCGTCTGTGCCGAGGCGCGACCACGCTCCGCGCACCTCGTCGGGGTCGCACTCGTCGGGCTTGAGCCCTGCGAGCCCCGCCACGACGGCGTCGGGCGTGCCGTGACCGAGTCCGGTGGCGCCGAGCGAGCCGTAGAGCGAGCAGGTGATGCGCGTCACTCGATGGAGCACGCCGTCGCCGGCGAGTCGCTCGGCGAACGCACGCGCCGCCCGCATCGGGCCGACGGTGTGCGAACTCGAGGGGCCGATTCCGATCGAGAAGAGATCGAGGGCTGAGACGAACGCTGTCACCCCTCAAGGCTACGTGGCGATGCGCGCACGCATCGGGCGTCCCGTCGAAGGATCGTGCGTCGGGGCCTCGTGGACGCATCGCTCCCGGCGGGCGACGGGCGAAGGGCGACGGCGAGCGTAGGCTGGACGAGATCGCCATGACCTCTTCACCAGCTTCTTCCGCGCCTCCGACCGATTCCGTCCGCTACCCGGGCGTGCCCGACTCTGCCGCCGAGCTCGAACGCCGACTGGCGGCCGGGGCGCCCGAATTGCAGCTGCGAGACGACGTGCACGTGCGCCTCATGCGGCCCGATGAGACCGACGCGGTCGCCGCCCTCGTCGAGCGGGCGTACTCGATCGACTTCGAGCTGAACGACGGCTATCGGGCAGACATCGCCGCGGTCGGAAGACGTGCCCGACAGCATCAGGTCTGGGTCGCGACGGATGCCGCGAGCGGAACGCTGTTCGGCACCGTCTCGACACCGGTGCGAGGCGCCGCGATCTCGCCGCTCGCCCGGCTGGGTGAGCTGGACTTCAGATTCCTCGGCGTCGCAGCAGAGGCGCGCCGCCGCGGAATCGGCGAGCTGCTCGTCGAGCATGTGCTGCGGCTCGCCCGCATTCGCGGGGTCGATCGAGTGGTACTGAACACCGGCCCCGACATGATGGCGGCGCAGCGGCTCTACGTGCGGTTGGGGTTCGCGCGGCTGAACGAACGGGAGTACACGTTCGAACGGCCTGACGGCTCGAGCTTCCTGATGCTCGCCTACGGCCGTGACGTCGTGTCCGATGGCCAAGTCGACATCACGATCTGCGTCGAGACCGGCCCCGGCGCTGCGAACGAGCTCGCCGCGGACGAGCCCGGCGCAGCCTGAGGTCACGCGGCGTCGGTGCGCGAGATCCGTGCCATCCATTGCCGGGGCTCGTCGAGCGGGCGGAACCCGAACTTCTCGTAGAGTCCGTGCGCGTCATCGGTGGTCAGGGCCATGCGTCGCAGCCCGAGCGGTTCGAGCGCGGCGATGACACCCTCGATCAGGGCGACGCCGACCCCGCGGCCGCGCGCTTCGACGTCGACGAACACGTCGCACAGCCACGCGAAGGTGACGCCGTCCGTGATGACGCGCGCGTACGCGAGCTGCTCGCCGCTCGCGCGATCGTAGATGCCGTAGTTGCGTGATGCTGCGACCGCCGCTTCGTGCGCCGCGCGCGATCGCCCCATCGCCCAGTACGACTCCTCGGCGAGCCACGCATGGACACGCTCGAGGTCGAGGCGTGCGGCATCGGCGGAGAACTCGAGCGCTGCAGGGAAGTGATCATGCACCCTCCGATGCAAGCGCGGATGCGGCGACGAGGCAACGGCCAATCGGTACTCCGTGGCCTGCCCGCCTCACCGCACCGTCGTGCGGCTCGTGATCTGACCGGTGTCGAAGCCGAGTAGGTGCAGACCACCGTGGAAGCGAGCGTGCTCGACCTTGATGCAACGATCCATCACGACCGTGAGACCCTTCGCCTCACCGTCGTAGGCGGCATCCTGGTTCCAGATGCCGAGCTGCACCCAGATGGTCTTCGCTCCGGATGCCACGACCTCGTCGACGACCTGCGGAATGTCGCTGCCGCGCCGGAACACCACGACGATGTCGGGCACCTCGGGCAGCTCGGCGAGGCTGGCGTAGGCCGGCTCGCCGAGGATCTCGGTCGCGTTCGGGTTCACGAAGTAGAGGCGGAAGTCGCTCGACTGCTGCAGGTACGTGCCGACGAAGTAACTGGAGCGGGCCGGGTTCGGTGAGGCGCCGACGATCGCGACCGACTTCGCGGCCCTGAGGATCGCGAGGCGCTGCTTCGCGTCGGGTCCGGTCCAGGTGCGCTGCGACTTCAGGAGCTTCGCGAGTGGTGAGCTCGCGGGCAGCTCGCACGAGAGGCCGTTGACGAGGCGCACGGTCTCGACGTCGCCCGTCGTGGAGTCGAGAGTGGCATCCGCAGCGGCATCCGTCGCGCTCATCGCGCACCTCCTGTCGCGGCCGTGAGGGCCTGGTCGAGATCGTCGATGATGTCTTCCACATCCTCGATGCCGACCGAGAGCCGCACAACCCCCGGCAGGACGCCCGCGTCGATGAGCTGCTGGTCGCTGAGCTGGGCGTGCGTCGTCGATGCCGGGTGGATGATGAGGGTCTTGGCGTCGCCGATGTTGGCCAGATGCGAAGCGAGGTTGACGTTCTCGATGAGCGCCTGGCCGACGGAGCGCCCGCCCTTCACCTCGAAGCTGAACACCGAGCCCGGTCCCTTCGGCAGGTACTTCAGGGCACGGTCGTGGTGCGGATGGTTCGGCAGGCCCGCCCACCACACCTGTGCGATGCGGGGATCGGCCTCGAGCCACTCGGCGACGATGCGGGCGTTGTCGACGTGCGCCTGAATGCGATACGGCAGCGTCTCGACGCCCTGCGCCAGCAGGAACGCCGAGTGCGGCGCGAGTGCGGGCCCGATGTCGCGCAGCTGCTCGGCTCGAAGCCGCGTGAGGAACGCGTACTCGCCGAAGTTGCCCGACCACTGCAGGCCGCCGTAGCTCGGCACGGGCTGGCCGAAGAGCGGGAACTTCTCGGCGTGCCAGTCGAAGCGACCCGATTCCACCACGACGCCGCCGAGAGTCGTGCCGTGGCCGCCGAGGAACTTCGTCGCCGAGTGCGTGACGATGTCGGCGCCCCACTCGATCGGGCGATTCAGGTAGGGCGTCGGGATCGTCGAGTCGACGATGAAGGGGATCCCGTGCGCGTGCGCCACATCGGCGAGCGCCTCGAGATCGGCGATCTCGCCGGAGGGGTTCGCGATCGTCTCGACGAAGAGCGCCTTGGTCTTCTCGGTGATTGCGGCGGCATAGTCGTCAGGGTCGGCCGAGCGCACGAATGTCGTCTCGACGCCGAACCGGCGAAGTGTGACGTCCAATTGCGTGATCGAGCCGCCGTAGAGACTCGCTGACGCGACGAGGTGATCGCCCGCGCCGGCGAGGCTCGCGAACGTGATGTACTGCGCGCTCAGCCCGCTTGCGGTGGCCACGGCGCCGAGACCTCCCTCGAGACTGGCCACGCGCTCCTCGAAGCTGGCGACGGTGGGGTTCGCAAGGCGCGAGTACACGTTGCCGTATTTCTGCAGGGCGAACCGGGCCGCAGCATCGGCCGTGTCGTCGAAGACGAACGCGCTCGACTGGTAGATGGGCAGCGCGCGGGCGCCGGTCACCTGATCGGGGATGTTGCCAGCGTGGATGGCGCGGGTCTTGAAGCCGAATTCGCGGTCTGCCATGCGGATCAGGCTACTGCCGGCCGTCGCAGCGGGTGCGTCGTCCCGTAATGCGGGGCAACGGATGCCGCGGCGTCACGCCGAGGGCGCCGCTCCCAGCACGTCGTCGGTCGAGACGACGCGCGCGAATCCGCCGCCGTCGAGGTTCACCGCTGTGGCGCGGGCGAGCTCCGCTGCGGTGAGCCGGATGCCAGCGGGCCCCTCGAGGTCGAACGTGTGCGTCGCGTCCAGCGGCACGGTGACCTCATAGCCGAGATTGCCCGCCATGCGCGCAGTGGTCTCGACGCACATGTTCGTCTGGATGCCGGTGATCACGAGTTGACGGATGCCGCGGGCCTGCAGCCAGGCATGCAGGTCGGGGTCGCCGTAGAAGGCCGAGTTCACCTGCTTCGTCACGAACAGGTCGTGCGGGGCATCCGCGACCGTCTCCTTCAGCGCGTTGCCCTCGCCGCCGGCGGCGAGCGGCGAGCCGGGGGAGCGCGAGTCGTGCCGTACGAGCACGACCGGCCGCGAGGCATCCGTCCACGCGGCGATGAGCCGCGCGATGTTCGCCTCGGCGTCGGGGTTGTCGCGCTCGCCCCACGCGGGGTCGTCGAAGCCCTGTTGTACGTCGATCACGATGAGGGCAGCGGTGTCGTCCATGCCTCCATCGTCGTCGTTCGGCAGCGACCGCGTCACGAGAACAGGAGAATGTGGCGGCTTGGCCACGAAAACAGGCAGACTCGCCGCGCTGCACTCGGGAACCTCCTGTGTTCGCGCTGCGCTACGGTGAGCCGGTGATCCTCGAACATGCCCTGCTGCCCGTCATCCCCGGCCGTGAGGCCGACTTCGAAGCGGCGTTCGCCGAGGCCAAGATGATCATCGCCGCGATGCCGGGGTTCGTCGACCTGCGGCTCTCGCGATCGATGGAGACGCCGAACGAGTACCTGCTGCTCGTGCACTGGGAGAGCGTAAAGGCCCACGAACAGGGGTTCCGCGGTTCTGTCGAGTACGAGCGCTGGCGCGGATTGCTGCATCACTTCTACGAGCCGTTCCCGGTCGTCGAGCATTTCGCCGAGGTGCACAGCGCCTGATCAGTCCCGATCGATAGCCTTGGAGTCAGGCTCGCCCGAGAGTTCGGCGAGCCCCGGACGAGGGAACCCAGTACCCGGAACGCGACAAGACTGGCACTCAGGGAGAGTGAACGTCATGGCATGGGTCATCCTCATCATCTCGGGCGTGCTGGAAGCCGTGTGGGCCACCGCGCTCGGCAGGTCCGAGGGCTTCACGAAGCTCTGGCCGTCGGTGGTCTTCGGCGTCGCATTGCTCGCGAGCATGGCCGGGTTGGCCTGGGCGATGCGCGACATCTCGACCGGCACGGCCTACGCCGTCTGGGTCGGCATCGGCGCGGCGCTCACGGTCATCTGGGCGATGATCACCGGTGAGACGGATGTCTCGTGGGTCAAGCTCGCGCTGATCGCCGGCCTCGTCGGCTGCGTCGTAGGCCTCAAGCTGGTCGACGGCACCGGGCACTAGGCGCGCCCCCACCGCGCCCATGTGCAGCCGGTGACATCCAAATGTCAAGAATTCTTGACTCGGTGTCGAGAATCCCTTACATTGATTGATGTCAGGTTTTCTTTACACGTCGAGTGCGGCCGAGGAGTGCAGATGT
>Ga0190265_10002039_pt1 | contig 13441 bp, 11 predicted proteins | sample Popmic124T_FD_133135 | JGI IMG/M metagenome (GOLD analysis project Ga0190265, IMG submission 133135) | Populus adjacent soil microbial communities from riparian zone of Indian Creek, Utah, USA - 124 T | ecosystem: Environmental > Terrestrial > Soil > Riparian zone | place: USA: Utah | collected... | reverse complement strand
CCACCTCGAAGCGCGCGACGCCCGCCGCCTCGACCGCGCGCAGCACCTTCAGCGCCTGTGCCATCACCTCGGGCCCGGTGCCGTCACCGGGGAGGGTCACGATTTTTAGGGTCGTCATGGGAGGGGGACTCTAGATCAAGTTGCGCTCGAAATGCGACATGGTTTCGGCGATCTGCGTGCGTAGGCCGCCGGTGGTCGCGGCACCGATCAAGCTCCGGCGAATGACGTGCCCGAAGGATGTGCCCCCGGTGTAGGGGGGGCACGAATCACAACCGCAGGGTTGCGAGTCTTGCTAGTCGACTCGGTATGGGCACAATCGCCGCGGAAGCGACGCAGACCTCCTATCGACATTCGAGCTTTCTCCATAGGCGACGTTGCCGTTCGCCGTTACGGGCATTGTCGAAGGAAGGAAAGAATGTTCTACCCTCGAGCGCGGAAACCCGTCCGTGATCCTCAGTCGACCGTCTCCATGCGCCCTTGAGATTGATCTATCGGCAAGCAGCGATTACCGTCCGAAATTGGTGTGGAAGCCCCAGGTGCAGGTCTTCAGGTCCCTTCGTTCGGCCCTGGGGTTGTCTGGGCTCCTGTTCGGCATCGGCATCTCGGCATGCGGCGGACAAGCGTCGCTGTCCGTCGGGGCTGACGCAGGGCCCGACGCTCCGGGCTTGCCGCCGACCTGCGGCGACTCGGTCGACCCGACAACGCCGCGCGTGCTGGCGCGCGGTACGGACCTGCGAATGGAATCCATTTCGGACAATGGAGCGCTCGTCGCGTACAGCGGGCAAGCCCTTGGCGGGTTGCGCGATCTCTTCGTCGTTCCGAAGTGTGGAGGCGATTCGGTCACCGTCGCCGAGCGTTTTGCGCTCGGGTTCGCGCGCTTCTACGGTTCGCTATTGGTCGTGGCGTCCGCAACGGCTACGCCCGACCATACTCCGGCGCTTTTCGCGTGGAGGGAGGGGCGCGTAGGATTGACTCGGCTTGCTGGGGACGTCGATCCCGGCAGCTTGCGCCTCTCCCGAAATGAGCGCTGGCTGTCGTTCGAGGCCGACGACCGGATGCAAGATGGCAAGGAAGACGTCGACATCACGCTCGTGGATACGGCCACGCTCACCGCGAGATCCGTCGCAATGCTCAGCAGGGCCCGGGCGCGCTTCACTCGAGACTCCGAATGGCTGGTCTTCAGCGGCATTGGGGCGGGGTGGGGTTGCGTTCATCGCTTGTCCTTGAACGATGGATCCCTGCACGACGTGGGGTGCCCCGAGCAGGGGGGGCTACAGGGGCGTTGGGAGATCTCTCCCGATGGAGCATGGCTCGTTTACCTCAACTTCATTTTCGAAGGGCTCCCCGCCCCCCGGACCTTGCTTGCTCGACGCCCGCTCTCTGGCGGCGGGGCGGAGATCCTCGCGGACAGGATTGCAATCGGGCGGGAGGGCAAAGAGTTCGACATCGCGCGGGGCGGGCCGACCATCTCCTACCTGCGGGACGACGCGGACGGTTCGAAGCTGGTCACGATCCCCATCGACGGCGGCGAACCAGTCGTGCTCGCTCCGGAAGTGGATAGCATCGTGGACCACTTCGAGAACGCGATTGCCTACGACGCGTCTTCCAGATCTCCCGGATTTCCCTTAGTGCTCTGGGTCGTTCCCAGCTCGGGAGGCACTGCCCGCAACCTCGGCCCATATCGATACGACGAGAATGGCTTTCTCCGTGGGGGCATCCTCGAAGAATCGAGAGGGGCGCTGCTCGTCCTCTCGGCGGATGACGCCGTGCACTGGCTGCCAGCGCCTGACGCGGAGCCCGTGGTCGTGACCCGAAGCGCCCGGGACGCGCGCCTGGCCTTTGGCTCTCGCCGCCATATTCTGTTCCAGTCGACGTCGTACCGGCTGAGCCTGTACGACGTCGAGACGGGGGCCACCGAAGACATCGACGAAGTGATCACCGGTCCCTTCGCGCTGGATCCCGAGTCCAGACGCGCCTTCGTGACGACCAAAGCGGTCGAGGAGGGCACTGCACTCATCCTTCGGGCACTGCCGCACTGACGCGTCGTCGCGAGGTGATCGAGGAATGTCGTTGCTCACGGCGCGCGCCTAGGTCGCGCGTGCTGCATTGCGGTGGCCGAGGTCCCGCAAGAGACGGCTATTCGTCAATCCGCCAGGCTCCCCGAATTCGTCGGCATACCGGGACGCTCGGTTGGGCGCTACACCGGCTCGACGTCGACGCCCTTCACGCACTTCGCGAGCGCGCGTAGGTCATCCCAATCACCCGTCACGACGAGGTCGCTACGCTGAGCCGCCGAGGCCACCACCGTCGCGTCGACGGCGTTCGACCCCCCGGTTTCCGCAAGGAGCTTGCCCGCGTCGAGCGCAACCCGAGGCGTCAGCGGTTCGAGCGAGCCCACTTCGAGTATCGCGGCGTGGGAGCCGCGCCACCATTCGGCGAGGACCGTTGCTGGGATGGTGATCCGGGCCCTCGATAAACGGCATGCTTGCAGGAGCGCCAGCGCGCTTGACTTTCGTCGCTCGAGCGCAATCAGCATGCCGGTATCGAAAGTCACACCCCGATTTGCACGCGCCGAATGCTCGATCAACCGCCCCCTCGTGCTCAAGTTGCGCCCAGTTTCTTGAGCCAGCGCTGCACTTCGCGCTGCGGGATCTCCTCCCCGGCCGCGAGCTCAGCGAGCACGCGGTCTCGAGCATCTTGCTGCGCGGCCTCGATGACGAGGTCGCTCAGCACGGCCGAGGCGCTGCGCCGTAGTTTCTTGGCGCGCCGCTTGACGTACTCCGCGGCTCTCGAGTCCAAGGAAAAGCTGCGTTTTCGCACCGGCATGTTCTTACCCTCCGGTACGAAAAGGTACTACCAATCGGTACGAACGTCGAGAACGAAGACGCATCGCTCCGAAGGGGCAAACGCCCCCAAGGCGGCGGGGGCAAAGGCGGGAAATCGCCCGCCCGTCCCCGCACGTCAGGATGACATCGCGTTTCAGGTCTGTCTTCGTCCACGGGCGCAGCGCTTCGGGCACCACGACGCTGCCGTCCTTTTGCCGGCATGGCTCGAGGATGGCGACGATGGTGCGCCCGACCGCGAGCGCCGAGCCGTTGAGCGTGTGGACGTGCCGCCTTCTTCGCCTCGTCGCGGAACCGAATCTGCGCGCGCTGGGCTTGGCAATCGCCGAAATTCGAGCAGCTGGAGATCTCGCGATGCCTCGATGCCGCGCCGTGGGCTGTTCACACAACTTCGGCCCGGCCGGCACCGTCGGGGCGGGTGCGATGCGCGAGCGCAATGGGGCTCGCGCTCCCAAGACGGCAACATCGGCGTGCTCAGCTAGAAGATGCGTGAGGCCAATGCGGGCGGCTGAAATGTCACGATCGGGGGATCCGAGTTCCCTGCCGATCTGCAAACCGGCCTTCGGCACGCCCCCCATGCGTTTTCCTTCGCCGCCTGCAAGAACGACGGGGCGGAGGTGGGCACCAAAGCCCGCAGTCACGCCTCGACCTTGTCTCGCTGGTATCGGACCGAGATGAGCCCGGCCGTGATGGCGACCGCGATCTCGGCCGCCGTCATGCCGCCCAAATCGAGTCCCACCGGCATGTGAATTCGTCGATGATCGAAGGCTCGGGCGACATGTACAGTGGGGTGCCGAGCGCTGCGCCCGAGCGGGTGAGGCCCTGCGCGTCGTGGAGGCAAAGCGAGACCGAAGTCCACGATCTTGGCCTCTGCGACGTCGCCGCCCACGAGCAGCAGATTGGCCGGCTTGATGTCGCGATCGATGATGCCATATGCTCGCTGTCAGATGCGTGGTTCCCCGGAAGTGGGCGATCTCGATCTCGTCATTCATGGAGCGACCATCGTCACGGCCGAGCAGCGTCGGGTGGCCGATGTCGGGATTCGTGGCGAGACCATCGCAGAGATCGGCAGCGTACTGCGCGGACGGCGCGAGATCGACGCATCGGGACTGTACCTTTTGCCGGGCGGCGTCGATCCGCACGTGCATCTGTCGTTCGGCGACTTGCCCATGGGCGGTGACGCTTGCTGGACCGACGACTTTCAGATCGGTTCGCGCGCGGCTTTCGCGGGTGGCATCACGACCGTCGGCAACATGACGTTCGTACATCCCACCGAGACGCTCGCGCGCGGCGTGGCGCGCGAGACCGAGCTCGTGGCTGCACAGGCCATCGCCGACGTGTTCGTGCACCTCGTGCTCGGGTATCCGGGGCCGAGCTCGCTCGACCAGTTAGCCGAGCTGTTCGGCACCGGGCAGCCCAGCCTCAAGATGTTCATGAGCGCGCCGACATTCGACGCCAACTTCGCCACGTACTTTCGCGCCATGGAGGCCGTGGGCAAGGCTGGCGGCATCGCGCTCATCCACTGCGAGGATGCGGGCTGCATCGGCTGTTGTACCAACTTGCTCACGCGCGTGGGCGCATCGTCCATCCGGCATTTCGCGGCGAGTCGTCCGCCCGCCTCGGAGTTGAGCGCAGTGCAGCGTGCCATCGCGCTGTGCGAGCTGACCAGCTGTCCGACTTACATCGTGCACCTGTCCACCGAGGCTGCGCTCGGCGCCTGCAGCGAGGCGCGCGCGCGCGGTCTGCCGCTGTTCGTGGAGACGCGCCCGATGTATCTGCATCTCACCCAGGCCGCCTATGAGACCGAGCTCGCGGGGCTGTTCGTGGGGCAGCCGCCGCTGCGTTCAGCCTCCGACTGCGAGGCGCTATGGGCGGGCCTGTTCGATGGACGCATCGATACGCTCGGTAGTGACCACGCGCCATGGCGTCGTGACACGAAGCTCGCGCCCAGCCACGACATCAACACGCCGCGTCCGGGCGTGGCTGACCTCGAGACGATGCTGCCGATGCTGTTCTCCGAGGGCGTGCTCAAGCGCGGCCTGGCGCTCGAGCGCTTCGTCGCGCTCACCTCCGAGAACCCGGCGCGCCTCTTCGGGCTGTATCCGCGCAAGGGCACCATCCAGGTGGGCAGCGACGCCGACCTCGTGGTGTGGGACCCGAAGCGCGTGCGCAAAGTAGAGGGCGCGAACATGCACTCGCAGGCTGGCTATTCGGTGTACGACGGCACGGAGGTCACCGGTTGGCCACGCTGGACCATCCGGCGTGGCGAGGTCGTGCTGTCCGACGACGGCGGCTGCCACGGGCGTGTCGGGTCGGGCCGTTTGGTGGGGCGCCGCACGCACGAGCAGCGGGTGCGGCTGCCGGGCTCGTCGGCAAAGTAGGGCTGTCGGGCACATGCCCGGCATCGACGAGAAGATCGCGTTACCGGCACTGCCGGTGTTTTGCCGCCCTGCTCGGCGCTCGCTGCGCCGCGCTTGGCACACAACGCCTGCACCGTCATCACGACGATGCGCGAAAGCGTTGAGCCGCGCCGTCCACGGCCAGCTTCTGCGCCAGCTGAACGGGAAGGTGAGCACCCACCGGCGCACCGCGACCTCGGGCGGCACGTGCTCGATGAGGTGCTGCGGTGGCGCACATGCGCCTGCCCGTGCACGACGGGCAAAAGCCTCTGCCTTTGCAGCTAAGGGCACCAGCCGTCTCTCGCAAGAGCCGCACCGACGACACGCGAAGCCCCGGCAGACCAGACCGCAGTCGAGGTACGCCTCCAGCTCCTTCTTGGCGTGCGTCGGCAGCTTGATGCCGAGCGCACCGTCGTCGATGGCCCCGTAGAGCGTTTCAAGGTTGTCGCGCGCGACCTCGTAGAGCACCGTGCACTCGGGTCGGTGACGTCCGCATTGGTCGGTTTGCGCTTGGGCGGGTAGACCCACGCTCCCCTGCCGCGCGAGCTTCGTGCCAGCACAGCGACGTGGCTTTCCGCCGTCTTGTCGGCGCCACCGCCTGGCGGACGCCACTTCGCGTCGGCGGCCGACATCACGGGGCAGCAGCGCAGCGGCATCAGGCGACGCCGGTCGATCACGGCGCAGACTCTCAACCGTGGCCGCCGGCTACTGCAGATGCTCGAAATCACCGGGCATATTGACGTTCACGAGGACGCCAGGGTCGACCACGGAAATCGTATCGATGCGAGCGCCGCACTTGGTGAGCGCTTCGCGAAGGGTCTCGGCGGGGGATACGCGCAAAAGCTCCTCGGCCAAGGCACGCGTCACGATGAGGGGGTGCCCGCTTCGCCCGCCATACGAAGGCCTGACAGCAGCGGCATGCGGCTCCTCCGCAGCAGCAACGAGCGTCGCGATCGTCTCCACTTGAATCTGCGGGTGATCGACGGGAAAGATGACGATGACGGCAACATTGGCGTGCTCTGTCAGAAGATGCGTGAGGCCGATGCGGGCGCTCGAAAACATGCCGTCCAGAGGCGCAGGGTTGAAGAGCACTGTCACCCCGGCGCGCGCCGCAAGATCGACGAGCTCCGCGTGGCCGGCCGGCAAGATCGCGACGATGGTCTCGCATCCACCTTGCCGGAGCGAACGAACCGCACGTTCGAGCAGCGTTTCCCCGCCGATCTGCAAACCGGCCTTCGGCACGCTCCCCATGCGTTTCCCTTCGCCGCCCGCGAGAACGACGCCGCCGAGGCGTGCGCCAAGGCCCGCCGTCACGTCGCGACCTTGTCTCGCTCGTATCGGACGGAGATGAGCTCGGCCGTGACGGCGACCGCGATCTCGGCCGCCGTTCTGCCGCCCAAATCGAGCCCTACCGGCATGCGAATCTTGTCGATGATCGAAGGCGCAAATCCTCGTGCTTCGAGCCTCTGAGCAAAGCGCACGCGTTTGCTGCGGCTGCCGATGACACCGAGGAATCGGGGTAGGGCCGGCAAACGCAGGAGACGCACGAGCACCTCTTCGTCGAGTGCGTGATCGTGCGTCATCACGAGTACGTAGCTCGAGCTCGCCACAGCCGCGCGATCGACGGCGCTATCCGCATCGACCAGGATGAGCTTCTTCGCGTCCGGAAAGCGCTCGTCGGTGAGCCACTCTTCGCGACCATCGCATACCGTCACTTCGAATCCGGCGGGCGATGCCGCCGTGCACACGGCGCTTGCAACGTGCCCGGCGCCAAAAACGACGAGTCGCGGTGCCGGCAAATGGGGCTCCAGAAAAACGGTCATGGTGCCTCCGCAGCACATTCCGAGATCGCGAGTCGAGTGGCGGACGAGAGCCGGCTGCGAGGTGGATGCAATCATCTCCCGGCATCGTTCAACGATCGCATTTTCGAATGCACCGCCGCCCACAGTGCCAAACTGCGACTCCACCGTTACGATCATCTTGAAACCGGCTCGCGCCGGCGTGCTTCCCGTCGCTTCGACGACGGTCGCTAAAACGGCCGCAACCTTCTCCTTTTGGAGGACGAGGAGCTTGTCGAGAACATCGCCGTCCCCTCCCTGTACTTCGGGCACGACAAACGGCGCGTCCATTTCAAGATCCACCCGCCGTGGCCGGAGCAAGCTCGTCAAAGGCGCGGCGAACGCAAACCGGGACAATATCGCGCCGCCACGTGGGATCGATGGCGACACTGAGCAGCGGATGGCATTGCTTGTGTGCCTCTTCCGCCACCTGAGAAACGAACTCGGGGGTTAGCGGACGACCCAGAGCGATGCCGTTCAGTCTCATGAGGCGAGGCCGCGCCGTCAGCGCACCCACCGCGAGCTTGAGGCTCGCCACCTGGCCGCTCTCCGTCTTTTGCACGGAGAGCGCTATCGACAGAAGCGGAAAGTCGATGGCCTTTCGTAGCGAGAATTTGTGGTAGGCGGCGAAAGCCCCTTTTTCGGCGGGGGGCAATGCGACGGCTGCCAAAATTTCGTCGTGCGCCTTCGTGTTGTTGCGGATACCGTCGTTGACGAAGAAGGCGTCGAGATCGACCCACCGCTCGCCCCGTCGGGATACGAGGCGAAGTTTCGCTCCGTAGACCAGAAGCGCAGTCGGCGTATCGGCCGATGCCGCGGCCACACACTTTTGCCCTTTGGGAACGACGTGACAAATGGTCCCGTCCTTCTTGATGCAGTAGCCGAGCGCACCACGCCAAAACTCGGTCTGGTTGTAATACGAGCAACGTGTATCGAGACAGACGTTGCCGCCCAGAGTGGCCATGTTGCGAATCTGCGGGCCCGCAACGACGCCGGCCGCCTTGGCGAACGCGCCATAACGGGCTCGGACCAGGGGATGAGAAGCGATGCTCGAAAGCGTCAACCCGGCACCGACGACGAGCCCTCCCTCGTCGGTCTCGCGGATTTCGCGAAGTTCGGAAACGCCGCGCAAGCTCACCAGGCGTCGCGGCGTAAAAAGGCCGTGCTTCATGTTGGGAAGCAGATCGGTACCGCCCGCTATGAGCAATGCCTCCCCCTCCTCCCCGTCGAGCGCCGCACAGGCCTCGTCCAAACTGCGCGGTCGGACGAGCTCGAACTCGGGTAGGGTCAGCACGGCCGCCCCCCCGATGCCACCGCCAAAGGTTCGGCCTCGCGCTGAGCCTTTTGCTGGGCCTTTTGCTGAAGGAGACGGAGAACCGCGCTGGGTGAAAAAGGCAGCGAATCGACGCGCACGCCTACGGCGTCGTAGATGGCATTGGCGATGGCGGGGATCGACGGGTGCAGCGGCCCTTCGCCCACCTCCTTGGCCCCGTACGGCCCCTCCGGATCGCCTGCCTCGACGACGAGCGACACGAGATCCGGGCAATCGAGGAACGTCGGCATGCGGTAGTCGAGCAGCGATGGCCCCTTGTGTAAGCCCGAACCGTAGAAATCGTGCTCCTCGAAGATCGCCTCGGCAAACCCCATATAGGCGCTCCCCTCCATCTGCCCTTCGACGAGTGTGGGATTCAGCGCTTTGCCGCAGTCGTGCGCGATCCAGATTCGATCGACCGTCGTCACGCCGGTCTTCGAATCGACGCGCACCTCTGCAACGTGTGCGGTAAACGAATACGTGGGCGAGGCGCCTATCGTAGCGCCGCGGTAGGTGCCGTGTCCGTCCTTGGGAGTGTTGTAGTGCCCGACAGAGCCGAGCGTGCCGCTGTCGGTCTCCGCCCAACAAATCGCCTCGGCCATGGGTACCGATCGCGGTTCCTTGGCGCCGCGCTCGCTCGCAAAGCCCCGCGCGAGCACGACAGCATCCAGCGCGCATTCCCAGCGGCGCGCAATTGCTGTTTTGATCGTCTTGGCGATTTCGCGCGCCGCCATCAAGCAGGCATTTCCCGCCATCATCGTGATCCGGCTCGAGTACGCACCGAGATCGATGGGCGTCAGGTCGGTGTCGCCGGAAACGACACGTATCGCCTCCATCTCGAGACCGAGCTCTTCTGCCGTGATGGAAGCAAGCATCGAGTTGGCTCCCTGCCCGATCTCGCTGAGCCCGCAGAAGACTGCCACGCGACCGGATCGGTCGACTTTGAGCTGCACGGCGCTCTGCGGCATTTCGTTCGGATAAATCGCGTAGTTCGTTCCACTGATGTAGAACGAGCCCGCGACGCCGATGCCGTGTCCGTATGGAAGGCGCTTGTATTTGTCCTTCCAACCGCTTGCCGCTTCCACTCGATCGAGGCACACACCAAACCCGTTCGATCGCAGCAAAAGCCCGTTGATCGTGCGATCGCCGGCGACGAGCAAGTTGCGCCGGCGAAGCTCGATAGGATCGATGTCGAGCTCCCTAGCAATCTTGTCGAGCGTCACTTCGAAGGCGAAGCGCGGCTGTACGCTGCCGTGGCCGCGCTTCGGACCACACGCGGGTTTGTTCGTATAGACGCGCGTCGAGTCGAAACGGTACGCGGAAAGCCGGAGAGGCGCCGTGACGAGCTGCCCCGCGTAATAGGTGGTGACGAGCCCGAACGAAGCGTACGCGCCGCCGTCGACGAGCACCCGCGCATCACATCCCGTCAGGCGTCCGTCGCGCATGGCACCCACGCGGTAGTTGAAGCGCATCGGGTGACGGCCACGGTGCGCGTAAAAGACTTCTTCGCGCGTGTAGAGAATCTTGACGGGGCGCCCGGTCATCATCGAGAGCTTGGCCACGCAAAATTCGAGATCGAATGGTTCGCTCTTGCCGCCGAACGCACCCCCGACCGGCGGCTGAATCACCCTCACGCGATCGTAGGGCACCGCGAGAACTCGTGACAATTCGCGATGCAGGTAGTGGGGAACCTGCGTCGAGCTGATGACCGTGAGAACGCCCGCTGGTTCCCAGAGGCCAATGGCGCAGTGGGGCTCGAGCGCGCCGTGCGTCGTCCCGTGAAAGCTGTACTCACCGCCGGCGACGACGTCGCTCTCGGCAAGGGCCGCGTCGACATCACCAAATTCGAGGTGCACGTGTTTGGTGATGTTGTTGGCCTTGTTGCTGTGCAAAAGGATGGCCTCGGGCTTCAGCGCGTCCTCGGGCTCGAGGGCATAAGGCAGAACCTCCCAGTCGATCTCGATGAGCTTCGCCGCCTTGGCCGCAATGTGCTCGCTCGTGGCTGCAACCGCGGCCACGCCGTCTCCGATGTAGAGCGCTTTTTCGAGCGCGAGGGGATATTCGTCCTGCGTCCACGGAATGATGCCGTAGAGCACCGGCATGTCTTTGCCCGTGACGACGGCGTGAACGCCCTCGAGCGCCAATGCGCGTTCGGCGCGAATCGCCTTGATGCGCGCGTGAGGGTGAGGACTGCGGACGATCTTGGCGTGGAGCATGCCGGGGAAGCGAAGGTCGTCGGTATACTGCGCACGCCCGGTCACCTGATCGGCCGCACCGGTTTTACGGACTCGGCGCCCGATAATATGGAGTTCGTCGGTTCTCTCCGGCGGATTCGTGGCTTTCATCGGACTCTATCGTTTGCGCTCGGCGATGAGCACATCGCGCGCGTCCTCGACGGCTTCGAGAATCTTGGTGTACCCGGTACATCGGCAGAGGTTGCCGGCGAGCGCGGCGCAAATGTCGTCTCGCGTCGGACGCTCCGAACGGTCGAGCAAGGCCTTCGCCGACATCAGCATGCCGGGGGTGCAGAATCCACACTGCGCCGCCCCGCGCTCGATGAATGCGTCCTGAAGAGGATGCAGCGTGGAACCGCGCGCGAGCGATTCGATCGTCTCGACGCTCGCGCCATCGAGATCCGCGGCGGGCGTGAGACAAGACAGAACGGGCGTGCCGTCCAAAAGGACGGTGCAGACACCGCAGTCGCCCTTGTCACACCCCTGCTTGGTGCCCGTCAACCCTACGTCGTAACGCAGGAATTCGAGGAGAGTTTGGTTGCCCGGAACGCTGGCGTCCACGAGATCCCCGTTGATCCGCAGGCGCAGCGGAACCCGATCCCCGTTGGCCCGCACGCGCAGCGGCACGAGCTTTGCGTGCGACCCCTCGTCCTCAGGATTCGGTGGTGATTGTTCTTCCGAATTCACCCGAGGAGTCTACCTCGCCGTCGCAGCCGGAGCATGAGAATCCTCGTGAAGCCCCCGTGGAGCCCCGTGCGACCAAAGCGGGTGGTTTGAAGGCATTGTCCAGCCCACCGCCTTTGAAGCCAATTCGCAATATTCCAACAGAGCCTGCCTCGGCTGTTCCTTACGCCAGCCCAATTTCATCAGGTTGAGAAGGAGCAGCTCCATCGAGACGTTTCCGACGCGCTCACCGATCCCGAGCGCAGTGCCATGAATGCGGTTGGCCCCCACTTCGATGGCCCAGAGAGCATTTTGCAGCGCAAGGCCTCGATCGTTGTGCCCATGCCAGTCGATCCTGACGTTTTCGGCGCCGATCCGCTTGAGCAAGTCGCGTGTGAACCCGATGAGGGCCCGCGCGCCGTCGGGCGTGGCATGCCCCACGGTATCCGCGAGGCAAAGTGCCGTGGCACCATTGTCGACGGCAGTTCGGAACAGGATCTCCAGCACGTCGGGACGCGAGCGCGTCGTATCTTCGGTGACGAAGCACACCGAGAGCCCTTCGCGCACGCCAAAGGCGATCGCTTCAGCGGTATGACGCATGATCCGATCGAGGTCCCAGGCTTCGACAAACTGCCTTATCGGCGAGCTGCCGATGAAAGTATACGCTTCGACTGCGATCCCGACGCGCTGCGTAATTTCGGCGATCGGCACAAGATCGGCCACTACCGTCCGACCGGCTGCTGACGGACGGATACGCAGTCCACATCGTTGGATTTCCTGGCAACCGGCGAGCACATCTTCGTACTGGCGCTGGCACGACCCGGGAAGACCAAGGTTGGCCACATCGATGCCGAGCTCATCCATCCGATGCAAGAGAGCGATCTTCTGGTCCAGCGGAGGATCGGTAACTGACGGATTCTGCAATCCATCGCGCAGCGTCTCGTCGAGGACGGAGAGGTTCGCTGCGGGCGCTTTCCTCGGCGTCTCGCCGTTCCAATCGTAGAAGGGTGCCATCGCGCCAGCGTCAAGGCTCGGCATCAACGGGCTTATAGCATGGCGTGAATGCGCCTTGGTGACGTGGAGCGACGCCCCGATCGACTCTCTTCGGGCATCGGCGGAAGGCTTCCAATTGGGGCGCCCAGCGTGGGATCAAATGTAGAACCTTATGGTAAGAAATTTCTAGCGATCCACACGGCATGCTGACAGGGTTGACGGCCGACCTGGCTTCGTAATTCGCGCCGCGGAGGTTCTCGTGCATGAATCTCACTGCCCTTGAGACGCCCGCGCTGCTGCTCGACCGGACGCGGCTCGAGCGCAACATCGAACGGATGCATGCGCACGTGCACGGCCTTGGCGCCGTACTGCGTCCGCATGTGAAGACAGCCAAGTCGATCGACGTCGCGAGGCGAGCGCTCGTGGGAGAGCCGGGCGGCATCACGGTCTCGACGCTCAAGGAAGCCGAACATTTCGCTGCGCAGGGCATCCGCGACATCCTCTACGCGGTCGGCATCGCGCCGGCGAAATTTGCGCACGTGATCGAGCTTACCCGGCATGGCGTAGAGCTCAAAGTGAGCGTCGACAATCTCGCAGTCGCAGGTGCGCTCGCCGGCGCTGCGCAGCAGGCTCGCGTCACCGTGCCCGTGCTCATCGAGCTCGATGTCGACGGTCACCGCTCCGGGGTTGCGCCAGAGGAGCCTTTGCTCATCGAGCTCGGGAAGGTGCTCCACGACTCGGCCGGCGTCGAGCTGCGCGGCGTTTTCACGCACGCGGGCGGCTCGTATGATTTGCGCGGCGCAGCCGCGATCGCGGACATGGCCGAGCGCGAACGGCGCGGAACGGTGCAGGCGGCGGAGCGCTTGCGCGCGGCCGGCTGCGCCGTGCCCATCGTTTCGGTGGGATCGACTCCAACTGCGACGTTCGCTCGCGATCTCAGCGGCGTTACCGAGGTTCGCGTCGGCGTGTACATGTTCCAGGACCTCGTCATGGCGGGCATCGGTGTCTGCAACGTCGAGGACATCGCGCTCTCGGTTCTCGTCTCGGTCATCGGGCATCAGCCCGAGCGTGGCTGGATCATTACGGACGGCGGCTGGACGGCGCTGTCACGCGATCGCGGCACCGAGAGTCACGAGGTCGACCAAGGCTATGGATTGGT
>Ga0190265_10002038_pt1 | contig 13443 bp, 8 predicted proteins | sample Popmic124T_FD_133135 | JGI IMG/M metagenome (GOLD analysis project Ga0190265, IMG submission 133135) | Populus adjacent soil microbial communities from riparian zone of Indian Creek, Utah, USA - 124 T | ecosystem: Environmental > Terrestrial > Soil > Riparian zone | place: USA: Utah | collected... | reverse complement strand
CTCCGCGTCGGACCGGTCGATCTTGTTGATGGCCACGATCGGCCGGAGACCAAGGGCGAGAGCCTTCCGGGTGACGAACCTGGTCTGCGGCATCGGCCCTTCGGCCGCGTCCACAAGGATCAGCACCCCGTCCACCATCCGGAGGATGCGCTCGACCTCGCCGCCGAAATCGGAGTGTCCCGGGGTGTCCACGATGTTGATCTTGGTACCGTGCCACATCACGGCCGTGTTCTTGGCCAGGATGGTGATGCCGCGCTCCCGCTCCAGCGGGTTGCTATCCATGACCCGCTCTTCCACCTGCTGGTTGGCCCGGAACGCCCCCGCCTGCCGGAGCATCTGATCCACCAGTGTGGTCTTCCCGTGATCGACGTGCGCGATAATTGCCAAATTACGAATCAATCCACGCTTCCCCGCGAATGTCCTGAACGATGGAGGCCCGGACGCCCGGGCCTCCGGGCGCATATATAGACTAGGCCACCAGATGCCGCAAGAGAGGGCGGAGAGGGCGGAGAGGCCGGAGAAGGCGGAGAGAAAGAGCGGGTAGAGCGGGGTGGAGAAAACTAGTGCCGATGGCCTAGGTGATGGGCCTGAGCGCCGGCAGCGCCCGCCAGTGGCCTGGGCTCCTCGCACTCGTGCTGGACCTCGAGCTGAATGGTCACGTGCCCGATCCCGAGCTGGCACATCTCGTCACGGATCCGCTCCAGCACTTCCGGGTGGTGGGCGAGATCCGGGACGATGGCGTGACCGCTCATGGCGACCAGGTCGCTCGTCACGCCCCACACGTGGAGGTCGTGGACGGCAGTGACCCCGGCAACGCCGAGTATCCTCCGCTGCACCTCCGGCATGGACACGTGACCCGGGACGCTCTCGAGCAGGATGTCGGTGCTCTCCCGCATCAGCCGCCATGCTCCCACCAGGATCAGCAGGGCCAGGGCGATGGACACGATCGGGTCGGCCAGGGTCCACCCGGTGGTGGCGATGATGGCGGCGGCCGTGAGGGCCCCGACCGATCCGAGGGCGTCACCCAGGACATGGAGGTACGCGCCCCTGGTGTTGAGATTCCCATCCTTGATGCCGTGGAGGATGCCGAGGCTGATCAGGTTCACCACCAGCCCACCGGCGGCGACGATCAGGAAAAGGTCCGCCCGGATGGGCTCGGGTTGCTGGATCCGCTGGACGGCCTCGACGACGACCCAGCCCGCGATCCCGAACAGCGCCGCCCCGTTGATCAGAGCCGCCAGGATCTCCCAGCGCTGATAGCCGTAGGTCTTGCTGTGGCTGGCGGGACGCAGCCCGATCCAGGCGCTGAGCAGGGTAAGGCCCAGGGCCCCCGCGTCGGTCAACATGTGGCCCGCGTCGGCCAGCAGCGCCAGCGAGCCGCTGATCCACCCTCCCACCGCTTCCACGACCATGAAGGAGACAGTCAGGGCAAGCACCACACCCAGGCGGGGCAGCGGGGCAGCGGGGCGGTTCGATGACAGCGACACGCAATCCGCCCGCATGGTTTCGGCGGAGGATGCCGATGTGCTCGAAATGGGTCGACCAGTCATAACAGGAATTTAACCGGTTCGTCTCTACTGCCCCGCTGCCCCGCTGCCCCGCTGTTCGTTGTCCCCGCTGCCCCGCTGTTCGTTGTCCCCGCTTCCCTGCTTCCCCACCACCCTCATCCGCACCGCCTCCGCATGCCCGTACAGCCCTTCCGCCTCGGCCAGCGCAATGATGGCATCGGCGTCCCGGGCCAACCGCTCCGGAGAATACCGGATGATGCTGGTTCGCTTGACGAAATCGTAGACGCCGAGCGGTGACGCGTAGCGCGCGGTTCCAGCGGTGGGGAGGACATGGCTGGGACCCGCGATGTAGTCGCCCACCGGCTCGGGGGTGTCGTCGCCCAGGAAGATGGCTCCGGCGTTGCGCACCGAGCTGGCGATCCGCTCGGCACCCTCGGCCACGATCTGGAGATGCTCGGGTGCCCGCCGGTTGGCCACCTCGATGGCGTCCCGCATCGATCCGGCGGTCACGATCAGGCCATTGCGGTCCAGCGCCGCGCGCGCGATCCGGGAGCGCGGCGCCCGGGCCAGTGCCCACTCCAGCGCAGCGGGTAACGCTTCTGCCAGATCCGGATCGGTGGAGACGCACCAACTGGTGGCATCCTCGTCGTGCTCGGCCTGGGCGATCATGTCCGCCGCGATGCGCTCCGGCCGCCCGGTCGAGTCGGCAATGATCAGGACCTCGGTGGGGCCCGCAATCATGTCGATGCCCACCCGGCCCACCACCTGCCGCTTCGCCTCCGCCACCCAGCGGCTCCCGGGCCCTACAATCTTGTCTACCCGGGGAATGGTCCTGGTCCCGTAGGCGAGCGCCGCGATGCCCTGGGCCCCACCAACCCGAAACACCCGGGTCACGCCGGAGAGGGCACACGCCGCAAGGACGGCGTCGGTGACCCCCTGAGGCGGCACCACCGCGATGATCTCCTGTACTCCCGCCACCAGGGCGGGCACCGCGTTCATCACCACGGTGGAGGGGTAGGAGGCCTTGCCGCCTGGCACGTACAGCCCGACCCGATCCAGCGGCGACACCTTCATCCCCACCAGGCTGCCATCGTCCTCGGCCAGGTGAAACCCGGTCTCCCGCTGGCGCTGGTGGTAGTCGCGCACCCGCTGGACCGAGAGCGCCAGGGCATCCCTGAGCGCCGGCGCTATCCGGCCCAGGGCACTCTGCCAGACGGCGGAGTCGAGCTCCCAGGTAGCGGGTTCCAGGTCCACGCCGTCGAACTGGCGGGTGTATTCCCGGACCGCCTCATCCCCACGGGAGAGCACGTCATCGAGGATGGCGGCCACCGTTCGGCGGGTGTCCGGGTCGGCGCCGGCGAGCCGGGGGAGGAATGGCTCGAGCGCGTCGAGTGGCGGAACCGTCAGCCGGCGGATCAGGCGGCACCCTCGCTGGGCAGGCACTTGGCGACTAGACTTGGGACGTATGGAACCAGCAGAATCACCTCCGATATTGCTCGGACTACTAGCCGTCGTGGTGCTGGTCCTGGCCAACGCTTTTTTTGTCGCGGCCGAGTTCGCCCTGGTGGGCGCCAGACGGACCCGGCTCGACGAGATGGCACGAAGCGGAGACCGCAAAGCTAGGCTGGCGCGACGCGCGGTACAATCGCTCGACCGGTACATCTCGGCGACCCAGCTCGGGATCACCCTGGCCTCACTGGGCCTCGGCTGGATCGGCGAGCCGGCCCTGGCGGGGCTGATCGAGAATGGGTTCAGCTGGCTGCCGAGCTCCCTGGCCACTATCGCCACCCACGGCGTGGCCTCGATCATCGCCTTCATGATCATCACCGTGCTGCACATCATCCTGGGCGAGCTGGTCCCCAAGGCCATCTCGCTGCTCTACCCCGAAGTGGTCAGCACCTGGCTGGCTGCCCCGCTGATGAGCTTCGCCTGGATCATGGCCGGCCCGATCTACGTTCTCAATGGCACGGCAAACCGCCTGCTCAGGGTTCTGAGGATCGACCCGCCGGGTGAGCACGAGCGGCTCCATTCCCCAGAAGAGATCCGGATGCTGGTGGAACAGAGCACCGAGGGCGGCAGCCTCGAAGGGCAGGACGCCCGGCTGCTCGAGGGAGTATTCGAGTTCAGCGAGAAGACAGCGCAGGACGTGATGACGCCGCGCACCCAGATCGCAGCGCTCAATGCTGACCTCAAGGTGGAGGAAGCCGCCGATCAGGTGGCCGTCTACGGCCGCTCACGCTATCCGGTGTACGTGGACTCGCTGGACGAGATCATCGGGGTGGTGCATGCCAAGGACGTCCTGGCCGCGCTCCGGGCCCGGCCGGGACAGACCGTCCGCATCATCATGCGCCCGCCCTTGTTCGTACCCGGCACCCGCGAGGTGGAAGACGTGCTGGCCGACATGAAGCGGCTGAAGACCCACCTGGCCATCGTGCTGGACGAGTACGGCGGAACCGCCGGACTGGTCACCATGGAAGATCTCCTGGAGGAGATCGTCGGCCCGATCTACGACGAGTACGACCCCCAGGACCGGGCCGGCCCCACCGACGGTGCCCCCAGGCTCGACGGCTCGATGACGATCTCCGAGTTCAACAGTCAGTTCGGGGCGACCCTGGACGATACCGACTACACCACCATCGGCGGCTACATCTTCGGCCAGCTGGGACGGCTGCCCCGGCCCGGGGACCGGGTAAGCGTGGGCCCATTCGCCATGGAGGTGGTCGAGATGGAAGGCCGGCGGGTGAAGACCATCCGTCTCCACTCCCCGAAACCGGAAGAGGCGCCGGTCTCGAAGCCCGCTTGATGCGCGCCTAATGTTCCCCGCGACCATCGCCGCAATTCCTCCCGGCGCCCTCGATCTCACTGGCGAGGCGGTCCGGCGTCGCCGCACCCTGCAGCGAGCCACGATGGGCGCGCTGGAACAAGCGGGGTTCGAGGAGCTCATCCCCCCCACATTCGAGTACGAAGACACTTTCGTTCGGGCCGGCGGTGCCGGTGTGGCTGAGCGGCTGGTTCGCTTCCCCGACCGGGACGGCCGGATCCTGGCGCTCCGCTACGACTTTACCGCCAGCCTGGCGCGAGTAGCCGCCACCACATTTTCCGGGGCGAGCCAGGCCCTGCGGCTGTGCTATTCCGGAAAGGTGTTCCGGCAGGAGCCGGAGCGAGGCGGGCGTCCTCGTGAGATGCTGCAAGTCGGCGCCGAGCTGCTGGGACAGGGCGGCCTGGATGCGGATATCGAGATCGTCCGTCTTACTCTGACGCTGCTGGCCGCTGCAGGACTGAAGGACTTCCAGGTCAACCTGGGACACGTCGGGGTGCTCGCCGCCGGACTCGAAGCCCTGGAGGAGCCGCTTAGAACCGACGTGAGGAGATGGATCGACCGCAAGGACAGAGGGAGCCTTCGGGCGGCGCTAACAGGCCTGTCGGGTGACGCCGCAGCCCTGATGACTCTTCCGTTCGTCATCGGCCGTCGGGACGCATTGGAGGCGGAGGCGAGAAGCGCACCGAAGACGTCGCTGCCTGGACTGGAGCATCTCCTGAAGCTCGATGCGGCGCTCACCGCCAAGGAGCGGGCTCACATCGTCTACGATCTGGGCGAAGTGCGCGGGCTGGAGTACTACACCGGAATTCACTTCGAGCTCTACATCGCCGGGGCGGGGCGGGCCGCCGGAGCCGGCGGCCGCTACGACGACCTGATGGGCCGCTTCGGCCGGCCGATGCCCGCCGTGGGGGTGGCGCTCGACCTCGACACCATCGTCGAGGTGGTCGTCTGACCCGGTTACGCATTGCCCTGGCCAAGGGCCGTTTGTTCGAGCCGGCAGTGGCCCGGTTCCGGCAAGCCGGGGCGGAGCTCGCGGCCAATCCCGGACGCAAGCTCCTCATCCCGTCGAGCGACCCGTCTATCGAGTTTCTGGTAGTGAAGCCTGGGGACGTACCGGTCTACGTCGAGTCGGGAGCCGCCGACCTCGGTGTGACGGGCACGGATGTGCTGCGGGAGACCAATGCCGATGTGCTCGAGCCGCTGGAGCTGCAATTCGGGTTCTGCCGCCTGGTCGTGGCGGCTCCTGCCGACGTACCCTACCCGGCTCTACCCGGCGGCGTGACCGCGCGGGTCGCCACCAAGTACCCTCGGCTGGCGCAAGCGTACTTTGCAGCGGCCGGCCGGCCGGTGGATATCATCGAGGTGGGAGGGTCGGTGGAGGTGGCGCCGCTGCTCAACCTGTCGCACTGGATCGTGGACCTGGTTGATACCGGAAACACGTTGCGGGCGAACGGGCTGGTCGAACGGGGGACGATCCTCAACTGCGGTGCGGTGCTGGTTGCCAACCGGGCGAGTCAGAAGCTCAAGCTGGATGCGTATCTGAATCTGATGGAGCGGTTGGAGCACGTCCGATAAAAGACGCCCGCCTGGCGGCGGGCATTCTTCGCTCCAATGGCCGATGCCCACCCGGCCCTTACGGGCCGGGCTCAGGAATTGGCGCGGTCCTCCGGACCGCGGACACTCCGGGAGCAATCCGGTAGCGGGTCACTTGGCAGCAGGATGGCAAAGCGGAGCCTTCTATCGAATGGAACGGTTGGAGCACGTCCGATAAAAGACGCCCGCCTGGCGGCGGGCATTCTTCGCTCTAATGGCCGATGCCACCCGGCCCTTACGGGCCGGGCTCAGGAATTGGCGCGGTCCTCCGGACCGCGGGCACTCCGGGAGCAATCCCGTAGCGGGTCACTTGGCAGCAGGATGGCAAAGCGGAGCCTTCTATCGATCGGAGTGTCCGCGGTCCGGAGGACCGCGCCAACTGAGAGCCCGGCCCGTAAGGGCCGGGTAGACAGCAGGCCAATACAATCATCCATGCCCGCCGAAGGCGGGCGTCTTACTCGCCAGCCTTGCCGCCAGCTCGATCGCCGCCCGCATGCTCGACGCATCGGCCTTTCCAGTCCCCGCGATGTCCAGCGCCGTCCCGTGGTCGGGCGACGTCCGCGGGAACGGCAGACCCAGCGTTACGTTCACCGCCCGCCCGAACGCCGCCACCTTGATCGCCGTCATGCCGACATCGTGATACGGCGCGAGCACCGCATCGAACTCTCCCCGCATCGCCCGCACGAAGACCGTATCAGCCGGCAGCGGGCCCGCGGCACCTAGCTCCTCCGCCGCCGGTCGCAACACCCGCTCCTCTTCGTCGCCGAACAGACCCGACTCGCCGGCGTGCGGATTGACCGCGCACACCACCAGGCGTGGCCGCTCGATTCCCCACCAGCTCCGTAACGCCTGGCTCACGGTTCGGCCGGTGCGCACCACGCGGTCAACCGTGAGCAGCGCCGGCACATCGCGGAACGGCACATGGGTCGTGACCAGTACCACCCGGAGGGGGAGGCTCGTGGGATCGTCGGTGGTGTGCTCGGCGGCGAGCATCATGGCCACATCGACGTCGCCGGCCAGGTGGGCCAGCCATTCGGTGTGACCGGGGTAGGGAAATCCTGCGAGGTGAAGCGCGTGCTTGTGAGCTGGTGCAGTGACGATGCCGTCGACCTCTCCGCCAAGCGCGAGCTTGACGGCCGCTTCGACCGAGTGGCCGGCTATGCGACCGGCTCGGATCAACCGCTTGCGGTCCGGGTCCGAGTCGCCGAAGCCCAGACCCCATGCCCCCACGGAAACTCGGTGCTGCGCCGGCACGCCGGCGATCTGGTCTTCCGCGCCAACGACTGTGATCTCGGCTTCCAACGGTCGAGCGAGCGCGCGGGACACGATCTCGGGTCCGATTCCGCGCGGATCCCCCAGCGTGATGGCGAGCCTAGGACCTGATCTCGACGTAGGTCGCCTTTCGCAGCCGGTCGAGATAGCGGCGGATGGCGAGCTGCTGCCCCAGCTGGTCGCGGATCCGGTCGCGGACGTCCTCGTACTTGACATCGCCCTCGGGCCGGCGGCCAGTCACCTGAAGCACCACGAACTGCTCGCGACCACTCGCGGGGAGCGTGAATACCGGCATCACCGTGCCGGAGTCTGCCTCACCAATCACCTTGGCGTAATTCTCCGGCAGCTTGGTGACCGGCACGGCTTCCGCTTCACGCTCGGCCGACGGGTCATGATAGAGTCGCTGGAGTGAATCGAAGGCGGCGCCGGACGTAAGCGCATTACGCACCGTCTCGGCCCTGGTGCGGGCGATGTCCACGCGCGCCGAGTCGATCTCGGGCATCAGCAGGATGTGTCGAGCCTGGACTTCGGCCGGCTGAGCGCGCTCGACCTGGATGATGTGATACCCGAAAGGCGACTCGACCGGGTCAGACACGACGCCAGGCTTCAGCATGAACGCCACCCGCTCGAACTCCGGCACCATGACGCCACGGCGGAACCAATTGAGCGATCCGCCCTGCTCCTTCGATCCCGGATCCTGCGAGAAGCGGCGCGCCGCGGTGGCGAAGTCCGCTCCACGCCGAAGCTCAAGCACGATCGAATCGGCCTGGGCCTTGGTGCGGGCCTTTGCCTCGGGCGACGGCTGCGGGGAGATGACGATCTGGCGGAAGGAGAGCGTGGCCGGCCGGGTGCCGAGGCTGGCCCGTTGCTCGTCAAAGAACTGCTTCATCTCCTTCTCGGTGGGCGACACCGCTTTCAGCTTGCCGTCGCCACGCAGCTTCTCGATCAGGCGGTTCTGGAACGCGGCTCGCCGCTGCTGATCGCTGAGCCACCGGCGGTACTCCTCCGGAGTCTGGAACCCGGCTTTCTGAAGCTCGGCCCGGTAGTCCACTTCGGAGGTGAAATTCCCGCGCACCTTGCGCACCTGTTCCTCGACCCCGCTGGCGATCTCCTCGTCGGTCACGCTGATGGCCGTGTCGCGCTGGGCCTGCTGCACCAGCAGCTCCTCGTCGATGATCGAGCCCACGATCTGCTGCCGGACGGCCTCGAGGCCTTTGGGGTCGGTCGGAAGCTTGGCGCCCTGAGACTCCCGCGAGAAAATCTCCTCCTCTACCTGCGAGGCGAGAACCGGCCGATTGCCCACGACGGCCAGCACCCGATCCACGGTAAAGCTGGTATCGTGCGCCGGCGCAACCATCGCTTCGCTTCGCGGGGGTGTGCTGGAGGTGTCCGAGCTGATGGAATCGGATGCGACGGAATCCAGCGCGACGGTGGTGCTGTCCTGGGCCGCCACACCCGCCCGCGCCCACAAGACGAGCCCGAGCGCAAGCATCAGCCGATTCCTGCAACGCTGCATCATTAATTCCCTGCTGGTGCGGTGTCAGCCGGAGCCGGCTGGGTCGGAGCCTCGCCCGGCTCCGCCGGGGGACTGTCGGCCGAGGCCGCGGGCGCATCCGGAGCCGGTGTGGCCGGCGAGTCCGGTGCCGGAGTGGGCTTGGGAGCCGGGGCGCGCTTCGGCGCTGGCGTGCCCTGGGGTCGGGCGCTATCGGTGCCGACTCCTGGAATCGGAGCCGGGCCAGGCGCCGGCCGCATCGGACCCATCCCCTGCCGTGCGGAATCGGCCTGTACCTGTTCGGCCTGGGCCAGGTTTACGGCGCGGTTGATCCCGGCATCGTGAATCCGATAGCTGGAACGATCCCGCAGAAGGGTGGCGAGGGCGGACGGCAGCGGACGGAGCCGTGTTTTGCCTCCGACCAGCCCGTTGAAGTATTCCTCCAGCTTGAGCGCTGCAACCTTGCCGCGCTCCGTGGTGGCCACACTGGAGTCGCCCAGGTTCGAATCGTCGAGACCCATCTCGGCGCGCAGGGTATCGATCTGGCTCCGGTAGCGCGCCTGCAGTCCCTGCCATTCCTCCGGCGTGATGTTGATCTTGGCCGAGTCGGCCTGTTCCAGCAGCAGCACGTTCTGAGTCAGGATCTTCGCGAACTGGGTGAGCATGCTGTCGTTGGCCTGCTTCAGCTGGGCGATGTACTGCGGCGGCAGGGCCTGCAGCCAGCGCATGAACTCACCCACGGTGAGCTCGCCACCCTTGAAGCTCACCAGCGTCTTGTTGGAGTGCCGGGCTTTATCCGGGTTCTCCCCGGCCGCCCGCATGGCCGCCGCCGCGCCGCGGGCCACTTTGATCTTCTTGGTAAGCGCCAGACTGTCCATGTAGATCGAATCCAGCCGGGTGCCGGCGCTCTCGACCAGGTACGCAGTGAGCCGCTCGCGAGCGCCATTCTGGTCGGGCCGCTTGATGATGTGATAGCCGAACGGCGTCTCCACGACGCCGCTCATGCCGCCCGGCGCGAGCGACCAGCCCGCGCTGTCGAACGCAGTGACGAACTTGCCCTTCGGGCTCGCGGGCAGGAATCCACGCTCCATCCGGCTGCCCGGGTCTTCCGAGAGCTCCGACGCGAGGGTGCCGAAGTCGGCGCCACGCCTGAGCCGGCCGAGGGTACCGGTCGCCTTCCTCCGGGCCGTGTTCCGCACTTCGGGTACGGCATTGGGTGGCACGCGGAAGAGAATGTGCTGGAGGATCCGGACTCCGTCGGCCTGGTACACGCTGTCGGCCGCGCCGGGCGCAATGTTCGACCGCCGCGCCATGAGCGTGTCGTGCCAATGGGTGCCCCTCAGCTCGGCCATTTCGGGCCAGACCACCTGCGCGATGCCCGCCGAGTCGAACGGCAGCTTGCCGGTGGCCGCAGCTTCGGCGAAGAGAGCGTAGTCGACCCAGACATTGGAGATGAAGTTCCCGGCCTCGTGAGAAGGCTTGACGCCCTTCGCGCCGCCAAGCACCTGGGCCAACCGCTCCGAGGACAGCTTCTGGCTGCCCGCCTCGGCCGCAACGTCGGCGTGGGCGGAAAAGAGATTGCGAAAGCTGTCGCAAGCGGTTGTGAACAGCGCGGGCATCACCACACCAAGGGCCAGTCCAATACGTCGCATTTAGACTCCGGTAGAGAAGCTATTAGCTATTAGCTAGTAGCTATTAGCTAGTGGCTAGGAACAATTGCACCATCACAAGGCCTTGCGCAGGGCCCTCACCAACGCCGGGACAATCGGCTCGCCACCGAGGCGCATCAGGCGGAGCGAGAGCGGCACGGTGCGCCGGACCTCGGCGGCGAGCTGTACGTCATCGAGAGCGGACGTGAGCCCGGCGAGCTTGGGCTGGGTCCCGGCGCGGAAGGTGAGCCGCGCCTCGTCTCCCCGCACCAGCACGTTCTGAAGCCCGAGGGCCCCCCCCATGACCCGAAGACGCGCCATGTCCAGGAGGGTCTCGGCCGCGTCCGGCAGGGGGCCGAAGCGCTCACGCAGTTCGTCGCGTAGCCCATCAATTTCGCCGGACTCGGCGGCTCGCGCCAGTCGCCGGTACAGATCCAGCTTGACGTCGTCATCCGGCACGTACCCGTCCGGGAGGTGGGCCGACCGGTCGAGCACCACGTCGGGCGGCGCCGGCTGCTCGACCGTTCCCTGCCCGCGGAGTGCCCGAACCGTCTCCTCCAGCCATCGCATGTAGAGGTCGAAGCCAACCGCCTGGGCATGCCCGGACTGCTCGGCGCCCAGCAGATTGCCCGCGCCTCGAAGCTCCAAGTCCTTGAGGGCAATGCGGTAACCCGCACCCAGATCAGTATGATGCTCCAGTACTTTCAATCGTTCCTCGGCGTCGGCATCGATGGTGTCGGGAACCAGCAGGTAACAGTAGGCTCGCCGGTGACTGCGGCCTACGCGGCCCCTCAGCTGATAGAGCTGGGCCAGCCCGAAGCGATGGGCGTCGTGGACCACCATCGTGTTGGCGTTGGGCACATCCAGCCCCGATTCGACGATCATGGTAGAAACCAGGATATCCACCTCGCCGGCCACGAATCGGCGCATGACCTCTTCCAGATCTTCGGCCGACATCTGGCCGTGCGCGACGCCAACCCGCGCCCTGGGAGCGAGCGACTGCACTTTGGCGGCAATGGTCTCGATGGTCTCGATCCGGTTGTGCACCGCGAACACCTGTCCTCCGCGGTCGATTTCCCGCGCAAACGCCTCCTCCAGCAGGGAATCATCCCAGGGCTCGACGAAGGTCAGGATGGGAGAACGGTCCCGAGGAGGGGTCTCGATAAGGGTCAGATCCCGGAGCCCTGCCAGGGAGAGGTGAAGCGTGCGCGGAATGGGCGTCGCGGTCAGCGTCAGGACGTCAACCGAGAGGCGAAGCGCCTTGAGCCGCTCCTTGTGCTTCACGCCGAAGCGGTGCTCCTCGTCGACCACCAGGAGACCGAGATCCTTGAAGATCACATCCCTGGACAGCAGCCGGTGGGTGCCGATCACGACGTCGATTTCACCCGAGGCCAGCCGGGCCAATGCCGCCTTCTGCTCCTTGGCCGTGCGGAACCTGGAAAGCACCTCGACCTTCACCGGAAAGTCGGCCAGCCGCTCGATGAAGGTGCGACCGTGCTGCTCGGCCAGAATCGTCGTGGGTACCAGGACGGCCACCTGTTTCCCGCCTTGCACCGCCTTGAACGCCGCCCGGACTGCGATCTCGGTCTTGCCGTAGCCCACGTCGCCCACCAGCAGCCGGTCCATCGGCCGGGGCTGCTCCATGTCGCGCTTGAGCTCTTCGGTCGCCTTGCGCTGATCGGGAGTGTCCTCGTACAGAAAGCTCGACTCGAGCTCGCGTTGCCACTTGGTGTCCGGCGGAAAGGCGTAGCCACCGGTGACCTTGCGACGGGCGTAGAGGTCGAGCAGCTCGGCGGCCATCTGCTTGATGGCCTGCCGGGTCTTCTCCCGCACCCGCTGCCAACTGGTGCCGCCCAGACGGTGGATCCGGGGTGGTGGACGGTCACCATCCTCACCGGCCGCGCGATAGCGCTCCAACTGGTCGAGGCGGTACAGCGGCACGTTGAGCCGGTCACCGCCCTCATACTCGACGATCGCCACCTCGAGAGTGGACTCGCCCACGGTAATGGTCTGAATGCCGCGATAGACCCCGATGCCGTGTTCCAGATGAACGACATAGTCGCCGTGGGTCAGAGCGCCGGTGGCGGCGGAAGGGGCGGCCTGGCGGTAGCGACGAGGGCGGCGGAGCCGGCGAGCCCGCCGGAAGATCTCGTGGTCGGTGAGCACCCGGAGCGAGGGCATCACGAATCCACCGTCGAGGGCGCCAATCGCCAGCGAGGCCCCGGCGCGGAAGCGGGCTCCCTCCTCGAGCAGCTCCTCCATGCGCTCGAGCTGACCTTCGTTGTCGCACAGGATCAGGCTGGGTGGACTCGAGCCGAGCAGCGCGCGAAGCCGGTTGAGGTCCCGGTCGATCCGCTCCGGCGGAAAGAACCCGAACTGGACGTCGGGCTCGTCGGCCCGCAGCATCAGCCGAGGAAAGGCTTCGATGTGGGAGCGCCAGTGGTCCGGCCCTTCGAAGATTGCGTCCCGAGTGGGCACCTGCTCGCCCAGCCGGCGGGCGACGTCCAGGTGGTGCTCGGCTTCGTTCCAGGCGCGGGTCACTTCGTCGAGGTCAGGGCCGAATGCCTCTTCCAGGACGATGGTGTCGGAGGGGAGGAGCTCGAGGAGGGTGCGGCGGACGGGCGGACTGGCGGACTGTCCGTCCGCCTCGTCCCTCAGCGCCTGCGTCGTAATGGGAAGCACCGTCACCTCGCTCAGCTCCTGGAGCGAGCGCTGGGTAGTCAAATCGAATCCACGCAGCGATGAGATGTCGTCTCCCCACCACTCCAGCCGGGCCGGCCCGGCCATGCCGAAGCCGTACACGTCCAGAATCCCGCCCCGAACGCTGAACTCGGCCACCTCAGTGACCGTGGGCACCCGTTTGTAGCCCATCGTTTCGAGGACGCAGGCGACCTCGGTGGGCGGGCGCCGCTCTCCCTGGGAGAGTGTGAGGCGCAACCGATCGAGCGCGGCCGGCAGAAGGGTACGCTCGGCGGTGGCGCGCGCCGTGGTGACGAGCACCCGCAACCGTCCCTGGAGCAGCGCCTGGATGGCCTCGGCGCGCTCACCCGCGCTCTCATAGTGCGGCTGGCCTTCCCCCAGCGCCTCACGTCGCGGGTGGAGTGGGGT
>Ga0190265_10002037_pt1 | contig 13443 bp, 9 predicted proteins | sample Popmic124T_FD_133135 | JGI IMG/M metagenome (GOLD analysis project Ga0190265, IMG submission 133135) | Populus adjacent soil microbial communities from riparian zone of Indian Creek, Utah, USA - 124 T | ecosystem: Environmental > Terrestrial > Soil > Riparian zone | place: USA: Utah | collected... | reverse complement strand
CCCCCAGCTCGTGCGAGATGAGGGCCAGGTTGCCCAGGTGGGTGGCGACGACGGGGTGAGCGTCCCCCAGGACCTCGCGATAGATGACGAGGGATTGCTGGAGCTGGGCGCGCGCCGATTCGGCGTCCCCCAGCTCGCGCAGCACGAGCGCCAGGTTCGAGAGGATGCTGGCGGTGTGGACGGGGTGCTCCTCGTGGTGGGGCCGCTGCGCGGCGAGCGCCTGCTCCAGGTGCTCCCTGGCCTCCGCGAGCTGGCCGGTCGCGCGCAGCAGCACCCCGGTGGTGTTGAGCGCTCGGGCGATGGCCGGGTGCTCGGGGAGATCGGGGCGCTCAGGCTGACCGGGCTCGTGGGCGGCGCGCGCGGTCGCCAGGGCGAGCTGCGCCTCGGCCAGGGCCTCGGGGAGCCGGCCGAGGTTGCTCAGCACCTCGGCGCGCGAGGTGTGGAGCTCCGCGCGCTCGGCCGCCGAGAGGGCTTCGAGGTGGCGGGCCGCGGCCTCCAGCAGGGCGAAGCGGCGGTGGGGGAGCCAGCGGCCGTGGGTGTCGCGCGCGATCCCGAGGAGGGCCGAGGCGGTGGTCCGCCCGTCCTCCACCTCGTGGACCAGCTCGTCGACGAGCGCCGCCGTCTCGCCCGGGGCGATCCAGCAGCGCAGGTCGCGCAGCAGGCTCTCGAGCGGCCCGGGGTCCTCCAGGGTGTCGGCCAGGTTCAGGAAGAGGGCGGCCATGCCGCGGGTGGCGACGGGGAAGGAGCGGGCGAAGAAGGCCAGCAGCTCGCGCCCCAGCCGCGCCCGCTTGTCGGGCAGGAGCTGCCCGAGGAGGGCACGGTTGGCGAGCGGGGTGGTGAAGCTGTAGGTCAGGAGGCCGGGGAACGAGGGGTGGGCGTACTGGTGGTCGAGGAAGAGCCGGGCGGTCGCGCTCTCGACCAGCTCCTCGTCGATCAGGTCGAGCAGCTCCTCGCGCTCCGCCTCCTCCAGCTCCAGGTGGCGGAACAGGGGCTCGGCGGGCACGTTCTCGCCGCACAGGGCGGCCAGGTCGAGGAAGCGCTGCAGCCGGTCTCCGGTCTGGATGCCGAGCTCGTCGAGCACGGCGGTGACCGGTGCCACGAGGTCGTCGTCCGGCCGCGGCGCCACCTCCAGGCGGAGGCTCTCGGCCCGGGGGGCCACGTCGGCGCCGGCGTCCCGCGGGGTGCAGGAGATGGCGAGCACCAGGCCGGGGTTCCGCGCGGCCTCGTCGAGGAGCCGGCGGCGCAGGGTGTCGCTCAGCAGGGCGCTGGCGAGCGCGTGCACGACGAGGCGGCGGTCCCGGCTCAGGCGCGCGAGGAGCGCCGAAAGGCTGGTCTCGGCCGGCTCGTCCGTGCGCAGGAGCAGCGAGAGGAGGGCGGCTCCGGCGAGCGACGGCTCGATCTCGGGAAGGAGGGGAGCGAGGCGGCCGCGGCGCTCCTCGCGCGCACTCTCGTCCAGAGGGTGGAGCTTCACGAGCTGGTGATCGAGGAAGCGGGCGAGGCCCGCGTCGTTGTCCTCATAGCCTTCGAGGTCCAGCGCCAGCACGGCGGCGGGCGCAGAGGAACGGGAAGCGGCGGCTTCGAGGAGTGCCGTGCGGCCGCTTCCGGGCTCTCCGGAGAGCAGGAGGACGCGGGATGGACCGGGTAGGGCGAGCAGCCGCTCGATCTCGGCGACGTTGTCTTCAGGGGATCGTTCGGCGGTCATGGGTCGATGCTATCCCGAAAGCCCCTGGAAACTTTCCGCCGGCTCCGCCGTACCTGCCTCAATCATGAAGGAGGTTTCCGTATGAAGAGGTCGTGGCGTGTCTCGGGGCTGCTCGCAGCCTGTCTGCTCCTCGGTGCCGGCGTCCGCTCGGCGACGGGGGCCGACTGGCCGCAGTTCCGCGGGCCGGAGAGCAATGGGATTTCGAGCGAAAAAGGGCTCCTCAGGAGCTGGCCGGAGGGCGGTCCGAAGGTGCTCTGGAAGAAGTCGATCGGCGGCGGGTTCTCGAGCGTGACGGTCGCCCAGGGCGTGCTCTACACCATGGCGGCCGACGGCGAGACCGAGGCGGCCCTGGCCCTGCGCGAGACGGACGGCTCGGAGATCTGGCGCGTGCCGCTCGGCCCCCTCTTCACCGAGCAGTTCGGCAACGGGCCGCGCTCGACCCCCACGGTCGAAGGCGACACCGGCTACTTCCTGACCTCCAAGGGCAAGCTCCACGCCCTGAAGCTCAAGGACGGCGCGAAGATCTGGGAGGTCGACTTCACCACCGACTTCGGCAGCCCGGTGCCCAACCGCGGCTTCTCCCCCTCGCCCCTGATCGACGGCGACCTGCTCTTGATCGAGGCCGGCGGCACGGCGGGCAAGTCCTACGTGGCGCTCGACAAGAAGACGGGCAAGGTGCGCTGGACGGCGCTCGACGGCAAGCCGGGCTACACCACGCCCCTCGCGGTGACGATCGACGGCGTGCGCCAGTACGTGTTCGTCTCGACGGTGCAGGGCGAGGTCGTTTCGCTTCTCCCCGACGGCAAGGTGCACTGGCGCCACCCCTGGAAGGGCGGCGCGCTCGCCTCGCCCCTCTTCATCGCCCCGAACCGGATCTTCGCCTCGGCCGCCGACGACGTCGGCTCGATCCTCCTCGAAGTCGCGAAGGCGGAGGGCAAGCCCGCGGTGCGCGAGGTGTGGAACAGCCGCGTGATGAAGAACCACTTCAGCTCCCCGGTGCTGCTGGGAGACCACATCTACGGCTTCGACAACGCCAGCCTGAAGTGCATCGCGGTGGCCGACGCCGGTCAGAAGTGGGTCCACCGCGGCTTCGGCAAGGGCACGCTGATCTCCGCCGACGGCCTGCTCTTCGTGCTGAGCGATCAGGGCCTGCTGACGCTCGCCGAGGCGACGCCCGCCGGCTTCGTCGAGAAGGGCAAGATGAAGGTGCTCGAAGGGAAGACCTGGACCGCCCCGGCGCTCGCCCAGGGCCGGCTCTACCTGCGCGACGAGGACGAGCTGGTCTGCCTGGACGTCAAGAACGGCGCGACGGCGGTGACGCGATGAAGCCCGCTCGCTACCTCGCCCTGATCCTGGCCCTCCTCCCGGCCGTGCCTGCCGCGGCCGGAGCCCTGACGGTCGACGAGATCGTCGACCGCCACGTGGCTGCCCGCGGCGGCCTCGAACGCTGGCGCGCCGTGCGGAGCCTGGAGGTGACCGGCACGCAGATCGCCTTCAGCGTGGCGTCCCCGTTCACCCTGCAGCGCCAGCGGCCGAACCTCTACCGCTTCGAGCAGAAGCTGTTCGATCAGGGCGTCGTGCTCGTCCACGACGGCACGGCTCCCTGGTGGGTCCATCCGATCCTCGGCGTCGAGGAGCCGGCCGAGACCCCCGACCCGGAAGGGATGATGACGCGGCGGGCCGCGGAGTTCGAGGGCGTGCTCATCGATCACAAGGCCAAGGGCCACAAGGTGGAGCTGCTCGGACAAGAGGAGCTGGACGGGCAGGACACCTACAAGCTCAAGGTGACCCTGAAGGACGGCTCGGAGGAGATCTGGCACCTGGACACCAAAAACTTCCTCGAGGCGGCGCGCTTCGCCCAGGCGACCGACCTCGGCCGCGAGGTGCCCGGCTGGACCTATTTCTCGGACTTCCGCACCGTCGAGGGCCTGGTCATCCCGCACCGGGAAGACCGCGAATACAGCATCCGCCACGTGGCCTTGACGATCGAGAAGGTCCGGGTCAACCCGGAGATCGACCCGGAGCGCTTCAAGCGGCCGGCGCCTAAACCGAAGCCGGTGGAGGCTCCGAAGGAAGGGGAGACGCCGAAGGAGGGGTAGGTCTCCGAAGCACCTCACCCTCGGTCCCTCTCCCGGTGGGAGAGGGATGACTCCTGCGGTCTGTTTTGCCTTCCCGGAGCAAGACCTCCCTCTCCCACCGGGAGAGGGACCGAGGGTGAGGTGGTGCTAGACTCCACCCACCCGGAGCCCCCATGAACACTGACGTCGCCAACGCCATCCCGAGGCTGGTCGAGAGCGGCATCCTGCCGCCTGAGAAAGCCTCCGTTTTCCTGCGCGACGCGCGGCGGGAGCTGGTGTCGGTCCGCCTGGAGCTGCGGTTCCTCCTGTACCTGGGCGTCCTCTTGATGACCGGCGGGGTGGGGGTGCTGGTCAAGGAGAACCTGGACCGTATCGGGCCGGTGGCGATCGCGGTGGCGATCGGCCTCGCGGCGGCTCTGGCCCTGGGGTGGGTGTGGCGCACGGCGCCGCCTTTTTCCCGGGGAGAGGTGGCGTCTCCCCATTTCGCTCTGGACTACGTGCTGCTGCTGGGCGTGCTGCTCGCCGGGGCGGACCTCGCCTACATCGAGGTCCAGTTCACGGCGCTCGGCGCGGCCTGGCCCTGGCATCTGCTGATCGTTTCCCTGCTCGCGGCGGCTGCGGCGGTGCGGTTCGACTCGCGGGTCGTCTTCTCGCTCGCTCTCGCCAGCTTCGCGGCCTGGCGCGGGGTGGCCGTGTCCCTCTTCGGGGCGGACCTCTGGATGGGCGGCACGGAGGCCGTGCGCTGGAACGCGATCGGCTGCGGGGTCCTCTTCGTCCTCCTCGGCTTCGCCTTGAAACGCACGGGGAAGAAGGCGCACTTCGAGCCGGTCGCGGTGCACCTGGGCTGGCTCTTGATCCTCGGCGGTCTGATCTCGGGCCTGGGGGGAGAGGGCGGGTTCCTCTACGCCAGCGCCCTGCTGCTCGTGGGCGGCGGCCTCGCGGCCGGCGCCTACCGTTTCCGGCGCTTCCCCCTCTTCGCCTTCGGTGTGCTCGCCGGCTATGTGGGCCTCAGCCGGTTCGTGGTCGAGGTAGGCGAGGAGATGTTGAGCTGCTTCTGGTTCTTCTCGACCGCCCTGCTGGTCATCCTCGGCCTCGTCGCCGCCCAGCGCCGCATGAAGGAGCCCCTGTGAGGCCCGAGGCGGATCTCGCCAACCGTAACGCTTCGGTGAGGAGCGCCGCCCGCGGCTGGAAGAAGGCCGGGGCGATCGACGACGCGGCCCTCTCCGCCATCGAGAACGCGGTGCCGGACGATCGGGTGCGCGTGGGGCCGGTCTTCCGCGTCCTCCTCTTCGTCTTCACGCTGATCACGGTCAACGCCGGTTACGGCTTCGTCTGGGCCATCTTGGAGAGCGCCATCTCGGGAAGGGACGGCGACATTTTCACCGTGCTCGCGTTCCTGGCCGCAGCCGCGCTGATCGCCCTGACGGAGATCCAGACAGGCCGGATGCGGCGGGCGCAGGGTGGCACCGAGGCGGCGACCTCCTTCATGGCCGTGGGCTACCTGCTCGGGGGCTCCGCCTGGACCGCTTTCGATACGCTGAGCCTGCCCGCGAAGACCGCGATCCCCCTGCTGCTTCTCCTCGGGAGCGCGCTCTTCGCGGCCGCGGCGTGGCGCTGGGGGTTCTCGTTCTACGCCGCGCTCTCGGCCGCCGCGCTGCTGGGCGCCCTGGCCTTCCTACCGGGGGCGCGCCTCCTCTGGATCGCCCTGCCGCTCGCCGCGACGCCGGTTCTTCTGCGTCTCGCGGACTCCGTGTGGCACCCTCCCGCTCACCGCTCCGCGGCCATGGCGGCCCTGATCGTGGGGCTGGCCGGGGTGTACTTCGCGGTCCACCTGGCCTCGTTCGACCTCGGGCTGATCGAGGCGATCCCGGACTTCAAGGGGTTCCTTCGTTTTCAGGCGGCTCCGGGTCTGCGCTGGCTCTCGATCGCCGCCACGGCCCTCTTTCCCGTGGCGCTCCTGGCCTACGCCGTCCGCTCGCGCCGCCCGCTGCTCCTGCTGGGGATTGCGACGGCCATCGCCTCGCTGGTGACGCTCCGCCAGTACATCCACGTGGCCCCCCTCTGGGTTGTCCTCACCCTCTCCGGGGCCGCGACGGCGGCGCTTGCGCTGGGCCTGCGCCGCTGGCTGGATTCAGGGCCGGCCAGGGAGCGGATGGGGTTCACCGCCGAGCCGCTGTTCGACGACGTCTCCGGCCAGCGGCCCTGGAGATCGGCGCCGCCCTCGTCACCCTCTCGCCCTCGGCGCGGCCGGATGCGGAGCCGGGCTTCCAGGGCGGGGGAGGGGAGTTCGGCGGCGGGGGATCGAGCAGCTCGTTCTGAGCACCGCGCCCCGCTGTTGACCCGGGCCCCTCCTTTCAATAGCTTGTAGGGGAAAGGGGAACCCAACTTGGTCCGAACCTACAGCACCTATCTCCGCGTCGACGAGCTGCTCGACCTCCAGACCCCGGCCTCCGGCGGCGAGGAGCACGACGAGATGCTGTTCATCGTCATCCACCAGGTCTACGAGCTGTGGTTCAAACAGGTGCTCCACGAGGGGGAACTGCTGATCCGCTCTCTGGAGGGAAACGACCGCCCGATGGCGCTTGCCACCTTCAAGCGCATCCTGACCATCTTCAAGACCCTGGTGGCCCAGGTCGACATCCTGGAGACCATGACCCCCGTCTCCTTCGCCTCCTTCCGTTCGCGCCTCGACAGCGCGAGCGGCTTCCAGTCCGCGCAGTTCCGCCAGATCGAGTACCTGTTCGGCCACCGCACGCCGGCTTCGCTGGCGCGTATGCCGGAGGGGAGCCCGGAGCGGCAACGCCTGGAGGACCTGGTGGCACGGCCGAGCGTCTACGACGCCTTCCTGCGCTACCTGACGAAGAACGGCTACGAGATCCCCGAGGAGCTCCTGAACCGGGACTTCTCGCAGCCCGCGGTCGAGGACGAGCGCGTGCGCGAGGTGCTGATCCGCATCTACCACACCGACCCGACCAACCGTGACGTCTGCGAGCGGCTGGTGGACCTCGACGAGGGCCTCCAGGAGTGGCGCTACCGCCACGTCAAGATGGTCCAGCGCACGATCGGCGTGAAGATGGGCACCGGCGGCTCCGCCGGGGCGGAGTACCTGGTGCGCACCCTGATGAAGCCCCTCTTCCCGGACCTCTGGACGATCCGCACCGAGCTCTAGGGCATGAAGAGCGGCACGGCCACCAAGCTCACCCTGATCGCGACGCTCTACGTCTCCCAGGCCATCCCGCTGGGGTTCTTCATCGTCGCCATCCCGGCCATCCTGCGTTCCCAGGGGTTGCCGCTCGAAAGGGTGGGGCTGCTCTCGGCCATTGCCGCGCCGTGGCTCCTGAAGTTCCTCTGGGCGCCGCTGGTCGACCGCTACGGCTCGCGGCGGTGGGGGCATTTCCGGTCCTGGCTCCTGCCGCTCCAGACCTTCTCGGTGCTGACCGTGGTCGCCATCTCCATGCTCGACCTGGAGACGGACTTCATGCCGCTCGTCCTCGCCGGGGCGCTCTTCATGCTGCTCGCGGCGACCCAGGACATTGCGACCGACGGCCTCTCGGTGCGCGTTCTGACTCACGACGAGCGGGGGCCGGGCAACGGCGTGCAGGTGGGCGGCTACTACCTGGGGCAGATCGTGGGCGGCGGCCTGATGCTGATCGCCTTCCACCGCTTCGGCTGGTCGACGGCCGTGCTCGCGATGGCCGGGTTCCTCGCCCTGCCCATCCTGCCCACGCTCCTTTTCCGCGAGCCGCGGCACCCCCGGGAGGCCGCGGCGCGGACGGTCGACTACCGAGCTCTCGGCCGCTTCTTCACCCGTCCGGGCGCCGGGGTCTGGGTCGCCATCCTCCTCCTCTACAGGACGGGGGAGACCATGGCGGCCACCATGTTCAACCCCATGCTGGTCGACCTCGGGATGTCGCTCGAGGAGATCGGCCTCCTGCTGGGGATCGCGAGCTCGTTCGGCTCCTTCAGCGGCGCCCTTTCAGGCGGCTTCCTGATCCGCTCCGTGGGCAGGAAGCCGGCGCTGGTCGGCTTCGGGCTGCTGCAGGCGGCGGCGATCGCCGGGCTCGCCCTGCCGGCTCTGGGTTTCGCCGGTCCGGCCGGGGTGTACACCGTCGCGATCGCCAGCGCCTTCGCGGGAGGCATGGCGACCGCGGCGCTCTACACCAGCATGATGGACCACAGCTCGTCCGAGACCTCGGCGACCGACTTCACCCTCCAGCAGTCGCTCGCCGCCGTCGGCCCCGTGCTCGCGGCTTCGCTCTCCGGTTTCAGCGCCGCCGCGCTCGGCTACCCCCTCCACTTCGCCCTCTGCGCCGGGGTCACCGTGCTGACGGTCGTCCTGGTCGCTAAGCGCTATGTCGTAGTATCCCCGGAACGCTGGACTCACCTTGAGGAGGTCGCATGAAAACCGCTCTGAGACTGCTCGCCCTGTCCGCCGTCTTCGCCGTCGCCGCCCTGGCCCCGGTCCCCCAGGCCGGAGCCTGCTGCGTCCCCTGCCAGTCCATCTGTCAGAACGGAACCCCCCCTTCCACGGTGTGCTGCTCGGGGATCTCGACACCGGACGATGCCTGCGGGTTCACGACCTGCGGCAAGTGGTGGAGAAGGCCGATCGACAGCCGGCGCTAGTGCAGCGCCCCTTCATTCGTCCAGTTCAGCCAATAGATCGTTCAGGTCCAAAGGATCGGTCGTCATCCGCAACTGGCCGTCGACGATCGGCCACTCCTCGTGCGGGCGGTCGCGGTAGAGCTCGATACCGTTGCCGTCCGGATCGCGCAGGTAGATCGACTCGCTGACTCCGTGATCGGCGACGCCGTCGATCTGCACACGGTTTTCGATCAGGAGTTTGAGCGCCCGGGCCAGCTCTTTGCGGTCCGGATAGAGGATGGCGAAGTGGTAGAGGCCGGTGCGGCCGGGCGGTGGCGGGGGAGCTCCTTCGCCGGCCCAGGTGTTCAAGGCGATGTGATGGTGGTAGCCGCCCGCTGAAAGGAAGACCGCGCTGTCACCGTAGTACTGGGTGACCTCGAAGCCGAGCACGTCGCGATAGAACCCGAGCGCACGATCGAGGTTGGCAACGGTCAGGTGGACGTGACCGATTCGCGTCTGGGGATGCACGGACATTAGAAGAGAATATCCGGAACGCCGGACGTTCTCCAGACCTTTCCGGGTCCTGTGCTACGATCCTCATTCGGCAATCACACAAGGGAGCAGGACGATGGCGAACGGCTTGGCGAGGCAGGTCTATATCATCTCGGATCTCCATCTCGGCGGGGTGTATGCGGACCCCGCGAGCCCGAACCCGGAAGACCGTGGATTCCGCATCTGCACCCAGGGCGAGAAGGTGGCGGAGATGGTCGACGCCCTGGCCGCGAAGCCGGCGGGGGAGACGCGGATCGAGCTGGTGATCAACGGCGACCTCGTGGACTTCCTGGCCGAGCGCGAGAAGGATCCGCCGTACTGGTCGCCGTTCACCTCCATGGAGGACGCCGCCGTGGCGAAGCTCGAAGCCATCGTGGCGCGCGATCAGGCCCTCTTCGACGCCCTCGGCAGGCTGCTCGACAAGGGGCACGGGCTGACGATCCTCCTCGGCAACCACGACCTGGAGCTGGTGTTCCCCAAGGTGCGGCGCCGGCTGGAGGCGCTCCTGGGCATTCTGGGGCGGCACGATTTCCGGTTCATCTACGACGGCGAGGCCTACGCGGTAGGCGACGCGCTGATCGAGCACGGCAACCGCTACGACAGCTTCAACGTGGTGGACCACGACGCCCTGCGGCGCGTGCGGTCCCTCCTCTCGCGCAACCAGAAGGTCCCGGCCGAGTACGCCTTCGAGCCGCCCGCCGGGAGCCGGATGGTGTCGACGGTGATCAATCCCATCAAGGAGGTCTACCGCTTCGTCGACCTCCTGAAGCCGGAGACGGGCGCGGTCATCCCCATGCTGCTCGCCCTGGAGCCGGGCTACCGGAACATCCTCTCGCGGGTGGCCGGCCTGGTGCTCGCTGCGAGCAAACACAAGCTGGCGAGCGCGGCCATGCCGTCTTTCGGCGGCGACATCCATGCCGTGGGGAGCGAGGAGGACTACGGCATGGACATGGGCGGCGGCGCCTCCTTCGGGTCGGACATCAGCAGTGGTGGCTCGCCTGTGGCGAGCGATCCCCTGGAAAAGGTCCTCCAGGAAGCGCTCGGCGAGTCGCCGCGGGCCTTCCTCGCCCAGTTGGAGCCGGAGCCGACGGCCTACGCCATCGCGGGGATCGGGGACGACATCTCGACCTTCTCGGCGATCGACAACACCCTGGGGCTGATGCAGCTCCTGCTGGCGAAGCGGGGCAACGACATCACCCGCCGCCTGCCGCCTCTCCTGAAGGCGCTGCGCGCGCTCCAGGGGGATGAGAGCTTCGACCGGGCCGTCGAGACCGCTCCCGAATACCTGAACGCGGCGCGCGAGCTGGCCAAGGGGGGCTTCAAGTACGTGGTCTTCGGCCACACGCACCTCGCGAAACGGGTGGATCTGGGCGGCGGCGCCACGTACCTGAACGCGGGCACCTGGGCGGACCTCATCAAGTTCCCCGCCGAGATCCTCTCCGGCTCCGAGGCCGAAGCGCTGGAGAAGGTGCGGGAGCTGGTTGAGGAGCTGGGCGCCGGACGGCTCAAGAAATGGGTGCGCTTCAAGCCCACCTACGTGCGCTTGGACCTCGACGGGAGCGACAAGGTGGTCGAGGCCGAGCTTTGCGACTACACCGGCCCCGCCGGGGTGTGACCCCATGGAGGAGGCTGTCCGCCGGGCGATCGCCCGCATCGACGTGGTGGAGGGCGGGCAGGTGCTCAGCCGGGGCACCGGCGCGCTGGTGGCGCCGGGCATCGTGCTTACCGCCCTCCACGTGGTGGCCAACCGCCACCAGGACCCGCCGCAGCTCATCCCCGGCGTCGTCCGGCTCACCTTCCCGGGCTACACCACCGAGGCCACGGTCCACCCTACGCTCTTCGACCGCCGTTCCGACTGGGCTCTGCTGACCTGCGAGGGGCCGCCCGGCGTCCACCCCCTGCCGCTCGCCGAGCTGCGCAGCTCGGGCGGCCCGTGGGAGACCTACGGCTTCCCCGACGCCAACCCGCGCGACGGCATGGTGCAGGGGGGGAATGTCGAGAACCACCTCGGCGACCTTGAAGGGGTGAGCGCCTACCAGCTCTTCAGCCGGCAGGCGGCGGCGGGCAACGGCGCTCCGGTGAAGGGGCTCTCGGGCGGGCCGATGCTGGTCGACGGCGCCCTCGTCGGGGTGCTGCGCTTCGCCCTGATGAAAGAGGGGCAGGCGGTGGCCGGCACCCTCTACGCCTGCCCGGTGACGGCCGCGCTGGAGCGCGCCGGCGACCTGCTGCCCTCGCCCGACCCGTGCCACGGGCTGCCCGGCTTCGAGCGGCGGCCGCTGCCAGGCAAGCCCTTCCGCTACCTGGACCGCTTCAACGCCGCGGACGCCGAGATCTTCTTCGGCCGCAACCGGGAGATCCGCGACCTCTACAAGAAGCTCACGGCGGAGGACTCGCCGCCGGTCGTCCTGCTCTACGGCCAGTCCGGGGTGGGGAAGTCCTCGTTCCTGGACTCCGGCCTGCTGCCGCGCCTCTCGCGCTACCACGAGGTGCGCTACGTGCGGCGCGATCCCCACCGGAGCCTGGTCGCGACCCTGCTGGCGGCGATCCGCCCGGCGGAGTCGTCCGAGGATGCCGCGACCCTCGCCGCCGCCTGGCGCATGGTGGAGGCCCGGACCGGCCGGCCGCTCGTCGTGGTGCTCGATCAGCTTGAAGAGGTCTACGTGCGGCCCTCGGCCGAGCAGCCCGAGGAGATGGAGGAGCTGTTCGCGGCCCTCCGCGAGCTGTTCGGCGACGCCGGAAACCGACCGCAGGGCAGGCTGGTGCTGGCCTTCCGCAAGGAGTGGTTCCCGGAGATCCAGAAGCAGCTCGAGGTCAACGGGCTGGACTACGGCAAGGTGTTCCTGGAGGGGCTGGACAGAGACGCCATCCTGGACGTGATCACCGGCTTGGAACGCACCCCGAGGCTCCGCGAGCGCTACGGCCTCGAGGTGGAGCCGGGCCTCGCCGGGGTGATCGCCGACGACCTGCTGGCGGACCGCGACTCGCCCGTCGCGCCGACGCTCCAGATCCTGCTCACCCGGCTCTGGCAGGCGGCGACGGCCGAGAGCGAGAGCAAGCCCCGCTTCACGGCGCGGCTCTACGACCGCCTCCGCACCGAGGGCTACCTGCTCGGCGACTTCCTCGACCAGCAGCTCGAAAAGCTGGGGCGGGGGAAGCTGCCGGAGGAGAAGGTGGAGATGCTGGGGCGGCACCTCGACCGCCAGATCGAGCGGCTGGAGACGGACGAGGGGTTGGGCGGGTGGTCCGCCCTGCCGGACGGCGAGCGCGCCGAGGTGGTCGAGTCCGGGCTCGTGCTGGACATCCTGGCCTACCACACGACGCCGCTCCTGACCAGCCAGCAGCGCAAGGACGAGGAGGTCGTCGAGAACTACCGCCACCGAGCGGCGACCATCCCTTTCCTCGTGCAGGCGATGAAGCGCCTCTTCCTGCTGGTCGACCCCGGAGGCGACGGCGAAGCAGCCCGCGGCTCGCGGCTCGCTCACGACACCCTCGCGCCCCTCGTGCGGCAGCGCTTCGACACCTCCGGCCTGCCGGGGCAGCGCGCCCGCCGCATCCTCGAAGGCCGCGCCAAGGAGTGGCAGGACGGCCGCGACGGCGCGCCCCTCGACCAGGTGGACCTCGCCATCCTGGAGCCGGGGCTCTCCGGGATGCGGGCGCTGCTGCCGCACGAGGAGCGCCTGCTCGCGGCCAGCCGCCGTGCCCGCGGCCGCCGCCGGCGAAACCTCTGGCTGCTGCGCGGGGCGGCGGCGGTCGCGGTGATGGCGGTCGCCGGAACCGCGGTGTGGGCCCTGCGGGAGGCGGACCGCGCCAAGCTGAACAACACGACCGACCAGGTGGCGAGCCTCCTCGCCGTGCAGCCGGTGGACGGGCTGGTGCTGGCGATCAATGCCGTGGGAGACAGCCTGAGCAGGTTCGGCGAGGTCTTCGCCTCGCTCCAGACGAGCCTCAACTGGGCCTTGGAGGAGGCGCGCGAGAAGAACCTCTTCGCGCACCCGACGCGCGCGCCGGTCCACGCGGTGGTCCTGAGCGGGGACGGCAAGACCATCGTGAGCGCCGGGAAGGACGGCGTCGTCCGCCTCTGGAGCCTGACGGGCGATCCCATCCGATCCATGGAGGGTGTGTACGGGGAGGTCACCGCTCTCGCCGCCGGCCGCGATGGCACGGTCGCCACGGCCTGGGCGGACGGCAAGCTGCGGCTCTGGTTCGGCGGCGGCGACGGCGCTCCGATCGACATCGGTCCCACCGAGGCTCTGGCGTTCAGCCCGGACGGCACGCTCCTCGCGAGCGCCGGCGGGGACGGCGCGGTGCGGCTCTGGAATCTGCAAGGGCAGCCGGTGGGTGAGCCGTTCCTGGGCCACCAGGGCGCCGCTCACGCGGTGGTCTTCAGCCCGGACGGCGAGTTGATCGCGAGCGCCGGCAAGGACGGCACGGCCCGTCTCTGGACCCTGCAGGGCCGGCCGGTGGGCGAGCCGATGGACGATCACGGCCAGGTGCTCGCCCTGGCCTTCAGCCCGGACGGCCAGGTCCTGG